>ERZ791680.76-NODE-76-length-110266-cov-3.976200_pt1 | contig 110266 bp, 137 predicted proteins | sample MGYA00510051_ERZ791680 | MGnify/ENA primary metagenome ERZ791680 (study PRJEB30046, sample SAMN00715238) | human gut metagenome | study: EMG produced TPA metagenomics assembly of the A metagenome-wide association study of gut microbiota in type 2...
CCTAAACTGGCTGACGCTGTAAGAAAATACAAAGCAGCAAAAGCAAACAGCTAATTAAAACCGATTGGTTTTGAAATAAGCGAATGAAGACTCTCCCTTATGGGAGAGTCTTTTTTGTCAGAAAATAGCAAAAATAGACAAGAATAGTCGGATATGCTATACTTAACATAATGAAAAAGGAGGCGGAAAGATGGAATTAAATAAAGTGATTGACTTGGAGGCGCTGACTGCATCAGGGTTTCCTGAAGGATTGATTGAACAGGCAAGCGGATTTATGGAATTGATGATGCAATATAGATGTGCATTGATGGAAGTGGAGACGAAGCTGAATGTGTTGAATGCTGAATTTACCATGAAAAATAACCGCAATCCTTTTGAATCGATTAAGAGCAGAATCAAAACACCGAAAAGTATTCTTGAAAAGCTGCAAAGAAAGGGCTTTGAAATCAGCGTGAAGGGGATTGAGGAAAACCTTGCGGATGTGGCAGGGATTCGCGTGATTTGTTCCTTTCCGGATGATATTTATGCGACAGCGAAGATGCTGACGGATCAGGATGATATTCGCGTGATTCAGGTGAAGGATTATATCATAAACCCGAAGCCGAACGGCTACAGAAGTCTGCATCTGATTTTGGAGGTTCCGATTTTCTTATCGAACGAAAAGAAGAATATGAAGGTAGAGGTGCAGTTTCGCACGATTGCGATGGATTTCTGGGCAAGTTTGGAGCATAAGCTGAAATATAAGAAAAATATCGAAAATGCAGAGGAAATTTCCAAGGAATTGCAGAGATGTGCGGAGGCGAGCAGTCAGCTGGACTTGCGGATGCAGGCATTGAGAGATCGAATTGAGGCGGAACGCGAATGAGCAAGGATGGAAAAAAGCCATTAGGCGATAGCAGTGTTTTTCAGAAGGGGCGCAAGGGCGCGATGCGTGTGATTTACGGACGAACGGCGATTATTGCGGTTTCGTTTCTGGCGCAGATTATTCTGATAGGCGGCGTAGTGAATTTCTTCCGTCCGTACATACCGATGTTTTTCGGCGGCTATATGGTGCTTGGACTCGGCATTGTGCTTTTGATTCTGAATAAGGAAACGACACCGGAAACAAAGCTGATGTGGACGGTCATCACGATGCTGCTGCCTCTGGTTGGCGCGGCGTTATATGTATATGTGGAAACGCAGCCGGGGTATCGGCTGTTGGCGAAACGTCTGAATGATATTTATAAGCAGACGGAAGCATTTGTGCAGCAGGATGAGGCGGTTCTGGATGCCTTGGAGCAGAAAGACATCGGGACGGCGCAGCTGGCGAGATATGTGCATAAAAACGGTAATTTTGCAACCTATCAGAATACAGAGGTGACATTTTTTCCGCTTGGTGAGGATAAATTTGCGGCAATGCTGACGGAGCTAGAGCGGGCGGAGCAGTTCATTTTTATGGAATATTTCATCCTGAAGGAAGGCTATATGTGGGAGAAAATTCTGGAGATTCTGGAACGGAAGGTGCAGGCAGGCGTTGAGGTGCGGGTGATGTATGACGGAACCTGTGCGATGTTTGATTTGCCGTATCGGTATCCGGAGGAGCTTAAGGCGAAGGGCATGCAATGCAAGATGTTTGCGCCGATTCGCCCGATTCTGTCCACGCATTACAACAACCGCGACCACAGAAAGATTCTTGTGATTGACGGGAAGGTCGGCTTTACGGGCGGTGTGAATATCGGGGATGAATATATCAACCGTGTGGAGAAACACGGGCATTGGAAGGACACCGCGGTGATGCTCAAGGGCGATGCGGTGCAGGGGCTGACGATGATGTTTTTGCAGATGTGGAACGTAACGGAGAAGGAGCCGGAATACGGAAAATATTTGCAGAAGGCGGAGAAAGGCTCACAGGCGAAGGGCTTTGTATTGCCTTACGGGGACAGCCCGTTTGATGATGAACCGGTTGGCGAAACGGTTTATATGGATATTCTAAACCGTGCGAAAAAATATGTGCATATCATGACACCATATCTGATTATCGACCAGAGCATGATTACGGCACTGACCTTTGCGGCGAAGCGTGGCGTAGATGTGAAGCTGATTTTACCGCATATTCCGGATAAGAAATTTGCATTCGCATTGGCAAAGAGCCATTATAAGGAGCTGCTCAAGGCGGGGGTGCGGATTTATGAATATACACCCGGCTTTGTGCATGCAAAGATATTCACAAGCGATGATGAAAAGGCGGTTGTGGGGACAATCAATCTGGATTATCGCAGCCTGTATCTGCATTTTGAATGTGCGGCGTTTTTATATCAGGTGGAGGAAATCGCGGAGATTGAGAAGGATTTTCAAAGGACATTGGAAAAATGTCAGGAGGTTACCCTGGAAAACCGCAAAAAAGGCACTTTTTTCCTGCGGCTGGAGGGGTGGCTGCTGAAATGGCTGGCTCCGCTGATGTAAAAACGGGAAAAAGAAAAAGCAGATAGACCTTGCATTTTCTAAAAAAATGTGCTAAATTAAATACATTATTTTATGTACGAGGAAAAGTACATAGCATGCAGAAGATAACTATTTTACAAAAGAGGAAATTTTTATGAGAGCAAAATTCGTATCTGAAAATCTGAACGTCCTTCTTGGCGGCGTGCTGCTTCTGGTTTTGGCAGTGACAGCGGTCTTTTGAGTGATGCTCGGATTTTAGCGAATCGGCAGGAATGGCGATATTTGCTTTGACAGAAATTAGAACGACCCGGCAGCGCTCACTGTCGGGTCTTTTTATTTGAACAAAAGAGGAATACAGAAGAAGCACAAAGGAGAGATGGTTATGGAGATGACAGGCGCGCAGATATTGATGGAAACGCTACTGGAGCAGGGCACAGATGTAATTTTTGGCTACCCCGGAGGGACGGTATTGGATTTATATGAGCAGATTTACCGAAACGAGGGACGGATTCGTCATGTATTGCCCTCCCATGAGCAGGGAGGGATTCATGCGGCGGATGGATATGCCAGAGCAACAGGTAAAACGGGCGTGGTGCTGGCGACCTCCGGCCCGGGCGCAACGAACCTGGTAACGGGGATTGCGACAGCTTATCTGGATTCGATTCCGCTGGTTATCATTACGGGGAATGTGCCCACAACGCTGATTGGGCAGGATAATTTTCAGGAGGTGGATGTATTCAGCCTGACGTATGGGATTGTCAAGCACAGCTACCGTGTAGCGCGCGTGGAGGAGCTGGCGGAGGATATCCGAGAGGCGTATGCCATTGCGGCATCGGGCAGACCGGGGCCTGTTCTGATTGATATTCCGAAGGATGTCCAGCAGAAAAAGACAAGGTTTACGCCTAAGCCGCCTGTGGAAATTCCCAAAATTGCAGGGGAATATACCGAAAAGGAAATTGCACAGGCGGTGAAGCTGATGGAAAAGGCAAAACGTCCCTGCATTTATTGCGGCGGCGGTGTGATTATGGCGGATGCAGGGGAAGAAATTATGGAGCTTTCCCGCAGACTGGATGCGCCGATTTGTCATAGCCTGATGGGCGTGGATGCGGTGCCGACCGACTTCCCTGCAAGCCTCGGAATGTCTGGGATGCACGGACAATATGCATCAACAAAGGCGATTGCCGAGGCGGATCTGCTGATAGCTGTTGGGGCGAGGTTCAGTGACCGCGCGGTTGGAGATAAGCAGAAATATGCGGCGAAAGCGAAAATCATTCATATTGAAATTGATCCGGCAGAGGTGGATAAAAGCATAACGGTTGACCTGCCCTTGATTGGGGACGCAAAGGAGATTCTGGGGAAAATTCTGGCTGCGGTGGAAGGCGGCAAAAAGGAAAAATGGCAGGCGGAAATTGCCGAAATGCGCGCCTTTGGGCGGATGCACGCAACCGACTACAGCGGGAAATTAACACCAGATGCGATTATTGATGCGGTCAGCAGAGTCATGCCGAAGGATACACCGATTGTAACGGACGTAGGGCAGCACCAGATGTGGGTGGCGCAGAGATACCCCTTTGCACAGCCGCGCACCTTTCTGACCAGCGGCGGACTTGGCACGATGGGCTTTGGTATGGGGGCGGCAAACGGTGCCTGCATCGGGACAGGAAGGAAAACCGTACTCTTTACGGGGGACGGCAGCTTTGCGATGAACTTTAACGAGCTTGGGACAGCGGTGACGGAAGGACTGCCTGTCATTGTGGTGCTGATGGATAACGGTGTACTGGGGATGGTACGGCAGCTGCAGAGGTTTTTCAGCAACGGGCATTATTCTCAGACGACAACAAACAGAAAAACGGACTTCGTTGCATTTGCAAGGGCAATGGGGGCAGAGGGATACCGTGCGACAACAACGGAAGAAATGGCGGATGCCATGCAGAAGGCGAAGGCGGCAAAAGGGCCTGTTGTGATTGCATGCGAGATTGACCGAGAGGATATGGTATACCCGATGGTGCCTTCAAACCAATCCATTGATGAAATGATTTTGCAGGGAGGTCGGTAAGTATGAAAAAATATATGATAGGGCTTTTGGTAACGAATAAATACGGCGTGCTGACAAGAATTGCATCGCTTTTTGCGCGCAGAGGATATAATATTGATACGCTGACGGTTGGGGAAACGGTGAATCCGCAGGTTTCCCGTATGACGATTATGATTACGGGGAATGACCACGACAGAGACCAGATGATCAAGCAGCTGAGAAAGCTGCACGATGTGCATTTCGTAAAGGAAATGGTGGCGGAAAAATCGGTTTGCAGAGAGCTGGTGCTGTTAAAGGTGGCAACAGACCGCAGTAACCGACAGGAAATCATTGATGCGGCGAATGTATTCCGCAATAAGATTATTGATTATTCCACCGATGCGATTACGATGGAGCTGACGGGGGAAACGAAAAAGCTGGATGCGTTTATCGAGCTGATGAAGGAATACGGGATTCTGGAGTTGGGGCGGACAGGCGTGGTTTCGCTGAAGCGAGGGGACGAATGTCTGGACGGAACAAACAGCAGGAGTCTGAAGAAGCCGAGAGTAAGAAAAAGAAAAACAGAAGAATAAGAGAAGGGCGGTCTGCAACAGACCGCTTTTTTGTGTGCGGAGGGCGAAAAAAGACGGATATTGCAGAGGAAAAAGGGGCATCACCGACAGCGTTTGACAGGATATGCAAAGAAGAAATGGTATCTTTGTAGACAGGAATGGAAAGATACGATTTTCAGTCTGGCAAAGAGAAAGTGCAAAGGAGGATGCAGGATGCAATATCAATTTGACGGTGAAAGGGAACGCAGGGCGGAATTTGCCATGCCGAAGCGGACGAAGCAGATGGGCGGCATTGAGCAGCGGCTCAGAATCTTTGTAGAGGATTATGTATATACATATCTTTATCAATATGGAAGAAGCGGCGGCGGAGCAGAAAAGCTGGCGGCTCTGGTCGGGAAATATTATGAGCTTGAGGGGCAGAGGGTGCTTTTGATTTCGGGCGCAATACAGGCGAAGGGAACGGTGCAGGAAGGCGGCACAGAGCGATTTGGCGACGAAACATGGGAATACATCGGCGGGCAGCTGCAGCAATACTTTAAGGGGATGACGGTGGTCGGCTGGGTGCATTGCCAACCGGGCTTCGGGGCATTTCTGACGGCGAAGGACGAGCAGTTCCATCGGGAATATTTCAAGGAGGACTGGCAGGTGCTTTTTGCGATGGACACAGTGGACAGGCTGGACAGCTTTTATCTCTATAATGAGGACGGGAGTGGACTGCGGCAGGCGAGAGGGTATTTTGTATACTATGACAGAAACCGGGAGATGCAGGAATATATGCTCGATAACAGCATGATTCGCCCAAGGGAGGAAGCGGCAGAAATTGAGACTGTGGCGGAGCAGCCGAAGGAGGGCGCAAGGCGGCGGAAGAAGCCCACGCAGGAGGAACGGATGGATGCGGCAAAGGAGATTCGCAGGGTGCTGCAAAAGCGCGAAACGGTGGTGAAGCAGGCAAAAAGGGAGCATGACCTGATGCTGTTGGCGGTGAGCGGCGTGCTTTGTGTGGTGTGCGTGTGCATGGGAATGGCAATGATGCAGAGCCTTGGCAGATTGCAGCTTGTGGAGAAGGAATTGATGGCAATGCAGACCTCCTATCAGACGTTGGCGGAAAATCTGGAGGATGCGAGGGTGCAGAGCGTTTTTGCGGTGCAGAAGCAGCCGCAGACCGCAGAGGAGCAGCCGGAACAAAAGCGAAGCTATACCGTGGAAAGCGGCGACAGCTTAGGATTTATCAGCAGGAAATTTTACGGGGACAGCAGCGGGATTCGGAAAATCATGGAGGCAAACGGATTGGCAAATGCAGATATGATTTTCGAGGGGCAGACACTGCTGATTCCGTAAGGGAATACGTTAAAATCGGAGAAAGCCTATGGTTTTGAGAGAAGCCATGGGCTTTTTTTATTTGCGAAAAAAGAGGGGTTGACAGAAGGACAAGGAAAATGATACATATATGCAAGAACAGATGTTCTGCGCAAGGAAGAATGTAAGTTCTTATTACGGAGAGGGGGAGAAGGATATCTGGAAGGCGTATGTGAGAAGGGGAATGAACGGCGAGAAGGGACAGATGAAGCTTCGGCTACTGGATTGGGGCTGCACGGTGGAGCGATGCAGGCGATTGCAGGAGGAGCTGCGGCGGCTGGAGGAGCCGGAGGGGACAGAGAATACTTTCTTGCAAGAGGAATTTAAAGCGGAGCGGGCGCGGCTGGAAGGAAGGCTTGCGGAAATCTGGAGAGAGAAAAAGCGGATGGATGCACTGCTTGCAGGACTGGAGGAGAACGAGCAGGAATACATCCGACTGCGGTTTGAGAAGGGATACGGAATTGATTACATCGGCAGGAGGCTGTATATCAGCAGGGCAACGGTGTTTCGGATGCAGGACAGGATTCTGGAAAAGCTGCGGCAAGCGGAGATTGAGACTCCGTGAGACTAAGGGGAGGGTATATTGAAGGAGCAGCGGAGAAAGGAGGCGATGCAAATGTGGAAAAGAGACAGGAGTTAAGCGAAAAGCAGGAGGAATTTTGCAGACTGCTGGCAGAAGGTAAGACAACAGGCGAAGCAGAGCGGCTGATTGGGTTTTCCAAGGGATATGGCTGGAGGCTGATGCGGAAGGAGCATATCCGAAGGGCAATTAAGGTGAGAAAGAACCCAAGTGCGGCAGATGCGGAGGAAACACGGAACGGCGTACAGCAGACGGAACAGCCGAGAAAAAGAGAAACGGCGAAGAAGGCCGAGATTCTCAGCTTTCTGACGGAGGTGATGCGAGACGAGGAGGAGGCGGATCTCAAGACAAGGATGAAGGCGGCGGAGCTTCTGGGAAAGAGAGAAAGCCTTTTTGAGAAGAAAACGCCGACGGAAAAGGAAAGCCGCGTAATCATCGTGGATGACCTGCCATGAAGGAGATACGATTAAGCGAATGGATCGGGGAGGGGTTTTATGACATCCACAGAGACATTCGGGAGGGCAGGCACACGCATTACTGGCTGAAGGGCGGCAGAGGAAGCGGCAAATCCTCATTCCTTTCACTGGAAATTTTACTGGGGCTGATTGCAGACAGGGACGCAAACGCAGTGGTGCTGCGAAAGGTAGCGGCGAATTTGCGGGACAGCGTATTTGAGCAGATGAACTGGGCCATTCATGCCTTGGGTGTGGAGGAGGAATGGGAGAAAAAAATCAGCCCGATGGAGCTTATTCGAAAGGGGACAGGGCAGAAAATCCTCTTTCGGGGGTGCGATGACCCGAAAAAGCTGAAATCCATCAAATTTCAGAGAGGATACGCGAAATTCATCTGGTATGAAGAAGCGGACGAATTTGGCGGCATGGCGGAGCTGCGAAGCTTGAACCAGAGCCTGCTGCGCGGCGGTGAGAAACTCTGTGTTTTTTACAGCTACAACCCACCGAAGCAGGGGCGCAGCTGGATAAATCTTGAGACAGCAGAGGAACGGGCAGACAGGCTGATTCATCACAGCACATATTTACAGATGAAGGAGGAATGGCTCGGAAAGCAATTTCTGGCGGAGGCGGAATATATACGGAAGCGGCACCCCGAAATTTACCGACATGAATATTTAGGAGAGGTGACGGGGAGCGGCGGCGAGGTATTCCGCAACCTGATGCTCAGAGAGATTACGGATGCGGAGATTGCCGCGTTTGACCGCCTGCGGCGCGGACTGGACTGGGGGTACGCAGTAGACCCGCTGCACTACACGGTGAACCACTACGACAGGACGAGACGGCGGCTGTATATTTTCTACGAGCTGCGGGCGCAGGGGATGAGCAACCGCAGACTGGCAGAGGAAATCAACCGAGAGAACCCGAAGCATCGGGAGGTGATTTGCGACAGCGCGGAGCCGAAATCCATTGCGGAGATGCGCGAATACGGCGTGGCGGCGATTGGGGCAAGGAAGGGCCCCGACAGCGTTTATTACGGTATTAAGTGGATGCAGGACTTAGAGGAAATCATCATTGACCCGAAAAGATGCCCTGAGACGGCGAGAGAATTCAGCAGCTATGAATACGAAAGCGACGGGAGGGGCGGCTGGCGTGCGGCTTTTCCCGACAGGGACAACCACGCGATTGACGCGGTGCGCTACAGCAGAGAGGAGGATATGCGGCATATTCGTGTGCGATAAGAAAGGAGAAGGGAAGTTTGTTTATCACAGAGATGGAGCTGCTGCAGGCAAGACTGGCGGCAGGGAAAAGGTTGAATGACAGCCATATTCTGAAGGAGATTTTGCAGGAGGACAGAAGCAGCGAGAGGAAAAGACGGATGGCAGAGGGGGAGCGGTATTACCGCGGCGAGCATGACAGCCTACAGAAGGACTTCCGCAGAAGCCCGATTTCCGAGACAAAGGAAAACGGGGAGGAGGAAATGCGGATGTTTTTTAACCCGAACAGAAGCAACCACCATTGCGTACACCCGTTTCATCACACACTGGTGGCGCAGAAAACGGCGTACCTTGTGGGGAGAGAGCCGACCATCAGCGTAAGAAACGGAGACAGGGCGTTTGAGGAAATGCTGACGGAGCTGGCAGATGAGCACTTTAACGGGGTGCTGCAAAGCTGGCTGACAGGGGCGGCGAACAAGGGGGTGGAATACCTGCACGTTTATTATGACGGAGAGGGGAATTTTCGCTACTGCATTGTGCCGGCGGAGGAAATCATTGCAATTTACGATGAGGAATATCAGCAGGAGCTGCGCGAGGTGATTCGTTATTATGACATCAAGGTTCTGGACGAGGGCAGAGAGAAAACAAAGCGGCGCGTGGAATGGTGGACGGCGGAGGACGTGACCTATTTTACGGAGAACGGCGACGGAGAATTTTTGCAGGAGAAAAGCTGCGGACACTGGGCGGTGACGGCGCTTCTGGACGGAGAGGAAGCAGAAACAGAACAGCATGGCTGGGGGCGCGTGCCTTTTATTCCGCTCAGGAACAATGAGAAGGAGCTGACGGATTTGCAGTTGGTGAAGGGGCTGATTGATGCGTATGACCTTGTGAGCAGCGAGGGGACGAACAATCTGCTGGATCTGGTGGATCTGTACTGGGTGATTCAGGGCTACGGCGGCGAAACGGCAAGCGCGGTGGCGAAAAAACTGCAAATCAACAAGGCGGTGCAAATCAGCGACAGCAGCGGCAACGTGGAGGCAAGGCAGGTGCAGCTGCCGGTAGAGGGCAGACTGGACTGGATGCAGATGCTCCGCAAGGATATTTTCCACTTCGGGATGGGAGTGGATACGGACAGCGACGATTGGGGCAAGGCGGCAAGCGGCGTTGCACTGAAATTCCAATATGCGATGTTTTACCTGAAAATCAACGGGATTGTGCCGGAAATCAAGCGGGCGGTGAAGGAATTCTTCCGCTTTGCGACAGAGGATCGGAACAGGGAAAACGGGACGGATTGGGATTGGAGAAAAATTCAGATTACGCTGAACACCAACGGGATTACTGATGACATGGAGACGGTGCAGATTATTGCGGCAAGCAAGGGGATGGTGAGCGAAAAGACGCTTCTGGGGAAGCATCCCTTTGTGGAGGACGTAAACAGCGAAATGGAGCAGCTGGAGAGAGAAAGAAAGGAGAAGGACAATGAAATTGACACAGATGATTGAGAAATTTGCCAAGCAGGGGATGCTGAACGGCGTGGCAAGGGCAGAGCTGCTGCAGGCGGCAGAGGAAACTGAGCAGGAAATGGCAGAATTGCAGGAGGCGCTGAGCGGCAAGGACGGCGAACTGGCGGAAAACAGAAAAACGGCGGCAGTAGAAAGAGCTATTCTGGAGGGCGGCGGCAAAAACGTGAAGGCGATTCTGGCACTGCTTGATATGGAGGAAATCAGCTATGACGCGAAGGAGGGGCTGAAAGGACTGGATTTGGAGGAAGTGAAGACGGAAGCGCCCTATCTGTTCTATGAAAAAACAGAGAAGAAAAAGGGGACAGGCGCGCCCATGACCAGACAGAAAAGGAAAGAGGACGAAATCAGAGCGGCATTCCGCAGAGGCTTAGGCAGATAAGGAGGAAAGGAATATGAGTTTTAACAGTTTTGAATATGCAACCGTTTTTATGGAGGAGCTGGACAGCCAGCTGCTGGATCAGTCTACCACAGGCTGGATGGAGGAAAACGCAGGACAGGTGCAGTACAACGGGGGTGCTGAGGTGAAAATTCCCAAGATGCAGATGAGCGGTCTGGGGAATTATGACAGGGACGGCGGCTTCGCGAAGGGGGCTGTGACCGTGACCTACGAAACAAGAAGGCTGACACAGGACAGAGGCAGAACCTTCCAGCTGGACGCAATGGACGTGAATGAAATGAACTTTGCGCCTACGGCAGGGGCAGTGATGCGCGAATTTCAGAATACAAAGGTGATTCCTGAAATTGATGCTTACCGCTACAGCAAAATTGCGGAGCTGGCGCAGGCGGCAGGCAAGGCGAGAGCATATACCGTGGATGTGGAGACGATTTTTGAAAACCTGCTGCAGGACATGACTGCGGTGCGAGATACGGTCGGCGATGGGTGCGAAATGGTGATTGCGATGAGCGCGAAGGTGGCAGGCAAGCTTGATTTGGCGAAGGGCGGCAGCCATATTCTGGAAAGCGGCACATTCCAGCAGGGGAGCGTGGAGCTGAAGGTAAAAGAGTTGGACGGTTGTCCCATTATTCGCGTACCTTCTGCGAGATTCCAGACAAAATATACATTTCTGGATGGCGTGGAAAAGGCAGAGGGCGGCTTTGCGGCGGCAGCGGATGCGAAGGGCATTAACTGGATTATCATGGTGAAGCAGGCACCTGTGGCAATTTCCAAGACAGACGTGACCAGAATTTTTGACCCCATGACCAACCAGAACGCAAACGCATGGAAAATTGACTACAGAAAATACCACGATCTCTGGATTGCGGACAACAGCATGGACGGCGTTTTTGTGAACGTGAGCGCATAAGAAAGGATGTCGGACGGATGAAGGAGAGGATTCCGGAGGAACTGCGGAGGCTAGGCAGAAAGGAGGAAGAAAATCTGCTTGCCTTTGCGGCGGAAAGAAGTGTTTCCATGATGCAGGCATATTGCAACCGAGAGGATTTGCCGAAGGAGCTTTGGAGCGTTGGCGTGGCACTGGCACAGCAGCTTCTGGACGCGGCAGATGTAAAGAGCATCAAGGAAGGGGACGTAAGCGTAACCTTTGCGGAGAGCAGAGCGGAAACGGAATTGTTAGCCGATTTTCGGACGGAGCTGGACAGATTTCGCAGAGCAGACTGGTAAGAAATGAGAAAAGGGGGATGGTTCGCATGAAACGAAGCTTTGAGAAGGCGAAAAAGGCGGTGGAGCGGCTGTTTTGGGACACCTGCTTTGTGGAGACCTTTTCGGAGGAAACGGCGGCGTGGGGCGAAAGCCTGCACGAGAAGGGGGAGGGAGAGACCTTCCCCTGCCGTCTGACGGAAAAGGCAGAGGTCTGCGGCACGGACGGGCTGCTGACACAGACAGAAAAGACGGTGATTCTGCTTTACCCTGCAGAGAAGGAGATTGCGGCAGGGAGTGCGGTGCGGATTCGGCGGGAAAACGGCGCGGAGCGGCGCTACATTGCGGCAGGAGAGAGCCGTGTTTTTCTGACGCACAGGGCGGTTGGACTGAGAAGGGATGAAACGGTATGACGGAGGAAATCAGACGAGCGGTGATACAGGCGATTGCGGCGCGGTTTCAGTTGCCCGTATATGGGCAGAGGGTGCCGCAGGGGGCGAAAAAGCCCTGCTTTACGGTGGAATTGAAGGAAACGGAGCAGAAGCGTCTGCTTGGCAGGAGAGCGGCGAGAAAAGCGGTCTTCGAGGTGACGTATTACTGCGGTGAGGAAAAAGCTGCGGCGGCGGAGCGTGCGGAAGCTTTGGACGGACTGTATGAGACTCTTTGCATCATCGGGAGAGAGGAACGCTTTGCGGCAAGCGGTATGCAGGAGGAAAGGACAGAGACGGGCATCCGATTTACGGCGGAATATGAATATCATGTAATGCTGACGGAGGAGACGACGGAGAGGATGGAACGGCTGAAATATAACGGAAAGGAAGCGGTTGGCTATGAAGAAAAAGGCAACATTCAGCAGAGAGCAGCTGAGTAAGAGCAAGACCTTCGGCTATGGGAAGGATCTGGTGCTGGCGGTACTGGAGGACAGGGACTATACGAAGGACGAGGCGGAGAAGGAGATTCAGGCATATCTGACAGGAGAAAGAGAGGGGATTTGATATGGCATTAGGCGGCGGTACATTTATGACACAGAACAAGGTTCTGCCCGGAGCATACATCAATTTTGTTTCCAGACCAAGAGCCATGGGCAGTCTGGGTGAAAGAGGCGTGGTCTGCGTCGGGATGGAGCTGGACTGGGGCAGGGAAGGCATGACGGACATTGCGGCGGCAGAGGGCAGAACGAATTGCAGAGAGCTTTTCGGCTACACCTACCTGAGCGAGGAAATGAAGGATCTGCGTGAGCTGTTTGCGCACGCGAAGGAAGTGAAGCTTTACCGACTGAATGGCGGCGAGAAGGCGAGGATGACGCAGGACGGGCTGACAGTGACAGCGAAATATCCTGGGAAAAGAGGGAACGACATCTGCATCAAGATTGCGGAAAACGTGGACGAAAGCGACTGCTGGGATGTGGAAACGTATTTGGATGCGGAGGTAGTAGATGCACAGACGGTGACAAGGATTGAGGATTTGCGGGAAAATGCGTTTGTGGAATTTGGCGGCACAGGCGGGCTGACCGCGGCGGCAGGCATTTACCTGACAGGCGGCACAACCGCGGCGGCAACGGGGAGCGCATATACGGCATTTCTGGAGGCGGCAGAGAAGGAGGACTTCAATGCACTGGCATACAACGGCGCGGACGAGAAAACAAAAAAGCTGTTTGTGAATTTTACGAAGCGAATGCGCGAGGAGGAAGGCGTAAAATTTGTGACGGTGCTGCATGATTACCCTGCGGCAGACCACGAGGGCGTGATTTCCGTCGGAACGGCGGCAGAGCTGGTTTACTGGACGGCAGGGGCAAGCGCAGGCGCAGAGGTGAACGAAAGCCTGACGAACGCAGCCTATGACGGAGAATATGAGGTGGACGCAAGGCTGAAAAAGAGCGACTACATCAAGGGCATCCGGAAGGGACAGCTCCTGTTTTATGAGGAGGACGGCACACTGCGCGTACTGCGCGACATCAACAGCTTTACCTCCTTTGCGGCGGCAAAGAACAGCGATTTTTCGAGCAACAGGGTGGTGCGCGTGTTGGACAGTATTGCAAATGATGTGGCGAATATTTTCAGCAAATATTACCTTGGGAAGCAGAGCAACAATGCAAACGGCAGAAATCTGCTGAAGGCGGAGATTCTGGCGTACCATGAGGAGCTGATGAAGCTGGAGGCAATCGAAGGCTTTACGGCGGATGACATTACGGTGGAAAAGGGCACAGAGAAGCAGGATGTTGTGGTATATGAGGCAATTCAGCCTGTGGATGCGATGGAAAAGCTGTATATGAAGGTTGAGGTTGCATAAGGAGGTATGAGGATGGGCTATTTGAGAGCAAAGGACACAGTGAACGGTGCATTGGGAACCTGCTTTGCCATCATTGACGGCAAGCGGCACGAGCTAATGCAGGTGAAGAACATTCAGGCGAAGGTGAAGAAAACCAGAATGACGATTCCTATTCTGGGGATGACCGCAAAGCAGCAGAAAAGCGGCGGCTGGGAAGGCACAGGGACGATGACGGTATATTATGTGAGCAGTTTGTTTCGCAGAGTGATGGCGGATTATATGAAAAACGGCGTGGACACCTATTTTGAACTGCTACTGACAAATGAGGACCCGACAGGGGATGCCGGCAGACAGACGGTGCTTCTGAAGGATGTGAATATTGAGGAAATGCTGATTGGCAAGATTGACGTGGAGGAAGCGGCAATGGAGGAGGAAATGAAGTTTACCTTTGGCGGCGTGGAGCTTCTGGACAAATTCAATCAGATGTAAGAAATTTTGAAGAACGGGAGGGGCTATTTTGGGACAGGAATGCTTTTACAGAGAGAACAGGCAGGACAGAGCGGAGGAGGAAATTCTTCTGACAGAGCGATTGGCTGAAGGCTGCGGTGAAACGCACTGGCGGATTCGCCCGATGACACAGAGGGAGAATGAGGAAATCTGGAAGCGGTGCGGCGAGGACGAAGGGCGGTATCAGGAAATGATTCTGGCGGAGAGCGTTGTGTTCCCTGATTTGAAGGATGCGGCATTGCAGAACAGCTACGGCGTGATTGGGGCGGAGCGGCTGTTGGCAAGACTGCTGCTGGCGGGGGAATATGACTGCCTGCGGCGAGAGGTGGAGCGTATCAACGGAGGGGAGGATGACGGATGTACCGATTATATTTAAAGCAGAACGGGGAGCAGCTTCTGCTGCCTGTGACACCTGCGGAGATTGAAACGAGGATGGGAAACCGGAATAAGACAGCGTATATTCTGGATTTCGGGGAGATGAATCTGGCGAAAAAGCCGGGACTTACGGAAATCCGCTTTACGGCACTGCTGCCGGGACGGGCATACAGCTTTGTGCAGACGGAGGGCGGCTTTCGGGAACCGGAATATTTTCTGAATCGTTTTAAGGAATACAAGGCTTCGGCAAAGCCCGTACAGATGATTTTATTTCGCAGGCTGGCAGATGGCAAGCAGAAATTCTGCGGCAATACGGAGGTGCTGCTGGAGGAATACACGGTGACGGAAAAGGGCGGCGAACAGGGGGACTTCTGGGTGGAATTTTTCTGGAAGGAATGGAGAGCGGCAAAAAGTATTCGTTACAGTATTCAGGGGAACAGCATGATGGCACAGGGACAGGCAAGGCAGGCAAAGCAGCCTGCCGCCGGCTATACGGTGCAGAAGGGCGACAGCCTTTGGAGCATTGCGAAAAAGCAGCTTGGAGATGGGACGAAATACAAGGAGATTGCGCGAAAAAACGGGATTGCGAACCCGAATCGCATCTATCCGGGGCAGGTGCTGAAGCTGTAAAAAAGAAGGGGGGAAACGGGGATGAACATAAAACTATTATTGCAGCATGGAACGAGCATCTATGACGCAACACCGATTCTGGAAGGGCGCGTGGAATGGTTCGCAAGCGTGATGGGGAAGGCAGGACGGCTGAAATTTCGCGTGGTGCGTGACGGGATTGTGAATTTCGTGGAGGGAGACAGGGTTTCCTTTTATGTGGACAGCGTGCTGCGCTTCAGCGGCTTTGTGATGACGAAGGAGAGAACCTCGGAGCAGATTATTTCGGTGACGGCGTATGACCAGATGTTTTATCTGGTGCGAAACAAGGGGACGTATGTATTTCTGAATAAGAGTGCGAAGGAAATTATACAGACCATCGGGGCGGATTACGGCTTGGAGATTGGCTATATCAATGACGGCGGATGGAGGATTCCGCAGAGAATTGAGGAGGGGGAAACACTGATGGATATGATTCTTTCTGCACTGGAAATCTGCGGACAGGCAACGGGAAAGGAATATTTTTTATTCGACAGAGGCGGTCAGCTGATTGTGAAGGAGAAAAAGGAGATGGCAGTGGAGGCGGTGCTGCGGTGCGATGGGGGCATCAGCGAATACACCTATCGGACGGACATCAGCAAGGATACCTATAACGCGGTGCAGCTTTACCATGCAGGGCGGAAGGAAATCGAGCGAAAGGCATGGAAGGTGGAAAACGCAGAAAAGGTGAAGAAATGGGGCAGACTGCAGTATTACAAGCGCGTACCCTACACGATGAACAGCGCACAGCTGAAGGAGCAGGCAGAACGTATTTTGAAGGAAAAATGCAGAGTGGTGAAAAAGCTGACGGTGGAGAACATCAACGGGGATGTGATGCTTTTTGCAGGGAATACCATCTGGCTGGAGATTCCCGGACTGGCGGAAATCAGCCTGCAGGGGCAGGTTCTGATTGAGAATTGCACACATATTTTTGAGGAAGGCGCGCATCGGATGCAGCTGGACATTCGCATTGAGGAGGTTGGCTAATGGATTTGAAAGGCTTTTTGAAGGAAAACAACGGATTTCCCGAAAACAGAAGGGTGCATATTTCGCCCTGCTTTCGGGAGAACGGCGAGGAGGTGCTCTGGGAGCTGCGTGCGGTGAGCGAGGAAGAATACCGCAGGGCGGCAGAGGGCAAGCGAGATAAATGGGCGGTGCTTTGCATGCTTTCTGTAGTAGTGCCGGATTTGACGGACAGGGCACTCCGGGAAAGCTATGGCGCGGACAGCGGAGAAGCAGCATTGCAGGAGATGCTTTATCCGGGGGAGTATATGCGGTTATTGGAGGCGGTGAAGGATATCAATGGATTCCAAAGCCGCAGAAGGGTCTGGAAGGAACAGGCAAAAAAATGATTGCGGAGGGTGTAGATGAGGCGGATTATGCCTGCTATGCTCTCCGCAGATACGGCATACGCCCGAAGGATTGGGCGGAAATGACAACACCTGAGAGAATGTTTTGCTGTGCGGTGATTGAGATGGAGATTGCGGCAGAGGAAAAGAGGTGAAGGGATGCAGCAGGAGAAAAAGGGGCTGTTTGGGCGGCTGTTGGACTTTTGGAAGGAAAAGACGGAAGAAGCCGACGGTGGCATCGGTTTTTGGAGCGGCGGAAAAATGGAAGGAAAAACAGCGGCAGAAAACCGACAGGACGCACTGTCACAGGAGAAAGCGGAAAAGAAGCCCTTCTTTTGGGAGGAAACAGTGCGGACAGCAAAGGAAAAGAAGGCAGAGGAAGCAGAGACTTTCGGGCAGGAGTGGCGAAGACCTTTTGCGGAGGAGAAAACGGCGGAAGCAAAGGGGCCTGCATTGCGGACGGCGGAGGAAAGCACGCAGGAGAGAAAAACGATTGCCCCGATTTTTACGGCAGAGATTTTTCGGGAGAAAACGGAGCGGCGCGAAGCGGAAGAAAGGCGGAAAACGATTTTTATGCAGGAAGCACCTTTTGCGGAGCAGGAGAAGCGGAAAACGATTCCGATTGTGGCAGAAACAGGGCTTGCCGAAAAAGCGGCGGCTGCCGAAGAAGCGGAAGAGCTGCCGCAGGAAGCACCGAAAAAGGAACGGGAGCAGGCAAAGGGTGCGGAGATTGATATAGAACGGCTGATGCGCGAGATGACGAAGCGGCTCTGGGAAGAAAGGGAAGCAAGCGGCAGGCGGCTGAGACGATAAGGAGGAGAAGGGATGCTTGAGATTATCAAACAATTGGCACTGGATGCGGCGGAGAAGGGTGCGGATTTCTGCGTAGGAACAGTGACAAAGGCGGCACCGCTGACAATTCGACTGGAGGAAGGACTGGAGCTGACAGAGGCGTTTCTGGTGCTGACGGAGGATGTTTTGCAGGCAGAGGAAACGGGCAGTATACAGATTGAGGGTGGCAGTTGGCGTGCATATCGACTGAAGCGAAGCAGAGCTTTGCAGGCAGGAGAGGCGGTGGCACTGCTGCGGGCAGACGGCGGACAGCAATATTTGGTGCTTGGGAGAGTACGAAAGGAAGGATAGGATGACACCGATACAGGAAACGGAAATTGACATGGAGAAGCTGGAAAAAAGGACGATGCCGAGCCTGACATGGAGAATCAACGAGGAGAAGGCAGAGGTGCGTGGCGAGACAGATGAACTGGACGCGATGCGGCAGGCGGTTTCTAAAATTTTGCAGACGGAGCGGTATCGTTATGCGGTTTATGACTGGAATTACGGCGTGGAACTGGAGGATTTATACGGGAAGAATGTATCGTATGTGATTCCGGAGCTGAAAAGGCGGATTGAGGATGCCCTGCTTGCGGATGACAGGGTGACGGCGGTGACGGATTTTTCCTTTCGGGAGGAAAAGGGCAGCGTGACGGCGGCATTTACGGTATATACGATTTTCGGGGAAGTGACGGCAGAGAGGACGGTGGATATATGATGGCGGTAAGCTATGAGGAACTGATGGAGAAAAAGCTGGACAGGATTGATGACAGAAGGGACAAGCGGCAGGGCAGTCTGATTTATGACGCGTTGGCACCCAATGCGGCGGAAACGGCGCAATTTTACGCAGATTTGGATTTGCTGGCGGACAGAACCTTTGCGGATACGGCTGTGGGCGAGGATTTGACCAGACGGGCGGCAGAGAGGGGAATGCTGCGAAAGGGCGCGGTGAAGGCAACCTTTTACGGGCGTTTTCTGGATGCGGACGGAGCGGTATATCCTGTGGAAAACGGGACAAGATTTGCACTGGAGGAATATAAATATATCGTACTGGGGAGAGAGGCAGACGGAAGATATATTCTGGAATGTGAAACAGAGGGGGCGTGCGGCAATGTGTATCTGGGGGAGCTGCTGCCCTTGGAAACGATGCCCGATTTAGCAAAGGCAACACTGGAGGAACTGCGGACGGACGGCGAGGATGCGGAAGGCGACGAGGAGCTGCGCAAACGCTTTTTTGCAAGCTTTGATGCGGATGCCTTCGGCGGAAACATTGCGGATTACAAGAGGAAGGTGAACGCGATGCAGAATGTGGGCGGACTGAAGGTTTATCCCGCGTGGAACGGGGGCGGCACGGTGAAGCTGGTGCTGATTGACCAGGGATGGCGCAGACCGACGGAAACAGAGCTGGCGGCATTGCAGAAGGAGATTGACCCCGAAAGCAAGGGGGAAGGCTACGGAATTGCGCCGATTGGACATAAGGTAACGGTGGAAGGAGTGACAGAGGTGCGCTGCAATATTGCGCTGCAGCTTTCTGTGGCGGAGGATGTGACGAAGGGAACGGTTCTGACGAAGCTGACTGAGGGATTTTCGGCATATTTTGAGGAGCTGCGGAAGAACTGGGCGGACAGCGACTTTCTGACGGTACGCATCAGCCATCTGGAATCAAGGGCATTGGAGACAGATGGTGTGGTGGATGTTTCGGACTGCGGCATCAACGGCGGCAGCGGCAACCTGATTCTGGGGGCGAATGATGTGCCTGTGCTGGGTGAAATTGAGGTGAAGCAATGACGGAGAACAGATATGAAAAGCACTGCCCGTGTACGGTGAGCGAATTGAGAGAGTTTCGGAAGCTGGGAGAAATCGAGGGGACGATTTTGGAAGAAGCGGCGGCAGCAAAAGAGACACTGGAACGAAACCAATGGATTCTGACAGCGGAAAAAAGCGGTCTTCTGCGACTGGCAGGGATGATGGGCTTTTTCGGGGCAGAGCAGATGGAAACAGAGGAGCTGCGGGAGGAAATCCTTTCGCGCTGGTGCAGCCGCAGTCCATATACCTATTTTCATTTGCAGGACTGGCTGGACGGGTGTGTAGGTGCGGGAAATTATACCGGTACTCTGGAAAGGGAAAGCTACAGACTGCGGCTGGTACTGGAATTATGCGTGAAGGAAAAACGGGAGTTTTTGCAGAAGCATCTGCGGAAAATTATTCCGGCAAATCTGGTTTTGCAGGTGAATCTGAATGTGAATACGCATGGGAAGCTGCACAGAATACGGCACGGTGAGATGAAGGAAAAAGGGCTGACCTACGGCGGGATTCCCTTTGAAATTTTGCCGGAGGAGGAAGGAAACAGTGCAGTTTCGGGCAAAAAACTGTTGCAGAGAATGAGAGGATGTGCTACAATACAAAAATAGTGGGGAGAAATGTCCCCAAGCGTGACGAGATTCCACTCGGCGGAGTGAAAATACAGGAGGTTTTGGCATGTCTACAATCGGTATGGTATTAACAGTTATTTTGATGATTCTTGCGGTGATTCTTGCGGCAATCATTCTGATGCAGTCCAAGCGTTCCGCAGGTCTGGGCGCAGTAAGCGGCAACAGCAGTGATACTTACTGGAGCAAGAACAAAGGGAATTCTGTGGAAGGCGCACTGGAAAGATATACAAAAATCGGCGGCGCACTGTTCATGATTCTTGCGCTCATCATTAACCTGGTAGGTTAACAAATGCAGAAGAAGATGCCTTTTCGGGGGCATCTTTTTTTATAGGTTTATGGGATTGATAGGACAGAGAGCTTTTGGGCAGGATAAGCACGAGAAAGCATAAGGAGAAGGACATGGACGAGACGGACATTTTAAAGGAAAGAAAAGAACGGATTCTGGCATATATGGAAAGCGAAGGATATGTTCCCATAAAGCGCAGAGATATGCGCGCGATGCTTTCTGTGCCGCAGGAGGACAGAGAAAAATTTGAGAGCCTTATCAATGAGCTGATTGCAGAGGGGCGTGTATTTGAAACAAAGAAGGGCAAGCTGGCTTCGCCGAAGGATTTGCAGATGGCAACGGGGACATTTATCGGACACGCCAGAGGGTTTGGATTTGTGACACCCGACGCAGGAGGCGAGGATATTTTTATTCCGGCGAGCGAAACGATGGGCGCGATGCAGAAGGACAGAGTGCTGTATAAGATGCTGCATAAGGCGGAAAAGGGCAAAAAGGCAGATGGCGTAATTGTACGGATTCTGGAACGAGGACAGCAGCGGATTGTTGGCACATTTGAGGCAGGCAGCAAGGGCTATGGCTTTGTGGTAGCGGATGACAAGAAGATTGCGAAGGATATTTTTATTTCCAGAGAAAACACAAAGGGTGCCGTGACGGGGCATAAGGTCGTTGTGGAAATTACGGATTACGGCGAGGACAGACGCAATCCGGAGGGAAAGGTCATTGAAATTTTGGGGCATATCAATGACCCCGGAGTGGATATTCTTTCGGTGATTCGCAGATATGAACTGGCGGTGGAATTTCCGGAGGAGGTTTATGCGGAGATTGAGCACCTTGGGACAGAGGTTGCCGAGGCGGACAAAAAGGGCAGAGAGGATCTGCGCGACCTGCTGACGATTACGATTGACGGCGCGGATGCGAAGGACTTAGACGATGCGGTTTCTCTGAAAAGGTTGGGGAACGGTAATTTTGAACTGGGTGTGCATATTGCGGATGTTTCGCATTATGTGCGGGAGAATACGGCACTGGATAAAGAGGCTTACGCCAGAGGGACAAGCGTTTATCTGGTGGATAGGGTGATTCCTATGCTGCCGCATAAGCTGAGCAACGGAATCTGTTCGCTGAATCCGCATGTGGATCGGCTTGCGCTAAGCTGTCTGATGGAAGTGAACGGCAGGGGCGAGGTGGTAAGCCACAGAATTCTGGAGAGCATAATCAATTCGGATTACCGCATGACCTATACGGCGGTGCGCGAGATTCTGGAGGACGGAACACCTGCGTTATTGGAGCAGTATGCGGAAATTCTGCCTATGCTGGAGGATATGGAGGAGCTGCGGCAGATTCTGGGAGAAAAAAGAAGAAAACGCGGGTCTGTGAATTTTGATTTGCCCGAATCGAAAATCATTCTGGATGAAAACGGAAAGCCGATTGACATCAAGCCTTATGAAAAAAGCATTGCGACAAACATGATTGAGGAATTTATGCTGGTGTGCAACGAAACAATCGCGGAAAATTCCTTCTGGCAGGAAATGCCGTTCATGTATCGCAGCCATCAGGAGCCGGATGAGGATAAGCTGGAAAAAATGGAGCAGTTCCTGCGTGGCTTTGGCTATTATCTGCGGAAAAAGGACGGGGAGATTCACCCGAGAGAGCTGCAGAAGGTTTTGCAGAAGGCAGAGGAAACGGACGAGGAACGCATTATCACAAGAATGGTGCTGCGGAGCATGATGCAGGCAAGATATACGGCGGAAAACGGCGGACATTTTGGGTTGGCGGCAAAATATTATTGCCACTTTACCTCGCCTATCCGCAGATACCCCGATTTGGAGATTCACCGCATGATTAAAAAAATGCTTCATGGAGAGCTGGATGAAAAGGCATCTGCCTATTATCGCAGAAAAATGCCCGATTGGGCAAAGCATTGCTCCAAGCAGGAACGCGTTGCGGAGGACGCGGAACGGGATACGGATGCACTGAAAAAGGTGGAATTCATGGAGGATAAGGTTGGTCAGATTTATGAGGGCATCATTTCCGGTGTGACGAACTGGGGGATTTATGTGGAGCTGCCGAATACCATTGAGGGCATGGTGGCACTTTCCCAGATGGATGATGATTATTATGAATTTGACGAAAAGAAAATGCTTGTGTTCGGGAAACGGACGAAGAAAAGCTATCGTCTGGGGGATAAGGTCGTTGTTTCTGTGGCAAAAGTAGACCGCATGATGGGGACGATTGATTTTGTCTTTGAGGAAGAAAATGAGGATTTTCAGGAATAAATAAATCAGGAACAAAAAAGAAAGGTCAGACTGAGAGAAATCGGTCTGACCTTTTTCTGTAGGAAGTTAATGTTGTTCCAATGTGAAGGTAAGGGAATAGTAGGTTTCCTTTGCATCCTCATCCGGACCGATGGAATAACTATTGTGCTTATCCACATTGTAGCCAACCAGTGTAATTTCCTGTATGATGCGGAGGTTGCCTGTTTCGATGGTGTAGCTGCAATAGGGGTGTCTATCCATATAGTTGAGGACGGAGGAAATCCGCTGTGGCTCCTGTGTATCATCGGAGGAGAGAATCTGACCGCCGATTCGTTCTAAATCCGGATGGAGAAAATCAATCTGCGTACGCAGGAGTGCCATGGCGAGCAGGGGATTTTGCTCCAAAGGGGAAAGAATATCTCCCTCGGTATCCGTGAGGGTATAGGAAAAGGAAGATAGTTTTCCGTTTTCCTCTTGAATGACAGGCTCAGAGCGGACAGCATTCGGAAGAAAAATCAGAAATGAGAGGTCATCTTCGCCTTCCTTCCATTTGCCGTCCTTCGTCAGCGAAGGAAGGGTATCCAGTTCAGCATATTCCAGAAGATGATTATAATTTTCTGAGAATTCCGCAACGGTCAGAGTGTTGCCGTTGGGAAGGATCGTCCATGTATGGATGAGAAATGTGAAAATGCCTGCAAACAGCACGATGACAATATAGCCGAAGGCAGAACGCAGACGGAACGGTTTTACTTCATAGCAAAGGTCATTATCCCAAGGCAGAGTTCCTTCTTCGGTATAGATTTCGTAGCATTTATAATTGCGATACAGGCTGTAAAACGGGATGGCATAGCCTTCGCCCACATGGAAAATTTTGACAAGACGCGCAAATGCCTGTGAGCGTGTCAAAAGACTGCCATCCTTCTGATGAACGGAAAGCCCAAAGAGCCATTTGCCGGGAGTTTTGCCCCATCCGGAAAGAAACAGCGGCTCTAAAAGGAAGAGAAACAGCCAGCAAAGATAGGTTTCCAGAAGCATCCATGCGAAAGAGGAATTGCTTGCCTTCATTGGAGAAAAAAAGGAAAGACAAAGGTTAAGAAGTGTGGCAAGCAGCCCAAGGTCAAGACTGCGTGCGAAAAATCTGCGCCAGGGTGCTTTCAATGGTGTCTGCGTTTCGTTTGTTTCGGTGGAAAGAATTACGTCTGTTGTCATAAAAAAGCCTCTCTTTCTATGGCAGAGATACAAGTGTCTGTTATGATTTAGTGTAACAGAAAAAAGACGGGTTGTGTGAAAAATGGGAAGATTGTAAGAAAAGTGTAAGAAACAGGAGGGATATCTTAAAAGGAAGTTTTTTGTAAATAAAATGAAATATTTGTAACCGAATCGTCATTTGATTTTTTTGATAGAATATGATATAGTTATTTCTGCAATAGAAGATTGTCGGGGAGGTGATTCTGTATGGCAAAAGGAAAAGGAACAAAGCTGATTGCGCAAAACAAAAAGGCATATCATGATTATTTCATTGAAGAAACCATACAGGCAGGCATTTCTCTGGCAGGGACAGAGGTAAAAAGCCTGCGCATGGGTAAGTGCAGCCTGAAGGAAAGCTACATCCAGATTAAGGATGGAGAGGCTTTTATTTACAACATGCACATCAGCCCATACGAGCAGGGGAATATCTTTAATAAAGACCCGCTTCGCCCCAGAAGGCTTCTGCTGCATAAAGCGCAGATTCGCAAGTGGGACCATGAGGTGCGAGCGGCAGGGTATACGGTTGTTCCTTTGAAGGTATACTTCGACCGCAGCTATGTGAAGGTGGACATTGCTCTGGCGAAGGGCAAAAAGCTCTATGATAAGAGAGACACCATTGCAAAGAATGATATGCGCCGTCAGGCGGAAAAGGATTTTAAAATCAGAAATCTTACTTTATAGGTTTGTCGTTTACAGCCATTTCACCGAAAAGACGTGAAGCTTCACGATTTACGGGGATGCAATGGTTTCGACGGGAGTCTTGAAAGTAGGAATAGCCATCCGCGGACCAGTGAACCGCGTCATCAAGCTGGAACCTTTTTTAAAAAGAAACGACAAAAATAATTTTGCACTGGCTGCCTAATTAACGGCGCCTGTCGGCCTTCGGTTTCTCACCGCTGAAGAATCCGGCATCGACTTGGTGGGGCACTTTTCTGCCTAAGCTTTGCGGCAGGGAAAGATTCATGAAGCTACTGAGGGGTAAAGCCTGTCAATCGGCGTTGCAACGAGGGAATGGAAAAAGACTGACTGTGATGGGAGAAGTTCTTATGGATGGGTTTTCGGACAGGGGTTCAATTCCCCTCATCTCCATGCAGAAGCCTTGATTTTTCAAGGCTTTTTTTAGTTGAATTTTGAAAGGGATGCAAAGGGTACTCAAATATATAGGAAAGGAGAATTTGAATTTGTCGCGTACAAAAAAATGAAGTCCACAAATGGGCAAGAGCCTGTTTGTGGACTTTTTTGCTATTTTTCCGTTCTTTTTCTAAAATCATGGGGATATTATCTTTAAAATCAGGGAGGCGAAAAGGATGGAGCATATTTTGACATGGGAAATGATGAGGGAATACGAAAAGCACTTGCGGCTGGCAGAGAAGAGTAGCAGTACGATACAGAAATATCTGCACGACATCTGGCGGTTTTATGAACATTTGCCGAGGGGGAAAGTGTTTACAAAGGAAAGAGTGATTGCGTATAAGGAAAGCCTTGCGGAGCAGTATGCCATAAGCACGGCAAATGCGATACTGGTGGCGTTGAATGGGCTATTTTTGTTTTTAGGGTGGTGCGATTGCAGAGTAAAGCCGTTCAAACAGCAACGATGCATTTTTCGGGATAAGGAGCGGGAGCTGTCGGAAAAGGAATATCTTTCTCTATTAAAGGCGGCAAAGCAAAAGGGGAATCAGAGATTATTTTATATCATGGAAACCTTATGCAATACGGGAATTCGCATTTCCGAATTGCAGTTTATTACTGCGGAAGCGGTGCGGACGGGGACAGCGATTGTGAATTGCAAGGGAAAACAGAGAAAGGTGCTTCTGCCGCAGAAATTGCGGAAGGAATTGCAGAATTATTGTAAGAAGAACTGCATCACATCGGGGGCAGTGTTTATTACAAGGACCGGAAAGCCGATCAGCCGTACAAACGTCTGGGGAGAGATGAAGCGGCTATGCAAGGCGGCGTGTGTCGAGGCAAAGAAGGTCTTTCCGCACAACTTTCGCCATCTGTTCGCGGTGAGTTTTTACCGTCTGGAGAAGGATATAGCAAAGCTGGCGGATCTTTTGGGACACGCCAGCATCGAAACTACCCGTATTTATGTGATGGAATCGGCGGAAAGCCATATCCGCCAGATTGAGCGAATGCGGTTGTATATTTAGGACAAACTACACATTCTGTTTCGTATATGGAAAATTCAACACTGATTTTTCGGAAAAAAGCATGAATTCGCCATGTATTTTTTTCAGTATATCACCAAAAGAAACATTATTCAAGGAAGTCCTACATAATTTTACAAAATTCAGCACACGAAAAAAGCCGGTAAAAGGATTCTTTTTTGCCAGCTTCTTTTGTGTGCCTTTTTTATGCAGAAATTCCTTTTTTCTGCCATCTCGCGTCTGAGAGAATCAATAGTGGCAGGCGCATTTTGAAAAATTTTCTCTTTTTCACAATGAAAAGACGGCGGATAAAGGACAGAATGTGTAGTCCGTATTATGTGAGAGAAAATCGGGGGTGTTTTACAAAAATTAGGGGCAACAAATGCAAATGAAAACGATGGCAAAGCAGGCGAAAGCCTGTGACGCAAAGCTAAAGGGCCTTTCAAATGGCAGCCAGCTGCAACAAGTGCGCTGCCGAGAGGGGAGTGCCTTTTTGTTTTTTACAAAAACATGGGGCTTTATTTGGCAATGAAAAAGGAGGAAGATGGTTATGAAAAAGAATTATTACGCGAAGGCGCTTGCGCTGACCGTAGCGGCAAGCATGGTTTCCGTGCCGGCGTTTGCGGCGGAAGAAAATGACGCGGCAACATTGCAGGCAGATGCGGAGAAGGGCATTGCGACACTGCCGCTGTTAGATGAGGAAAAACCTGTGGTTGTGGCAGAGCCTGAGGAAGAAGAACCTACAGAAACGCCGAAAACACATGGCACAACAGGGGACGAAGCGGCAGCCGTTGCACTGCAGAGTGAAGACAGCGTAATTAGTGAAGATACAGAATGGACAGATGCAACCACACTTTCTGAGGATTTAACGATTGCAGAAGGAAAAACTTTGACACTGAAAGGTCAGGTGACCATTTCCGGTGATGTAACCATTTCCGGCGGCACAATCAAGCGTGGTGAAGCGTTTAAAGATTATATGATAGTTGTTCCTGAAGGAAGTTCTCTTACGCTGAAAGACGTTAAGATTGATGGTGGCGCTGTATGGGAAGGCTCTGAAGATACAACGCTTGGTCGAGGAACAGAAAACGGCGGCGTAGAAGCTACCAGTGCGATGATTTATAATTTTGGTACACTTACAGTTAAGAGTGGCACAATTCTGGAAAACAACGATAACACAACAACCAGTGGCGATATTGCAACGAAAGATGAAGAAACAGGAGAATATACATTCCCGTCTGTTACGGATAAAGTTCAGTTTGGCGGTGCTGTGTTAAATGGCGGTTTGATGGAAATTTCCGGTGGTACAATTCGCAATAACAATGTTGGCTGGCGTGGTGCAGGTATTGCAAGCTATGGCAAGATTGAAATGACCGGTGGTACGATAAGCGGCAACTATGCAAGAAATAGCTGGGGTGATGGCGGAGCAATTTATCTGTCCGGCAAAAAAAATGATACAGGAGAAGATTATACTGCTTCGAATGCTTCTTATTGTACAATTTTCGATGGTAATTTTACAAAGAATAAGTCTGATGGTGCAGGTGGCGCTGTATGCGCAGATGGATACTCGATACTTTATGTTAAAGGGGGTACATTTGAAAACAACGCAGCAGCAACAACGGGCGGCGGTATCAATGTATATAGTTCCTGTTTGAGAATGTCAGACGGAAAAATATCGGGGAATACGGCAGTAAGTACAAATGGTTCTACAGGTTTTGGTGGCGGTTTAAATTTAACAGCAGGAAGTGTAGCTGATATAACCGGCGGTACGATAGAAAATAACCAGTCCAATAGCGGTGGCGGTATTTATGCAAATGGAAAATCTTCTTTTACTGCTTCAAATTTAAAAATTACAGGTAATACAGCAGCAACAAATGGTGGCGGTATCTGTATCCCAGGAACAAAGGATTACGAATATAATGTTTCGCTCGAAAATGTTTTGATTCAAGGAAACAAAAGTGAGTCCGGATGTGGTGCAGGCATCTATGCTGCACGAGCTTGGAAGGAGGAAACTTCTACCGGAGTTTTAACTTTAAAGAACTGTCAGATTAAAGAGAATTATGGCACAGTTGCTGGCGGTGGTATTTATTTGGATAAAGGTGTTACTGCTACGATGGACGGCGGTGAAATCTCTGGCAACCATGTTATCAATCCGACAAGCCAAACAAATGGCGGCGGTATTGCTGTCGGAGGGACGTTCACACTTAATTCCGGTAAGATTTCCGATAATATAAAAGATGGTTCGTGGAATGGTGGCGCAGCAGCATCTGTAAGTGGGACATTTACAATGAATGGTGGCGAAGTTTCCGGAAATATTGATACATGTACAGCAGAAAATGCAGAGAATCGTACAATCGGCGGCGGTGCATTTTATGTTTTAGGAGGCACGTTAAATATCAATGGAGGTACAATAACGAATAATACCTCCCATAGAGGCGGTGCAATAGCATTCCATTATGGTCCTTATAATCGTGGGACAGTTCATATTACAGGTGGCAAAATTGTTGGAAACTATGTAACAGGCGGAGAAGGCGGAGCAATAAATATGACAACAGCCGCAAAAGACGAAAATGTTATTCATGACCAGACGGTTGCCATAAGTGGTTCTCCTGTCATTGCCAATAATAAAAAAGGCGCTGTAGTGAATGTAAATAATGGTGTATACACTGTTGATACCTCAGCTGCTACAGCGGAAAATAATATCTATTTATCTCTTAATAATAATAGAAGTGAATTAGGAGATGAGTATGCAGAACGTCAGACAATTCATCTGGGGCAACTGAAAGACGGTGCTTCCATAGGGGTAACAACAGAAACGAAACTCCAGAAAGGACGTACCGTTCAGATAACTACAGCAGAAACGGATACAGAATATTATAAAGATTCGGTAAAATATATTGTTCCTGATGCAGAGCATGTTATTGTACAGACCGATGATACAGGAAAATATTTGAAATTGGCTTACAGCAATGAGAACTATTATAAGGTCACATTGAATCTGTCCCATGCAAAAGTAGAAGGTGCAACTGTAACGCAAATTAAGCAAGGTGAAGATTATACTGCTACAATTATAGCAGACACAGGCTATACGCTTCCTGAAACAGCGCCTGATAGGACAACTTATTCTTCTTTCAGCGAAGATAAAAAATCTGCAAGTATTGAGATTAAAAATGTAGACGAAAATAAAACAGTATCTCTTGCGGCTATACCTAATAAATATACCGTAACATTTGATGGCAATGGCAGCACAGACGGCGCTATGGAAGTGCAGACAATGACCTATGATACATCTGATGCACTTTCTGAAAATAAATATACAAGGACAGGATATAATTTTGCCGGATGGTCTACGACAAAAGGGGAAACTTCTGAATATCCTGATAAGGTTTCTGTTAAGAACTTAACTGCGGAAAATAACGGCAATGTCACATTATATGCTGTATGGACAAAGAAGGAAACAATCCCTGCATTTGATTCCGGTGAAAATGCTGTTCAGAGCAGTAAATATGACGGAACAGGAAAAGCATATACTTTAACCAGCGAGCTTGAAGGATTTACAATCAGCTATAAGAAAGGCGAAGAAACAGTAGCAGCTCCTACGGCAGTCGGCACCTATGATGTAATTATTACGCGTGCCGAAGATGATACCTATGAGGCTTTCAGCCAGACAATTACAGGTGGTCTTGTAATTACGGCGGCAGATTACCCGGTATCTGTTGTTGCCGATAAAGAAACAATGAGAGGTGCAGGCACAGTTAAACTTACTGCAGACAGTACAGTTGATGAAATTAAAGTAACAGGTATTGTATGCAGTGATGACAGTATCAAACCTACAAAGAATGAAGATGGTACATATTCTGTATCTTTGCCTAATGCAACCAAAACATATATCTTTACGGCACAGATTGATGGGGATTTAAGCAACTACGGTGAAGGCACTGCTTCCTGCACAGTAAGCGTTTCTCGCAAGAAATCATCTTCCTCCTCTTCTGATACCTCCGCACCGATCTACGGTGTTAGCACAGGCAAGACAGAGAACGGCAAGATTTCCGTTACCCCTGCAAAGGCAGAAGCGGGCGAGAAGGTAACAATCAAAGCAACACCTGATAGTGGCTATCAGCTGGATAAGGTGACTGTAAAGGATAAAGACAACAGCAACGTGAAGCTGACGAAGGTAAACGATGATGAATACACCTTCACAATGCCGAAGGGTAAGGTTTCCGTTGATGCGACATTCGTACAGAAGGATGCGGCAGATGATAACAGCGCGGCTGAAAAGAGCAAGGTAATCAAGCTGCAAATCGGCAGTCGCATTGTCAACGTGGATAATGAAGCGGTGATTTACGATACTGCACCCGTTATCCGCAATGACAGAACTCTGGTTCCTATCAGAATCGTTACAGAAACTCTGGGCGGCAAGGTTGATTGGAACGGCGTGACAAAAGAGGTTACACTGCACATCGACGGCAAGGAAATCAAGATGACAGTTGGCAAAACACTGGAGAAATACGGTGTTGCACCTGTGATTATTGATGGACGTACCTTCGTACCTGTTCGCTTTGTGGCAGACGAGCTTGGCGCAACCGTCGCTTGGGACGATGCAACAAAGACAGTGACAATCACGAAAATTGAAAAATAAATCGGAAAAAGAATAACCGAGGGCGTTCATCGGAAACGGTGAGCGCCTTTCGTGTCATGGAATACGGGGAGGAGGATGCGCATGAAAGAAATGGGAAAGCGGCTCAAGGGGCTAAGAGAGAGTATGGGGCTGTCACAGATGAAAATGGCAGAGATTTTGGGATTGAAACAGCCCAGTATTAACCGTTATGAGCAGGGAACAGCAACACCAACGGTTGAAAATCTGAGAAAATATGCGGACTATTTTGACGTGTCTATGGATTACATCTTTGCTCGCACGGATAACCCCGAAGGAAGATTGTATGCACATCAGCCGAAGGCTCTGGCAGGGAATAAGGAAGTACAGCAGTTTATCGAACTGTGCTTTGACCCGGGCTCGCCGTACAATGAAAGGCTGAAGGAAACGATGCTTCGGATGCTGGAGGAAATGCAGGAGTGAGTTCCGGGGGCTACAGCTTAGGATGTGCTCCGATAGGATTGTTCTTAAAACCATCGGCTTTATTGGCAGATATTTATTTCAATTTATCGCAGTTTTTAAAATTTGTTGCAAAATTAGGGCTTCTTCTTCTTGTATAACGACCGGTATCATGATACATTTGATGTAGATTCGAATATATGGAAGAAAGAGATATAATAGAAATAAATAGAGGGAGAGAACAATGAAAATTTCAAAAAAAGATGCGTTGCTGTGGTTTTCCTTTTTTGCACAGTTGGACGAGGAGGAAGAACTGCTGCCGAAGCAGATGGAACTGGTTTACGCGACCTTTGCGCAGATTGAGGATGCCATTGATGCGAGAAATGAAAAGCTGATGGCGGAAATCAAGGGGCTGAAATCCATTGGCGGCAGAACCTATTTTGTCGGTCCGGAGGAAAAATTCGCCAAGGGCTGCCGTTCCTGCATGACGGGGACAGGCTTGACTGCCATTCGTAAGACGAACAAATGCAACATCCAGTGCAAATTTTGCTATAACTACGGCGAGCTGGAGGACTGTATGCCCATCGGAGAGGGGCTTTGGGAAATTGGCGGCACGAAGTTTTACGAACGGGATTTAGACCTACTGCTTTCCATTCAGGAGAAGCCGACAGGGATTTCCTATGTTTACCTAGAGCCATTTATGGAGATTGAAAAATACTACGGTATCATCCGAAAATTCCACGAAGCAGGGATTCATCAGCACATGTATACCAACGGCACACTGGCGACAGAGGAAAATCTGAAGGCATTAGGTGAGGCAGGTCTGGATGAGCTGCGGTTCAATTTGGGAGCAAGCAATGCTTCCGATAAGGTGATTGAAGCGATTGCGACAGCAAAGAAATATATCAAGTATGTCGGGATTGAAACGCCCATGACACCCGAATATTTTGAAGCATTTATGCAGAAAAAGGATAAGATTCTGGCAACAGGCGTGGATTTCATGAACTGTGCGGAGCTGCATCTGAACAACAACAATATCTGGAATTACGAAGGAGAAAACATGTACGTCTATCGACAGGGGTATGTTTCTCCCATTTGGAGCAGAGAGCTGACCTTCAAGCTGATGAAGCAGGCGGACGAGGAAGGCTGGGATGTTGCGGTGCATGACTGCTCCAACCGCACGAAATTTGCCCGTGGGCTGAATCTGAAAGGCAAGGAAGGCGGTTGGTTCGGCGCAAGCAGCTACGGCTCTGAATTCAGCAGACCGCCCTTTGCGGCATTCCTGCCGATTTTGCAGGACGAGAATTTCCAATTCTTAGAGGAAGAGGAGCTGCCCGAAGGCTATAGACCGGGCGAATTGTTTTTCTAAAAAAGCAAATAAAAAAGCACTTGAATTCGTATTTTCCGATACGGGTTTCAAGTGCTTATTTTTTTATTCAGTTGTTTTCCAGAGCAGAAGGGCATCCTCTACATAGCATTCCACCTTCCCCTGATCGACCAGATAGGAAAGATAGGAACGAATCGTGCTGCCAATGAGGACATATTGGCTATAATCCATCGATAATGCAAACCGCTCGAATACCTGCTTGAGAATCAGCTCAAAATGCAGCGGCTCCTTGCAGATTTCCAGAAGTGCATCCAGAATTTCCTGCATCTTTTTACGGTTTGCGTCTGCCAGAGGCTTGATGTCCTCTGTCGGTTCCGCATGCGCAGGGATGAACAGCCTGCCCTCCAGCTTTTCTATCATATTCAGCGTTTCAAGCTGTGCCGCAATATCATAGAAAAAGGAGATATGATATTTTTCAAGGATATTTTCCCCAAACACGCAGTCAGCCATAAAATAAACATCATCGGGCGTTTTCACGCCGATCATGTCCCAGAAATGCCCCGGCAGGCGGAAATATTCCATGCCCGCAGGCAAAGGCGCATCGGCGATATCCTGCCCCTTGGAGGGGGTTGCCATGAGGAATTTATTCCGCAGCTTCTTGAAGGGATAGCCGCCGTAAAGGAAGGATGGCTCAAGCATCGGGTGCTCCACAATCGCCAACTCCATGGGTGTGGTATAGACGGCGCAGTTAAGCCGATTCTGCAGCAGAGTATTGCCGCCGTCATGGTCGGCGTTGGAATGGGTGTTGATGATTGCGGTCAGCTTCCAGCCCTGTGCATCCAGAATTTTCTGGATTTTTCTGCCGGCATCCTTATCGTTTCCGCTGTCGATCAGCCAGACATCGTCATCACTTACGCGATAAACGCCGATTTTGGAAGGAGCATTGATGTAATAGGTATTTTCTGCGACCTGCACCAGTTCATACATGGGCAAAACCTCCTTTGCTTTTGTTTCTGTGGGACTCTGTCCCACGCCCTGCAAGGGGATAATCCCCTTGACCTTATTTGCAAAAACTGCGTTTTTGCGAGGAATTATTGAAATTTCCCACACAAAACGCAGTTTTGTGTCAGTATAGGGTTCTTAGGGGATTATCCCCTAAGTGGGGTTTGGGGCAAAGCCTCAAGGTCTTTAAGGTGTTTAGTTCATGGAATCCGTAGAGCCGATGACATTTTTGATTTTGTCCTCAACCAGCTCCTGAATCAGCGCTCTGCCTGCGCCCAGATAGCCGCGAGGGTCAAATGCCGCAGGCTCATCCCCGAAGGATTTGCGAACAGCAGCAGTCATTGCCAGTCTCAGGTCAGTATCCATGTTGATTTTGCAGACAGCCATGGAAGATGCCTTGCGCAGCATTTCCGCAGGAATCCCTTTTGCGCCTGCAATATTTCCGCCGTATTCGTTGCACATCGCAACACATCTCTGGTCAACAGAGGATGCACCGTGCAGAACGATGGGGTAGTTATGGAAGCCTGCCGCCTCCAGCTTTTCTGTGATGGTTGCCAGTCTGTCAAAGTCCAGCTTTGCCTCGCCCTTGAATTTATAAGCACCATGGCTTGTGCCGATGGCAATGGCAAGGGAATCCACACCCGTGCGTTTTACGAAATCAACTGCCTGATCGGGATCAGTGTAGGTTGCATGTGCCGCATCTACGTTAACCTCATCCTCAACGCCTGCCAGCTTGCCCAGCTCTGCCTCAACCACGATGCCTCTTTCGTGGGCGTATTCTACGATTTTCTTTGTCTGTGCTACGTTTTCCTCATACTCCAGATGGGAACCGTCAAACATGACAGATGTGAAACCGTATTCGATACAGTCTTTACATACTTCAAAATCGGAGCCATGATCCAGATGCAGTGCAATATCCAGACCGGTTTCTTCGATTGCGGCATCCACCATTGCCTTCAGATATTTGGGATGCGCATATTTCAGAGCAGATTTGGAAACCTGCAGGATGACAGCGGAATTCTGCGCCTTTGCCGCAGCTACGACACCTTGGATGATTTCCATGTTATTGATGTTGAACGCACCGATGGCATAGCCGCCCTCAAATGCCTTTTCAAACATTTTTTTTGTTGTTACCAAAGCCATATAAAGACACCTCTCTTGAATTATTTTGGGTTTGCATTTAGCATTGCCTTATATTAGAATTATAATACGGTAATAGATTTGTGACAAGGCATTTGCACGGAAAAGATTGGGGGCATGGAAAAATGAAAGCAATTCTGGCGATTCTGGCAGTTCTGTGGATAGACCTTTCCTCGAAGGAGTGGGCAGAGAAAAACCTGCCGCTCAATAAAAAACGGGAAATTGTCAAAGATCACCTCTATTTCTGGCACATAAAGAACAGAGGCATAGCATATAATAGATTCAGCGGAAGAAGAAATGGAATCCTTCTTGCCACGGGCGTGCTGCTTGCCTTTTACGGCGGTCTGCTGGTGCGGATTTTACGCGGCAAAGGGGAAAGACGGCTTGCCCTTCCGCTTGCCCTGACTCTGGGCGGCGGTGCGGCAAATTTCTGGGAGCGGCTCAGAAAAGGGCGCGTGACGGATTTTTTATTCATCCCCGTGAAGGAGAAAAATGCCCCGATTTTCAACATTGCGGATGTTTCGATTGTCGTTGGTGCGCTCTGGATGACAGTGATTCCGTTTCTCAAAAATAAGAAAAATTGATTTTACTGTTGCCTAACATGGGCGATTGTAGTATAATCAGTACAGAAATCCTGAAATGCACGACAACTTGCTATATTTGAACCTACATTACTGACTCGGGATTCCTATAAACAGCGGATATGTCAGGCCCCAAGATAATTCCCTTTGGGCGGGGGAAGGCAGATTCCGAGGTTGCGGAAACCCACCTGGCTTAGGCTAGGTGTCAAGGGGCAAGACCGGCATTTCGGGGTTATTTTTTTTACACTAAAACAGAAATAGAGCATCAGCAGAGAGCAGCCGCCGGAAGGCGGTTCTTTTTTTGCCGGGAATGTATATACTTGTACCGATAAGGAGTTGGTACAATGAAAAAATACATATTACTGGGCGGTCTGCTGCTGCTTTCCCTTTCCGCATGCGGTACGGAGCGGTCGTCAGAGCGCGCAAAGGTGGGGCAGATTGGTGCAGAGAGCTCCGTCAGTCGGGAGATGGCGGCGAAAACGATTGCCTTAGCGTTTTATACGAATCAGGAATTGGATGAAATGGAAACGAAGCTGAGTTTTTCCGACCTTTCAGAGGAGGACTGGGCGTATCCTTATATTCAGGGCTGTGTGGAGCAGGGCTTTTTCGCGGGCAGTGAGGAAGGCACCTTTCGTCCGCAGGCGGATTTGACGCTTTGGGAGGCACAGACATTGATGGACAGGCTTGCGCCCGATTATAACAGCCGCATTGTGCTGACGGCGGAGAATAAAAACATGGCGGTTTCCTATGAGCTTTGGGTGCAGCTTTTGGAAACGGTGCTTAAGGCAAGGCGCGGAGAGGACAGCCTTTATTCCTATGGGATTCAAACGGAAAATGCGGTGGTTCTGGATGCGGATGGGCTTTGCGATACGGGCAGATTCACCGCGGCAGGCATAGATTTAACGCCCTATGCCGCAAGCCGCATCACCTTTCTGGAAAAGGATGGGGAAATCCTTGCGCTGCTGACGGTAGAAGCCGCTTCGCCTGTGGTAAAAAATATCTATTGCAGGCAGGAAAAAGGTACGCTTTCTCTGGAAACGGGGGAGGGCGCGGCGATGCTTGCCTATGGAAAGGCGCTTGATGAGGGGATTTATGATGTAAAACTGGAAAACGGTAAGGTCGCAGAGGTGACGGCAGCGGAATCTGTCGGAGGCTGCACCGTGAAGCGCGTGGACGGAGAAACGCTGTATCTGGCGGAGCGGGGCGAGCTGCCTTGGGCAGAAGCGGCAAGGGTTTATGATGTGGCAGGAGAAGAAATCGCAAAGGCAGATTTTACCGATTTGATTTGCGGCACGGATTGCGGTGAATTTTTTGAAAAGGACGGGGAAATCTGCGCGGCGGTGATTCGTACCCCTGCGGTTTTGGAACGGATGCGCGTCTTTCTGAAGGGGGCGGAGCAGGAAACCGTAACCCTTTCTGCGGAGAATGGCTTTACGCTTTCCAATGGAACAAACGAGAAGCATTTTTTGCCCGAAGCAAAGGCGGTTCTGACAGCCGATTTGCCTTGGTTTTCGCATGGCATTGTGACGGCAACGACAGAAACACCGATTCGTGTGGCATTTGCAGACGGAACAGCGTATCAATATGAAGGCACGATTGAATTGGAACGGCGCGGCGCAGACAGCCTTGCTGTTATCAACGAACTGCCCTTGGAACGGTATCTGCTCGGCGTTGTGCCGCATGAAATGCCGACCTCCTTCGGACAGACGGCGTTGGAGGCGCAGGCAATTACGGCACGCAGCTATGCCTATAATCAGTTTTATGCGAATACCTATTGTACGTATGGCGCGCATGTAACCGATACCACCGCCAGTCAGGTGTATCTGGGCTATGCTGAAAATGAAACGGCGGCACAGGCAGTGAAAGCGACCAAGGGGATGTGTGCCGTAACGAAAACAGGTGCGGTGGCGCAGACCTATTTTTATTCCACCTCCTGTGGCTTCGGGGCAGGCAGTCAGGAGGTCTGGTCGAAGGACGGCAGCTTTTCCGGCAGGGAAAAATCCTATTTGCAGGCGCAGACCTACGGGGATTTCGCGCCGCCGCAGACAGAGGAGGAATGGCTTGCCTTCTGGCAGGATTGGAAGAAACAGGGATATGATATGAATTCACCGTGGTATCGCTGGAAGGTGTATTTCAGCTGTGGACAGCTGACAGAAATTTTGCAAAAAACCCTAGCGGAAAGCGCGAATTGCAGGATAGAAGGAAATCAAAATGATTTGGGCAGGCTGACAGGCATTGCGGTGACACGCAGAGGACAGGGTGGACTCGCAATGGACTTGCAGTTGACCTTTGAAAAGGGGATGGCAACGGTGAAAACGGAAAATGCTATCCGTAAGGCGCTTTCGCCAACAAAAAGAACCCTTGGTGAACCGATTTATCTGCAACGGAAGGGCGCAGAAGCCGTGACGGGAAATGCCATGCTGCCAAGCGGATTTTTCGCAGTGAAGGAAATGAAAAACGCGGAAGGAAAGCTGACGGGTGTGGCACTTTACGGCGGCGGAAACGGGCATGGCGTGGGACTGAGCCAGTATGGCGCGAAATATCTTGCGGAGCAGGGGAAAACAGCCGCAGAGATTGTTGCGTGCTATTTCCCGGGGACGAAGGTGGAGAAGGTGCTGTAGGGGGAAGGTTTTCGATTGAAATTCAAGTTCTCGAAAGGGCGAGTGTCTGATGGCTGGCTCATGCGAGCAAAAGCGTGGTTGGAGAATCCTGCCGTTCGCCCACCCCTAAGAAGTGCATTGGCAAAAGCAAAAGACATTCCCCAACTTTTTTTGAAAAAAAGTTGCAAAAAACTTGGAACCTTTTCGGATAGGTTCCAAACCTCCCAACGAACCAAGGGAAACAGGGTTTCCCTTGGTAATCCCTTCCCAACAGACCCGAAAGGGCAGTATAAAGAGCCCTTCGGGCAAAAAAATCAAAAAAGCCCCTTTTGGAGGCTTTTTATTGTTCTTCGGCTTCTTTCAGCAGTTCATCATAGGTAGTTTTCAGAACATCGCGAATACCTTTTAATTGGGATGCGTAAATATGTTGGATGCCACGTTCAATTTTAACGAGAGATTCTCTTGTTATATCAATTCCTTTCAGCTGCAGCAGACGTACAAGTTCTGTCTGCCCAATGCCTTTGGCTTGGCGTAGGTTACGGATATTTTGCCCGATAGGGATTGTTTTTGTCTGCTTGATTTTGGAATCCATAAGCTCCTCCTAAACTGGACTGAAATTAGTTCTTTTTCTTTATTTTAAGAATAGGATGTGCTATAATGGGACTGATATTAGTCCAGTTTTGGAGCGTGACCATAATGACTGATTTTGCTGAAAATTTAAGAAAATTTCGGAAAAATAAAAAATATTCTCAAGCGGAGCTGGGCAGAAAGCTGCACTACGGTTCGACAACGATTGCAAACTATGAAAGCGGCAGAAATGAACCTTCTTTTCGTGATTTAATTCGTCTGGCAGAGGTGCTGGATGTTACACCGAATGAATTATTAGGTATAGAAAAGCATCCGAAAGGAGTTATGGAAAAATTTCAAAAATTAGGGGAGAGAGAACAAAAAATTGTAATCGGCTTGATAGATAGCTTACAGGAATGATACATAAAAAGCAGACCTTTCGGTCTGCTCATTTATTGTCGAAAAATAAAATTTATGATATGATTGGTACATGGAAACCGTGACAGGTTTGGCTGACCTCCGATTTTAACTAAGGATTGGAGGTGGTGCTATGAATACTTATGAAGTGTGGATGACCGTACTTACATTTGGCTTATTTTTGATAGCACTCCTCTCTTATATAGACAAGAGAAAATAAAAAGGCTACCTGTCATAGAACTTTGGACGGTTTAGACAGGTAGTCTTACCCCTGAGGTTGACCACAACGTGGCGGTTTCCTACTTAGTTTTATTATATCATAATATTTAGAATTGTAAAGCATGCACAGCGTTTGTGTGTGCTTTTTTTATCGCTTTTATCGTAGAGAAACGTAGGTTTTAATGACCTCAACGATTTTATCCAGATCCATTCTGGAGGTGTTGAGGATAAGGTCATAATTTTCTGCCTTTCCCCATTTGCCGCCTGTGAAGTAGTTGTAATAATTCGCACGGCGCTTATCGGTCTTAATCACCATGGATTCTGCGCCCTGAGGGTCGTGGTGATAGGTATGGATGGCACGCTCCACGCGGTCGGGCAAATCCGCCTGCAGGAAAATATTGATGCAGTTGGGGTTTTCGGACAGCACATAGTTTGCGGAACGACCAACAATAACGCAGGGTCCCTCCTCTGCCACCTCTTTGATGACCTGAGACTGCACCAGAAAGATTTTTTCATTCAGCGGCAGACCGACAGAATCAATGCTGGGGGTCAGAGAGGTCAGAGAGAAAAACAGATTGCCGACAGAGGTTTTTTCTGCATCCTTGAAGCATTCCACGGAAAGCCCGGTTTTTTCCGCTGCCATGGTAATCAGTTCGTTATCATAAAAGGGAATCCCAAGGGCTTCCGCCAGTTTTTTGCCGATAATGCGGCCGCCGCTGCCATATTGGCGGCTGATGGTGATGATTTTATTCTGGTTCATGGTAACAACTCCTTATCGTTCAGAAATGCAATTTCTGTAAAATTTATTTTTCATATTTTTTCATTATACCGCTTTTCCCAAAAAGTGACAAGCGGAGAATTTTTCGGTGAAAAAACAGCTTTTTCCGCTTGGAAACTTTACTTTTTCAAGAAAAGTGTTTATGATATTAAGGATGGACTACTATGACAGTAGAAAACAGAAATAGATAAAAGAGTAAGGAGATAGTGACATGGGTGAAGCTTTAACAGGTTTAAAAAGAAGCTGCATGTGCTGCGATGTAAACGAAAGCATGATTGGGCAGGAAGTGACGGTAATGGGCTGGGTACAGCGTCGCCGCGACCTGGGTCAGCTGATTTTCATTGCATTAAGAGACAAAACGGGTCTGGTGCAGATTGCAATCGATGGCAACACAGCAGAAAAGGATTTGTTCGCAAAGGCGGAAACGGTTCGCAGTGAATATGTACTGGCAGTGAAGGGTCTGGTTGCCGCAAGAGAAGATGGCAACATCAACCCCAACATGAAAACAGGGAAAATCGAGATTATCGCCAAGGAGCTGCGTATCCTTTCCGAATCCGAAACAACCCCCTTCCAGATTGAGGACAACATCACTGTAAAGGATGATTTGCGTCTGAAATATCGTTATCTGGATTTGAGAAGACCTTCTCAGCTGAAAAATCTGGTGTTGCGTCATAAGGTTGTACAGGTGATGAGAAACTTCCTGGATAAAGAGGGCTTTCTGGAGATTGAAACTCCTGTTCTGGGCAAATCCACACCCGAAGGCGCAAGAGACTATCTCGTACCTTCCCGCGTACATCCCGGCAATTTCTATGGCCTGCCTCAGTCCCCGCAGCTGTATAAGCAGCTTCTGATGGTTTCCGGTATGGACAGATACTATCAGGTTGCGAAATGCTTCCGTGACGAGGATCTGCGTGCGGACAGACAGCCCGAATTTACACAGGTGGACATGGAGCTGTCCTTCGTGGAAATCGAAGATATCATGGATATCAACGAAAGAATGATGCAGAAGGTATTCAAGGATTTGATGAACGTAGATATCAAGCTGCCCCTGCCCAGAATGACCTATGCAGAGGCAATGGAGCGCTTTGGTTCCGATAAGCCCGATGTACGCTTCGGCATGGAGCTGAAAAATATTTCCGATGTTGTGGCAGGTACCGATTTTGTGGTATTCAAATCTGCTTTGGAAAACGGCGGCAGCGTGCGTGCCATCAATGCGAAGGGCTGTGGCTCCTTCCCCAGAAAGAAAATCGACTCTCTGGTTGAGTTTGTAAAAACATATAAGGCAAAGGGTCTGGCTTGGATTGTGGTAAACGCAGACGGCACAATCAAATCCCAGATTGCAAAATTCTTCACACCCGAAAAAATGCAGGAAATCGTAGATGCGATGGATGGGCAGCCCGGTGACCTGATTCTGATTTGTGCGGATAAGGATAAGGTCGTATTCGACTCCCTTGGCGCACTGCGTGTAGAGCTGAGCAAAATGCTGGAGCTGACAAAGCCTGATGATTTCGCATTCCTGTGGATTACAGAATTCCCTATGCTGGAATGGGATGAAGAGGAAAACAGATATGTAGCGGTGCATCATCCGTTTACTGCACCCATGGATGAGGACTTGGATCTGATTGACACCAATCCCGGCGCTGTGCGTGCAAAGGCATACGACATCGTTCTGAACGGCTATGAGCTGGGTGGCGGCTCCATCAGAATCCACCGCAGAGATATCCAGAAGAAGATGTTCGAGCTGTTGGGCTTCAGCGACGAGGATGCGCAGGAACGCTTCGGTTTCCTTTTGGATGCCTTCAAATACGGCGTACCCCCTCATGGCGGCTTGGCGTTCGGTCTGGACAGAATCATCATGCTGATGAGCAATGCACCCAGTATTCGTGACGTGATTGCCTTCCCTAAGGTAAAGGACGCATCCTGCCCGATGACAGATGCACCCGGCGTGGTAGACGAAAAACAGCTGGACGAGTTGGGCATCGCAATCAAGGAAACAGAAGAAGCAACAGAGGAATAAAAACCGTGAAAAGGGTGGAAAAATTTCTGCCCTTTTCTTTTTTACACGAAAAGACAAAACTTCCTCTTGACTTTTTCGCAAAAATGTAAGAAAATAGCTATGTTATACATCTGTCGGTGCGTGGCCCAGCTTGGTAGGGCGCAGCGTTCGGGTCGCTGAGGTCGTGGGTTCAAATCCCGTCGCACCGATAGGAGACTGCTTTGTTGGAATAAAATTTCAATGAAGCAGTCTTTTTTAATTTTCTCTTAAATAAGTTGTTTCCGGCAGGCAATTCGATTATAATGTAACGATGGAATAAAGCGTACAAACAGGAAAGGAGTTTCTGATAAAATGGTAACAGAAATTTTAAAGGCCATATTCTTTGGCATTGTGGAGGGCATTACGGAATGGCTGCCCATTTCCTCTACGGGACACATGATTCTGCTGAATGAATTTGTGAAGCTGCAGGTTTCGGATGAATTTTATAAGCTGTTTGAGGTTGTCATTCAGCTTGGCGCCATTCTGGCGGTTATCCTGCTGTTCTTCCACAAGCTGAATCCCTTCTCGCCAAGCAAGAGCGCGCCGCAGAGGCGGAACACATGGCGGCTGTGGTTCAAGGTGGTGCTTGCGGTGATTCCTTCCGCGGTGATCGGGCTGCCGTTGGATGACTGGATGGATGCACATTTTTACAATTATGTTGTGGTTGCCATCACTTTGATTGTTTACGGGATTGCGTTTTTGTTTGTGGAGCGAGAAAACAGCCACCGCAGAGCCTACGCAAATTCAGTGTACGATATTGATTTGAAAACTGCCATGCTCATCGGCTGCTTCCAGTGCCTGAGCCTGATTCCCGGCACCTCCCGTTCCGGCTCCACCATTCTGGGTGCAATCATCCTTGGTGTAGGCAGAGCGGCAGGGGCAGAGTTCTCCTTCTTCCTTGCCATCCCCACGATGCTTGGTGCAAGCGTACTGAAGCTTGTGAAATTCCTGCTTTCCGGCGTTTCCGCAACAGGCGCGGAGTGGGCGATTCTGGCGGTCGGCTGCGTGGTTTCCTTCGTGGTCAGCCTGCTTGTCATCAAGGGTCTGATGGAATATGTACGCAAGCACAGCTTTGCGGTATTCGGTGTGTACCGCATCATTCTGGGGGTACTGGTTCTGGGATATTTTGCCTTCCAAACCCTGCACGCATAAAAATTACATAAGGGAAAATAAAAAACGGAGCCGATTTTTTCGACTCCGTTCATTTTTTATTCTGCTTCAATCTGTTCAAAGATTTCCTGTGCAGGCTTCTGATACCAGCCGGTCTTATCCTCGCTGACAAGTCCTGCGGTCTGGGAATTATAATACATTTCACATGCCTCAAGGTCATTCATTTTGTGCTTTTTCTGCAGCAGTGCAACCACCTCTGCGCCGACAGCGGCACGGTTTTCGTGATGGGTATATTCCTTCTCCTGCTCTCCGGCATCGCTTTCCAGATAGGTCAGCCCGTCAATCATGCCGACAAAGAAATCAATATCCATTTCGGGGAAGGTTTTGTGGCTGTCCAGAATCAGGTCAATGAAGCCGGACTGCTGAAAGGAAATAAATACCTTATTACTGGGGATATTTTTCAGATCACTGTAATATTCTACGCAGGAAACAACTAAAGTACGCTGGTCCATTTTTCTCTCTCCTTTTTACTCATAAAAAATTTACTGAACTTTATGATACCGCATTTTCACATAATTTTCAACCATTCCCCGCAGGAAAACTTGACATTCTCCGATTTTCCAGTATGCTAAAGGAAGCAAGATAAAATTGGAAGGAAGTGCTTATTTTGGTAGCAGTAAAAATAGATGAAACCTTAAAGGAACGCTGCCCTGATGCTGCTTTGGGGCTTTTGCAGGCAAAGGTTGCGGTTGCGCCCGATCCGGAAGAATTTCTGGCACTGCTGAATGGGAAAATTGCGGAGCTTTCCGAGGTGGAGCTTTCGCAGGCAAATAAGAGAGATAAAATTCAGATAACCAGAAAGGCGTATAAGGCATTGGGGAAGGAGCCCAACCGCTATCGTTCCTCCGCAGAGGCAATGTGCAGAAGAATTGCAAAGGAACGAGGGTTGTATTACATCAATAACGTGGTGGATATCAATAATTATCTTTCCATCAAATCGGGGTATTCTATGGGGACGTATGATCTTGCGAAAACAAAGGGCGACATCCTCTGGATGCGTGCGCCCGAAGGCACGGCATACCGCGGCATCGGCAAGGATGTGCTGAATATTGAATTTTTGCCGGTTTTATTTGACGAGGAAGGACCCTTCGGCAATCCCACCAGTGATAATGACAGAACCATGATTACGGATGCAACAGAGGATTTGCTTCTGGTATATTATGCCTTTGATGGGGCAGAGGATTTGCCTGCGCTTCTCTCCGAAGCAAAGGACTTACTGGAAAAATATGCAGGGGGCAGAGAATTTGAGACGGAAATCTTGATTTGAAAAATCCGAATATAATAAGGAAGGTGATCGGATGAAAACCTTTGAAAGCTTATATCGGGACTATTACCAGAAGGTATATGCGTTTCTCAACCGCATGTGTGCCGATGGAGATTTAGCGGAGGATTTGACGCAGGAAACCTTTTTGCAGGCATATAAATCACTCTATAAATTTCGGGGAGAGTGTGAGGTTTTTACCTGGCTTGCGGCAATTGGCAAGCATACCTATTTCAAATATCTGAAAAAGAAGCGGCTGCATCTGGATGCGGCGAATTTGGATTTGGTGGCGCAGAACTATCTGAAGGGGGATGTCAGCCCGGAGGAGCATGTCAGCCAGAAGGATATTGAAAAAGCGGTGCGCAAGGTGGTTGAGGATATCCCGAAGAAATACCGCGATGTGGTGGTGCTGCGTGTTTATGCGGAGCTGCCGTTTTCGCAGGTTGCACAGATACTCAGGATTAGCGAAAATTCTGCAAAGGTGATTTATTTCAGAGCGAAGAAAATGCTGATGGAGGTGTTGAAGGATGAATTGGAAATGTGAACTGGTGATGGATCTGGCACCTCTGTATTATGATGGGGTTGCAAGCAGGGTCAGCAAAAGGTTGGTGAAAAAGCATCTGCGTGAGTGCCCGCAGTGCCGCACCTATTATAAAAAATATCACCCTGTAGACAAAGTTCCCACAGAAGTCCCGAATTGGGATGTGGAGGAAAATTATGCCATGCTGGCAAGAAAAGTCCGCAAAAGACGGCTTGTGCTTTGGGGCGGCTTCCTTTCCTATCTGAGCACGACAATTGTTGCACTGGTGTTTTGGTATGCAAGGGAACAAAAAAAGATGAAAAAAATTTAAGACAGAAAATGCCGAAAATCCGAGGGTTTTCGTCGGCTCTCTTTTTTGCACAAAAAATTTTTGCGAAATTTGTGTAACTTTTTCCGTAATTTAGGGTACTAAGTTAAAGTAACGAAAAAATGGAACGGATTTCGGTAAATGAAATAGTTTCTCATATTCCCTGAGAAAGGGGAGAAGGAGTGGAAAAATGAGCTTTCGTGTGTTAGGGACGGGCATGTATGTCCCACCCAGGGTTGTTACGAATGATGACCTGTCACAGTTTTTAGAGACCAATGACGAATGGATTACCCAGAGGGTCGGCGTAAAGGAACGCCATATCAGCACAAATGAAACGGCGGCGGATATGGGTGCCAAGGCTGCAAGGGCTGCTTTGGAAAACAGTGGCGTAGCGGCGGAGGAAATCGACCTGATTTTGGCGGCAAGCGTCAGCGGGGAGAGCATTTCCCCTTCTGTTTCCTGCATGATTCAGAATCTGCTGGGGCTTTCCTGCATGACCATGGATATCAATGCGGCATGCTCTGCGTTTGATTTTCTTCTGGAAACGGCGGCAGGGTTCTTTGCCAGAGGCAAGGTGAAGAAGGTGCTCGTTATCGGGGCAGAACGTCTGAGCCGCCTGCTGGACTGGAATGACAGAGGCACCGCGGTTATCTTCGGTGACGGCGCAGGTGCGGTGGTTCTGGAAGCAGGTGAAAATTATCTGGATGCTGTTTTTGATGTAAAGGGCGGCGATGATGTCATTGATATTCCACAGCCTGTAGGGATGTCTCCCTTCTATGAAAGAGGGCAGGAAAAGAAGCCTTATATTCACATGGCAGGGCAAGAAACCTTTAAATTTGCGGTAACCGCCATTTGCAGAGACTGCAAGGAAATTCTGGAGCGCAATGGGCTGACCTTTGATGATATCGCGTATATTGTGCCGCATCAGGCAAATCAGCGCATCATTGATTTCGCAAGCACAAAGCTGAAGGTGCCCAAGGAAAAATTTTATTTAAATATTCATAAATACGGCAATACTTCTTCCGCCAGCATTCCCATTGCCTTGGACGAACTGAACCGGGCAGGGAAGCTGCATAGAGGAGATTTATTATTACTGCCTGCCTTTGGCGGCGGTCTGGCAAGCGCCTGTTGTTTAGTAAGATGGTAAAAAAGAAAAGAAAACAAGAAAAAAGGTAAAAGAAAAGGAGAAAAAATTATGGTATTCGAAAAAATCGCAGCAATGTTGGCAGAAAAACTGGAATGTGACGCAGCAGAAATCAAGATGGACACAGAATTCAGCACACTGGGCATCGACTCTCTGGACGTTATGGAGCTTCTGATGAATCTGGAAGAAGAGCTGGGCACAGAAATTGAAATGGGCGAAAACAAAGTAAACACTGTTGGCGATCTGGTTAAGCTGATCGAAGAAAAACAGGCGTAAGAAAAAAACAAAGGAAAAGGAGGACGACGATATGATCGTTTCACCGATTTGTGAGATGCTGGGCATCAAATATCCTATTTTTCAGGGCGGTATGGCATGGATTGCTGACGGCAAGCTGGCGGCAGCGGTTTCCAATGGCGGCGGCCTTGGGATTATCTCTGCAATGAACGCAGGCGGCGATTATCTGAGAGAACAGATTCGCATTGCAAGAAGCCTGACAGATAAACCCTTCGGCGTGAATATCATGCTGATGAGTCCCCATGTGCAGGAAGTAGCAAAAATCGTTGCGGAGGAAAAGGTGGCGGTAGTCACCACTGGTGCAGGCATTCCCAATCAATATGTTCCCATGTGGAAGGAAGCAGGCATCAAGGTGATTCCTGTAGCGGCTTCTGTCGCAGCGGCAAAGATGATGGCGAGAGCAGGTGCAGATGCTGTCATTGCCGAAGGTGGCGAATCCGGCGGTCATATCGGCGAGCTTTCCACCATGCCCTTGGTTCCCCAGGTGGCAGATGCGGTGGATATCCCTGTACTGGCGGCAGGCGGCATCGGCGACGGCAGAGGGATGGCAGCGGCATTTATGCTGGGCGCAGTTGGCGTGCAGATGGGCACTCGTTTCCTGCTTGCAGAGGAATGTGGTGTGCATCAGAATTATAAGGATATGGTGAAAAAGGCAACGGATGTTTCCACAACAGCGACAGGCAGACGCTTCGGCGGCAGCACCTGCCGTGTGATGAAAAACCAGTTTGCCCGTCATTTCCTGCAGGTGGAATATGCCCCCGAAACAACCGCCGAAATGGTAGATAAGCTGGGCGTTGGCGCACTGCGCAAGGCAGCAGTGGAGGGCGATACCAAGGAAGGCTGCTTTATGGCAGGGCAGATTGCCGGCATGGTGAAAAAGGAACAGCCTGCGGCAGAAATCGTGCAGGAAATTGCAGCAGAAGCAGAGGCGTTACTGAAAGGAGCGGCAAAATGGGTAAAATAGCATTTGTTTTTTCCGGTCAGGGCGCACAGAAGGCAGGCATGGGCAAAAGCTTTTATGATAACAACGAAACCGTAAAGGATTTGTTCGACAGAGCAGAAACCCTCAGAAACGGTACACTGGCGCAGTGCTTTTCCGGCACCGCGGAGGAACTGAAGGAAACGCAGAATACACAGCCCTGTCTGTATCTGACAGACCTTGCGGCGGCGATTGCGCTTTCCGAAGCAGGTATCCCTGTGGATGGCGTGGCAGGCTTTTCTTTGGGTGAACTGCCTGCATTGGCGTTTGCCGGTGCGTATAGCCATCTGGATGGCTTCCGTCTGGCTTGCATCCGCGGCAGAGCTATGGCAAAGGCTGCGGCAGAGCATCCTGCGTCCATGCTTGCGGTCATGAAGCTGGACAACGCAAAAATTGAGGAAATCTGCAAGCAGTTCAAGCAGGTGTATCCCGTAAACTATAATGCGCCCGGTCAGCTTGTTGTGGCAGGGGCGATTGAGGAAATGGATGCCTTTAAGCAGGCGGTGCGTGAAGCAGGCGGCAGAGGTCTGCCCGTAGCAGTCGGCGGGGGGTTCCATTCTCCTTTCATGGATGGAGCAAGCAGGGAATTTTCCGAGGATGCAAGAGAATTTGAGCTGAGAAAGCCCGTGCTGACCGTTTATTCCAACTTTACCACAGAGCCCTATACGGAAAACGTACTGGAATTGATGGAAAATCAGATTAACCACAGTCTGTGTTGGCAGGAAAGCATGGAACGCATGGCGGCAGATGGCTTCGATACCTTCATTGAGGTAGGCATCGGCGATACGCTGAAAAAGCTTATCAAGCGCATCCTGCCCGAAGCAAGGGTATACAGCGTTTCCGATATGGAGGAAATCGAAAAGGTGAAGGAGGAAATGGGATGCTGAAAGGAAAAACAGCAGTCGTAACCGGCGGCTCCAGAGGGATTGGTAAGGCAATTTGCCTGAAATTTGCAGAAAATGGTGCAGATATTGCGTTTTTATATGCGGGCAATACCGTGAAGGCGGAGGAAACCGTAAAGGAATTGGAAGGACTGGGCGTAAAGGCAAAGGCATATCAGTGCAACGTTGCGGATGCAGATGCCGTTGCGGCAGTTGTAAAGGAAATCGTGAAGGATTTCGGCGGCATTCAGATTCTGGTGAATAACGCAGGCATTACGAAGGATAAGCTGGTGCCCATGATGAAGGCGGCAGATTTTGACGCAGTCATTGATACAAACCTCAAGGGCGCATTTTATATGACAAAAGGGGTATATCCTCTTTTCCTGAAGCAGAAGGGCGGCAAGATTATCAATATCAGCTCCGTTTCCGGTCTGACAGGCAACCCCGGGCAGGCAAATTATTCCGCATCCAAGGCAGGGGTAATCGGGCTGACAAAATCCGTTGCAAAGGAACTGGCTTCCAGAGGGGTATGCTGCAATGCAATCGCTCCCGGCTTTATCGCAACGGAAATGACACAGGCATTGGAAAACGATACATTGAAGGATGCCATCCCCATGAAGCGCTTCGGCGAAGCGGAGGAAGTGGCGAAGCTGGCATTGTTCTTAGCGTCGGAACATTCTGATTACATTACAGGCGAGGTCATCCGTATTGATGGCGGTCTGGCATGCTGAATCGGCGCGAAGGAACCGAAAAAGCAGTCGGATTTCGCAGGAAAGGATTGATGAAATGAGACGAGTAGTAGTAACAGGCATCGGCGCAGTGACCCCCGTGGGCAATAACGTGCCGGAATTCTGGGAAGCAATTAAAAACGGAAAAAACGGTATCGCACCCATCACCAGATTTGATGTCAGCGAAAGCAAATATAAGCTGGCGGCAGAGGTGAAGGAGTTTGATCCGACAAAATATATGGATAAGCTGACAGCAAAGAAGCTGGATCGTTTCGTGCAGTTCGCTATGGTGGCAGCCAGCGAGGCGATGACAGACAGTCAGCTGGAAGGCAATATTGAAAAAGAGGATTTGGCGGTTTATTTCGGCAGCGGCATCGGCGGCTTTGAAACGCTTTGCGAAAGCTATGATGTGCTGAGGGAAAAAGGACCTCGCCGTGTTTCTCCTCTGTTCATCCCCAAGATTATCAATAACATTGCGGCAGGCAATATTGCCATTCACTATCAGGCGCAGAATGCCTGTGTTGCGGTTTCTACCGCCTGTGCAACAGGTACAACTGCTATCGGTGAAGGCTACAGAGCCGTTCTGCATGGCTATACCACAGCGGCAATCTGCGGCGGCAGTGAAGCGGCAATCGTTCCGTTGGCAGTGGCAGGCTTCGGCAGCTGCATGGCACTGAATGCATCGGAAGACCCCAATGCGGCATCCCTGCCCTTCGATAAACGCCGTGCAGGCTTCGTTATGGGCGAGGGCGCAGGTGCGGTAATTCTGGAAGAATATGAACACGCAAAGGCGCGCGGCGCAAAAATTTATGCGGAAATCGTAGGCTATGGCTCCACCTGTGATGCACACCATGTAACCGCTCCTGCGGAGGAAGCAATCGCAAGCGGCAAGGCAATCGTAAATGCAATGGCAGGTCTGGAAGGCGTAAAGCCCGAAGAAATTTATATCAATGCACATGGCACAGGCACAGCCCTGAATGATAAAACAGAAACCAGAGCTATCAAAAATGCCTTTGGCGAAGCAGATGCGAAAAAGGTTCACATCAGCTCCACAAAATCCATGACAGGACACATGCTCGGCGCAGCAGGTGCAGTAGAGGCAATCGCGGCAATTCTGGCAGTGCAGGAGGATGTTATCCCTCCTACCATCAACCTGAAGGAGGCTGACCCCGCGTGTGATTTGGACTACACCCCCAATACAGCAGTTAAGACAACCGTAGAAGCGGCAATGTCCACTTCTCTGGGCTTTGGCGGTCATAATGCCTGTGTTGCATTCAGAAAGATGAGGGGCTGATAAATATGGATACGAATAAAATCAATGATCTGGCGAAGATTCTGCGCCAGAATCAGCTGACAAAATTAGACCTGACAGAGGGGGATACCCGTATTGTTCTGGAAGCAGGCGGCAGACAGGCGGTAGTGGAAATGCCTGTGGTTTCTGTGGAAAATATAGCGGAAGTGCCTGTTGCAGAAGTGCCTTCTGTGGAAAAAGCAGAAGCACCCGCAGGCGTGGAGCAGAAATCCCCGCTGGTGGGTACGGTTTATCTTGCGCCACAGGCAGGGGCAGAGCCCTTTGTGCAGGTGGGCGATAAGGTGAAAAAGGGCGATGTGCTCTGCATTGTCGAATCCATGAAGATGTTCAATAATATCGAAGCAGAACTGGAAGGCACGATTGCGGCAGTCTGCGTGGATAATGGACAGATTGTGGAATTCGGTCAGCCCTTGGTTCGCATCTTGCCCGAAAAGGAGGAAAACTGATGAATCAGGAAGAAATCAAAAAAATCCTGCCCCATAGAGATCACATGCTTCTGATTGATGAAGCAGAGCTGAGAGAGGGCAAGGCTTACGGCAAAAAAACCATCCGAGGGGATGAATTTTTCCTGCAGGGGCATTTCCCCGGTAATCCGGTTGTCCCCGGTGTCATTCTCTGCGAAATTCTGGGGCAGAGCGCGTGTGTCCTGCTTTCCGGTGAGGCAGAGGGCATTACCCCCTTCTTTACGGGACTGGATAAGGTGCGCTTTAAAAACCCCGTACACCCCGGGGATGTATTTGAAACAGAATGTACCCTGCTCAAGCATAAAGGTCCCTTCTACTGGGCAGAGGGCAAGGGCTATGTAGACGGTAAGTTGTGTGTCAGTGCAGAGTTTTCCTTTGCACTTATCAAGGAGTGACAGGAAATGTTTTCTAAAATTCTCGTTGCCAACAGAGGCGAAGTGGCAGTCCGCATCATCCGTGCCTGCAAGGAAATGGGCATCGAGACGGTGGCTGTCTATTCCGAGGCGGACAGAAATTCCCTGCCCGTTGCCCTTGCGGATGAGCGTATCTGCATTGGCGGCAATGCGGCGGCAGAGAGCTACTTAAATCAGAAAAATATCATCAGCGCAGCGCTGGCAACCAATGCCGAGGCAATTCACCCCGGCTATGGCTTTCTTTCCGAAAATGCAGGCTTTGCCAAGCTTTGCGAAGAAAACGGCATTGTCTTTATCGGCCCGAAAAGCGAGGTTATCTCTGCTATGGGCGATAAGGATACCTCCCGTCAGCTGATGCAGCAGGTCGGCGTGCCCGTTGTTCCCGGAACGGAGGTTCTTAAGGATGTAGAGGAAGCAAAGAAATATGCCAAGGAAATCGGCTATCCGCTTCTGGTAAAGGCAACGGCAGGGGGCGGCGGCAAGGGTATCCGCGTGGTGGCGAGAGAGGAAGACCTTGCGGATGCCTTCCATACGGCATCGCGCGAGGCGGAGAGTGCCTTCGGCAATGGGGATGTTTTCTTAGAGAAATACCTTACCCATGTGCGCCATGTGGAAATGCAGATTCTGGCAGACCAACAGGGGAATATCCTCTGTCTGGGCGAAAGAGACTGCTCTCTCCAGCTGAATAAGCAGAAGGTGCTGGAGGAAACGCCCAGCCCCGTTATGACAGAGGACATCCGCAGAAAAATGATGGATGCGGCAGTTCTGGCGGCAAAGGCGGCAAATTATACCAATGCAGGCACAGTAGAATTTCTGCTTGCCCCCGATGGGCAGTTTTATTTCATCGAGATGAATACCCGTTTGCAGGTGGAGCATCCCATTACGGAGGAAATCAGCGGCGTGGATATTGTGAAATGGCAGATTCGTATTGCCTGTCAGGTGCCCCTGAATATGAAGCAGGAGGATATCCGCCTGCAGGGACACGCCATCGAATGTCGTATCAATGCACGCTCTACAGGCAGAGTGGAGTTTCTGCATATTCCCGGCGGCGGCAGAGTGCATTTCGATACCGCACTCATGCAGGATACCGTTGTGGTTCCCTTCTATGATTCCATGCTTGGCAAGCTGATTGTCCACGCAAACACCAGAGAGGAAGCCATCCGCAGAATGGAGGCATCTCTTTGCGAAATGGTAATCGTTGGGGTAGAAACCAATATTGAAGAACAGCTGCAGCTGATTCGCAGCAAAATCTTCCAGAAGGGGAATTATGATACCCTCATTCTGGACAAAATTTTGAAAAAGGGGTGATATAAATGAGTAACATTATGGGTTACTTCCGCAAATCCAAAAATGCTTTGGAAAAAGGCGGTATCACACTGAAAAATACAACAGAAGAAAAGGTGCGTTGCCCTATCTGCAAGTCCTATGAAACCAGACGTGCGATTGCGAAGCAGAAGGTGACCTGCCCCCATTGCGGACATCATTTCCGCATTGGCGCAAGAACCAGAATTAAGGCGCTTTGCGATAAGGACAGCTTCCACGAATTATTTTCCAATATCGAAACGATTGACCCGTTGGAATTTCCCGGGTATCAGGATAAAATGGATCGCGGCAGAGCCGTCAGTGGTGAGGAGGAGGGCGTTGTCTGCGGGACAGCCAAGATTCGCCATCAGCGCTGTGCGGTGTTCGTGATGGAGCCCGGCTTTATGATGGGCAGTATGGGCTCTGTTGTCGGCGAAAAAATCGCTCGCCTGTTTGAATATGCCGCAGAGCATGAGCTGCCTGTGGTCGGCTTTACGGCAAGCGGCGGTGCGCGTATGCAGGAGGGGATTCTTTCCCTGATGCAGATGGCAAAAACAAGCGGCGCAGTAGAGCAGCACAGCAAAAAGGGCGGTCTGTATATCACCGTTCTGACAGACCCTACAACCGGCGGCGTGACGGCAAGCTTTGCCATGCTTGGGGATATTATCCTCTCCGAGCCAAACGCAACCATTGGCTTTGCAGGCAGAAGGGTCATTGAGCAGACCACAAAGAAAAAGCTGCCCGAGGATTTCCAGAAGGCAGAATTTCTGCTGGAGCATGGCTTTGTGGATGCCATTGTGCCGAGAACAGAACTGAGAGGAACTTTGGAAAAGCTGCTGCGGCAGCATGGTAGAAAGGAATGACGCGGATGAATGCCTATGAAAAATTACAGACGGCGAGAAGTCAGACCCGCCCGACGGCGCGTTCCTATATCGAAAAGCTGTTTCAGGAGCGGACGGAGCTGCATGGGGACAGAAAATATGCCGATGATGCGGCAATTATCGGCGGCATCGGTATGCTGGGGGATATCCCCGCAACCTTTATCGGCATTGAACGCGGACGCAATCTGGAAGAAAGAATCCGCTGCAATTTCGGCTGCCCCATGCCCGAAGGCTATCGCAAGGCACTGCGCTTGATGAGACAGGCGGAAAAATTCCACAGACCTGTTATCTGCTTTGTGGATACCTCCGGTGCATTCTGCGGCGAGGAGGCAGAGGAACGCGGACAGGGACAGGCGATTGCCGATAACCTTATGCAGATGATGGGACTGGAAACGCCGATTATCACGATTGTCATTGGGGAAGGCGGCAGCGGCGGTGCCTTGGGGCTTTCCGTTGCGAATAAGCTGTATATGCTTGAAAATGCGGTCTTTTCCGTTATTTCCCCTGAGGGCTGTGCAAGTATCCTCTGGGAGGATGCCAAGCTTGCGCCCGATGCGGCAGAATGTCTGCATATTACGGCGGAGGATATGAAGGAATTCGGCGTAGCAGAAGAAATTATTCCTGAGGACTTTGTGCATTTCGGAAGAATGTGCGAGGAAATGAAGGAAAAACTCATCCTGGATTTAAAGGGATGGTCGAAAAAAACAGGAAAAGAGCTTTCCGAAGAAAGATATCAGCGCTTCCGTAAGCTGGGACGCTGGGCAGAATAAAAAATAAGCCTTTCCAAGAGGTCGGATGACTTCTTGCAAGGGCTTTTTTATTTTTCGTCAGTATCCTTTTTACTGCATTCGGGGCAGAGTCCCGTAAATTCCAGAGAATGTCCCGTAATCCGAAATCCCGTTTTCTGTTGCAGGGTTTCCTCTAATTCACTGAGTGGGCAGGTATCCACAGGAATTACCTTGCCGCAGAGGTCGCAGACCAGACGGTGCGAATGATCCTTTTTTGCTAAGGAATAATATGCCTTCCCATCCTGCCGGACAGAGCGGATGAGAATTTTCTTTTCTGTCAGCGTGTTCAGCGTGCGGTAAACGGTGGAAACATTCATGGGAAGAATCGGCTCGGCTAAGGCGTGTAGTTCCTCTGCCGTCATGGGGCGTGCCTGCTTTTGCAATAAAAGCAATAGTACTTGCCGCTTTTTTGTGGATTTCAAAGCTGCATTTTTCAGAATATTCTGTTCCATTCCTGTCCCTCCCTTCGTTCTTATGATAGTATACCCAAATGGGTTTGTCAATGCAGGGAAGACACAGACAGGGGAAAAGAAAATTTTCCTGCACCGACAGCGTTGCAAAAAGTGGGATGGTTTGATAGGATAGGAAAAGAGAGAAAAAAGCCGACCGCTTTTGCAGATAAACAGAGAGGAAGGGAAATATTTCTCGGGAAATTTCGGGAAATATTCTTATTTCGGGAAGGAGAAGGACGCATGACAAAAAAAGAAAAGGTAACAATTATTTTAGAGCTTTTGCACGAGCATTACGGTCCGACAAAATGCTATCTTGACCACGAAAACGCATGGCAGCTTCTGATTGCAACCATGCTTTCCGCACAATGCACCGATGCCAGAGTGAATCTTGTAACAAAGGATTTATTCAAGAAATATACCTCTGTCAAGGACTTTGCACAGGCAGATCTTGCAGAGCTGGAGCAGGATATTCACTCGACAGGCTTTTATCATAATAAGGCGAAGAATATCATTGCCTGCTGTCAGAAGCTTTTGCAGGACTATAATGGAGAGGTTCCCTCGGATATCGAGCAGCTGACTGCCCTTGCGGGTGTCGGCAGAAAAACGGCAAATGTTGTGCGCGGAAACTGGTATCATATCCCCAGTGTGGTGGTGGATACACATGTTAAGCGCGTTTCCAACCTGCTTGGGCTGACAAAAAACGAAGATCCCGTCAAGATTGAATTTGACCTGATGCAGCTTGTTCCGAAGGATAAATGGATTGATATCAATACCCAGATGATTGCACATGGCAGGAAAATCTGCATTGCACGCAGACCGAAATGTCAGGAGTGCTTCCTGCTGCCCTATTGCACAGGCGGCAAGGCGTTAGAAAAAGAGAAAAAGAAAAAAGAGAAAAAGGCATAATATAGGAAGGACACAGAGACATAGAAAGGAGAAAACAGAAATGAAATCGAAGAAGCTTTTGGCGGCGGCGCTTGCGGCAGTGCTGACCTTGGCAGGCTGCGGCACAACTGTACTGAGTGCGGAGGAAACAAAGGAATTGCTGACGCTTTCGCAGAAAACCATGGCAACAGTGGAAAGCATGGCAGCGGAAATGACGATGGAAATGGATATGTCCATGGGCGAGGAAACCGCGGAAACCACCACAGTCGCTAAAATTCTGACACAGCAGAATCCCCTGCGAATGCAGATGAACCTCTCCGCAACCTTGGAGGATGGCACAGAAGCGCAGAACATGCAGATGTACGCCGAGGAGGAGGATGGCAAGCTGCGCACCTATGTTCTGGCGGCGGATACATGGTATAGCCAGACGATGGAGCTTGGAGGTCTTGCACAGTATAACGCGGAGGAAAATGTGACACTCTATCTGAGCAATTTAGCCGATTTTTCCGCAACCGCAACAGAAAAAATCAATGATACCGAAGCAACAAAAATCGAAGGTACACTGAAAAAAGATGTTCTGCAAAAGGTGCTTGCGGAAAGCGGCATGACAGAAACCGCTGCGGCAATGGGTGTCACAGAGGAACAGCTTGCAGCCCTTACCGAATCGGTGAAAAGCCTTCCCCTGACGCTCTGGATTGATGCGGATGGCTATGTGCTGAAATATGAAATGAACTTGACTGAGGTAATGCAGAAAATCATGGATAAGGCGATGGAAGCTGCTGGCAGTACGGATGCGTCCTCTGCCGTAAAGGTGGAAAAAACAAGCATTTCCATGGTTTGCAGCCAGTTCAACGCAGTTAAGGAAATCACCATTCCCGAAGAAGCAAAGAGCGCAGAAAGCATTTCTGCAAATCAATAATCCGGAGCATAAAAAACCCCGAAGGAAATTTCCTTCGGGATTTTTTTATGTTTTATGATGCTTTATACTCTTGCAACACCCAGTGTTACCTTTTCACCATTGATATTCCATTCCTTGCTCAGCTCGCCGCCCTTGCCTGCGACAACCTCAACTGCCAGTACATCGCCCTTGATGTCATTTGCAGCAAGGATTTCTGCAATCCTTGCGTTGCCGTCATAGTAAACGCGGATGCGGTCTGTTACGTTGAAATCAGCTTCCTTACGCATGGTCTGTACCTTGGAAACGATTTCACGCACGAAGCCTTCTTCCACCAGCTCGGGTGTCAGGTTTGTGTCCAGAACAACGGTCAGGTTGTTGTCGCCGGAGGATACGAAGCCGTCCTTTTCTGCGGTATCAACCAGAACATCATCCATTTCCAGAACAACCTCGCTGCCGTCTACGGTGAAGGAAACCTTGCCGTCTGCCTTCAGCTGTGCCATGAAGCTGTTGCCCTCTACCTCCTTCAGATAAGCACCGATGGCAGGCACCAGCTTGCCGTATTTCTTGCCCAGTGTTCTCAGCTGAGGCTTGAAGGTGTAGGTTGTGAAGGCTTCTACGTCATCTGTGAAGGAAACTGCCTTTACATTCAGCTCGTCCTTGATGATGTCGCAGTATTCTGCGGGCAGGCTCTGTGCTGCCTTTACATACATCATAGCCAAAGGCTGTCTGTTCTTCATTGCGCTTGCGTTTCTTGCCGCACGGCCTTCTACAACAACCTTCAAAACGAAGTCCATGTTTTCTTCCAAATCAGCATCTACCCATTCTGCATGGTATGCAGGCCAATCGCAGAGGTGAACGGATTCGGGAGCGCTTGCATCCACCTTCTTCACCAGATTGCCGTAGATTTCCTCTGTGATGAAGGGGGTGAAGGGAGCAGCCAGCTTTACCATGGTTTCCAGAACGGTATACAGTGTCATATAAGCATTGATTTTATCCTGCTCCATGCCTTCTGCCCAGAAGCGCTCACGGCTTCTTCTTACATACCAGTTGGACAGGTCATCCAAGAAATCAACCATTGCACGGGCAGGCTCTGTCAGCTTGTAGCCCTCCAGAGATTCATCCACGAATTTATTCAGTGTCTGCAGCTTGGAGAGAATCCATTTATCCATGGGAGCCAGCTTTTCATAATCCAGTGTGTATTTTGTAGGATCGAACTGGTCGATTTCTGCGTACAGGATGTAGAAAGCGTAGGTGTTCCACAGCGTACCCATGAATTTTCTCTGCATTTCGGATACAGCCTCATCATAATAGCGAGAGGGCAGCCAAGGCGCGGAGTTTGCGTAGAAGTACCAACGAACCGCATCGGCACCCTGCTTATTCAGTGCATCCCAAGGGTTAACAACGTTGCCTTTATGCTTGGACATCTTCTGACCGTCCTTATCCTGCACATGTCCCAGAACGATGCAGTTCTTATAGGGAGCCTTATCGAACAGCAGTGTGCTGACAGCCAGTAGAGTATAGAACCAGCCACGGGTCTGGTCAACTGCCTCGGAGATAAAGTCTGCGGGGAAGTTTTCATCGAAGATATCTTTGTTTTCAAACGGATAGTGCCACTGTGCGAAGGGCATGGAGCCGCTGTCGAACCAGCAGTCGATAACCTCAGGCACTCTTGTCATCAGCTTGCCGCATTTCGGGCAGGTGATGTGTACCGCATCGATGAAGGGCTTGTGCAGTTCGATATTGTCGGGGCAGTCGGGAGACATTTCCTTCAGCTCTGCAATGCTGCCGATGGTGTGTCTGTGTCCACATTCACATTCCCAGATGGGCAGTGGAGTACCCCAGTATCTTTCGCGGGACAGACCCCAGTCGATAACGTTTTCCAGGAAGTTGCCGAAACGACCCTCCTTGATGTTGTCGGGATACCAGTTGATTGTTCTGTTGTTGCGCACCAGATTATCTCTCAGTGCAGTCATTTTGATGAACCATGTGCTTCTTGCATAATACAACAGAGGTGTGTCACATCTCCAGCAGAAAGGATAATTATGTTCGAAGGGCAGTGCTGCAAATAAGGTGCCGTTTTCTTCCATATATTTCAGAATAACAGGATCGGCATCCTTTACGAACAGACCTTCAAAGGGGCCTGCCAGGCTGTTCAGGTGACCTGTGGTGTCAACATTTTGATAGAAGGTTACATCATATTTTTTACATACACGGTAGTCATCCTCACCATACGCATACGCAGTGTGAACGATACCGGTACCATCTGTCAGTGTTACATAATCATCGCAGGTTACGAAGTAGCCCTTGAAGTCCTCGCCGTTGGGCTGGAAATCGAACAGGGGTTCATATTTTACATATTCCAGATCGCCGCCCTTCATGGATTCTACGACTTCATAATTGCCTTCGCCCAGAACGCTGTCCAAGAGTGCCTCAGCCATGATTACATAATAATCCTGATATTTTGCTTTAACATAGGTTTCGTTTGCATTTACGGACAGAATTACGTTGGAGGGCAGTGTCCAAGGGGTTGTTGTCCAAGCAAGGAAGTAGGTGTTTTCTGTGCCTTCCATTTTAAATTTTGCAATGGCAGAGGTTTCCTTTACATCCTTATAGCCCTGTGCAACCTCATGAGAGGAAAGTGCTGTGCCGCAGCGAGGGCAGTAGGGAACAACCTTGTGGCCCTTATACAGCAGACCCTTGTCCCAGATCTGCTTCAGTGCCCACCATTCGGATTCGATATAGTCATTATGGTATGTGACATAGGGATGATCCATATCCGCCCAGAAGCCGACACGGTCACTCATGGAACGCCATTCCTGTTCGTATGTCCATACGCTTTCCTTACATTTTTCGATGAAGGGCTCTACGCCGTAGCCTTCAATCTGATCCTTGCCATCCAGACCCAGTGTCTTTTCTACCTCCAGTTCAACGGGCAAACCGTGTGTATCCCAGCCGGCCTTTCTCAGAACCTTGTAGCCCTTCATGGTTTTGTAGCGGGGGATTAAGTCCTTTACCGCACGGGTGATGATGTGACCGATATGGGGCTTGCCGTTTGCTGTCGGGGGGCCGTCATAGAAGGTGAAAACGGGTGCGCCTTCTCTTGCCTTGATGCTCTTGCCGAAGATGTCATTGTCCTTCCAATACTTTTCAACCTGTACTTCTCTTTCAACGAAGTTCATGTTATTGGGTACCTTGTCGTACATTTCAATTCCTCCTTAAAAATGATTTACCTTTCAAAGTGTGTTTCTCTCGTAGCTTGTTCTTTTTTCCTTTGTGTTTTTCTGATACCTCTGAAATTTTTGTCTTTTGTATTTTTTGTGCTTTATCTTCCGTATGGTTTATGATGGTGCGGTTTTTGCCGCTGTTTTACTGTCGATATGAAAATCGGATAGACCGCGGAGAAAGCTGGAATATACCTCAAAGCTCGAATGTACCTCAAATCCTTCGGATTTTCGGTAGATTTGCTTCGCAAATAAGTCATAATAAATTTTCGGATAAGCTTGCTTATCTGAAAATTTATTTTTGACTTGCATTCTTCGCTTTTTTGTAAATAAAAAAAACCTTTCATCCCTACAGGACGAAAGAGTTCGCGGTACCACCTGAATTGACGGCACAAAATGCCGCCCAGCTTAGCTGCATCACCATCATGATGCTTTCCCTTAACGCGGGCTACGGCAGAGCCTACTGAGCAAAAGAACGGTTCGGACTGCCACTCCGGAGTGATTTTCTGTATCTTCCTTGTCATCGGGCTCCCACCAAGCCCCCGACTCTCTGCAGGCAAGCTGAGGATACATACTGTCTCCTTCATAGTGTTTTTTCGTATTTACCTGTGTATTATACAATGCGTACAAAAACTTGTAAAGCATTTTTTGCAAAGAAACCAAAAGAATGGTGTATTCATGAAAACTGTATACAAAAGTACCGAAATTTCAAGAGAAAATAAGGAAAAAACGCGAAAAAAACGTGATTTTTGCATACAATGTGTAAATTTACATGTAAAGACAGTTAAAAAATTTGATTTTCCGAGAAAAACTATGTATAATTGGTAATCAGAACCACGCACGGTTCTGCTTTTGTAAATATTATCTTGACAGGGTGCAGAAAACAGAAAAAATAAGAAAACCGGACATCCTGTAACACCGAAAAGGAGATTTTAAAATGAAAGGTAGAGACTTTGCACTGCTGACAGACTTATATGAGCTGACCATGATGCAGGGCTACTATGAAACAGGCGCATATAACAGAAAGGTCGTATTCGATCTGTTCTATAGAAAGAACCCCAGCGGCAACGGCTTTGCAATTACCGCAGGGCTGCAGCAGGCGATTGAATATCTGGATGGGCTGCATTTTACAGAGGAGGATATTGCATATCTGGAAAGCTTAAATCTTTTCTCTGAGGACTTCATTGACTACCTGAGAAGCTTCCGCTTTACGGGCGAGGTTTATGCCGTTCCAGAAGGAACCATCGTATTCCCGCATGAGCCGCTGATGCGTATCAAGGCCCCCATCATTGAGGCACAGCTGATTGAAACCGCACTGCTGAACATTATCAACCACCAGAGCCTGATTGCAACAAAGGCTTCCCGTGTAGTACACGCAGCACAGGGCGACCCCGTTCTGGAATTTGGTCTGCGCCGCGCGCAGGGTCCCGATGCAGGTACAGTCGGTGCAAGAGCGGCAGTCATCGGCGGCTGTGTGGCAACAAGCAACGTGCTGACAGGCAAGCTGTATGATGTTCCCGTAAAGGGTACCCATGCGCATAGCTGGGTAATGAGCTTCCCTGATGAGCTGACAGCCTTCCGCACCTATGCAAACCTGTTCCCCGATGCGTGCATTTTGTTGGTGGATACCTATAATACACTGAAAAGCGGCGTGCCCCATGCCATTCAGGTGTTTGATGAAATGAAGGCGGCAGGCACACTGCCCGAAAAAGGCTATGGTATCCGTCTTGACAGCGGTGACCTTGCATATCTTTCCAAGAGAGCAAGACAGATGCTGGATGAGGCAGGCTATCCCAATGCTGTCATTTCTGCCTCCAGTGATTTGGATGAAAATCTGATTACAAGCCTGAAGCTGCAGGGCGCAACCATCACCCTCTGGGGCGTTGGTACAAAGCTGATTACCTCTGACGATTGCCCTGCCTTTGGCGGCGTGTATAAGCTGGCGGCAGAGGAAACCGAAAACGGTGATTTTGAACCTAAGATTAAGCTGTCTAATAATGTAGAGAAGGTAACGAATCCCGGCATCAAGAAAATTATCCGTATTTATGATAAAAAGACAGGCAAGATTAAGGCTGACCTTCTGGCATTGGAGGAAGAAGAATTCACAGAGGATTCCGATTTGTATATCTATGATACGAATGCAAAATGGAAAAGCATGCAGCTGCCTGCCGGCAGCTTCACGCTTCGCGAACTGCTTGTTCCCATCTTTGTGGATGGTAAGCTGGTGTATGAATGCCCCAAGGCAATGGACATTCAGGCATACTGCAACAGAGAAAAGGATACCCTCTGGGAAGAACAGAAGCGTCTGAAAAACCCCGATATTGTGCCGGTTGATCTTTCCGATAAGCTGAGCGCAATGAAGCTGAAGCTGATTGAAGCGGCAACAATGATTTAAAAAGTATAAAAAGAAAAGCAATGAAAACGCTGTGCGGAAACGAAAAAGCCGCATGGCGTTTTTTGTGCTTTTCTGGGGTTTCTTGCACAATCTGTGAAAAATTGGTATACTGATGCCAAGAAAAGGGAAGGGGGGATTTATTTGCAAACGATTTATTTTTCTGAAAGATTGCTGTGCCAGCTGGAACGGCTGCATACCGTGCCGCTGACGCTTGTAGAAGCACCTGCCGGCTATGGAAAAACAACCGCCCTGAAGCATGCCCTCAGAGATGTGCCGTATGGGGCATTGCGCTGGCATAATGCGCAGGATGCCACGGTCTGCTGCGATTGGCTCGTGCGCCAGATTGCACAGAAGGACTCTGCTCTGGCACAGCAGATTTTCGATTTATATCATGAAAACGGGCCTTTTGTGCATGCAAAGCCTGCGGAGGAATCCTCGCTTTATCTGATGATTGATAATTTTCAGGTGATTGCGGCGCAGTTCCCGTTTTCCGTTTTGCAGCTGCTTTCCGCCCTGAAGGGTACCGCTGTGCATGTTATTTTTCTTTCTCGCAGTTTTTGGCAGCTGCCAATACAGGATTTGATGCACGTCTGCTATATTTCCAAAAAGGATTTTTTCCTGCGAAAAGAGGATATTATCTGCTTTGCAGAGGAGCTGGGCATTTCCCTTACGGAAAAGCAGGCGATACATATTCAGAAGGAAACAGGCGGTTGGGCGGCGGTTGTTTCGCTGTATCTGCAAAACGGCTGCGAAGAGGTGGAATGGAAAAAGCTGAGCCGTCTGATGGAGGATTTATTCTGGAGAAGGCAGGAGGATATCCTTAAAAAGGCGCTGCTGCGTCTTGCGCAATTTGAAACGGTAGATGTAGAAATGGTGCGCACGCTGACAGAGGACATTGCGGATTTGCAGCAGATGGGCGAGTGGTTTTATAGTCTGCCCCTGCTGTACTATGATGCGGAGCAGCAGAGGTACTGCCTCTGTGCGCTGCTGCGGAAGTTTTTGCTTTATCGCCTGCATAATGCGTCCTTTCTGACGCAGTGGGACAGCTATCATCGCTGCGGCTGCTGGTATCGGGAGCATGGGGAGACGAAAAAAGCCGTTGCCGCCTTCTATAAGGTTCTGGATTATGCGGGAATTCTTTCCTGCGATTTGACAGGGCTTCTATTTGAAAAATTCGATAAGCTTTCCTATACGGAAATTGCAGGGGAGATTCTGCGACATTGCCCGATGGAAACGAAGCAGAGGTATCCTTTATCCCTTCTTCGGCTTTGCTATGCGCTTTTTGCCGATGCCGCTTTTACGGAATATCAACAGCTTCTGGAGGAAGCGAAGGGCATCATCTGTGATGGGAATGACCCCAATCTTCTGGGAGAATGGGAGCTGATTGCCGCCTTTCAGGATTTCCCCAATCTGGAAAAAATGGAACAGCATTATCAGCGGGCAAAACGCCTGATGACAGCGCCATCTGTTATCTTTACGGTGGGAGAACCGTTTTTGTTCGGCAGTATTTCCATGTGGCGGCTGTTCTATACAAAGCCGGGTGAACTGGAACGAACCGCAGAAACATTGGAACGCGTCATGAAGCTGTATAATTCCCTGACGGCAGGGCATGGCAGCGGTGCGGCGGAGCTGTATCGGGGCGAGGTCTGCTGTGCGCAGGGGCGCTTCGCCGATGCGGAAATCTATGGCTATCAGGCGTTGTATGCGTCTCTGCAAAGAAAGAATGCCTGCGTGACCTATGGTGCGGCGCTGCTTCTTGGCACCAATGCAGTCTATCGCGGAGATTTGGCGGCATGGAAGCGAACCTTGGACTATCTGGAGGACCCTGCGCATACCTATGCCTTCCTGCAGGATACCTTTCTGGATGTGTGCATGAAGGAAACGGTACAGAGCTATTTTGCCATGCTGCAGCCGAAGGAGAGCAGATTGCGAAAACGCCTGCAAGCGGCATCCAATCGTCTGTATGATTTGAATTTTACAAACAGTGCCATCAAGGGCGTGCGTATTCCAAGAATTATTCTGAAGAAGAATTATCATAAGGCGATTGGGATTCTGGAGGTAGCATTGAAGGTGGATGCAAGGCTGATTGCCCTTCCGTCCCGGCTTTTTATCCACACCAATCTAGCACTTTGCTATTTTGCCATCGGACGCAGCCGAAAGGCGGCGGAACATTTGGAATTTACGCTTTCCTTGGCAGAACGGGATCAGGTGCTTTCGTTTGCGGCTTATTTCCGCGAATATCTGGAGCCGTTGTTTTATCTGCCCTCTGTTTCCAGAAAATATGCGCTGTCATTCAGGAAATCCGCAGCCTCCCGATACAGAATATCCCCGCTGTGCCGGAATGGAAGGCGTTCATTCCCAAGCAGGAGAATGAATGGGAGGAGCCGCTCAGCAAACGGGAGCGTGAAATTGCGGAGCTTGCGGCAAGAGGACTTCGCAACGGAGAAATTGCCGAAATGCTGCATATTTCAGAGGGTACGGTCAAGAATCATCTGAAGATTGTGTTCCGAAAATTGAATATCGACCGCCGTTCCAGTCTAAGGGGACGGTTGCGTTAAGAAAAAGATAAAAAATGTCCCTTTCGTGATATACCATAAAAGCGGAAAAATTTGTAAAATAAAGGAAGATAGAGTTCAGTTGCGTGCATTTGTCCGCAGAGGAAAAGGGGTATTTTTCCTGCGGGAGGGAACAGGTGCAGATGAACAGTACCCATAGCAGAAATGTAAAAAGCGAAATGTAAAAAGCATGGAGGGGAGGGAGTTTTTTGGTACAGGCTGAGAAATTGCTGTTATGGGATATTTTTCAGGGGAAATCTATCAGAACGGAATCTCTGCACGCGGGACAAAAATGTGGAAATGAAAGAGGGGCACAGCTGCGCGCAGAAATCCCAACAGGCGGAATGTGATAAGTTGGGCAAACGCATCCGTCGGAACCTTTGTGGTACAGGTAGATACACCAAAGCGAAGGATCGGAAAATGGTGTGCAAAGGGGCGGCTGTCTTGGCATAGAATAATCAGCAGACCCTTTGCAGGCGAAAAAGGCTTTGGTGCAATCGGTAAGTGCAAATACATAGAAAAAGGAGCCGCAGTGGGGATACCCCCGTTACGGCTCCTTTTTCGCTGCTTTCTGTGGCGTTACCATGCGTATTTATTGATATCCGCAAGCGTAATACCGGGGTGCAGTGCAATGTTGATGCTGTTGGCAATGATGTTTGCCAGACGATCCACAACGGCATCCACCTCCTTCGGTGTCACGAACAGATTGCCTGTATATGGCCCAAGGATTTCGGCAATCATCTGATATTTTTCCTCCTGCTCCAGATCGGCAAGCGTCTCGTAAAACGCCGTTCCCTTTTCTGTCTGCCGAATCATTTCCTCCAGAATACAGTCCATTGTGTCATTTACAAGCGTTGCGGCATCCACCACAGTCGGTACGCCAATCGCAATCACGGGAATCCCCAGATGTGCCTCATCCAGCAGCATCCGCCGATTGCCGACCCCTGCGCCCGGCGCAACGCCGGTATCGCTCATCTGAATGGCGGCGTTAATGCGGTTGGAACGGCGCGCGGCAAGGGCATCAATCGCAATCAGCAGGGAGGGGTGCAGCTTATCCACAATCCCCTTTACGATTTCTCCTGTTTCTATCCCCGTAATCCCCATTACCCCCGGACTGACGGCGGCAACAGGGCGTACAGCCTTCTCGATTTCTGCAGGAAGTGTGCCGCTGAGGTGTCGCGTCACCAGAATTTTGGAAATTACCTTCGGGCCGAGTGCATCGGGTGTGATGTTCCAATTACCAAGCCCGATTACCAGAATACAATCCTCCCTTTTCGGCTTTGCCAGAGAGCGAATCTGCTCTGCCAGAAGCCCAATCAGCTTTTCGTGACAATCTGCATCATTTTCCTTTAGCTTTTCCGATTCCAGGGTAATATAATGCCCCATCGGCTTGCCCATACGCTCGCTTCCCGCAGGAGAGAGGATGTGTACATGTGTAAGGGAATAGTCTGCCTGCTCATCCGTTTCCACCGCTACGCCCTCAAGGGTATCTGTGGTGTCCTTCTGCGCAAGCTCCCGTGCCTCAATGGCAAGGTCTGTGCGGACAGAAAACGTCTGCGGCGCTTTTTTTTCGTCTTTTTCGTTCATGCTTTCACTGCCTTTCTGTATTTTCCTAGGGTTTTTCATTATTTTTTTCGTAGTTTTGAAAAGTATTCATTGACTTATTTCGTTCCATAAGGTAAAATATATCCGTTAAGTTAACCATGGGGTACTCGAGAGAGTGGGAAAAAAGCCCCAAGCCGTGTCGGAGGGAGCATGCCCTCAAGGTGGTTAATAGTAAGAGGAAAGAGCGATATTCCCCAAAATATCGACAGAGAAAACCACATTAAAGTAATTAGGAGGAAATAACATTGGCTAATATCAAATCTGCTAAGAAAAGAATCAAAGTGATTAACAAAAAAACACTGAGAAACAAAATGATTAAATCTCAGGTGAAAACAGCTATGAAGAAAGTAATCGTTGCTGTAAATGCAGGCGATAAGGAAACAGCAGCTGTTGCTCTGAAAAACGCAGTATCTGCAATCGACAGAGCATACATCAAAGGCATCTACCACAAAAATGCAGTAGCAAGAAAGAAATCTTCTCTGACAAGACTGGTAAACAGCCTGTAATTTTTTCAACAGATCTGAAGGGATATTCCAAACGGAATATCCTTTTTTTCTGCCCCAAAACAGCCTGACTTCGCAGGGGAGAAATTCTTGCTTTCCGTCAGAAAAGGGCATATAATGAAGAACAAGTGACATTTTGAGAAAAATTTTGAGAAAAAGAGAGAGAATTTGATTTTTCGGAGAGATGAAGGAGGAATTATTGATGCTGAAGGAAAAGGCAGGACAGTATTATTTTGTGCAGGATAAAAGCTGCGCAGAGGCCATTCTGCTTGCGGCAAATGAAGCATATCATCTTGGCATGACAGAAGAAGCAACGAAGCTGTTTGCAGGCTTCCGCACCGGCATGGGCATGGGCGGCACCTGTGGTGCGCTTTCCGGTGCCATCGGTGTCTTGAGCAGCAAATACGGCACGAGAGAGGATTTAAAGACAATCTGCGCGGATTTTGTTGCCGCATTTGAACAAAAGCTGGCGCTCGGCACAACGGAATGTGCCCCTCTTGCGGCGAAGTATAAAACAGAGGGCAAACGTTGTCGGGATGCGGTGGAGCTGACCGCAGAGGCACTGGAGGAATTTATTGATAAGCTGGAGGGCAAGGCTCCTGCGGAGGGCTGTACCCTGCGCCCCGAGGATATCAAGCGCGTAAAGGGCATGGGCTTTTTGCAGCATAAGGGCACGAATCTGTTCAACGCTCGCGTCATCACCAGAAACGGACGCATTACCACAGAGGAAGCAGGTGTCATTGCGGAAGCGGCAAGGCTTTATGGTGATGGACACATGATGATGACCACCCGTCTGACGATTGAGGTTTCGGGGATTGCTTATCACGATATTGATGCCTTCTGTGCGCATCTGGCAAAGGCAGGGCTTTCCGTCGGTGGTACAGGCAGCAAGGTGCGTCCTGTGGTTTCCTGTAAGGCAACCACCTGTCAGTATGGTCTGTATGATGCCTATGCGCTGAGCGATGAAATCCATACACGCTTCTATCAGGGCTATCGTGGGGTATCCCTGCCGCATAAATTCAAGATCGCAACAGGCGGCTGTCCCAATAACTGCGTCAAGCCGACCTTGAACGATTTGGGTATCGTGGGCGCAAGAGTGCCGCAGTATCATATCGAGGATTGCCGTTCCTGCAAAAAATGCCAGTTGGAGGAGGCTTGTCCTATCCATGCGGCGAAGAAAAACGCAGATGGCAAGCTGGAAATTGATGCAGAGCTTTGCAACCACTGCGGTCGCTGTATCGGCAAATGTCCCTTCCATTGCAATGATGAGGGCGTGGATGGCTATAAGGTCTATGTCGGCGGACGCTGGGGCAAAAAGATTGCCCATGGGCAGATGCTTCATAAAATCTTTATGGATCAGAATGAGGTTCTGGATACCGTGGAAAAGGCAATTCTGCTGTTCCGTTCCGCAGGGGAAAGCGGCGAACGCTTTGCGGATACCATCAATCGTATTGGCTTTGCGAACGCGGAAAAAATCCTTCTGAGCGATGAATTGCTGCAGAAAAAGGCAGAGATTCTGGGATTGGATGTTGTCGGCGGCGCAACCTGCTAAAAAAGAGTATTCAGAAAGAAATTACTTGGAAATAAGACTGCTTTGAGGGAGACTTCGGAGCAGTTTTTTATTTTATACAAAGCAGATAGGAATTTTATCGTCATTTACTTCTTTTTATGGTATATTAAAGATGCGGTTTTTTATTCACAAACAAATATATTGAAATAACTTTAAAAACTCTTGAATAACTTTATTTTCAATGGTTTCAATCAATTCATACGAAAATGATAAACATTGAATAACTTTTCAAAACCAATGAATAACTTTCAGAAAAATGGTGTAAAATTGGTGTAGTGGTGTAGAATTGGTGTAGAAAAGCCCCATACAAAACAAAAAAATATATGACAGAAAGTTGAGCGAAAGATGACACTTTTGGCTCTTTTTTTTATGCGAAAATATATTTATAGAGAGGATGATGGAAATGTTTTCAGATGAAGTATTAGAAAAAATTTTCAGTAGGGAAGATGTAATGAAGATACCTCTGACGTACCAGTCCGTTATGGTTCGGGCGGTGCAAGAGGTATTGGAAAAGGAGGGAATTGACTATGCAACCAAATCCTTATCAGAGCATGAACTATAATATCCAACCAGCGTATCAGCAGTATGGGTATAATCCGTACTTCCAACAACCGAGGATGCAGCAACCACAGATAGAGCCATTGCAAACCACAAATCAGTTTCAGCAGCAGTTACAGAGCGGCATAAATGGTCGAGTAGTACAGTCTGTGGAAATGATAACAGCAAATGACGTACCTATGGATGGTTCGGCGGCGTTCTTTCCAATGCAGGATATGAGTGCAATATTGGCTAAGTCATGGAACGCTGACGGCACAATCAAAACCGTAATCTTCAAGCCGATAAATGGGACTGTTCCTCAAAACGAAATCCAAAATAAAGAGAATTTGAAAATTGACTTGTCGGACGGTACAGTTTCGGCTTTTATGGATAGATTTGATGAACTGTCGGAAAGATTAGAGCAGTTGGAGGTTTCCATAAATAAAACCACACCGAAATCAATCGCACAATCGACAAAGAGAAAGGCTGATGCAGAATGAAAAACTTGCTTCAATTATTTAGCGGCATAAAGAATCCGCAACAGTTTTTACAAAGCATGATGAACAATAGTCAAGTGATGGGAAACCCTATGGCGAAAAATGCCATTGACATGATGCAGAATGGGGATGTCAAAGGCGTAGAGCAGATGGCAAGAAACCTCTGTAGAGAGAAAGGGGTAAACCCAGATGAAATAATGCAACAAATGAAAGATAAGTTTGGTATGTAAGACATATTAGAGGTTGCGCGCAAAAACCTTGGTACCTCTTTATGAATAAAATAATCAATCAAAAGGAGGAATCTAATATGTTCAACTCTACAAACAATACACCCTTTACTATGCCTGTAATGCCGGCAACCGGCGGTTATGGCAATGACGGTGCGTTCAACAATGGCGGCTGGCTGTGGATAATCGTAGTTTTTGCTTTGCTTTTTGGATGGGGCAATAACGGTTTCGGCGGTTTCGGCGGTAATGGCGGCGGCTATGTAGCAACGGCAGCTACACAGGCGGATATTCAGAGGGGCTTTGATACACAGTCTATCATTGGCAAACTGGATGGTATCTCCAACGGTATGTGTGATGGTTTCTATGCACAGAACACAACTCTGATGAACGGTTTCCATAGCGTTGATAATGCTATCTGCAATTTTGGATACCAGACACAGCAGGGGTTCAATACAACTAATGTGGCTCTGATGCAGGGACAGAACGCATTGCAGGCACAGCTTGCGGATTGTTGCTGCCAGAACAGAGAAGCAATCGCACAGGCAAGATATGATATGGCACAGGATACTTGTGCATTGCAGAACACAATGAACACAAATACCAGAGACATTATCGACAACCAGAACGCAGGAACAAGAGCAATCCTTGACTACCTGTGTGCAAAGGAAAATGCGGATTTGAGAGACAAGGTTCAGAAACTGGAACTTGCTGCGTCTCAGTCCGCACAGAACGCATACATCACAGCAAGTCAGGATGCACAGACAGCTGAATTGATTAGAAGAATCAACCCTATGCCTGTCCCTGCGTATAGCGTTCCTGCGCCTTATCCTTATTCCGGATACGGTAACGGTTGCGGTTGTGGTTGCTAATGACAGACAACCAAAATAAAGGGTTATCTTACTTAGATATGCTTACCGTCCTGTCTGTGTTTTTACAGTTTGTAACGTGTCAGCAAGTATCGAACGATACACTACTGAAAGAATTGCATAGGCAGGATGGGTATTATCTGGATAAGATAATGAAAGACCAGAAGGAAATACTAAAAATGCTATCTGATATTAAATCAGACTTCGCCCGCAGTGGTTGATACAAAGAGGGTAGGCAGAAGTCTACCCTTATTTTTTTAGGAGGTGTTATTTTATGGCTTGCAAGAACGCGTGCCGACTTTGCGACAATTTCATTATATCGCAGTCAGTGAATTTTACAGGTGGGAATCTGATTATAGATTTACCTGCTGGCAGTTATGCAGACTGCCGAAAAGTTTGTATTGTGGTGGCTCAAAAAATCCCCGATACCACTACAATCAATGCTCCTGTTTTTATTACGATTGGCGGTGGGGCTGTGCAGTATCCGCTTATGAAGCGTAATTGCAGACAGGTTGTAGCATCTGGCTTGAGAACAAGAACCAGATACAAAACCATAGTTGAGACAACGAACAATTCTGGATTTTTCAGAATGATAGGGGAGCCTTGCTGTACGCCAGATAACAGATTATCTGCTATCAACGGAGAAAGTGTCCCTGCAACAACAGGCGGAGGTGAATAATTTATGCACATTGAGAGAATGCACAAAATGATTGAGTGTCTTTGCGAAAAGGCATGGTCCGAAATGGAAAAAGGTCTGGAATGTGTTGATACCGCCGAAATGGGACAGGTTGTCGATATGATTAAAGACTTAAACGATGCCGAATACAAAGCGGTCATTACAAAAGCTATGCAGAAGGCAGAAAAAGAGGACGAAGAAGAAGATAAGGAAATCCTCAGACGGTTGAAATCCGAATACTACGATGGCGTAGAAAGGCGTTTCTACGACCATTATAGATACGCTGACGGTCGATTTGCACCAAAGGGCAGAGGAACACGCAGAGGCTATACAGAGCCGCCTTATTACTTCCAGACACCCGATATGTATCACGAATGGGATAGCAAGAGTGATGCAGAGCGTGGCAGAGATTTAGACCGTATGGGCGGTAGAATGTACTACACCGAACCCATGATGAGCGGCTACGATAAGGCAAAACGCCACTACACAGAAAGTAAGGAAATGCACAAGGGCAATTCTCAGGCTGATAAAGAGCAAAAGATGCGCGACCTTGAAGCATACATGAAAGAACTTTCTGGTGATGTGACAGAGATTCTTTCGGATATGACACCAGAAGAACGCACCCTGCTAAAAGCCAAAATGACAACGCTGTTGCAGAAAATCGGCTGACATAAAACGGATAGGGGGAAACACCCCTATCTTTTTTTTAAATTGGGGGTGCTAACAAAATGGTGTTTGAGATAAACGGCGTAAAGTGGAGCGTTGTTTCCGTTATGCCATCCTCTGACTGTCTGCGCCGTTCTGACGGGAGTTTTACGGTTGGTGTGACCGATAACACCACTCACTGTATTTGCCTTTCAAATCGGCTTGTAGGCGGCTTTAAGAGGAAGGTACTTATACACGAATTATGCCATGCAGTCTGTATGTCCTATGACATACACATCCCATTAGAACAGGAGGAATTTTTATGTGACTTTGTGGCTACGTATGGGGATGAAGTGTTCGATATGGTAGATATGATGGTCGGGGAAATTCGCAAAACGGCATAAAAAAAGGGAGTATACCGAAATTGATATACTCCCAATTTTTGTGTAGCTTAGGATTGGAACATCTACGAAAGGGTGTACTGTTATTATACCATTTTGTTGAGGTCAACGCAATGGTTACTTTTTCGTCAGCACCGCAATACTCCCCCTGCTTGTGATATTATACCCGATGGCATCCGCAACATCACGAATTTTGATATAGTTTGTCCCATCCTTCAAAATCCGTTCCGCTATGTGTTCTTTGCCGTCAATAATAACCTTGCACTTCTCTACCACTTCTTCATCCTCCGTTTCGTAGTCGAAAATATCATTTACAAGCAACCAATGCGTGAATTTGTTGCACCGCAGGGGGACTTCACGCACGCCGTAAGCCGAACCGTCAGCTGCTATGTAGTAAGGGTATCCGTTCTTCATGCCAGTGTAAACACCGATATGCCCCTTCATCCATACCAACGCCCCGATGGGTGCTTTTTCGATGGTGGAAATAGGGTTTACGATTTTTGCTCGTTCTTTCCATTGGGTACTGCCAAGTTTCACACCGCACGCCCACGAAATCAGACCAGAGCAGTCTACACAAACCTTGCCGATTTTCTTTCGGTCACTGTTCCATACCATATTGCCATATTTGTTTTTCAGATAGTTGTAGTTTGCTTCTGTCATTACAGAGCCTTTCATGCCGTAAACATACGGTGTGCCGATTTTGGAACGGCAGAAGGCTACCAGTTCTTTTCCTGTCATTTTTTTCGCCATGTAATCATCCCTTTACAATTTCCTTGACCGCCTTGTTTTCTTTCAGCATTTTTCGCATTTCTTCCAGTGCTTCATCCACCCACAGGGAGAAGGTGTCGAACGATACCGCCATAGCAACCGCAGGGAATCTCTGCACAAACAAATCATAGGCGCGGCGCAGTTTCAATTTTCCAGTGCCGCCGCCCAATTCCTTTTCCGCCTGCATAACCGCCCATAACAGCCATTGTTTCACTTTGACGCGCTGTGTTTCGGTGGGCATATTCAGAAATCTGCCGATACACATACCAATCACGCAGGCAACCGCCAGAAGTGCCACCACTAAGTACCAGTTTTCCATTAAGAATGTAATCTGTCTCATTTCATCATGCCTCCTTTATGCTTCTACCTTTTCCCATCCGCTAGGGTATTCTGTCGGGCTCCATGTATTATTATCGATAAGAGAACGATACACCGCGCCATCCTCCGTGCAGCAATTTCCCTTCATGTAAGGGGACGTTGCGAGCGCGATAAACGGCTTCGCCTTTTCGGGGTTGTCACTCCATACGAACCCCCACTGTGCAGGCAGTTCCTCTGGCTCAGCGGTATAAATACTGCTGTCATAGACCTGTAACAGCTTTACCACGCGCTCTGCGGTACTCTTACAGATAAACCCGACAGGGCGATTGAGCATATTTTCTTTTTCTTTCGCTGTCTGAAAATCAGGAATAAACCTGTCCTCAGCGTTTAATTCCGTTCCTGTCATAGTGTCCGCTTTCTCCTGCACCGCCTGCGCCGCCAGCTTCGCCATGTGCTTAATCGTTTCCATCATACCTCATTCACCCCTTCACTGATTGCCGCATTTAATTTCTCTATTGTCACGCTGTCCGCAGTAAGGGCGTTTAACTGCTCCTCAATGCGGTCAAGCTGGGTTGGTTGTGGTTCTGGCATGGGTTCTGGTTCGGGTGGTGTGTATTCCGAAAACGTACCTGTTTCTGGGTCATAAATCATGCCAAGCGTAACTGTATCGTCACAAGGAATGGCAGTCACAGGATTGCCCGATGGGTCAGGCGGCCAATGCGGTTCTGTTTCTTGGTTTTTCAGAACGTCAATCACTCTGTTTTGTAAAATCATTGCATAAGTTTTCATAGTGCACATGCCCCCCATTCAATTTTCACATATCCATCTCCGCCATTGCCACCTTTCGTTTGCTTCGATGAATTACCACTGCCGCCAGCACCGCCGCCGCCACGAGTCCCATTGCCTCCATCAGAATTATAGACTGCATTGCCTCCGTTTCCCAATGAACCGCCGCCTCCTCCTCCAGCTGATTGAACAGTTGGCGCGTCAGTGGTTCCTCCTTTACCTACCAACCCGTTTTTACCAGCCGTTGCAGGTATTTCTACGCTTCCCCACGGCGTTCCTCCGTCTCCTCCACCAGTACCACCAGCAGTACCTACAGTACCAAGAGTTGAGTTTGTATGCACCGGAGCATTCCCACCTGCAAGTGTCATCAGATTCCCAATTATGGTGTTCCCACCTTTCGTAGGTTGAGGATATTGGGTAGTGGGGCCTTTACCCCCATCTGCGCCAGTTCCTCCTTTTCCAACCGTTATGCTAATCTTATCTCCCGGTATTACATCAAACCTTTTTATAGCAGCGGCACCCCCTCCTCCGCCGTTTCCTCCATGAGCATTGTATTTGCTGCTATAATAATACCCACCACATCCGCCAGCACCGGCACCGCACGCCGTTACTTTTATCTTCGTGACTCCAGCAGGAACAGTGAATGTGTAACTTCCAAAAGATATATATTCTTCAATTCCACCTACAACCGCATTTTTGATGAGTACATCTAGCGGAGTAAACTCATTCGTTCCCAACGTGCTATTTAATGCGTACTTTACCGCCGCCCAAATTCTCATAATTTTCCCTCCTTACGCTGTGAAATTGATAAGGTTTCCCGAAATCGAACCATCTGGATTGAATTTTGTCTTTATTCCGATTTTCAGTCCGTCCTTATTTGTAAAAGTTTCGTCAATCGTTCCGTCTGAATTGAATACGGTGTTCAGCGGTTCATTCAGTGCATTTGTTTCGGTAATAGAGCCGTCATCGTTAAACGTAACATGAAACGCCTCAAACCCCTGCAACGCCATAAACGCCTCACGATTCAGCGGTGTACCCTCTACAGAAGGTTCGTCCGCCATTTCAACCGTTACATATTCGCTTGTTCCATCTGCATGGGTGATTTTTCTCCGCCCTGCCTGTGTTGGGATTCTATCTAAAAAATCCTTCATAGCAACCGTTCACCTCCGCTATTTATCGTTCCGCAGGGGATATATTCCTGCTTCATGTTTTCTGTCATTTCCTTTCCGACTGCGGCAACTCGTTCCCAATCGTTAACTTCCTGCCAATCCAGATACAGACTTTCGGGAAACACAGGCAAACCCAAGCCAACCAAAAACAACCGCACCAAAGCGGTATAATTCGCTCGGATACGGTTGATTTCCGAAAGCCAAGGTATATTGACTTCCTGCCAATCGGTGTAGGTTGTGCCGTTGAATTCTTTATAGTCCCTGTATGAACGAGGAAGATAATAGCCGCTACTTGCAAGCCATTTCATCAATTCCTTATGGTTTCCTTCAATGCGGTTCAAGTCTTGGTAGTTTAATGCACCTTTGTTGTTTTCTGCATTTCCTTGATTTATTCTTGCACTCTCGGTATCCTCAACGATTCTGTCAAAGACAGGTGTTATCCAAGCCATCATCCACCACCCCCAATAATATATTGGCACTCGCCCTTAATTGAGCCATTATAGGACAATTTCTGCTGAACCATAGTGACAGGCGTTTGGTTCGCAAAGTTGCTTGTAAGGCTTACTGTGTCCCCAACATCCAACTCTGGATAGCCCCTGTCCTGTGCGGTGTAAGTGTTCCTGCGTAGCGTTACCGCCGCCACCCAGTTTGCGTATGCAACAGCGTCATCCCTATTGTCAATCAGAGAGTTGCTCACTCCGCTCAAATCCTCGCCCACATCACTGTATTTCGCCTTGTATTCGATTTTGTTTTCGGTTAGGCTATTTCCGTTGACCGTTACCGTACCGTTCCCCTTAAGCGTTACTACGGTTTTGTAGGCATAGTATTTCGGCGTGCCGACAATAGACAAGCCGCCGCTTACTTCCACCTTCTGATTTGTAAAGGCTTGGTGAGTAAAGGTATACTCATGTGCGGTAGGGGCTGATATTTCAACAGCATTGACCGCCGCCGTCAATTCGGGATTTACCTTGATGGAGTTATACTCGACTGATAGGTTGCGAAGTGGCGGTATCTTTGTTGTTGTTGGCGTATCCGTCATTTTGTCGAAGTTCATTTCAAACCCAGTTGTTTCCGCGTTTTCTCTAAGGATTTGAATATAGCCGCCTCTACTGTGGCTCATAATGCAACGCCCTGCATTTGCTATCAGCTGCAAGCACTCATTCACTTTGGAGGAGGGCAGGGGATTATGCGTATAAATATTCTTCAATGCGTTATCAAGCTGAATTGTATTTTCAAATCCCGCAAACCTCATAACATCGGTTGCAAGGTCAAACAAACTGCGACCAGAAGGGGAATAAACGCCCTCATCATAGGTCATTGTCAAATGGTCTGCCAAACCTACGCACTTTATGCTGACCTCTGCAACAATACCTTGCTTGGATACTTCAAAGTCACCAGAGGAATAGGACAGTCCCCAAGGTATCCACTCAACAGAGCCGTCAGACAATTCATAGCCGTACTGGTAATTGACAGGCTGTCTGCTTTCCAGATATTCCCATAAGCCCGATGGGTTTTCGGGGTCATATCTTCTTTGCGTATCAATCAGCGTAAATTCAAATTCCTGTTTTGGAATCTTGGACGAAAGCAAGTCAATCTCCTTTGTAGAAGAACAACTTGCAATATCATCCGAGCCTAATCGGCTAACAAGACCGTATGTCAAGGAAAGTAACCTCGCCCTGCGGTGCGGTATATTTGAGTTCAGCCAATAGAAGGACAGTTCATTGCATAACGGGATTTGGTCTGTCATTTCCCAATATGTAGTATCAGGCGAGTAGGTTTTATCGAATACAGATACAGAATCTTTCTTTGCCAGAATCCGAAAGCTGTTCGGGTAATCACCCATGCTGTCATCAAACTGGAAGGTCAAACCGGGAAACTGCACATAATCGCCGAATGAAATTTTCACAAGCGGCTTTGTAGTGTATGCCCCTGCATCACCGCTGATTGTCAATCCTGCATATCCCTGATAGATGGGGTTGCTCTCCGGCGGCAGAGGGTTCTTTCCGTCCAGAATAAATCTGTTTCGCTCCAGCGTCTGATAGGTGGATGGGGCGGTTGTGCCGACATCCACGCTGTCAACATCGCTGTACGGCAAATGACCGTTATCTGTTTGTGTACTCAAGCCGGGTGCGTCTGGGTCTGTCACGCCAAATACAATTCTCACATAAGAAGGATTGCGGAGCGTTTGCTCTGTTTCCTCTTTCCATTTTGCTGTTACCGGATACATAAAACCACCGCCTTACTTCCCTGTATCTATAAGCGAGGCTTTCAGACCTGTAAACATTTTCGGTGTGCCATTCTCGGACACCCAATATGTAGAAACGGAATAATCTCCCCAATACATTTCCCTTGTGATGAATTTCCCTTCCTTCGGGTCATAATAGGTCACTTCGCCTATGAAAGTTTCGACCAGCTGCAAAATCTTCTGCAATTCCTTTGGATAAATAACCTTCCACTCCAATGTCAATTTCACTTGGCGGCGGTTTATCTTTTGAGCTACCACAACGCCATTTGCATTTCTGCCGCTGTCAACCAACTGTTGACCTTCGTATTCCTGCACAGAAGGGCAGGTAATTTCTGTGCCGTTATATTTAATTACTGCCACAAAAACCACCTACCTTTGAAATGCACCAAGACCAAAGTTTATCCCTCGTCTTGCGGATACTTTCTGCTGATTGTTATAAATAACGTCTCCATCTAGTTCAATCTTCTGGTTCAGTTCGATTGGCTGACTGCTACCGTTCGCCATTGCCTGTGACATAGCCGTTAAAACAGCATTAAAAATTGCACGTTCTATCTGGTCATTGCCGCCAACGGCTGTTTTGCCGCCAATACTTCCGACCAGTTCCGGTCCTGCCTCTCTTGCAATAAACAGTTCGCCAGACCGAGGAAAACCGCCATTCGCAAACATTTCTATATTGAAACGCTGCGCCTGTTGCATGGTGTAGCCGCCGACATGACTGTATTTCTTTCCTGTCAGTCCTGCCAGTGAGTTTGCGTCCGAAACCATCTGGTTCAGCATCCTTGTGACCTCATCAGATACTTGCTGCAAGGTCTGTCTGATAGCATCAAACGTGTTGTAAATACCGTCATAGGTCTTGTTAAGGTATTCGCTCATGCTTGTCTTGAACGTGTTCCCGAAAACCAGCGACATAGCGTTTATCTGTGTGTAGAAGTTCTGCATTTCAGATGTGATAGCGGCTTTCGTTTCGCTAAATTTTGCACGAGCAATGTCCCACACTTCGTTCCACTGTGAAATGTCTGGTGCTTCTAAGGACACAACAGGGGTAAGACTGTCACTGCCAGAAACCTTGTTTACAACAGCGTTTATGACATTACCGACACCGCTTAAAGATTCCTCCATACCATCAACGATACCTGCGCCAATCCAAACGCCTGTTTCACGCTTAAACAATCTGGAAGGGGAGTGAATTTCAGCTTCTTTGTTTACTTTACTGAGCAATTTTTGCACAAAACCTCCGACCTTATTTCCGAAATTACTTGCACCTTCCAAAATGCCATCAAGTATAAAGCCGCCGATACTCTTAATGCTTTCTATGGTTTTTTTCAATTCTCCCATGATTTTTTCAGGGAGTTTTCCGAACCATTCAGCAACCTTGTCCAAGATTTTTGGTATTTCTGTGTTTACCTTTTCGATTGACTTATCTTTCCAAAGAGTAATTTTCTCAAGGAATAGAATTATTTTTTCGTAAATCTTCTGTGGAAGTTGAGCGAACCAAGTGGCAACACTGGTAACGATGTTATTTACCTTCTCACTGAATGTGTTGTATGTGCTTGTAGCCCAATTCGGCAGAGTTTCCGTAAAGAATATTGAGATTGCAGCACCAACTTTGCTTGGCATTTCAGAGAACCATTTGACAATATCACTTACAATCTGTGGTATTGTTTTTGTGAAGAAGTCTTTAATTGCAGTCCATTTTTCAGAAATAGTTGTTTTGACAGATTCCCACAATTCAGCGGTTGAAGTTTTTACCTCATTCCATTTCTCTGGATAGTAGTTTACAATTTCATCCCATGTTGTTTTGAAGAAATTTTTAATAGAGTTCCATACTTCAACAGCTTTCGTCTTGATGGATGCCCATGTTTCATCACTTACGCCGCCCAACGCACGCAAAGCAACGGATATTCCCTCAAAAGCTAACAACGCACCGCCGAACAACTGACCGCCAGGAATAAACAGAAGGGCAAGTCCTGCAATAGTGATTCCTAAGTCTCCGAAATCTATATCAAGCTTTCCGAGCCAATCCTTTATCATTCTGAAAAAATTTGCAAATTCTTCTTCGATTCTGGATGTATCAATTCCAATAAATTCAAGGAACGGCTTAATCAAATAATTCCATATTCCAGAACCAATATCATAAAGAACCTTTCCAACCGCCTTGAATACATCTCCGACAACTGTCAAAATACCCTTAAATATTTCCTTCGTTCTTTCAAGACCTTTCCTAAACGATTCTGACGTTTGGTATAGGTACACAAACCGCCCAACGATAATGCCGATAACAATAGACCATCCAAGGATTGTAGGTGCAACCTTCATTAAATTGGATAGGATAAGCCCAACATTCGCTAAGACTGTACCAAGTCCATTCATCGCAACATTTAGTTTGCTCAATACTTGCAATTCCTGTAATTTCTTTTTCAGTTCTGCAAGTTGTTTGAACAATCCCATTGCAATTTTCCAAGCCGCCAACCCTGCCGCAATAGATGTAATCAACGGCAGCAGCTCTTTGAACCGTTTTGCTAAATCCTGTATCTTGGAATCAATCTCGACAGTTTCAAACATATCGGTAGGGAGAAGGTCTCCTGCACCGCCGCCTGCACCTCCATCCGCACCGCCGCTATCGTTCTGCTTGGTGTCTATGATGTGCAATTCATCAAATCCAAGCGTATAGTCCTGCATTTCCTTTAATGCCTTAGCCGCTTTTCCTGCGCCGCTTGCCGTATCTTTCAGGCTTTTGGCGTAGTCCATCTGCACTTTTTTAGCCTGTACCGCATACCCTTTGCCTGTAAGTGCCGCAATGAATTGCCCCAACATATTGATTGCCTTCGCAAGCCAACTAATGAAAGTAGCAAGGTAGGGTGCGACAACAGAAAGAATAGGCTCAAACGCCGCCGCAAATGCGTTTCTCAACTGCATTAAAGCGGACATCATAGAGGAAATGTTTGCATTTACCGATTGACTGTACTGTGCTAAACTCTGCATACCCTCTGCAAATGCAGATTGTATGGTTGAAATCAGCTGAAATACAGTGGAGTACAGCACAGACATACCAACCATTTTTGGAATCGAAACACCAAAACCTTTGTTATTTGAGCGTTTCCTTTGTCCTTCTCGTTGCGTTTTTTTACTCTGTTTTTCCTGCAATCCTTCTTGAATATTTGGTATTTTAGAACGTGCAAGTGCAATAGTATCTTTCAGATTAAGATTTGCTATTTTTGATTTTTGGCTTATTCTCTCCAACTGCTTTTCAAGCGGTTTCATCTGTTTGGCGTTTCCACCAGACGCTTTTAATTCTTCTATGGTTTCGGTCAGAACTCTAACCGTATTTTCCATATTTTTAAATTCTCGTTCTGCCTTTTCGACTTCTGGAAACTTAATTTCGCTAAGTCCGAGTTTTTCTAAGTCAACTCTAAATCCATTGATAAGGCTTTTCGATTCCTCGATAGTTTCAGCGAACTTTCCGTTATCAATGTCCAGAACGCCTGTCATGCCAAGATTTTTTGAAATCTCCTTTTCTATTCCAGAAAATCTGTCTGTTTTTGCGGCGTTTTCAGAAACACGTTCCATTGCGGCGGAAAGCTGTCCTGCAACAGAAACGGCACTTCTTGTTTCGCTCGTTAAATCAGACATGGATTTTGCGGCATCCTGTATCGGATCACCGTTAATCTGCTTGCCCATGTCAAAAATAGGGATGTCCTTCAAATGGCTATAATCTTCAACAGATGCAGATTCTTTTTTCGTCTTTTTTGTGAGTTGTCCGAGATTCACGCCTTTTAACGAAGCGCCGATTTCCTTTGCACTTCTTGCGGCTTTTGAAAAGTTGTGTGCTATGATTCTTGCTTGTTTCGCAAATTCTTTTATGCCTTTAATCTCTATTTCTGGTGTTTTAATGCTCTCCAAAACAGATTTAATTTCACGAATCTGCTTTGTGGAATCTCCTGTTTCCCCGATACCCTCAATAGTCTTGCTTAGCTTTTTGACAGACTTTTCCGCATCGGCGGCATCCGCCACAATCTTTATCTCAAGTTTATCTATTTCACTCATTATCCATTTCCACCACCTTCCCGTGAGAGATTTCAAAGTTAGACTGCATGGTTTTCAAACGCTCAACAAACAATTCACGCTGCTTTTGCAATTCATCATCGGAAAGAGGTTTGTTCTGCTTTTCGATTTCTTCAAAGAACGGATTTTTGGGATATTCGGATTTCGCTTTTCTTCCTGCCAAATTTCGTTCTACGCCGACAATCACAGCAGAAAGCATATACTGACCGTTTATCCAATTCATGTAATCTTCGTTTCTGACACGTTGGTTGTATCCCTCTGCAATCGCATACAATATCCTTGGGTTCATTCTCCAAAATTCATCCCACGAAACCCCGATGGCGTATGCCTGTGGGAACCATTCAGCAGTCAACAACTCACGAAACGATTTGTATTTTTTTCTTATTCCGCTTCGCTCTGATTTTCCGCAGTTTCCGCTTCCGTTGTCTTGTTGGCAGCCCGAAAAAAATCAGACTGTTCCATAGCGTCAGACATAGCATCCGCCATTTCCTCAAAACTTCCACCGGAAACAATGTGTTTCTGCATTTCTTCCCCCGCTGCATTTCTTCCAATTCCAGCACAGATACCGAAATACGCCCTCATCATAGACATAGGTTTATCCTGCATGACCTCAAGAGAAATACCTTCGTCCTCCAAGTCGCAAACAAGGTTAAAATCAAATTCTTTTGCCTTATACACTTTTCTGTTAATGGTAAAGTTTTTCATTTGCATAACTCCTTTTTCTGAACAAATAAAAAAGGGATGGGTCTTTCTCCATCCCTTTAAGTTTTATTAGTAGTAATATTCGGCTGAATTGGCGTTTTCTTCGCTATCCGTCACAGCCTGTTCATTCTGCGAATAGCGTTTTATTCCCCCGTGAACGCAACCGTAGCATCCATGCCCTTATATTCTTCAATCGTCAGCGGCATTTCAACTGTCAAAAGTTCGTTCTGGCTGATTTCTGGCTGTGGAATCTGCTCGGGCGGCTGTGCCACGACAAAGAAAGAGTTTTCAAAACCAGGCACGATTGTTTCAAACCACATTCTTTTGCCGCCTGTCAAACCCTTGTATTCTGTAATCAGATTCTCCCATTCTTTTCTGGTATCGTCAGTAAGGTTTACTGTGATATTGAAAGAGCCGCCTGTGTCAGCTCTACCCTTAACGTATCTTGTGATTTCATCTTCCAGTGCAGAAGCGTCAATCTGTTCTGGCTCAATAGTAATGCCGCCGATAGTATTTATTCTTGTCAGCTTTTTAAAACTTGTTGGTTTTGTTCCTGCTGTGGTTTCCACGCCATAACCAAATGTGATTCCCAAACTGGAAATACCTGCTACTGCCATATTTCATTCCTCCTTTTTGCATAAAAAAATAAAGCCCTAAATGGCTTTATCACGTTAAACTGTCATTTGCTCCGATTACTCTTTGGAATCTTGCGGTACTTCTGTATGTATCCCCCTCATTAAATTCTGGAAGGGCAATAACCTTGAACCGCATTTCTTTGAATACGTCTGCCACAACAGACATTATTCTGCCTACATCCGATTGGCTTGTGTTTGTGAATACATCCACTTGGAAAGTTTCCAAGGTTGCATTGACGGAAAGTCCCTCAAGGTCCGCTCCACGTTCTGCCGCCGCCATACGATGAATATAGACGGTAGGGAAGATGGCATCACTTAACTTCTTTCCGTTGCTTGTGAAGTATACAGTTGGAAATTTCGATTCCAATTTTGGCTTAGCTTTCGTTTTTACGATTGAGAACACAACCGTTCCAATATCATAAGCCCATGAATTATCACTCAACCAAACACCTCCTTTGCAACTTCCGCAATCTTTTCTGCTAATTCTATGGAAGTTTCATACATAAATGGGCGAGAGGGCATACCCTTTGTCCAGTGCCATTCGCCGTCACGAAAGTAAAACCATCCTTTTTCTCCATGATTATTTACGTCATACTTCCAACCAACAATGCCAATATCGGGATACGGATTTTCCTTCCCGACAACGGCTGTACCGAATTCAATAAATTTTGCCCAAACGCATCCAGTGTACACAATCCACGTTGCACCTTTTTTAATAACCGTCCCTTGCTCATAATTGATACTGCTAAGAAGTTCTCCTGTATAAACAGCATCGTATTGAGCAACCTTCATTTTGGCGGTCTGTACGCCGATTTGAGCGAGTTTTTTCGCAAACTCGTTACATTTATCGGTCAAACTATATGCGTAGTTCTCAACCTCTTTTACGGCGTTCTGGATGGACTTATTGGACATGATATTGATTGATATTTTCTTAGGCATAGAACCACCTACAAAATTTCAAGTTCTTGGAATACTTTTAATATTTTTGGCGATTGTATTGCAATCCAGTCAACCATTTCCTCGTTCTCAGCCCATGCGCCATAAATTCCATGTGTATTGGAAGATAAACCACTTTCAAAAAGAAAGGCATGGACTATCTCATGCCTAAGTTTCCTTTTATTTAAGTTGATTTTCCCATCTTCCGTTAGGTATTTTTCTTTTGGATTTAACACATAAATCAATTTGTCATAGAAATTGCACAGAGCGTCCGTTGATTCCTCAAAATCAGAAAATCGTTCTGGATATTCATCCACAAACATAATTGAATATTCCTCTCCGAGAATATTTACTGTTTTGTTTTCCATACTGCACCTACTTTACATTCTTTTGCAAAAGAAACAAATCAACCGTCAGACCTTCATCCGCAACGCCCTTGACAATGTAATCGCAGCTTGTCTTATCGACCATTGCCGCTTTATACTGCACCGCTGATTTCTTCCACACCAAATCCCCGACAGACAAAGGAAGTTTTCCCTTGTCATCGACTATCTGAACGAAATTTGTTGAATTATCAACACCAAACTCCTTAATAAGAGATTCGCTCAATTTGTTGCTGATTGAAGAATAGAAGGGAACTGGTACATCGTATCCCATTGTGTATTCCCCTGTTTCTATCGGTACGTTGTTTCCGTCCACAGTGATGTATTTCAAATTGCCATCCTCGTCCGTATCATAGACAGGGACTTGACCGATTTGCTTTGCGTAGAACATCTTTTGTCTGTTAATATCGAGCATTTGAAAACCACCTACTCATGATTCATTCGTTCCTCAAGAGTATCAAGCCTATGATGTGCAGATTTAAGGCTCTGCTCCAACTTGATAATCTTATCATTGTGCTTATTGATTTCTTCTCTCATTGTGGATATTTCCGACTTTATTTCCTGTGTTGTTCCTGCGATAGCATCCAGTTTCATATTGATTCTGGTGTTATCCTTCACACGCTCCTCAATATCCTTTGTGTCTGTATGCTTGCTACTTTTCAACCCGAAAAAGACGGAAAATGCCAAAGATACTATACTTATGAGGTATGCTATTTCGACTTGCATTTCTGTACCGCCTTTCTGCTTAATAATTGTGCATCAGCCCACCGCCACATAATACGATGCACCCCTGCTGCCGTTTCGTTAAGAAATAGAAATTTATCGAATTTAATTGAAAATTAAGCGGAAAATTTAATTAAATTTCATTTATTTTCGATTAAACTTTCATTATTCTATAGAATTATTGAAACTATACTTTACACTTTGAAACAGCAACGCACCAAAAACGACTAAAGGGGTCGATACCAACCCCTTTAAAGAACCTTTACAAACGGGTATACGCCAAAGAACAAATCCTCTCTATTCTTCCAAGAACGGCTCACTCCGTTTTCAGAATAGCTTGCCATGTAGGCTTCTCCTGCCTGTGAGCGGTCATATACTGCCAAGTCAACGATATTGTTCTCAAACCTTTTCAAATCCTCCGCAATATCATCCTCCGAGTATGTATCTGGATACATACGCTTTATGGCAATCTCTTTTTTTGCCTGCTCTATCAGTTGATTTAAGAGTGGGTTTTCTTCCTTTCGGTCGAATACCACAGTATCGTCCTCGTCAACGTGAAACTGCCGCAGTCTGATTTTTACTTGCTCTAAAATGCTGTAATCAGCCATAAGTAATCACTCCTTTACAGTCCGAATACGGACAAGAGATAATGTTTCAGTTCTGTGCCGTTCATTTCTTCTGCTCCATTAACACCTGTGCTCAACGCCAACTGCCGCAGTTCGTCAACGGGCATACGTGCGATTTCGCTTTTGGAATATTTCTTTCCTTCCGCTTTCTCGTTAGTATCAGGCACTTCTTCTCCTGCGGCATACCATACACCCTTGTGTTTTACTATGTGTCCGTACTTCATGGCGTTCTCCTCCTTATCAATAGCACTTGATAACGAAAACGCTATCCATTCTCTCATAAGAGGGCAGTACAATTTCGGATGCAGTTGTCTTTGTATGAACAGGGTCGCTTGTCACTATAACAGAAACCGCAACGCCTGTATTTACAATGGATACATCCGCTTCCTTACCTCCCATCAGTGTACGTTCTTCTGGTGTTGTTCCGTACCATGTGTTACCCAGTGCGCCGTTAGGAATCAATGTTGCAAAACCATCCGGATAGAATTTAGCAGCGGTGCCGGCTTCGTTTTTGTACTGTTTGGAGTAAACGATAATATTTACGCCCAGTTCAGCAGAGAAAATTTCCTTCACTCTGTTATCGTTCATAAAGATATTTGCCGTTACATTCTGTGCCAAAATTGCGGATTTGATTTTCTTGTTCTGTTTCAGATAGTCCATGGTCTTTCTGGAAACAATCAAGATAGAAGGTCTTTCGCCTGTTTTTGCTTCAACAGAATCCATTCCCACGGAAACATCGTCGAGGGGGTCAGAGTTTTCTGTATCAGACCACTTGTCAGTTGTTTCAGTCAGCTCCGCAAAGTTTGTTTTCTTGTACTCTCCGTCTGGGTCATAATTGAATGCATGCGCAACGCCGTTTGCCTCAATAGAAATCTTAGGAGACCCATCAGCAGGGGAGAGCAACTGCATAATCATTCTCTCGGGCACAACCCTCGCACCTTCAATCAGAGTGTTTGCATCGTCAAAGATTTTGCTCAAAACATCCGCTGCGTAAGGGTCGGAAGAATCCTGCACACGCATGATTTCCTGCTCGTCTGATTCCTTTATAAGCATAGATTCACGGAAAAACGGCATTTCAGTTTCTTTAACAATGAAGCCTTCTCTACTTCTGATTGTAGAGTTTGCATCAAAATTGGAAGGAGCCAAGGAAACAGGCAGTCCTTTAGATGTTTTAATCCATTTCAGGTCAAGGCCCATTTTCTTTTTCGCAGGAAACAAACCTTCGCCCAGATAAGAGATTCTATTGCTTGCTACTTCTGTCTGCACAAGGGCAATCGCCTTTGCGTTGTATACATCTCTAATGTTCATTACTTTACACCTCCTTATTCAAATACAATCAGTGGCAGTGCCGTCTTTACCGCCTCCGCAATCGTAATTCCTGCGTTCGCATTCGCATTTGCTTCGTTTACACAAGCAAATGCCTTGATGATAGTTCCGTTAGTGTTAGAATCATACACGTCATAAAGCAGAATACCGACTGCCGCCGAATCACCGCTTCCACCATTTACCTTTTTCCCCTCTGCGGAAATAGGATTCCCAGCCTTACAAACGCCTTCTGTAAAAGCCGATGCATCCAGTTTTATAGGAACGAACAATTCTCCACCAAGCCTTCTTTTCAGAATTTCCTTTTGCATAACCACGCTTTTTTTATTGAATTTCATAGTTTATTCAGCCTCCTTACATATAGTCTTTTAAAACAGATTCTGCCGTTTTATTTGCATCAGACCATTTACTGCCGATGTCTTTTGCAATTTTTTCAGCCTCCGTCTGCGTTTCGCCGCCACCATTACTTCCGTTAGGGTTAGGGGAATTGTTTGCAATCTCATTCTCTTTCGCTTTGGCAGCAGCCGTTTCTTTATCAGAGATAATCTGTCCGAGAACGTCATAATCGAAAGAGCCGTCATCTTTTACAATCTGCGCCGCCTGTTCAGCAGTTACTTTGAATTTCGCAGCCGCAGTGCTTCTCTGCGTAGCCAATGTCTGTGCCTTCTCAAGTTCTGCGATTCTTGCATTTGCTGTTTCCAACGCTTTATTGGCTTTTTCAGTTTCAGACAAACCGTTTGATTCCAATTCGTCAATCTTTGCCTGTAATTCGTCTGCCTTATCGGCTTTTTCTTTGTACTGTGCGATTTTGTTTTTTTCGTTCAACACTTCCTTGTTACTTTGATTCAGCAAATTGGTAATCTGCTCATCAGTTGCCTCTGGGAAAAGTTTCAGCACATCTTCTCGTTTCATGGTTATTACCTCCTGTTCTTTTACTCACGCTTTTGTTACCGCAGGTCGCACCTGCTGAGTTTTGCTATTTACCGCATAGCTGCTTAATTTTTTACAAACAAAAAACAGCCCATAAGGACTGTTTAAGTTTTCGTGTATTTCAGGCTACATCTGCAATTTACAATTTCTTCCGCACTCGCCCCCAAAGAGTAGTCACGAGGGAAGGACATTTCAGATGCACCTATTTGAAAGGAATCGAATATCCCGATTTTATATCCATTCGATTCTGCGTGCGTATGCCGCACCTTATCATCATTCATGGTTATCCATGTTTTGTATTGATAGCCTTGCTTGACCATTCTGGTGTATTCTCGGTAGTTGCCAATGGTATTTGCTTCATTCGCCGCAATATTCATGGCGCGCTCAACAGATGTAAAGTAGGGCATATCCTTATTTTCAATCGTTGTTCGGACAATATCTTCTATGATTTTCTCTGAATATTCCTTTATGTACGCTGGTGACTCTCTGACCTTTAGAAATTTCAACGCCACTTTCTTGTATTCTGCGGAAAGACTTTGAATAAAATCTTCTTCTCCCTCTCCAGATTCCAAGAAAGCGTAGAAAAAAGAAATAAAAATCGGCTCAAGTTCTTTTGCCAACTCAAGCCGTTCTTTCTTTTCTTCGTCAGATATTTCCATTTCGCCGAAATAGGTTTCATATACAATTTTCTCTGTATGCAATTCATCATTTGGGATTCTTGACATGAAACCACCTCTTTATTCTTCAGCAACCGCTTGAGATTGTTTTGCAATTTCTGCCGCCTTGCGTTCCTGTTCTTCCTGTTCTTCCGCTGTCTGCCACAAAGCATCCATATAGGGCTTAGAAAGAAGGAATGTTTTTTCGGAATCTCCCCACAGACCAACTGTCTTAACTGCGATAAGAGGATGTATTCCTGCCTGCAACAGCTGATAAAGTGTCTGTGATTTTGTATACATATTGTCCTGCGGACTATGGTTTATCTGCACATCAAAATCCCTTGTGGTAATGCCTAAATCCTCATGCTTAATGCGTATGATATTCAGCACAACTTTTGCAAGTCGTTTCTCTGCCGATTTTACAATGGGATCTTTCAGTTTCGCTCTCGTCTTGGAGAAATCCCAACCATTGCGAAGCTGCACCGCCCCCTGTGTGTCTCCGCCAGAGTTATTGTTGTTTTTATTCGGAATGGCGAGAATGGAAAGGGCGTTGTCCCACAGGTCATCCTTTGCAACTTGTGATTCTGTCTGGTTCAATTCCTGTGTCATAATATCGACATCCGCTTTGTTTTCGCCATTGTTCGACTTAACAACCAATGCGCCCTGCATTTTCATTTTTTCAAATTCTTCCGAATCAATATCGCAGTTTACAAACTTTATCCACGATTGCACAAACTGTTCAATGGAATCCATGCGGTTCGACTGCATATTGTTAATGGAATCCAGAATGTCAATAACAAGCTCAATATCTGAAAGTCTTTCATGGTTATTCGGGTATTCAATAATCGGTATGCCGCCGAAAGCATGAAGTTTCCAATCCGTAACAGTAGAATCGTATATTTTGCAAGAATGTGTATCCGTAAAGCACCGCTTATACATTTTTCCGTTCCTGTCCTTCGATTCCTGCACCGCCAAAATCGGTTCTTCTGTGTTTGCGTTATAAATCACAAACGTGTTCAGCGGAGTGGGGGATACAATGCGAAATTTAATATCTCCATCCGAAAACTGCACGGCTTTAAATGATGTACCCGTTGCCGATTGCCATTCCCCAGACTTAATGTCCTTGGACTGCTTATCAACATCCACCATGTAATCATTCAGAATATCAACGGATCTGTTTATATTTTCATCGTCCTTTCGGCTGACAAACTGCACAGGCTCGCCGTATGTTTGCCCGACCTTAAACTGTACAATTTCATAAGCGTGGTTTTCAACGACCTTATTCACAATATCATCTCGGACAATCTTTTTACGATAACGTATCGGCTGGTCTCCCTTGTAGTAATTCCAAAGGTATTCAATGGCTGTTTTGTTTGCATTGAAAACGCCTATACACTTCCCGACAACGCTAACAATGTTATCCGGCGTTATTTTATCAACATTCGTGTATGCAATTTTTCTTCCATACTGTCCGCGAACAATCTCTTGAAACGTCATTCTATTATTCATGCGGCACCTCCCGATAAAAAACAAAACAAAAAACACCGACAAAAATCGGTGTTCGTCTGCTTGCATATTTCTTTATTATAAATATACCACACTTTTTCGGGACATTCGGGACAACTTTCTAATTTTCAAGAAAACGATAAAACATTTTCTTTACACTATCCTCTGTATTGCCGCCAACCCTTCTTGCAACATCAGCCCAAGACAAACCGTCAATAAATCTAAGACGGATAATTCGCCTCATGTGGCTATCGTTTATATCCGCTATAAAAGATTCGACTTTGTTTATCGTTTCCAACAGTTCTAATTCAAGTTCGCACAGTGTAGCTTTCCTTGAGTAAAGCAACGATTTTTTCCTGTTATATTCTGGATAAGGGAACCCCTCAATGACAAATGTTTCCAATCCCCCAACGCCGCCAGACACTTTATCAAGAACGGTTCCTTCCTGCTCAATTTTTGTAATCTGCCGCTCAAGAATTGATATCTTTTCTCTTACCTCAGCACATTCTTGTTGGAGGTCTGTGTATTGTTTCAATATTTCCTTTGTCAATAATATACGCCTCCTCTGAACGGATTTCTGGTTGCCTCTACCTTCGCAATCCTGTTTCCCTTTGTGATTCTTACCGCAAAGTTAGAAAAAACGTCTGGAACGTCATCCAACTGTTTTTTCCCGCTTACAGAATATCGTTTCAAAAGTGACATCATTACGCCGTATGGCTCTTTCGGGGAATACATGGATTCATCCTTGAAAATAACGTGCTGCAATATCCAGTTGGAACACTGGAATATCCTTGCCTCTTTGTTCGTTTCGGTAGGCGTATCTGTAATATTGCAAATCCAACCTTTAGCCTCTACACGCTTATTCACTTCCATAGCAACCCTGTCTCCGCCTGCGTTTCGCTCAAATTCGCACTCCTGCACCTTGTTATTAACCAAAGCGTTAGCCGCATTTTCATACTGCATTTCATAGTCCGCCGTATTATCGCATACGCAGTCAACGCAGTAATAGTCATCTCCGTATTTTTGCAGGATTGGCAGAACAAAATAGTCTGTGCCTTTTCCCTTCGTGTCGCACTGTGCGGTAATAATTTCTGGTTCGCCATGTGGGAGATTTAGGTATCTTCGTATCTTGTCTTCAGGGAAAACCAATCCCTCACGCTCAATAGGCTCCTGCTTATACAGACAACGATAAGAAATATCGTCCATCAGCAACTGTTGGTCTTCAAAAAATTCTTTTGTAAACCCAGAAAATTCATAATCGAAATTGCTTTCTTGCGTAATCGGGTCAATATCTGGTACTGCTATGGTTTTAACCCTCGGATTTCCTTCATACATATTTTGAATACGCCCGATAACATCATGCACAGACCATCGTGTAGCAATATGTATTTCCTTGCAGTTTTTGCCTTCGGAATCCTGTATTTTCCTCTGTCTCGCATCGACTGCGTATTTATTCCACAGTTTATCAAGTATCATAGGGTTCATTGCTTCTTCGATACCGCCTATCATATCGTCAACAAGCAGAAATTTAGATGCCCTTACTTTACCGGCATTTTTGCTGCCTACGGATGTGCATTGAACAGAAGGGAAGGGTTTATATTTTCCTACGTTAAACTGCTCCATCTTTGCGTTTGTACTGGTAACGTGTAGGTTTGGAAATATCTCGTTCCATGCGTAATCGTCTATGTTCGTGACAATATCGTATACGCCATCATAATACATCCTCGTAATATCCCCACTATGAGAATAAAAGAGGTTAAAGTCTTTCGGAAACCAACCAATGACCGCAGCGTTGAAAAACTTCTCAATCGTTGTGTTGTGCGTGACAATATAATCATCGGTGATATATAAGTGGCACGGATTATCAATCATGATACACTGACACTCTTCTTCTCCTTTATACTGAATCGCTCCAACTCTCAGATAAAATCTATTATTTAATGATTTTGTTGTTACAGGAATAAGGTATTTGTATGGATTTACAAGCATCTCTTTTGTTTCTATTACTTTTTCAGTTGTTTTATTTCCAAAATAGTTGTATCTGACATTCCACAAGTGATTATCCGAACATCTGCATTTTGAACCATCTTCAAGCGTAATTTCGTATATTTTTCTTTTCCCTTGTGGGTATATGCCTATGATATTTGCAGTTTCTCCATTTCCTGCGATTATTTTAGTTCCGACTTTCGCATCGCCCATTTGAATGAATCCATCTGGTGTAAGAATTTTTGAATACAATGGCTGCGCTTTCCCAGCGCCAGGAATTAGGCTGATGCACAAAATATCATACCTATCATCAATCATCCCTTGTAGTGCATCCATTAGCCCGATTTTCAAAAATTGTTTTCTTCTCGGCATATAAAACCGTTCTTTCGGCTCTCTTTTGTGTTCGATATAACGAAAGAAACTATCGACAACCTTATTCTGTGCTTCTATCAGTAAGACGGAATAAAATTTCTCTATAATTTCATAGCTTACTTTTTCTTTGAAAGCGTATTTTTCCAAATCCCAAATTGTACCGCCAGAAGAATTAAGGCAGTAGGCTTCAATGATTTCCTTGCACCGCGCGGACAGTTCTAAGCCATAGGCAATATCTTTTTCGTTTGCGAACGCCGTATTTGCAGCTTCGCAGTAGGCATCTATAACCTGTTCATTGATTCCATTTGTTTCTATGTATTTTTCGTAGTCCTGTACGGCACTTATCAACTCAAAACTTGCCATTAAAAAAAGCACCTCCGCTCAAATAAGCAAAGGTGCAAAAATCCTTTGCCCTCAGATGTTTAGGGTTAGCGGCTAACTTCCAAATTGTTAGTCGGTAATTGTTTTTAGTTTATGTCTGCAATGGTTTCCACAAAGCAGTTGTAGTAAATATATCTTTTTCCGTCAAAATCAAATTTAACATACCCGCCGTCGTTTGTATCAATATCGATTTTCCCTTCATAATTTGCTATTTTCTTTCCATCTGCTGTATACACAGTAATGGTTCTATGAACCACTCCTTTTGTAGCGTTTCTAGTATTTGCAATCATTTTGCCAATAGTTGCAGCACCAGTCATTCCGCAAACTAAAGCGAAACCTATTGCTACCAAGTAACAAATTTTTTTCATATCATTTTCTCCTTCTATTTCAAATTCCCAAAACTTCTTTTGAAAAAGTTACACACCCCTTGCGGGTTTCATCGTCTATGCAGTTTCCGCACTTGTTATATATACAAATGGATAAATTGCATTTCGTATTTTCGTTGGCGTTCCCGAATTTTTCAACAAACTGTCTGAAGTGAACGCCGCTAATTTCAATGTTCTTCAGTGCATTATCAACAGCTTCTTCTGCCAATTCTTCAAGTGTTTTGCTTTTCATTACCGCACATACCTTTCTTTTCTTCTCCACGCATCATCATTGTACTTCTCAAGCCATTTGCACCGTTTAGCAATACATTTATGCTTGTAAGCAAGCTCCTTGTTCAACGCACCAGTATGAGCCTTGCAGTGGCAATATCCGATTGCGTTCCCTATGTATTTACCCGTTATTGATTTCTCTCTCATAGGCAAAATCCTTGCATAATACCATTTTTGCAATTTTAACACATTCTTTTCGGTTGTCAGCATCAGTACATTTGCCGTCTTTGTTGTATCTGCAAGTTCTTAAATCGCAATCACTCATTTTCGCAACTCCTCTTTAAATTTGAGAAATTTCTCCAGTTGTTCTTGGTCTTCGTCAGTCCCGAACAGCGTATCTGGGAATGGCTCACCTTTTATGTACATGTTGAAGTACTTTGATGCAGTAGGAACGCTAATACCGATATATCTTGCAGCTTTGGACAGTGTCATCCGACCGCTACAGAACGATTCAAATGCTTCAAAGAATTTTTTCTTGCTTATGGTTTTTACGCCTTGCGCCATTGCAAACACCGCCTTTCGTTTTCAATCAAATAATCGGGATAACGTGTGCGTCTCCGATAGGCAGAAAGGGTGACATCCAATCTGCCATCGGCATTTTTTTAATTCAAGTGGGATTCACGCAACCAACACTCTATTCTGGTGCGACCAGACCTCTTAGATGGGCGTGGATTTGCACCACGCATGAAAGACTTATCTCCCTGTGTCCCTTTGAGAGTGCTTTCTGGGCATTATTATTCATAATGGGAACTCCCAGCGTATACCTATTCCGCCACCATCTACCATAATTCAATTTTGAATTATCCTACGCCTACTCGCAGGCTAATAACCCGGGGCAAGTCCGCTTTATCGCAGACCTAAAAGACTGCTTTCGGCACACGCATTTTTACAACGATTTTAACCCATAAGGTTGCGAGTAAGGTTTTCATCGTGAACCCTAACGCCAACAGAGGGATTTGAACCCCCATGTCGGATTCTAACCGACACAATGGTTTTCAAGACCACGCCGTTATAACCGTTTCGGTATGTTGGCAAATCCCTGATTTTTCAGTTTTGAGTTTAATGTCAGTCACGAAACCAGAAAAACGGACTGACAGGGGTTTGTCGATTTTTGAAGGGTAGGTTTTATATACGGTCAGTCAGCAGAATCAATGATTGCGATAAACCACGATACCGAAAGACCGCAAATGGATTCTCTCGGACTTGAACCGAGGACCGTCCGGTTATGAGCCGGATGCTCTAACCAACTGAGCTAAGAATCCAGAGTGGGGCGTGATGCCGTTAAAACGCCCCAAATATGAAGTTGGTGTTTGGTCTTGTTGCCAGTCCCCATCGGCATACAAGCCAAAAACCCACCGAGCCGTGCGATGGCTCTTAACAGGATTCCCCTAGTGGGTGAAAGGTTGTGTTATCCATCGGGAAAAATGTCCAAAAACCCGATGAAAAGCACCAGACGGGAATCGAACCCGTTTCCGCAGTTTGGAAAACTTCTGTTCTGCCATTAAACTACTGGTGCATATATAAGACCCTGCGTCCGAAAATCAGCGTCTATAGCCGCCTTGTTTCTTGCCATAATCGCCGTACAGTCATGAACTAAACCGCTCAAAGGCAAGCGCAACAAACAGGGTACATATCAGAGTTTAATATCTCGGCATATAGAAAAAGTCACCACAATTCGGAATGTCTTTCCTTATGACAAGGCATAATTTTTGGAATATTTCATAAGACCGCTCTGTTTTCGTATAGCGACCAAGTAGTATTCGCTCCCTATCTTTTTCTGCAATGATTTCTTTCCCGTGTCTAAAAATATCTATTCTATGAAATTTATCCTTGCCAACAGAATGCTTTCTATCTTGACTAATAATCGTTATCATCATGCTCACTCCTTTGGCATATAAAAAACTGTACTGCCAGAGAAGGGGAGTTCTTCATACAGAGCGTGAATCTCTGCAAGCACTTCCATTGCTCGATCTTCGTTCCTATATTCTCCGAGAACAATAGACTTGAGTGTTATATCGTTAAGGATGGCCTTGACATAATTTTTAACTACTAACAGTGATACTCCACTTTCATCAATGGAAGCTGTTCTATCTTGGCTTAAAATTCTCATTCTGTTCACTCCTTCGGTTCAAAATAATCACAGCCATAATCATATTCCGTGTAATCAGTGTAATATTCACTATCCTCGTTATTGCAAGTAAAAAGCAGCTCATGGTCTATACTGGCATATTTGCACTTACCGCAACATTCTTTTTCATCGTACATATGTAACACCGCCTACTTGCTCTTTCAAAGTGTAATCTTCGCAGTTATTATTGAGTCTGCAATAATAGCCTTTACAAACTACGTTTCCGTAGTCCTCAACAATGAAATATTCGCAGTCAGTACAGGTTACATTTGGATGATACTTTGGTCTTGTAGGAGATTTTAATTCCTCAATCTCCTTTTTCAGATTTTCGATTGTACGGTCTCGCACATCGACATCGAATTCCAAATCCTTAATTCTTCTAAATGGGTTTATGCGAAACATCTTTGTCACTCCTTTATGCAGATAGGGGCTTTTTGTTTTTGCGGATATTTGTGGGACTAAGTAGGGGCTTTTTCTGAACCCCTTCAGACCCCCACCCCCGTCTATTTTCAACGGCGGAATCATCCAAGCCGCAACAACCGCTGTTCATCCGCATTGGCTATAATTTTCTGTATTTATTCGCAAAATGATAGTTATGCGAATAGTTTTAAATCAATATCTTGTGTCAAGCATTTATTTTCAACTAGATATTGATTTATTCGTTGGCGCTGTCCGTCAATCTGTCTGTACCTTGTACAATTTCAACAGTTTTAACCTCGTTCAGCCTCGGAAGTTCGGCAGCGGATAGGGCGGCTGCGTGTCTATTGGCATCCGCTGTATACGGGCTGCTCCAGCCGTAGAAGGGGTTAAGAATCGCAATCACGCCGACAGGATTCTGTTTGCCTGTTGCCAGCTTTCCCGATAAACTTTCTAGTCTTGTATCTACCAGCTTTTTGTAAATAGGAAAGGCTTTATTACTTAATTTTTTATTATTATGACCCCATTCTTCTATGGTATCTCTGTTAATACCAGTTAAATAACTAAAACCATTGATAGATACTTCTTTGTCATTCATCAGGGATAAATAAATATATATATCGCAAATATGGTCTACAAGTTCATAGTTATAGGCATTACAATTACTCATTGCTCCTATACCATTTTTGAATAGGGTATTTGATTTTAACTGTTTAACATCCGGGAATACAATTTTTTTAATATACATCAGGGCGGCGTTCCAGACGCTTTGTGATTCCTTTGAAATATTCGTGATTCCCTTTTCAGCGCAAAATGAATCTAGGCACGCCTCGATTTCTGAATCATAAATTTTATTTTCCATGCTCCGCGCCTCCTTTCTTCGTCCCGCTCCGGTAAATTAAAAAAGCCACAGAAAAAGATTTTACTCTCATTCTGTGGCGTGTTGGTATCTTCGTGAAAAACTGGGGTGCCGTCCTTACCTGCCGAATCATTGACCGCAACGGCAGCAGGTCAACATCCGTTAAATTGTTTTTTTGATTTAAAACAATCATACAAAAAATTATTCTGATTGTCAATATAAAATTTAAAAACTGGTTTTTCTGTTTTTAGATTAAATTTACTAGTTGTATTATAAATTACTAGTTAGATTTAATTACAACTATGAATTTTAAATTTACTAGTTTTGTTTTTTAATTACTAGTAAGATTCAATTTTAATAAACCAGTATACAGATGCTTACATGGGGTATCTGTATCTAAAATTAGCTATACATTTTCAGATATACAGTTGTCAATTATCGTCTGGAACATATTCTATCAGATGTTCTGGCTGCATATTCAACACCTTGCAAATATTGTTTAATGTTTTCATAGAAATATTAGTATCGTTTTTCTTGATTTTACGCCATGTTTCTTGTGAAAACACACCAGATTTAATGGCAGTATATGACGTAATCCCAGCCGTTTCCAATGCTTCATAAACCGAAAATTTGAATCTAATCATGTTTATCAATCTCCTTTCTTTTTTTCATATTATCATACTATTTTTGAATAATAAGGTCAATAGGATATAACTTTTTTTAGACATAAAAATGTATCTTAAAAAAGATAGAAAATTGTCAATTAAAATAGCCGCCATTTCTGGCGGTCAGGTTTACAATGTTTCTAATCTCGCTCTGGTGAGCATTTCGGCGCGTTTCTTTTCCTTTTCTGCGGTCTCCATTGCCATAAGCTGGGCATAGGTGGCGGCATATTCGGGATTAGCTAGCAGCTTGCGCCGCTCCTGCTCCTCCTGTTCTTTCCGCTCCTGTCTTTCTTCCTCCTGTCTGATTTCGTCTGTTTTCCTATTATCAAACATGGCTTGGATATCCTCGATTGTTAGCGGTTTTAAGCCGTTTTCGGGCGTTCTGACGGGCGTTTCCGCATCGGGTATGGGATTGGTCGGTTCTGGTGTTTCTGGTTCTACAGGGGCAATCTCCGCTGTCGCTGTATCTGGTGTAGTGTCTGCTACTTTTGTAGATTCTTCACCGTTCAGATTGTCTAATACGCATTTAACAATAAATCCGTTCAGACTGTCCCCTGCGGCGTTCCTGATTCGTTCTTCGTCCTCCTTTTTGAATCTGACAAGGGTTTTAAAATAGTTGTTCTTTTCATATTTTGCGGTTGCCCTTATGTGGGCTTTACTTGTAGCCATCTCGTAACCTCCTTTATTGTTATCGTGTTATTTATTATAACGATATCATAATGATGCTATCGTGTCAATATATTCATGTTATCGTGTTAATGCTATCGTTATAAATATATAGTGTTATCGGTATATAATTTGCACAATGAATATATATCGTTATCGTGTTATTTTTGGCTACTATTCCGTATCGAAATTATAACACGTTAGCGTTATAATATACTCAAGAAGTTAAGAAAACAGCAAAACAAAAGGAGGAAATTAAAATGAAAAGCCAAAAAGAGTTAAAAGAAATCTACATGAATATCATTAAAAAGGAAGTCTGGACAAGTAGCACATCAATGCAGGAATATGCAAGAAAAATGGTTGCATACGTTGTAGAACTGCCAGACGGAACGATTATTGACTTTGATAAACCTAAAATTCAAAAAGATTTCTGCTTTGGTGCAGGGATGTATGCAAGGGCAACCGATGAAGAAATGGAGGAAACTCAAAGCATGGTTGAACATGCCAGAACATCAGAAAACTTTTTTAAAAGAAAAAATCTGGAAGAGATTAACAGTCAGATTGAAAATCTTTATCAGGCTCTTGAAGGGGAATATGAAGTTTATACTTCACTTCATTACTACGGGCAGGAAATCGGATCACGATTAAAAAGCTATAGCATTTGCCGAATTTCGCAAAATCCGGAATATGCGCCGGGATATTGGAGTAACTGTCGTGATTTGAAAAAGTGCGGAAAAGATGAAATTGAAATTATTATTTCAGGGCTTGAGCAAGTTAGAAAAGCATTTGCAAAACGCATTGACACATATTTAAAGAAATACGGAACAAGCAAAGTAAACGCATGGTCGTATATCCGTGACTAAAAAGTCGAAACCGCCTTCGGGCGGTCTTGGGTAGGGTGGCAACCGTCCAACTGATGAGACAAGCCAAGGAAAATGGAACATGAGAAAAAGAAAGTAAAGAAAAGAATGAAAAAATTTGAATTGTTTATGTGCTGTTTGGGAAATGGAATCACTGTTTGCAATAAGGCAATAGAGGAAAATGGAGATTATAAAACCATTGCTCATATTGCAAATTGCGGCAAAATCACATGGTATGTTAATCCCATGGGATATGTGCCATCTGATGCACTGTTAAAAATTGAGCATACAGCTAATGTACAGCATGAAAAATGGGAACAGTGGCTTAGTTCTATGCCAAAATTTCAACAGTATCAGACGCTGTTAGATGCCGTACCAATGAATGTTATGCTTTCTGTAATGAACTTGGACTGTGGACTTGAAGGAAGAATTCATTACTTGAAGAAGGTGTGCTATGAAAAGGCGTACTTTTAATAAAAAGGAATCCGCAGGGCTTGACGTTCTGCGGATTGGCTGTGTAGAAAAGGAGAGATAACCGAATGAAAAAAGAAAAGTTTTTCGCAGTCCGTCAGCTTGCAGGGCAAAAAAAGGAGCGTGTGCTTGCGGAAGGGTACAGGGTGGAGCGCGGAGAATTTGTTTTTTATGTCTGCGGCTCTGGTGGCTCTTGGAGCGTGACAGAAGCAAAAAGCGGTATGCTGATAGGTGTTTACGGAAAAACCAGAAAAGAATGTATAGAAAAATTGCAGGCGTTCGACCTGTCAAGGCTTGAAAAATTCGACCTTGAGAAGATGAACAAGGAAATGCTTTCTCTGCCCCTCTGCGACTTGTGAGAGGGCGTTTTCTTTTTTTGGCGGTCAATCGGTCAAGCGAAATAAAAAGGCGGCTTATAGTGGCGAATACGGGACGAAAAAAATGAAAGCAAATTTCAAAAACCCACCAAAAAGGCAAAATATTCACAAAAAGGCAAAAAATATTGAAAAAATTTTGTTAGTGTTATATGATGGAAGGACAAAACAAAAAGGAGGGTTTTATATGAAATTTCAAAGATTAAAAGACATGGTTTTTGGTGCGGTGGTTGCGTCCATGGTGCTTGGTTCTGGCACGGTGGCATTTGCTAAGGTGGCAAACACAAGTATCCCTGTGTCATTTAGCAACATCAAGATTATTGTCGATGGGAAACAGCTTTCCACAAGCAAAGAGCCTTTCACCTACAACGGCACAACGTATCTACCTGTTAGGGCGGTTGCAGAAGCAGTTGGTAAAGATGTTACATGGGATGGCGCAACGAAAACGGTTTATCTTGGCGAAAAGCCGCAGAATACCACGCCAACAACAAGCAATCAGACAACAGAATTAAGCGCAAAAGAATACTATTATGAGAAATACGGTTCTTTTTATTATGACCTTCTTGTAACAAATAATTCTCCCGATGCGCTGAGGATTGAAAGCAATGTAGTTGCAAAGGATGCGGCAGGAAATTCTATCGGGGCAAAGTCTGATTCTGCTCCTGTTGTCGGCAGTGGAGAAACAGCTATCTTGACACATATTTTTGATAGTGTTCCTGCGAAAACAACATACACATTAAAAACAGAAAAAGAAACATATTTCAAATCTGCAACCGATGATTTAAAAACAAGTGATTCTAAAGCAGGGAACAAAGTTCTTGTTACTGCTACAAACTTAGGAAACTATGATATGGAAGCGGTAAAAGCAACCGTATTTTTCTTCAAAAACGGAAAAGTAATTGGTTCTGATTACAAATATTTAGACGATAATAGCTACAAACTGAGCGCAGGCGGAACAGTTACGGAAGAATTTGAGCCATTCCCAGAAAAGGAATTTGACAAGTATGAAGTATACGTTGAAGCGAGAAAATAATAGCGAAAAGGAGATTAACCATGGAAAACAAAGAAAATGAAGTAAAAAAGTGCAAACATTGTCAGTCAGATATTCCGAAAAAAGCTAAGATTTGCCCTAATTGCAGGAAAAAGCAAGGCGGTAAGTTGAAATTTATTATTGCATGGATTTTTTTAATTATTATTGCGATTGCTTTGATTGGAGGGGGAGATGATTCTGGAAAAAAAGAAGAAAAGGAAATTGAATACAACAAGGTTGATATTCAGACAATGTATGATGACTTGGAAAACAATCCTGCTGCGGCGGCTGAAAAGTACAAAGACACATACATTGAATTTAGTGGTTCTATGGATGTAATTGACAGTGATTTAGCCTACATCGGCATTATGCCAACAGAAGGATTCCACATTGTTTCTGTAAGATGCAATCTTAAAGACGATGCACAGAAGGATTTTGTAAAAAATGCCGCAAAGGGAGATGTTGTCACTGTAAAGGGCAAATGCACGGAAGTTGGAGAAATCCTTGGTTATACCGTTGATGTGAAAGAGTTGACAAAATGAACAAAAAAATGAAAATTCTTCTTTTCATCGTCATTGTAGTTATCTGCGTTGCAAGGTTTTCTTATCTCAAGGGAAATTCCGAGAATTTCAACAAGGGACTGGAACGCACAGATGAAATTGTGGATATCGTAAAAGGAAATTAAAAGCAGAGAAAGCACCTTCGGGTGCTTTTTCTTTTTGGAAATTTTAAGAAAAGGTATTGACTTTTTGAGTGCCATTAAATATAATGAATTTGTGGAACTCGGAAAGTGAGGTGATTAAGATGTCCCCACGAACTGGAAGACCTAAAGTAGAAAATCCTAAAAGCAATGACGTAAAAGTTAGGCTTGATGAGAAAACCACAATCGAATTGAATAAATATTGCCTTGAACATGGTATAACGAGGGCAGAAGCTATTCGGCGTGGTATTCATTTACTTTTAGGCACTAAAAAAGAGTAGTCAAAGATTACTTGGCGGTATCTGACTACTCTAAAGCGGAGATTTCTCTCTATAGAATATTTTAACATAAAGGGAAATCTCTTTCAAGTTAAGATTGAAGGAGGTTACCGAAATGAATGATGTTATCACTATCGAAAACACCGAAATGCAAATTAGAGAGTACAACGGCGAAAGAGTTGTAACATTCAAGGATATTGATGCAGTCCATGGAAACAAGTCGGGGACTGCAAAAAGGAACTTTACAAGGAACAAGAAACACTTTATCGAAAACGAGGATTTTATTGTTGCGACAAGGGATATTTCTAAAAGGGACAATTTGTCCCTTTTGAAATTTGTGCGTCCAAAAAACGGACGTACAAAAAAATCAAAAAAATATTGACTTTTGGAACTCATAAATATATAATCGAATTACGGAACTCAAAAGTGAGGTGGAAAAAATGAGTCCAAGAACAGGCAGACCAGTAATAGGAGAGCCAAAGACGAATGATGTAAAAGTGCGATTGGATAATACAACGCATAAAAAGCTGATTGAGTATTGCGAAATGAACAATACGACAAAAGCAGAGGTAATTAGGGAGGCTCTCAAATCATTTCTGGACAAATAAAAACAGCAACTAATCGCTTTGGTCGGTGGATAGCTGCTGTTAAAACATGAACCCCAAACGAGGTACGCAAATATTATAGCACTGTGTACCTCGGTTTGGCAAATGATTTTTCGGACAGGAGGTATTTTATGCAGAATGAAATGATAACCATCGAAAATACAGAAATGCAGATTAAGGAGTACAATGGTCAGCGAGTAGTTACATTCAAAGACATTGACGCAGTTCATCAAAGACCAGCAGGAACAGCGAGAAAATCTTTCAATCGCAACAAAAAGCACTTCATAGAGGGAGAGGACTTTATGAAAGTTTGCGTGAACGAAATTCGTACGCACAAATTATTTGACATATCTAACAAGGCAAAAGCGGATATTACCCTTATCACCGAGAGCGGCTATCTGCTGCTCGTAAAGTCCTTTACCGATGATTTATCTTGGAAGGTACAAAGACAGCTTGTGAACGCTTATTTCAAGGTCAGAGAGGTGCAGAAAGAGCCATACTACAAAGAGCCACTCGTAGAGGATTTCACGCCCAGAGTGCCGATTGTATCTGATTGGTACGAGCGGAACAAGGGCAGGATTTACAGACTTTGCAGATACAGCGGAAACAGCTACAGTTATCTGTATCATTGTATTTTGACCCGACTTTCTGAAAGGTACGATTTAGACGCAGCAAGGGAGATTTACAAGAAGGAGGTCGGGAAGTATCCAGATTATCCGATTGACGTTGTAAAACATTTCCCAGAGTTAGAACAGGATGCGGACAAAATTTTGGACCGTATCGAGAGAATCACCTACAGGTAAAAAGGAAAGGGGGCTAATAAAAGCCCCTCAATCCTAAAATATTCGTTTCAATATGTAACGATTGCCGCCACAAGTGATGAGAGCCTTGGACAGCCCATCGTCAATAATTTCCGAATTGGAAATTTCCAGAACTTTTACCAGAGATATACCGACATTGTCGCAGATTCTAACGAACGTGGAAAGCCGCATATCTTCCGTTTCCTCATTGATGATATTATACATAGCCTTGTATGATAAATCGCACTGGATGGAAAGCTGCGCGATGCTCCACCCCTTTAGAAGCATCTCGCGGCATAACTCGGATTTAAGATTCGATATACATTGCCCCGGGTTTACCCCATAGTTCACACACCTTTCTATTTTGTAGTTGAATGGAAAGTTTTGCTGAATGTTTGGTAGTCAACTGCAATGGAATCCTTCTCCCTTCTGGTATAATTAGCTTGTACCTAAAAAACAGGTACACCGCAGTTCTGGTTATTGGGCGGCGTTTGGATTGGCGTTCTCGCCGCCTAATATCTATTGTAAACCTTGAAAATAAAAAGTCTATAGCTAAAAATGTCGAAAATGTAGAAAGGGCGTATAAATTATGTTAAGAAATGAAGAATGTACGGATAAAATGAGCCAATTTCGTGAAGAAATTATCGATTTAATATCTAAATTTGATGATGTGCGCCGCCTGAGGGCGATTCGTGCATATCTTATGGCGTTGTTAGGATGATAAAAAAGAGAAAGTCAATGGATTGCGCATTTCCATTGACTTTTTTTATTACTCTTTTCCGATAGAATCAACAAGCTTTTCCAACACTTCCCAATCTGATTCATTCAGCTTAGCCAGAGCCGTTACGAGCCTGCGCTTGAAACTATCTTTTCCGTTTCTTTGGATTTCGCCAAGCATTTCAGAAATCTGCTCATCTTTAGATTTTACAAACATTTCGTCAATCCCATCTCTGAGCCAATCCTCATTTACAAACTTTCCGTTCCAAGATTCCAAACAAATTATTTTGAAAATCTTATCTGTTACTGGTCTATCTCCTTTTTCAATTTGAGATAAATAAGTCTGTGCTACTCCTATTTTCTTACCGAAATCACTTTGATTCATTTCAAGGAATAGCCTTAATTTTTTCACGCGCTCATTTACACCATTCAATGTAGACACCTCCTTTCTTGTAATATAATAACACAAGAATATTGCAAATGCAATATTCTTTTCTTGACTTCATAACGCATTTGCGTTATTATGATATTGCAAACGAAATAAGGAGGTGGTGGGATGAAAAAAGTATTTTACTTTTCTTTGGTTGCATTAGCGGTTTCTATTGCAGCCTTCATGATTTCAATATCAAGGGTAATATGATGGCTGCGTACTAATTTTTAAAGGGATTATACCACAAAACAGGGAAGGAGGTGAAACGATGGAAGAAAGAAAATTCGGAAAAACCATAGTGGATTTTACTTCTAAAGGCTCTATTCAGTGTATCGCTATAGCGCATACAGAAAAAGATAGAAACGACTTACTGAAAAGAGCCTACAGGGTAATATTTGCGCCAAATACGGAAGGAATCAACTGTTGGGTTCTGTTTCGGGAAAAATCGGAGGTCGGTCTTTAGACCACTCTAAATGAATCCATCGATAGTCCGGCGGAAATCCTTCTGAAATACCGATAAATCGCCAACCGCATTTTTCATAATCTGAAATGATTTGGTTTATCTGGGATTCCGAAAGGTTATCACATTTGATGATTCGTTTTTCCATAAATTCACCTCCTTATTATTTGATAAGGAAATTATAACACAGAAAGGAATGGTGCAATGAACGATTTGGTTCATATCCAAAATACTGATATTTCGGTAAAGGAATATCGAGGACAAAGAGTTGTAACATTGAAAGATGTTGATATGGTCCATGAAAGACCTGAGGGAACGGCGAGAAGAAATTTTAATTCTAACAGAAACAGATTTATTGATGGAGAAGATTATTTCGTTGTTAGTGCGGACGAAATTCGTACAAGCCGCATGTTTCCTATATCCGACAATGATTTTACAAACAAAATTCTGCTAACAGAACAGGGATATTTGATGTTAGTCAAGTCATTTACGGACGATTTGGCATGGACGGTTCAAAGACAGCTTGTGAACGGATATTTTAAGACAAGACGGCTTGTCAATGAGGAATTATCGCCGGAAACGCAGCTTATCTTAAAACTGGCGCAAAGCATCGCTAATAAAGAGTTGGAAGATAAAGAGCGAGACAGGCAGATTGCACTTGCGAATGAAACAGCGAAAAAGGCGGTTGAAACTACAGAAACAATTAAGGAAGCTGTTAAACCTGTACTTGATAATTGGCGGATTGAGATTAACAGAAAAATTAAACGCGTTCAGTTTAGTTCCAAAATTGATTTTCAAACATTGAATACCCAACTGTATTCAGAATTGGAACAAAGAGCCGGATGCGACTTAGGCACAAGGCTTAGAAACATGAAGCAGAGGATGGGAAATTCTGGTGCGACCAAAACCGCAATCAATAGTATCAGAAAAATTGATGTGATTGAGGGAGATAAGAAACTTCGGGAGATTTTTTCGAAAATTGTCTCCGAGTACGAAATTAAATATTGCGCATAGAAAGGAGAAAGAAAGATGAACATTGATAAATTAAATGAATTTGATGTTTTAACGGGATTCCGGTTTGTAGAAGCTCATGAGCAAACAGCGGAATGTAGTGATGGAGGAACCGCAAATGTTATCACGCTGCACTTTGAAAACGATAATCATGTTGCTGTAGATGTAGATTTTATTGACGGAGAACCTCATATTAGCGAGCTTTATGCGGTTGACGATAATGGGAAGAAAATTTAAGGAAGGAGGTGCAGGAAATGAGCGAAAAGGAAAAACAGGTAGTAGAAAAACTGCGGGATGCTATCCCCAAAATGTCCGATTTCGACAAGGGCTATATCCTTGGGAAAGTTGAGAGCATGGCAGAGCAGAAAAAGGAAGAAACGGAGGAAAAAGAATGATATTGAAAGTTATTCTAATCGTTTTATATTTGCCGATTTGCGGAATATATGCGTTAATGGCGATAAAAGAAAAAAGTAAATTGTTAGGGTTATGCGCTGCTTGCTGGTTCGTCTGTGCAGTTTTGAACTTATGTTGGTTAGCGAGGTGTTGAAGATGTATGTAAATCCATTTGTAGCGGGCGTTTTCGTGACAATCGCATCGGAGATGGTCCTGATTTTCCTGTATGCCTTTTTTAACCAGAAGAAATAAGAAGGGCGGGGATAGGAAATGTCAATCGGGTTGCCGCGTAGAACGCCAACAAATAAAAGAGTAGTAGCCTGCAATATCTGCGGTAAGGTTTGGAACGTTGCCGCAACGCAGGATACCCAAAAGGGCTATTATTGCCCGGAGTGTAGCAAAGGTAGGGGTGCAAAACATGAAAATCGAACAAATCAGAGAAACAGCGCAAAAGAAACTGTTTGTAGGAAAGAAGGTTAAGGTGCTTGAGTTTGGCAAGGACAGGCACGGAGCAAACGTCTTGAGAAAAAGAAGAACAGGGGCGGTGACAGGATTGTATCCATTCATCTTTACCGCCATGTTTGCAGGAGGATATACAGAGAGTTTCCGTTATAGCCAGTTCTTTGAAAGCGAGGGGGAAGTGGTGAGGTTATGAGAAATTGGAAACGGACGTTTTTCTATATCCGCCGTGGTTTGCTGCGTTGGGCGGTGGTATTCTTCGGGACGCTACTGGCGCAGTGCGGATTAGTATGGATTCTGGAGAACCCCGACAGCAGGATGATGTTTTATCTGATTTCGGGCACGATGATTGCCTTTGCAATCGGCAGTTTGTTCTACGGAGGACAGGAAAAATGAAAAAGCCTGTATGCGATTTCAACTGTTTTGAATGTCCGCACCCAGATTGCATCTGTGATGATTTTTCGCGTAAGGAGTATGTAACGGACGCTGAAATCAACAGAATTGCAGGGATGACGAGAAGCAAAACAGGCTTGAGAAAAAAAGAATACCTCAGAAAGTATTATTCAGAACGCAAAGAATATGCCAAAGCATACCAGAAAAGCTATTACGAGAAAAACAAAGAGAGGATTCGCGAAAAGGCTAGGGAGCGTTACCGAAAGAACAGAGATAGATACATAGCAAGCGTGCGCGCTTATCAAGAGAGCAATAAAGAGAAGGTCGATGCCTACAAGAAAGAATACTCAAAAAAATATAAAAGACGAAAAAGGGAGGAAAGAGAGAATGAAAAACGGCAGAGAATTGACACCAGAGAATGAGCTGCAGGAACTGTGGGAGCTGAACGGCAGGGTGAAGGCTGTTATTGCGTATCTGAAAACAGATAAATTTGTGGATGCCGAACAAATCTTGGCTATGCTTGCTGGCGGTGATGATGATGGCTTACCCATGCAGGACAGGAATAAAGACTGAATGTGACAGCTGCGGCTACTGCGAAAAAGAGCAGGAAGAATGTCCGCACTGCCAAGAGACGCAATACGAATACCTTTATAAAAGGGATGACGGAGAAATCGTTGGCTGTAGCGAATGTATAGAAAGGATGTGGAGCGATTGACAGAAGTGATGTTAAAAAAAATCAGCCTTAAAAACTATATGGGGGCTGAAAATGTGGAGGTTGACTTTGCCGAAAAAACGGAAATCAGAGGTAAAAACAGATGTGGAAAATCCACGCTGATGAACGCCTATTTTGACGTTATGACGGGGAAATTTGCGAATGGTGCAGCACCGACCAATATTTGTCCTGTGGATGAGAACGGCGAGGAAAAGCCTGTAAAGGAAATCGAAAGAGCGGTTACTTTGGAAATCAACGGAATTGAACACGAAATTAGAAAAGTGACTAAAAGAAAGTACCGCAAGGGCGTTTTTGTCGGAAATGAAACTGTTTATATGCTTGATGGCGTTTCTGTAAAATCTGCGGAAGTAAACGATTTTTTAGCCAGTATCGCACCGCCCGAAACGGTTGCAATGTGTTCTAATGCATCGGTATTCTTTTCAGCTTTGAAAAAATCTACTGCGGATGCCAGAAAAGCTATTGAAGGTCTTTCTGGATTCGATGTGGAGCGTTTTTGTAAGGAAAATGCAGAATACCAGAGCGTTTATGAACTGACCGCTGGAAAGAAAACAGAGGATGTATTGAAGCAGCTGAAAAAACGCCTTTCTGCTGAGAACGGAGAATTGGATAGGCTAAATGTAGAATTGAACTACGAACAGCGCAGACTTGACAGGTCGGATGATTCCGAATTGCAGAAATTAGAATCCGAAAAAGTAACCATTATCGGAAACATCGAAAGTATGAAGAACCTGAAAGAGGCACTGAATGTTTCAATCGACAGGTACAGCTTTCTGCTTTCTCATATTGAAAAACTCAAAGGCGAATTGTCCGAAATCGAAAAGGAGCAGACAAAAACGCAAAGGGAAAGAATCAGTGCTATCAATGAAGAATTGGCTGTTTTGGACAAAGAAATTTCGGAAAAATCAACAGAGTTGACCGAAAGAAACGCAAAATTGCAGAATAACAAATTCTATCTTGCCTTTAAAAATAAAGAGTTGATGGACTTGGTAAAAGAACGTCTGCGGCTGAAAAATGCTGATTTTATCGCAAGCGGAGTGTGTCATGTTTGCGGACAACCTTTGCCGGAAGAAAGAACAGAGGAAGATAGAGAAAGATTTGAGAAAGAAAGAGAAGAAAATATTGGGCTTACGGAAAGTGCCATTTCCTCTGCCGAATCCAAGATTGGGGAGGTTGTAGAAAAAATCAGTCTTCATTCCAAGAAAATCGAAGAAATTACGGCTTTTATTTCAGAGAAAAAGAAACGAGTAGAGGAAATTTCCTCCGAAAAAGAAAAAATCCTTTCTGATATGAAATTTTCTGTAACGGATGAATACAAGAGAATTTCAGAGGAATTGAAAAAATCCGAAGCGGAGGCAGCGGAAATTTTTGAGTCAACTTATTTGTGTCGCGAAGTAACAGACCGAATCAACATTTTGTCTGTGGAATTATCACAAAAGCAGTCCGAAATTGACGGTATCGTTAAGGATAGGGAAGAAACAGAAAAGAGAATTTTCGATTTGAAAGAATCCGTCAAGGAACAAGCGCAGAAAGCGGCAGATGTCGAACGCCAGATTGATATGTTGCAGGATTTCAGCATTGCCAAAAATGCAGCTTTGGAAGATATGGTAAACAGCAGATTTGAGTTTATCAAAATCAAAATGAGCGAAGAAACATTGAGCGGAGATATCAAGGAAACGTTGAAAATCAATGTGAATGGCGTTGATTATTTTAACGGATTGAACCACGGAGACAGAATCCTTGCGGAAATCTTCCTATTAAAAGGATTGCAGGACATGAATAGTATTCGCCTACCAATTTGGATTGATGATGCAGAATCATTGGACGAAAACAGGATTCCAGATGTAAGCCGCCAGTTAATTGTTATTCGCAGGACAGATGATGAAACTTTGAAAGTATGCAATGGGGAGGAATAAAAATGGGAATGAAAGGATATAAAGGTTTTCGCAAGGGGCTTATTTGCAAAAGCAAGCAGTACGCAGAGAACACGATTTTTGAAGAAAGCGAAGCTAATATTTGCGTGTTCTGCAAAAATCCTATGGACGTACTTGACTATTATCCGTTAATTGATAATAACGGCGAAATGTGCGAATTTTCGGAAGTAGAAGCAATGGACGAAACTCTTACAAATGACGAGAAGAAATATTGCACAAAGAAACTAAAAATCGGCGCAAAGCTGTCTTTAGTAGAATTTATTAAGGCAAGTTTTGACGTAACCTATCGGCAGATTAAAGAAGAAGTTGATAATGTTTCAGAAAAAGAAAATGTCGTAGACAACGCTAAACTGGCAGGCGGAGACAACGCTAAACTGGCAGGCGGAGACAACGCTAAACTGGCAGGCGGAAACGGGGCTAAACTGGCAGGCGGAAACTGGGCTAAACTGGCAGGCGGAGACAACGCTAAACTGGCAGGCGGAGACTGGGCTACACTGGCAGGCGGATACGGGGCTAAACTGGCAGGCGGAAACGGGGCTA
>ERZ791680.88-NODE-88-length-104709-cov-13.954010_pt1 | contig 104709 bp, 74 predicted proteins | sample MGYA00510051_ERZ791680 | MGnify/ENA primary metagenome ERZ791680 (study PRJEB30046, sample SAMN00715238) | human gut metagenome | study: EMG produced TPA metagenomics assembly of the A metagenome-wide association study of gut microbiota in type 2...
ACGTACAGGTGACAGCAATACGGAAATCCTTGTCGTTACGGAATTGGCGTATCAGCTCGTTACTGTCGCCTGCTGAATAAGTGATTTTCTGAACAAAACGGTCGTCAGTCCGTCCGAACACCTCTTTAGCTATCTGTACGATATTTGTGGCGTGAGCTTCATTGAGCGCAAATATCAAGGTTTTAGGCAAATAGTCCATATTCGGCTCACGTTGTGGGTCATTAAACAATTCTGTATAAACCACATCCCGATAGGTTGAAAGGATTAACTTTATCTGTGCCGGATTAATGACACTCCGATTAAGTTCTTTATTGGTGTAGGTTTTGGTTTCCTTGTTACTCACAGTCTTAACCTCACCTGTATATCTCGTTTCTTCCTTTACTCTCTCACCCTCTAATATAGCTCCCCCAGTTTCCGTAACTTGCGTTTTTATTCGATACACCCTACAATCCACATTCACACCATCAACGATACTCTTTTCTAAGGTATAATTGACAATGATATTATAGTTAAAGAATTTCTTTGTCTCTTCAATCGGGGTTGCTGTCAAACCGACAAGTCGAGCCGTATCGAAATACTCCAACACCTTGCGCCAGTTCCCATAAATGGAGCGATGGCATTCGTCTATGATAATCATATCAAAGTAATCGTGCGGTAACTTGGGATTGGGAGGCAAGATTACTTCCTCTACAGGTTCGTTCTCATCATCGTCATCGTTATCCTCAATAGTTTCTCCTTTCAAAAATGAGAATAGGCGTTGTATAGTAGAAATAACGACATTGCTATCAGAAGGAATAGAAGACGAACGAAGGCGATTGACCGTAAAGATAGTATTGAAAGCATCCCCGTTCTCTGTCAGACGGAAAGTCCCAAATTCTCCCTCTGCTTGTTTTCCAAGATTATTTCGATCAACAAGAAACAACACTCTACGCATTGGTGTATAAGAAAGCATTCGGTAGGCAGCAAGACAAGCCGTATATGTTTTGCCTGCTCCAGTAGCAAGAACCATCAACGCCCGATTTTGCCCAGCACGGAAACTTTTTTCAAGTTCTGTCACCGCCTCATACTGGCAATCACGAAGTCCCTTCCTTTTCAATGTAGGAAGTCCGGCAAATGTATCCTCAATCCCCAACTTCTTGACCAATTCATGCGGCGTAGGAATAGCCATTATCTGCTTGAAACAAGAATCTTGTTCACGAAAATCACAACAATATAGTTCCTTGCCATTCGAGGTGAAGATAAAAGGCAATGGCTTTTGATATGCCTGATAGATATTCGGTACACTTCTTGCATATAAGGTTGCCTGCTCGCATACTTTGGAAGCAAATGCGTCTGTTTCTTCACGCTTAGCTTCAAGTACCCCTACTGCTTTTCCATTAATGAAAAGGAAATAATCTGCTTCAAGATTTCCTTTCAATAAACCTTCTCTTATGGCTACAGCCGTACAAGTAGGTTCATAATCCTCCCTGTTGACTACTTTCCAACCAGCATCGGCAAACCACTGGTCTATCTTTATTCTTGCTTTTTCTTCAGGAGTCATGTTCTTGATATGTATATTATCGGAAGTTCATAGACTCATCTGTAATAAACTGTAAAAAGTCTTAGAGCCTCCCAACTTAATTAAATACTATTGTAACCTTTCCTTTTTATCGGTTATCAAATCCTTCAAATCGACTTGTAATATCTCCGCAATCTGTTGCAAGGTTTCCAAATTTGGCTGAATCCGATTACAAGCATAGGCATTTACCATACTGAAACTCTTGTCAAGTTTCTTTGCCAACCATGTCTGAGAGATACCTTTTTCAGATAATACAGCCTTTATTCTATTCAGTTTCATTCTTTGATATGATTTTATAATGCAAATATAGCGAATTATATTCGATAATAGTGTATATTTGCATTAAGAAAAGTCAGTTCTTAAATGAGTTATACCTCAAAGTAATTGAATTTAGACATATTTATGGGAAAGACTGTAACAACATATTTAATTGACGGAGATCCTAAAGGAACTCAATACGCATTCATTAGCAACAAAATTTGCCAAATGTTTGTCGTACCACGTTCTAATCTCTCCTATTTGAATACACAAGAGAAGTTACAAAAACCTGCATTCTATATATTACTGGGGGAAGATGAATCAACAAAACCGCAGGCATATATAGGTGAAACGGAAAATTTCAAAGAACGTGTAAAAGAGCACGACAGCAAAAAAGCGTTTTGGCAAAAAGCACTCATATTCGTATCGAAAGATGCCGATATGACCAAAGTTGATGTGCAATACCTAGAACATAAAGCGATAGCCGAAGCCAAGAAAGCAAACGCTTTTGTTTTAAGCGATAATAAACAAATCCCTAAAGCACCGAATCTACCAGAGCATCAACAGGACTCAATGGATGAATTTTTCGAAGATGTGAAGTTTCTGGCATCATTTATCGGTTGCAATATTTTTGATGTATCACAACCCAAAGAAGAACATCTATTCTACACCAAAGGTAGAGGGTGCAATGCAAAGGGTTTCTACAGTTCAGATGGCTTTACAGTCCTAAAAGGAAGTACTGTTGCCAAAACAATGGTTCCGTCTTTCAACTGGAAAGAAAAACGAGAAAAGATGCTTCAAGATTACACTTCTACTGAGAACGGAATATTGGTATTGACGTCAGATAAAACTTTTTCAAGTCCCAGTACTGCCGCAGATTTCTGTATTGGTAGCAGTAATAATGGCTGGTTGATATGGAAAGACAAAGATGGAAACACATTGGATTCAGTTTATAGAAAACAGCTGGATTAATAACATATCAATTGGAAGCATATATGGAAGAAAAAGGATTGTTTGGAAATTAGCAGGAATGTAAAATACACAATCAACTGAAAATCAATCTATGCCAAAAGCAAAGCTAAAAAAACACTTGTTGTCACTTACAAAAGAACAGATAACCGATATTGTTCTTGAACTATACGATGCACGTAAAGAGGCAAAAGATTATCTGGAGTTTTATCTTGCCCCGGATTGCAACGCTGAATTAGAAAAGAGCAAGAAAGCTATCCGAAACGAGTTTTTCCCAACCCGTGGATTTTCCGAAAAGCCGTCATTTGCCAAATGTCGAAAAGTCATTTCCGATTTTCAAAAGCTTAAACCGGAGCCGACCACTGTTGCCGATTTAATGTTGTTCTATATCGAACAAGGATGCGAATACACACTTGAATTTGGCGATATGTGGGAACAGTTCTATACAACACTGGAGGGAAATTTCGACAAGGCTATGCGCTTTATCTTTCTCAACGGATTGTTAGCCTGTTATTACGAACGGATTGAAAAGCTTATTGATAGCGTATCGGATTGTGGCTGGGGATTTTATGATACATTACAAGATATTTATTCTGAATATCGGTAGTGTTTTTTAATCTTTGATAAAGTCTTGCCCTACACAAAAAGTAAGGAACTGAACCTGTGCGCATAATGGCACAGATTTAGTTCCTATCCTGTTCCTTTAAACTACTCCATTGATTCCCGAATAATACGCAAAGTTTCTTTCTTATACTCCTTGCGGTCATATTCAAATCCTCTACACATCCAGCAACTACAGGGAGTTCCTGTAGTTTTGTAAACTTGTGCCCATTTGTCTTTTGCCAACTCAAACCAATGAGGATGTTCATAATAGCTTCCATCCTCACGAATGATGCAATGACCATAAGCGGCATACAGAATCATACGAGCCTTAAACACACGAGCCATTTGTTGGTGTCTCCACAATTTGTTTCTTTTGTCCATCGTCTCTTTCTATTAAAGTTAGGATGAACAATGATGTTACTTTGGTGAGACTTAATATATCCATAGCATAATACTTTTAATGTTAACCCTTTCGGATGCAAAATTAAGACAAAACATCAACAATATACCAGTATGGGTATAATTTGTTTGTATCTTTTAGAGGTACTGTATTACGCACATACATTTTTTAAGCGGGAATAATTCAACCTTATTACACTTTTTCCAACGTATATCACCCATTGCTCTACACTTTTTCAAGCGAATCAAACGTAAACCTACAAAAGTTTTCAGGTTTTATGACCGATTTCCTATCATCCAACACCTTCTGGAAAATAAAAAACACACCGCAAACCACAGAAATTCCAAGAAAACCACTACCTTTGTATTCAACAAGTGTTCTGTAACATATCTGCGGAAATGCCCTATCATTCAACACCTTGTATCTGATAGCGGACATTCGCAAAAAGGCTAAAAGAAAGCGGTACAACATATATATGCAAAGCTATGAAATACAACGATTTGCATTTGTCCCCACATTCTGTGTATTTGTCAAAACAGAGGTTGTACCGATTAAAATGAATAGTCACTGATAATCAGCGATGTAAATATGCTATTCAGTAAATTAGGTTGTCTGATCATAGGTTTGGCCGTTTGTGCATGTTCAGGCTCGAAAACAGATACATCAGGCAATGAGACATCAGATCAGTTGCCAAAGGTCAGGTTGTCAGGCGTGACGGAACGTGATGTGGCACAGATAGAAGAATATACGGCAACTGTAGAAAGCGATGTCAAGAATCATATTACGTCCAATGCAGCCTTGCGTATAGAACGCATTATGGTGGATGTAGGTGATCCCGTACGTAAGGGACAGTTGCTTGTCAGTATGGATGCGGCTTCGCTTCGTCAGCTGCGGCTTCAGGTAGAAAATCTGCGTGTGGAATTCAACAGAATGGATGAATTGTACAAAGTGGGCGGAGTGAGCAAATCTGAATGGGATAATGCCAAGTTGCAGCTCGATGTGAACGAGACGGCTTATACCAATATGAAGGAAAATACCCGTCTGGTTTCTCCGGTTAATGGCGTGGTGACTGCGCGTAATTATGATGACGGTGATATGGCAGGAGCAGAACCGATACTGACGGTGGAAACCCTTTCACCGGTAAAAATAAAAATCAATGTTTCCGAAACCTACTATTCACAGGTGAAAAACGGTATGAAGGTGGATGTCAAAGCTGAGGCTTATGGGGATGATGCGTTCAGTGGTGTTGTGACGACCGTGTATCCTACGGTGGATGCTTCGACACATACGTTTCCGGTAGAGATCACCTTGCATAATGCCGACCAACGTCTTCGACCGGGTATGTTTGTCAGGGCTACCTTGTCCTTTGGTACCCGCCATCATACGGTCGTGCCGGATCAGGCAGTAGTGAAACAGACCGGCTCCGGCGATTATTACGTTTATGAATATGATCAGAATACCCGTAAGGTAAAGCGTCGTCAGGTACAGATCGGTCGTCGGTTGGGTACAGAGTATGAAATACTCGAAGGACTTGCAGCCGGCGTCCAGGTCGTGGTGGCCGGACAGAACCGTCTGGCAGACGGAGTGGCAGTGGAAGTGATAAAATAATCCGTAGAACCTTTTATCAGAAGAGCATACTATGAGTTTATATGAAGGTGCGGTAAAGAAACCGATTATGACCACGCTGTGTTTTGTGGCCGTTATGGTTTTAGGACTTTTTTCTTTGTCAAAGTTGCCGGTAGATCTCTATCCGGACATTGAGACCAATACGATCCTGGTTATCACCACTTATCCTGGAGCGTCTGCATCCGATGTGGAAAATAATGTGACCCGACCGCTGGAAAATACACTGAATGCCGTGGAACATCTGAAACACATCACTTCGGATTCGCGCGAGAATACTTCGGTAATTACCCTTGAATTTGAGTTTGGTAATGATATAGAAGTCTTGACAAACGATGTGCGTGACAAACTGGATATGATCAGTTCCGTATTGCCGGATGAAGTCAATACGCCGATTATCTTCAAGTTTTCTACGGATATGATTCCTATTGTCATCCTGTCTGTTCAGGCTGAAGAAAGCCAGAAAGCACTCTATAAGATTTTGGATGACAATGTGGCCAATCCCTTGGCCCGGATTGACGGGGTTGGTACGGTGTCCATATCCGGTGCCCCGGAGCGTGAGATCAATGTCTACATGGACCCCCGTAAGATGGAAGCCTATGGGTTGACGGTGGAAACGGTCAGTCAGGCTATTGTGGCCGAGAATAAGAATGTGCCTGGAGGTTCTTTTGATGTGGGAAACAATACCTATCCGCTCAGAGTGGAGGGAGAGTTTACCGATCCGCAGCAGATGCTCGATATCATTGTGGCTACCCATAACGGTGCTCCGGTTTACCTGCGTGATGTGGCGAGAGTTGTAGATGATGTGCAGGAGAGAGCGCAGAAAGCTTATAATGATGGCAAACAGGGAGCCATGATTGTGATCCAGAAACAAAATGGAGCCAATTCGGTAGAGATAGCCCAGGCTGTCAAGAAAATGATGCCGGAACTGCAGAAACAGTTGCCTTCTGACGTGAAGTTAGGTGTGATCATGGATACATCTGACAATATCCTGAATACCATAGATTCGTTGGTTGAAACGATACTTTATGCCATTTTGTTCGTGGTTGTGGTAGTATTCGTTTTTCTTGGACGGTGGAGGGCTACGGTCATTATCTGTATCACCATTCCAATGTCTCTTATCGCCTCGTTCATTTATTTGTTTGTGTCGGACGGGTCATTGAATATGATATCGCTTTCCTGCTTGAGTATTGCCATTGGTAATGTGGTGGATGATGCCATCGTTGTGCTTGAAAATGTCACAACTCATATTGAGCGTGGTTCTGAGCCTAAACAGGCTGCTGTGCATGCCACCAATGAGGTGGCCATTTCCGTTGTGGCTTCTACGCTGACCATGATCGCCGTGTTCTTTCCGTTGACCATGGTTACCGGCATGACCGGTGTATTGTTCAAGCAGCTGGGTTGGATGATGTGCGTGATCATGACTATTTCCACAGTGTCGGCATTGACCTTTACTCCGATGATGTGTTCGCAATTGTTGAGGCTGCAGAAAAAACAAACCAAGTTTTTCCTGATGTGGTACACCCCCGTACATAAGGCACTCGACAGGCTTGATGGTTGGTATGCCCGTCGTCTGGATTGGGGCGTACGCCACCGTAAAACGATGATAACCGGTTGCGTTGTACTTTTTTTAGCCAGTTTGGGCTGTTGTTCCGGTATTCATTCCGAATTTTTCCCGGCTAATGACAGCGGCCGTATCGGTATCAGTCTGGAACTTCCGGTCGGTACGCGTGTGGAGATAGCAGAACGGCTTTCATTGGAACTGACCAAAAAATGGCAGGACAGGTACGGGAAAGATATGGATGCCATTAATTTCAAGGTCGGTCAGGCTGGTGAAGACGATACTTACAGTTCGCTTTCAGACAATGGTCCTCATATCATAGAGTTTAATATCGGTATGGTACCGTCAAATGAGCGTGAGAAAACGCTTGAGCAGATTTGTGACGAAATGCGTAATGACCTGGCCCAATATCCTGATTTTGTCAAGACGGACGTTAAGCTCGGTGGGGGAGGCAGTGGTATGGGTGGCCAGTCCACAGCGTCTTTTGAGGTTTACGGTTATGATTTCGATGCGACAGACCGTGTGGCCAAGATATTGAAGGAAGAATTAAGTAAGGTGAAAGGCGTGGGGCAGGTCAATATCAGCCGGAGTGATTATCAACCTGAATATCAGGTGGACTTTGATCGGGAGAAACTGGCTTTGCACGGGTTGAACCTAAGTACGGCTGCTTCCTATCTTCGTAATAGGGTGAATGGTTCTACTTCTTCTTATTACCGTGAGGATGGTGATGAGTATGACATCAAGGTACGTTATGAACCCGATCAGCGAACCAGTATAGAAGCACTTGAAAACATCATCATTTACAATCAGGCCGGCGAAGGCGTGAGAGTGAAGGATGTCGGCAAGGTCGTACAGCGTTTCTCGCCGCCGACGATTGAGCGTAAGGACCGTGAACGTATTGTGACCGTAGATGCTGTTTTGTCAGGCATAGCATTGAGTCAGGGTGTGGAAGCCGGTAATAAGATTATCGAGAAGATGGAACTGCCGCAAGGTGTAAGCATCAAGGTGGCAGGATCTTATGAAGACCAGCAGGATGCCAATGCGGATTTGGGCGTGTTGGCTGTTCTGATTATCCTTTTGGTATTCATTGTGATGGCTGCACAGTTTGAGTCCATGACCAATCCGTTCATTATCATGCTGTCCGTACCTTTTGCATTCAGTGGTGTCATACTGGCGCTTTTCCTTACGCAAACCCCGTTGAGCGTGATGTCAATCTTGGGCGGAATCATGTTGATCGGTATCGTAGTTAAGAACGGTATTGTGCTGATCGACTATATTCTGTTGTGTCGTGAGCGAGGAATGGGAATTATCCGTGCGGTAACGGTTGCAGGCCGGAGCCGTCTCCGTCCCGTATTGATGACCACGCTGACCACCATCCTGGGTATGGTGCCGATGGCAGTCGGGCAGGGTGTCGGTGCTGAAATGTGGCGTCCTCTTGGTGTAGCGGTAATAGGCGGACTGACGGTGTCCACCGTGTTGACGTTAGTATTGGTTCCGGTGGTGTATTGCGTGTTTGCGTCAGGCGGCATTGCCCGGGGCAGACGTAAGTTGAGGAAAGCGCGGGCGTTGGCTGATTACTATCAGGCACATAAGGATAAAATGACATTCGAGAAGCCATCAGGGCGGATTCGTTAACATAAACAGAAAGGAGGATTGAAGATGAAATCAGTGATGATCACTTTTGATCAGGCTTTTTATGAACGGATAGTGGAGGTTCTTGACCGTCTGGGATGCCGGGGATTCAGTTATTGGCATCAGTTGAGAGGACGTGGAACACATACGGGCGATCCTCATTTCGGGACGCATGCCTGGCCTTCATTGTGTTCGGCTATCATGACCGTAGTGGATGACGAAAAGGTCGATCCGCTGTTGGAACGGTTGCATCAGATGGATAAGGAAACGGAAATGTTGGGATTGAGGGCATTCGTATGGAACATCGAGAAGAGTATTTAGCTTCGTGATGTGGGTCGGTTGACTCATGCACCAGGCATGACGCATCCGAAGTTTTGATTATATAGGAAGGAGGCGTAATTTATGGTTCAAGTCACTTTCTACGAACAGATACCTGCTGAAGAAATGCAGCATATTGTAAGCGAGGTCAGGACATTCAATGCCGGACGTCATGCTCAGAGCGGGTATTATGCCATCAGTGTGACTACGGCTTACCGACATTATTATGCCTTGTGGCGTGTGTTCACGGATGGGACGCCACCTTTGTTCATTCGTACATTGACTACTGCATTCCAGACTTCGGTGGGTCAGGCCATGTATCTCTTACGTTATAATCATGTCATGCTGACTTGGCTTGACAACAGTTATTTCATACCATATTACGGTTCTACGGCCGATGTGGTTTCTTTTGGCAAGTATCGTAACAAACGTCTGGCTGAAGTGTATTACATTGATCCGATGTATGTGCTTTGGCTTGCAAACAAGTTTGAGCCCGAAAAAAAGAAACTCCGTCAGTTGGTGGACATTGCCAGAGTCTTTGCCCGGATTCATCCGGAACTGTCTCCTCCCCGGCAGATCCGTTATCAGTCGCAGAGCGAGTTTGTAGGACAGAAAGGGGACAAACTTGAAAATCTGAATCTGAAAGTTCTTTATGTGAAATACCAGGTTGATACTTATAAACCTGATTTTTATATCGACCAGCGTATTCTGGCTGTCGATGCGGCAGGATGCCGTTATAGTTTTACGGAAAAAGCCGGTGGGCGCAGTCAGACGCCCAAGGCTTTGAGTTGTCATAGCCGTTCATTTATGGTAGGGCAAAATCTGGTACTCCGTTCTGCCAGGGTAATGGCTCATTATGAGAGTCATGGTGTGAAATATACCCGTTTGGGCTATGTGAAGTATGCAGACTGAATACAGCCTGTTTATTCAAGTACGGTAACTTTTTTGATGACAATCTCCTGCAAAGGGCGTTCTTTGGCGGTTTTGACCTTTTCGATGGCTTCCGCCACGTTGAGGCCTTCTACCATTTCGCCGAAAACGGTGTATTCCCCGTCAAGATGAGGAGCTCCTCCTTCTTCCTCATAAAATTTCTTTTGGGTGTCAGTGAAGGGCAAAGGCGGGTTTTCGGCAATCTGTTTTTCTGCCTGATGCAGAATGGAATCTTTCAAGGCTTCCAGTTCGGATTGCTTGCCTTGTTTGCGCAGCATATACATTTCTTTGATGTGAGGGCGTGACAGTTCTTCTTTTAACTGATCCACTTTATCCTGATATACCAGAGAATAGAGTTCCATCAGTTTGCCTGAGCTGAAAGTCTTGCCGGTCACAATATAAAACTGTGTGGCGCTGGATGCTTTTTCCGGATTGACATCATCGCCCATGCGTGCAGCAGCAAGTGCCCCTTTTTTGTGGAAATGACGTGGATAGACAATTTCTGCCGGGATGGTGTAACGGTATGCATTGGTATCTACTGCTGCAGGAGCGTGTCCGGGTTTGATGGAGGGATCTCCCGTCTGGATCATAAAGCCTTTTACGACACGGTGGAACAGAATGTTGTCATAAACACCAGCTTTGACCAGCTTGATGAAATTGTCACGGTGTTTAGGCGTATCGTTATAAAGTTTTACGATGATGTCGCCCATAGAGGTTTCAATTTTGACTTCGGTTTCTTTCATATCTTTTTGGTTATGGTTCTGGCAGCTTCCCATTATAAGAATGCTGCATAGGATCAACAGATTAATGGTTCTTTTCATTTGGTTATAAGGTTAGATTCAGAAATGACAGCTGTAAAGTTACGACAATAAATCGAGACGGAAAAATTTACCGTTTGAAAAACAGACTGTCATCCATGCATGTGGTTTGCTTGATCCATAGCTGTTTCTATTATGCTTTTGGCCAGATAGGCATTCGATGCAAGCAGACGGGCTGTTCATGGCCGGATTATGGAGGCTTTGTATTCAGTTTTGGTCCCTATGTTTTTCTTGAAGGTGGTTTTTTGACAGGAGAAAAAAGTTCGTTTTCCGGAAATTTCAATCCGGTTGTCGTGAGATAGTCATACTCTCCAGTAAGAGGGTATGAGAAAAATACTTCACCTCTTCATTTTATCATATAACATACTGAATATAAGTGAGTTATAAATGAATATTCACACTTCACCCTCCTTGATGCTTTCTTTTTGTTAATAAATATTAATTTGCAGTGAAATATGTACCTACGAGCCGATCATGTTCCGGCTTACTTTGGAAAAAGTTCGGTTTACTTTCAAAAAAGTAAGGCTTACTTTTTAAAAAGTAAAGCTTACTTTTTTGAAAATGTCATAAAAGAATCATAAGTCAATAATGTATGTTTTTATTACCAGAAGAACTAACAAGCAGGATGAAGGACTTTTGAAGTAGTGGTGAAGGACATGTGAAGGGGGTGAAGGATGACTTTCACGCTGTATCCCGCATAAATAAAGGCATGTGAAGAGGTGAAGGGGTTTATGCCAAAAGAACGAAAGAGAAGAAGTAAGAGAGAAAAAGACCATATTGATGGCATAAAGATCGGCTGATATGGTTTTTCCGAAGAGAATAAACAAAAGCACTTTTTTTAGAGATGATACAGATCCATAATGAATGAATTGCAGGCTTGTCAGATGTCTGTGGTATGTTTGTTTGTCATTTTGTGAATGGAATGGGAATAAATACAAAAAAAATGTTTTTCTTTGTATTGGATTACGTGATGACCTATGAGAAAGAAAATTTTAAAGTGGATAATAGGTATTTTATTGACACCTTTAATCCTGTTCGTGATATTGTCGACCTTGCTTTATGTGCCGGCAGTGCAGGATTATGCGGTCAGAAAGACGACTGGCATATTGTCGGAAACTACAGGTATGCAAATCCAGATAGGCAAGTTGCGTCTGGCATTCCTTTTTGACCTTTCGCTCAGGGATGTCAATATTGCGAATGCTCAGGGAGTAAAGCTGATTGATGTGAATGAGCTGGGTATAGATTTGAACTTTTCATCTCTTCTGCGTGGGGAGATCAAAGTGGACGGATTCGATATATACGATGCAGATGTAGACACGCAGGATCTGATAACCGGTGTCATTATCAAAGGGCATTTGGGACGTTTCCATTTGCGTTCGCATGGCGTGAAGTTGCCGCAGGAAATGGCTATCGTGAATGCAGCTGTTTTGGATAAGACGGATGTAGAAGTCATTTTGCAGGATACCACAACGGTTGACACGGTGGAATCAGCACCTCCGACCTGGCGCCTGGCCCTTGAAAAGGTTGCTATCAGCAATACCCGTTTTAAATTGAGGATGCCTGGTGATACGATGGTGATTGGCATGGGACTTAAGGAGGCCAGATTGAACGGAGCTTACATCGATTTGGAAAAATCACTTTATAAGGCCCGCTCTTTTGATTTGTCGGCCGACTCCATTACTTATGACCTGACTTATGAACCGTTTGTCGAAGGGTTGGATGTCAATCATTTACATCTTCGTGATGCCCAGTTGTCTGTGGATACCTTGCGCTTCGAACAGAACAGCATGGCTCTTTCTCTGGCTCTCAGGCAGATGAAGATGACAGAGAAAAGTGGTTTGACACTGGTTCGCACCGCAGGTAAAGTCGATATGGACTCTTTGCGACTGAAGATACCGTCACTGGAACTGTCCACAACGGATTCTTATTTGCGGTTGCAGGCAGATATGGCTTTCGCGGCTTTGTCTACGTCGCCTAAAGACGGAATGAGTGCGCGTCTGTGGGGAGAAATCGGTAAACAGGATATCATGTTACTGGCCGGAAAATTGCCGGCTGCCTTTGTGAGAAAATATCCCAATTTGCCTGTCATCATCCGTTTGTCTGCGAATGGCAATATGGATGCCTTGAAGTTGACAGCTCTGGATGTAGGACTGGCTGATGCTTTCTCATTCAGAGCTTCCGGAGAGATGACCCGTTTGGCCGATTCGCTTCACCGCGGTGCAGATATTGATTTGTCTTTGCGTACCGGTAATCTGGATTTCATAAAAGGACTGTCGGAAGAAAGCATGGCTTCACTGGCATTTCCCGTTCTTTCGGCTGAAGGTAAATTGCAGCTGGCTGACCGATGTTATACGGCAGATGTCCGTTTGCGTGAAGGAAGAAGCCGTGTCCGTATGAAGGCGCGGTACGATGAGCCGCGTACGGCGTATGGACTGGATTTGAAGGTTGACAGTTTGCGTTTGGATCATTTTCTGCCTAAGGATTCTCTTTACACCTTGTCCATGACAGCTCGTGTCAAAGGGCAGGGTCTGGATCTTTACAGTCCTCGTACTTCGCTAAGGGCAGATGTGAAGTTGGATGATTTCAGATATGCTGGCTGGCAGTTGGGTGGAATCGCTTTCAATGCCGGTTTACGTCAGGGAAAGGGCACTTTGGATTTTCTGAGTGACAATTCATTGCTGGCACTCAAGATGAAACTGGAAACTTCGGTCAGAAGAAAAATAATCAGTTATGCTTTGGATACCGACCTGAGAAAAATCAATCTTCAGGCACTCGGACTTTCCAAGAACCAGTTCGATGCCTCATTAGGGCTTCAGGCCGAGGGCTATACGAATCTGAAGAACAATCATCGTCTGACGGCTTCTGTTACGGGTATAGGACTGGCTTTGAAGGATACAGTCTTTCATCCCAAGAACCTGATGATGGATGTGTTGGCTGAGCCGGATTCTACGTATGCTTATGTGTCTGCCGGTGATTTCCATCTGGATTTGTCCGGTCGGGGATCTTATGAGCGTATCATGAAGCAGTTGCAGCGCGTTTCGGAAGCCACACAGGCACAGCTTAAACGCCGTCGTCTGAATCAGGATTCTTTGAGAATGATGTTGCCTGATCTGGTATTGAATGTCTGGTCCGGAAAGGACAATCCCATCTGTAATTATCTCTCGACAATGGGATATGCTTATGAAAAACTGATGCTGACCATGCAGTCCGATCACCTTGTCGGGTTGAATGGAAACGGCTATATCCATAGCATGCAGACAGGTGGCGTCCTGCTGGACACGTTGCAGATGAATATGTTCCAGGATTCAACCGGTATCAAGATGGAAGGTCGTGTCCGTAACGGTCCGGCCAACAAACAGTTTGTGTTTGATGCGCGTATGAGAGCCGATCTGGAGGCTACAGGAGGAGGCGTTTCGTTGCTTTATCTGGACGACAAGGGAAGACGTGGCGTTGATTTCGGTATCCGCGCTGATGTAGAGGAAAACGGTCTGCGCTTGTCATTCTCACAGATTAATCCTATTATAGCTTACCGACGTTTCAGGATTAATGAGGATAATTATGTGTTCTGGGGGCAGGATCGCAGAGTCAGTGCCAATGTCGATCTGTTGGCTGATGACGGTACCAGGGCGCAGGTCTTTACGATAGATGATTCGGATGCCCTTCAGGATGTGACGGTTGCTCTTTCGCATTGGAATCTGACGGAGCTTACCAATGTGATACCTTATGCACCGCATATTGACGGTATGTTGAAGAGTGATGTCCATCTTATACAGACGGCAGATAATATGTCCGTCATGGCAGAAGTATCTGTGGACAGTATGGCGTATGAAAAGGTTCCTTTGGGCAATATCGCATTGAGTGCGGTATATTTGCCCAATGAGGATGGTACGCATTTTGTAGATGCCCGTGTAGGACGTAATAATGCGGAAATAATGACTCTTAACGGAACTTACCAGACTGCACCCGAGGAACTGCTGGATGCAGACGTGGAGTTGCATGATTTTCCTCTGGTTATGGTCAATGGTTTCCTTCCGCCGGATTTGGCAGCATTAGATGGGGCTCTTGATGGTGAGTTTCATGTAGGCGGTCAGATGGCAGAACCACAGATTGGTGGGTGGGCTGCATTTGATAAGGCTGTTTTGACTTCACCGGCATACAGTCTTAACCTGAAGTTGCCTGCTGATACTATCCGGTTGAAAGACAATCAGCTGAAAATGGAACGCCTGATGGTTTATTCAACGGGACGTAATCCTTTGATACTGGACGGACTCGTGGATTTCTCGGATATGGCTGATATGAAACTGGCCTTGAATATCCAGGCTACCAATTTTGAATTGATTAATGCCAAGCGTACTCAGCAGGCTACAGCTTATGGTAAAGTGTATGTAGATATCAATACACGGATGGAAGGCGATATGAACCGCTTGAATGTGACCGGTCGTCTGGGTGTATTGGGCAATACGGATGTGACGTATGTGCTAAAAGATTCGCCTTTGACTGTAGATGACCGTTTGAGTGATCTGGTGACATTTGCAGATTTTTCCGACACACTGGAAGTAGAACCGGTGGTCCGTCCGAAACCGATGCGTATCAATGCTACGGTGGGAATAAATATAGATCAGGGAGCCCGTGTTCATTGTCTTTTGAGTGCGGATCGCTCCAGTTATATTGACCTGGAAGGTGGAGGAGAACTCACCATGTTGTATTCTCCCCTTGGAGGTCTGAACATGTCGGGGCGCTATACGGTACTGAGTGGCGAGATGAAATATTCATTGCCGGTTATCCCGTTGAAGACCTTTAGTATCAAGAGCGGAAGTTTCGTGGAGTTCAATGGAGATGTGCTGAATCCGACTTTGAATCTGGCTGCTGTAGAACGGCTTAAAGCTTCTGTGACAGAAAACAATACGCCGAGGACGGTGACTTTTGATGTCGGTCTGTCTATTACCAGGACGTTGAAGAATATGGGACTGGAATTCACACTGGAGGCTCCTGAGGACATGGACGTACAGAATCAGTTGGCAGCCATGTCGGTTGAACAGCGTGGGCGTCTGGCCGTCACGATGCTGGCTACGGGAATGTATCTGGCAGATAGTAATCTGGGCGGATTCTCTACCCAGGATGCCTTGAACTCATTCCTGCAAAGTGAAATATCCAATATTGCGGGAAATGCATTGAAAACCATTGATCTCAGTGTCGGAATGGATAATGAGACCAATGCTGACGGATCAACGAGAACGGATTATTCGTTTAAATTTGCCAAACGGTTCTGGAATAACAGAGTCAGTGTCATTGTCGGTGGCAAAGTTTCAACGGGTGAAGATGTGGAAAATACGGGACAGACTCTTATTGACAATGTTTCATTGGAATATCGTCTGGACAAGAGTGCTACCCGTTATGTCACCTTGTTCTATGATAAGGGATATGAGTCATTGCTTGAAGGTGAAATTACCGAGATGGGAGCTGGTCTGGTATTAAGGCGAAAGACGAACCGTCTGGGCGAACTCTTTATTTTCAACCGGAAAAAGAATAAGAAGGATAAAAGTGAACAAAAAGAAAAAGTCAGTGAATGATGAGTAAGAAAATAGGATATATCTATATTCTGTCGATGGTTTGCGGATGGATCCTGGCAGGATGTTCCACAACCAAGAATCTGCCTGAAGGAGAAACCTTGTATGTGGGGATAGACAAAATAGATTTTGGAGAGGCTAAGAAGCAGAAGAAAAAACGCAAAACAGATGAAAAAGGTGTGATTACTTCTGTGGCTGAGGCTTATAAGACGGTAGATGCTATCCTGACATCTAAAACTGCGTTGCCGGGAGCGGTGGTGGAGCTTACAGACGAACAGAAGGATTCCATCAAGGCAGTAGAAAAAGCACAGAAGGAAACTTATGAGACCGTCAAGTCGGAAGTCAAGGCTGCATTGTCTTATCCACCGAATAACTCGGTTTTGGGAAGCTCGTCATTGAGATTCCCTCTACCTGTTGGTCTGTGGGCATATAATGCTTTTGTGGGTAAAGAGTCACGTTTTAGCAAATGGCTGTTTGGCCGACTGGCTGCAACACCGGTTTACGTGACGACCGTCAATCCTGAAGTCCGTGCCAAGGTGGCGCAGAATACACTCCGGAATTATGGCTTTTTCCGGGGTACGGTGGATTTTGAGGTATTGCCCCAAAAGAATCCCCGTAAGGCAAAAATACGTTATGATGTCAGTCCGCGTAATCTGTTTATGCTTGACTCAATAGCTTATCTCAAGTTTGCTGTCGGGACAGACAGTCTGATTAGGAAAACATGGAATGCCCGGTTACTGCATAAAGGAGATCCGTTCAGCGTGATCAATCTGGATGGTGAGCGTAACCGGCTTTACAAACTGTTCCGGAACGAGGGATTTTATTTTTATCAGCCTGAATATATCACTTTCAGGGCTGATACCGTAGCCCGCAAAGGCTTTGTGCAACTGCAGGTAAAACCGGCAGATGACATACCGCCGTTTGCCCAAAAGAAATACCGGATAGGAGAAACCCGTATCACGATTTATAATCAGGATTCCTTTGAATTGACAGATACCATACGGAGACGGGATTATACCATGATGTTTGCCGACAAAAAGCATAAGGCACCTCTCAAACTGGGTGCCATACGCCGTAACCTTTATTATCGGAAAGGATATCTTTACAGACAGGAGCTGATGGATTTCGTACAGCAGAGATTGTCAGAGATGGAAGTGTTCAGTTCGGTCAATATGAAATATGTGCCGAGAGACAGCATGATGACTTCCGATACGTTGGACGTAGAGATCGTGGGTATATTGGACAAACCTTATGACAGCGAGTTTACTACGCAGGTGACATCAAAAAGTAACGGACAGGTAGGTCCGGGTATTTCTTTTGGAATGTCCAAACGGAATGCTTTCCGGGGAGCAGAGAAACTGAAACTGGAGTTGCACGGGTCTTATGAATGGCAGACCAATACGTCTGTAGTAGGTAACAGTTCGAGAATCAATTCGTATGAATACGGTACTTCGCTTTCTCTGAATTATCCACGTATCATCTTTCCTGGTGCAGGTCGTCGCATGTCAAGGCGTGCATTGACCGGAACCGTGTTTACTCTGGATGCCACATGGATGAACCGGGCCAATTATTTCGGTATGGTCTCTTTCAGTGCCAGGGTAATGTATACGTATCAGGGAAAGGCTACGCTGAAGCATGAGTTTGTGCCTTTCCGTTTGGATTATGATGAACTGCTTAGCACGACGCCGACGTTTGATTCAATTATGAATGCCAACAAAGCGTTATATGTCAGTATGCGTAACCAGTTTATACCTTCCATGCGTTACACACTGACCTATTCAAGTCCGCGAAGGGCTCATAATCCACGTTCTTTCATTTTTGAGATTAAGGAGAGCGGAAACTTGACTTCTGGAATTTATGCTGCTTTCGGCCAGCCGTTCAACCAGAAAGATAAAAAGCTGTTTAACGTGCCGTTTGCGCAGTATGTCCGTTTGTTGGCCGAGTTCAGAGAAGAATTCAAACTGACACCGCGTACCAGTATAGCGACCAGAGCCGGGGTAGGGGCTATTTTCAGTTACGGCAATTCATTGTCAGCTCCTTATAATGACCTGTTCAGTGTCGGAGGTGCCAATAGTATCCGTGCTTTTACAGCACGTGGCGTCGGTCCTGGTTCTTATACCCCTCAGCATGGACAATATTCTTATATTGACCAGATGGGAGACTTCAAGCTTGAACTGAATGCAGAGTATCGTTTTCCTATCATTTCCAGCTTGTATGGTGCAGTCTTTCTGGATGCCGGAAACGTCTGGTTGATGGATGCAGATCCCAACCGGCCGGGTGGTACGTTTGACCTGTCACGTCTGGGAAAGGATCTGGCATTGGGTACCGGTTTTGGCGTAAGATATGACCTGGACTTTCTGGTGTTGCGTTTTGATATCGGAGTGGGTATACATGCTCCTTATGATACCGGTAAAAGCGGATATTACAATATGCCGAAATTTAAGGACAGTTTAGGCTATCATCTGGCAGTAGGGTATCCATTCTGACACTTATTGTACTGTTGTACAACATCATTCGGACCTAAAATGATCCGGATATAAAAAAAAAGTCAGCCTGATGCTTACTTTTTGGCAATAAATTTTTAATTTTGCAATAGTAAACTTTAACCTCTTTAAACAATATTAGAAATGAAACCAACATTATTCTTATTGGCTGCCGGTATGGGAAGTCGTTACGGTGGTTTGAAGCAATTGGATGGTCTGGGTCCAAACGGAGAAACAATTATGGATTATTCCATTTATGATGCTATCCAGGCAGGTTTTGGAAAATTGGTATTTGTAATCCGTAAGGATTTTGAAAAAGATTTCCGTGATAAGATCATCAGCAAATATGAAGGTCATATTCCGTGTGAACTGGTATTCCAGTCTTTGGACGATCTGCCCGAAGGTTTCAAATGTCCTGAAGGCCGTGTTAAGCCATGGGGTACAAACCATGCCGTATTGATGGGTAAGGACGTAATCAAGGAGCCTTTCTGCGTAATCAACTGCGATGATTTCTATAACCGTGATGCTTTCATGGCTATCGGTAAGTTCCTCAGCGAACTGCCTGAAGGTTCAAAGAACCGTTATGCTATGGTGGGCTTCCGCATTGGTAATACGCTTTCAGAGAATGGTTCTGTAGCACGTGGTATTTGCGGTAAGGATGCTGAAGGTAACCTGACTGATGTAGTAGAGCGTACTGAGATCATGCGTGTCAACGATGTGATTTCTTACAAGGACGAGAATGGAGAATGGCAACCTGTAGGTGGTGAGAATGTGCCTGTTTCAATGAACATGTGGGGTTTCACACCGGATTATTTTGCTTACAGCGAAGCTTATTTCAAGGAATTCCTCAGCAATCCTAAGAACATGGAGAACCTGAAGGCAGAATTCTTTATTCCGTTGATGGTTGATAAATTGATCAATGAAGGAACAGCAACTGTTAAAGTACTGGATACAACCAGCAAGTGGTTTGGTGTGACTTATGCTGCAGACCGTGACGCGGTAGTAGCTAAGATTCAGTCTTTGATAGATGCAGGCGTATATCCGGCTAAGTTGTTCTAATAGGCTCTATACACTTGATTTATAATAGCGTTTTCTCTTTTTTATAGTCATAAAATATTAAAAAAGGGAAAGCGCTTTCTTATTTTTTGATTACAGGTGTGGTGATTACAGGTGTGGGATCGATGCGCCTTTTTTCTTAAGTTTATCGTTGCTTTTTATTTTTAATTTATAAAAACGATATTGATTATGAGAAGAAATGCGCACAGACACAGTGAAGCCGACTTCCTGGCTTTTATGGAGATGCAGATTTCGGAAAAGAATTTGTATCAGAAATGTAAAACAGCTTTGAATTATGGTTCGGCATATCGTTCATTTGTTTCCTTTTTGAGAAATAAAGAGAGGATGTCCACATTGAAATTCTCACAGGTCACATCTGAATTGATCCGCCGTTATGAATTCTACCTTATTGAGGAAAGGAAGATAAGGAGAAACAGCAGTTCTTTTTATATCCGTATTCTTAGGGCTGTATTTCATAAAGGCTTGGTTTATTATGATCTGAATCTGCCTAATCCGTTTCGTTCCGTTTATGCGGGAGTGGATACTACGGTGAAGCGTGCAGTAGATGTTAATGCCATAACTAAACTGATTAAGTATCAGTCAGAAAATGAACAGCTTAATTTTACGAAGGATGCTTTTTTGTTTTGTTTTCTGGCACGTGGTATGGCTTTTATTGACTTTGTCAAACTACAGAAAAGTGATTGCCAGAATGGCAGGATTATTTATCGGCGAAGCAAGACGAGAAGATTGCTTTCGATTAAAATGAATACCATGATGGTGGAGATTATCAACAGATATGCAGATCCGAAATCAGAGTATCTGTTTCCGGTGTTGAAAACACCTACATTCAGTCAGCTGGCTTATGAAAAGGCTTTGCAGCATTATAATTATCATCTCAGAAAACTGGCAGAAGAGATAGGGGTTGATAGTCTGACTTCCTATGTAGCCCGTCATTCCTGGGCTACTCAGGCTTCCAGATTACATATTCCAACCAGGGTAATCAGTGAATCGATGGGTCATTCCAATGAGCGGGTGACAGCCATTTATCTGGCTTCTTTGGATAATCATGAGATAGATATGGCCAATAAAAAAGTATTGGACAAGATTAAGGAAAGTTTGGTGAAAAAGGAAAAATAATTGGTTGGCAGGTTCGATATGATGTTTTTGCTCCTTATCAATTGCACCTATAGTCCGGTTGATAGAATCAGTAGGATAAAGGTTTTTATCCACTGGATTGCAGGGAAAATCTGGAAATAATAGAAAGGCTGTCTCCGAATCGGGGACAGCCTGAGCATAAGATGGATATTTCTATAGATTACCACACACCATCAGACCACATGTTCTGATTGGACAAAACATCGCCATTAGGATCAGCAGGTTTGTCTGAGATTCCTGGTTGAGATGTAGCGATGATGTTGGCTGTTTCCATTTGGGTTATCTGTATCTGTGGGGTGATATATAATTGCTTTTTCATGTTTTTATGATTTTCCTGTTTGTACTATGATTCTTTTATTAAATAAGTTTTATTTCACAGCTTGTTTAATGCCGTTTACGATATAAATACCTTTATCCAATCCGTTGAGAGCTTCGCTCTTCTTGACCTTGCTGCGGATCAGTACACCGCTGATGCTGTAAACATCTACTTCGTTGTCTGCTTCCATAGCTGTTTCAATGCCGGTTACATTATCATCAGGAAGTTGTAATACGAGAGAGTTGATACCAGCTTCAGCAGGTACAGTCAAATAAGCGCGGTAGGAATTGATGGTCGGCTCTTTACTTTCCTCTACACGATAGAATGCCACTCCGTCAGCTTCCGGCTGATTCTGAAGTACGTAAGAACCGGCTGGTGCTTTGGTGCTGATGTATGTGCCTGTCAAGTAGTTGGATGTGTAAATATCTTGGCTGGCAGTGCTTATGCCTGTGAATGAATAATCATTCTGTTCGCTTTTAATGATATAGGGGACATTAGCAGTAATTTCATTTACCTTAACTAACTCCAGTGTATTATCTTTAATATTATTGCAAGTATAGACAGTCATGCCATTTGGAATCTGTGCAGCAAAGGGTAAAATCATAGTAGCCCAGCCTGCTTTAGATACAGGAACGGTGATGGTGATTTCCTGTTTCTCAATTTTTTCAACTTTGATGTTTTGGTAACCTGTCCAATTGGCATTCCATCCCAACCAGGATTGATTGGCAATGCCGATATTTAATGTACCGTCAGAAACGTATACATATAATTCATTGTTGTACAGATTATTGTTACAGTATGCTTGTCCGGAATTTACGTCATTAGGAATGTAGTATGTTATTCCTTTATTCTCGAAACTATGCTCCTTGCCATTTCCGATTGAAGAGGTCTGCGCTCCGTCAACGACAGATTTCAGTTGTACCTTTTCATTTCCTGCATACATGTAAGCTGTCACGTCATTATATCCTTCCAGATAGAGCGGAATTGTAGTCGCATTGGAAGCTGTACGTTGGAATGCTTGCATGCTTACTCTGTAAAGTCCGTTTTCCAGACCAGTAAGTTCGTGTGAATAGATTGTTACAGCTTTGCCATCTGATCCGGCTTGTGGCGTTTGGTAGGACTCGCTGAATGTACCTGTTTTGTCTTCAAATACACTGATAGCTTTTGCATTTTCAAGGTCTTGTTCAATGAATCCTGCAGATTGTAATGCAGAAAGCTTTTGACCTTGCATATCTGAGTCATGTAGTATGTCATATTCTTCTTTACTTAACATTTTCCAGATTGTTGCAGCATCCTGGTTCATGGTTAAGGTGCCGTCTTCTGCAATGGTGAGATAACCATAATCATGGTCTGCTTCTTTAATCTTGTAACCGCCTTCAGCGGCTTCAAACTGCCAGTTGTATGGATTTGCCCGGTCAGTAAACACTTCTGTAGACATGGAGGCAAACAGGTATTTTTGACCATCTTTGAACTTAATGTTACTAATGTTGTTTTTGTCTGTAGCAGAGCAAATTACGGCAATACCATAATTGTCTGAGATGGCTCTTGTACCATAAGAAGATCCACGAGACAAATAGACGTTTTTACCATTGACATTCGTAGAGAGATAACAGGTCGTTTCATTGAATAACCGTTTTGTTATTTCATAGGTCAGTTCTATTTTTTCATTTGTGGCATGACCCAGATAACCGTATACTCCGGCCGGTACAGTTATGGTATATGTTGAAATATCATTAGTGGTGATAACTGGAATAACCAATTCTTTGTTTTCATTTAATGATGCTGTGACTTTTTCTCCATTTATAGTAATGTTGGCATCATCGGAAAGGGCTATTTCAGCACCCTGGTTGTTGCCAGCGTTTGGATATGATAATACAATCTGGTTTATTTCATCAATAAAATAAGTTCCAGGATTATGTGAAATGCTCAATGTACCTAGTTCATAAATTTCTCCTTCCAATTCGCCAATATATTCAAGTTTGAAGTCCTTGAATGCTAGCCAGTTGAAATTGGCTCCTGAAATCTTAAATCCAAGATCCAGTATACCGTCTTCCATTACGTTACCTTCCAGTTCATAAGTACCATAGGTTCCATTTGAAATGGGAGTACCGTTGCAAACATCTTTTGATGCGGCATTCAGATACAGGGATGCTCCTTCAGGTTGTATTTCACTGTTTTCTTTTAATGTTCTTACAAGGACTGTAGCTTTGTATTTGCCAGGAACCAGGCCGGAAAGCTTTTGGGAAATAATAGCATCATTTAATAGATTTCCACTGCTAACCCAGTTTTCGATAAATGGTGTCTTCATATTGCTTCCATCACTATCACCTTCTGTTGACCAGGTGTTTACATGGAATGTATTACCTCCCTCGATAGACCATCCGGCAAGTAGGTAATCGTTTGCATTTGCAATCAGTCCCGAAACGTCCATAGAAGAAGTATTGTCATACTTATACAAATGCATGTTGTCATAAATGATATCGGAACGGCCATTAGCTCCTTTCATTTTTTGCAGAATGGATATGGTGACAGCAGAAGTTTCGTTTACTGCGAAAATAGCTCCAATAGTATCCCACGGCCGTGAAGCTAAGAAGTCTTCAGTTGGATCTCCACCATTTTTGATTTGAGAAAAACTGCGTTGAGCCGCATTATTTGTTCCTAATATATTGGAATAACTATCAGTTACTGTAATACCTATGGTTGAGCCTGTTGCAGGATTATTGGTAGTATTTGCATATTCAGCAGCTTTGTAGTCAATGGTGACATAGTATATGCCTGGCTCTAGTGATTTTGATGTTGTTGTTTTCAGTTCGCTGTCAATATTGCCCCATCCTCTTCTGTTAAAGTAATAATAAGAACCTTCGGTAGGGGAAATTGATTGTCCTTGTACAAAACCTGAATTGGAGCCGCTTTCAAGACTCTCCAGATTGTAATTCACGTATTGGTCGCCTAGATAAGGTAATTCCCAGCCATATAATCCGTTAGTCAGATTCTCTTTGACAGGAACATCTGTATTTCCATCAGAGGCTTTAAGAATCTCAAAAGACGGATTAATTAAATATTGATCCGTCACATCAGTCTGCGCAACCACGTGGGATGCACCTGTTATAGCTATAAATAGGGCTATAACATCAAGTAATTTTTTCTTCATGTGAAATAAAAATAGGTTAATTAAATAGGTTTTTTCGTATTGTTCAACTGTGGAAGTTCGCTAACTTCTTCACATTTTATTATTTGATGGTATATGCTTTTAATAGTATTGTGTTGGCAAAGATACATTATTTTTATATATTTAATACAAATAAACTTATTTTTTTAATGCAATCTTTTCATTTATTCCTTTTTCAAGGAATAAATTATATTCCAGAACTTTATAAATATGGTATTGTTGCTCTTTTACAGAAAAAGATATTATGTTCTTGTATGTAAGAATCAAATGTTATAAACTTGATGTGGGGTATTTGCTTATTTAATATACAGAAAAGGAAACGTCCGGACTTTCACAAGCCCGGACGTCTGCCATCTCACATACATGAGATTGTTGAACAATATATTGGATTCGTGAGCTTCCAATATAACCTATTAAAACCCTATTTCATTACTTTTTTTCCATTGATGATGTAAATTCCTTTTTTCAATCCATCCAAAGCTTCAGTCTGTTTTACATTAGACTTGACTTTGAGGCCTGTAAGTGTATATACATCTACATAATTATTGTTGTCTGTCATGTTAGCGTCTTCAATAGTTGTAACGGTACCGTCTATACAAAGTAATATTTCATCGTTGGCAGTATTACTGTTAACATAGAAATTGAATCCTTCTATTGTGTTATCTTCACCATTTCCAGCTCGGTTAAATCTATCTCCAGCGAAAATGAAAAGATTATCGTTGGCTACCATTGGATTGTAATTTCCACAGATCTGGCTGTTGTTGATGATAACAGTCTGTGGATTAACCGCATAAACTACTGTTTTTTCTGTTTTTATGGTTTTGAGGTCAGGCGTATTTGCTTTAACAAGATATGGCATGCCAGCTTTAATAGAGGATGCATCTTCAAAGTTTAGCACGGTAGATTTGTTTTTTGTCTCTATTGAGGTTGGGACTTTAACCTTGCTGAAATATTGAGCAGTAGTTTCTATGTCTATATCAAACGGCACGCATAGCGCAGTCCACTCTGAATCAGAGAATTCTTTTTCTAGAGTGACATTGGCAAAGACGTCATTCTTCAACTCGAACGGATCCTTTTCGTTGAGCGTGATATCTTGGGTTTCTGTTCCGAGGTATTTAAGGCTGATAGCTCCCAAACCATTCCAGTCTGTATTGAATTCTGCACCGGATTTCAAACCAAATTCCAAGTTGCCATCGCTTGTAAAGCCTGTGACAGTCCCTTTGGCAAATGTGGATGAATTGATTTCTGCAGTGCTTCCGTTAATGAACAAATATACGGGATTCGGTTCTATAGTGTCGTCAGATCCGAAATGCTCACGGCGATTGAATGCATAACCCTCCATCACATAATTTCCTTTAGGCATTCCGCTTAGGGCCTGGTAAACCAACTTCTTGTTGCTGTTATATTGGGTCTTGCTTGTATTAACGTAACATTCGATGAAGTTGCTGCTATATGTCCCGCTGTTGACGCTGCCATTTGGGCTCATGTGTCTGAAGTTTTCTGCTGTAGCTGTGGTCTTCCATGCCGTGCTGGCATTGTCAGTGAAATTAGCATCATTGACAAATGCGGTAAGATCAAGTTCGGTACAGCCATCTGCAAGTCCGTTTACGTTCTGGAGATAGTTGGCAAGCGCTGACTTGAGCAGTTTTTGTGCATTGGTGATATTTTCAACAGTGACTGCTCCCATTGCTTGTGCAGCATAGGTATAATCAGCCTCTTCCAACGCATTCTTGTATTGTTCGTCAGCGGTTGTTTGGTCGTTGATTGACTGTACAAAACTGCGAGTCGCCAGGAATTCACCATATGGCTCAATCGCTGATTTGGCCAGCTCTGTATTCTTTTGCCATTCGATAATTTGTTCAGCTGCTTCGGAAAGTGTATAGGTAATGGCATTTCCTTCTGCGTCTATGACAGGTACTCCATCGCTAACTGCCCCCATCATATTATTGGGAATCCGTTCTCTAAGGCTCATGCCTAAGCTTAATGCCTCCTCGTTGATCTCTTCCAAGAAGGATTCCAAGGTATTGCCGTAATAGTTGAGTTTGACGTCAGCCAAAGTAAACCAATTGTTAAGGTTGTTTTGTGGTGCAGAAATACCCACACTCAGAATTCCATTTTCATCTACAATGGTTTTGACTGAAACACGTTTCCATGTGGTGGAACTTACTTGGTTGATAATTCCGTTGGCTTTGAGGTTGACTGGCGAATTGTTGTTTCCGGTAACCAATGCACTGATTTCATAAACACCCTGAGGAAGATCTGTCAAAGTTTGCCAGATCAGGTCGGCACCGTCGAATACGTCATGTGAACTTTGCCATACTTCAATGCCGACTCCGGCATATTCGCTAGAGTTAAGACTTGAATTATTGACATTGTATGATGCTGATGCGTTTTTGATATGCTTGTCCCATCCGTAATTTTCTGTACAAGTCGGGTTGGACAGTTTGAATGTCACATCAAAGAAGCCTCCATCAGTAGGTATGGCTACAGCCATATAATTGTTATTTGCAGCCATTAATGGTTTATGTAAAGCTTCTATTTCTTGAACAGAAGTTGCTTTTGCCAGTTGTGCTTTAGCATCTTCAATCGCGTCTTGAAATGTCTTTCTTGCTTCATCTGAAGCACTTGAATTGGCCAAAGTCGTTTCGCAACTGTTGATCAGGGTGACAATATCATTATATGGGGTAAGATAAGGAGAAAGAATCCCCTTTTCGGCAATAAGTTTGTCATTAAGAGAATTCAGGCTGTCCGTACTGCAATTTGGGTTTTCAATGGCGGCATTGGCGTTTGCTATGGTTTCCTTAAGCGGTTCACACAACGCAGAAATCAGGGGGAGACTTTTTATCAGACCATCAGCTTCATTTATATTACTTTGTAGAATTTCAATGACAAGATCTCTGGTAAGACCATAATAAGTTAATCTGAATGAGTCAAATATGCACCAGTCATTAGAGATAGTTACATCCTTTTTTATCCCAATAGTGAGGGTTCCATCTTTCACAACTGTTTCTACGTGATTATTACTGTACAGTCCTTCATTAAACGCTGTTGCTGCTTCGTTCATCCAGTTCGGAATAACACCGTATCCATCGATGTTGACGCTTCCCACTTTACCTGCATCGTCCAAAATGGACATAACAGGAGTAGTAGTTCCATTGGCATATATGACCGCGTTTCGTTTGTCTTGGTTGGCAACGACATCCCCTGTGCCGCCGGCTCTATAAAAGCCTTGACAGGATAGTATGTATTTTCCAGCAGGAAGATCTGTTATAGTCTGGTGTACGTCAAAATTTGTATTCCATCTTTCTGCGCAATAGTTGTATGTGGCAGCATTGCTACCGTCATTTCCACCGGCTGTAAAACTGCCCTCCCAATATCCTCTTGCAGCTCTGTCAAAATTCGGATTTTTAATAAAGAATGAAGCATCTACACCATTTGATTCGCTCGCTTCTTCTAATTTTTCAATTCTTTGTTTTTGGGATACGACAAGCCATTTGGCTTTATCATCCAATACATCACTGAAACCAATGACATTTCTTTCTGTGTTGGCAAAGTATTGGTTGTTTCCCTTTATGGTATAAACAGGATTATTTTCATCCCCGATATTGGTGAATTCCCAATATTGGTTACTGTCTCCATTATCGACATACCCGTTCAGTCCGACATGTTTTCCGGAATAATATGCATCTGTATTGATGACGTATTTGCCGTTAGCCAATTCAAATGTGACAGGTATTCCGACCTCATTGCCGGATGCCTGGGTTCCCCAGGAATTGCCACAACTTAGGAATTGTTTAAGACCGACGTTGTACAAATAGTAAGTGCCTTCGGTGGATATGATTTCTCCAACCCATGGTGACTCACTGTTGTTGTAGGGGGTTGATAATGTTGTAACAGGTAGGGCAGGGTTGCACCATACTGGCTGCGATGCCATACTTGTGGCTGCTACTATGGCAGCGGTAAAAAGTAATCTTGTTTTCATGTAAAAGAATTAATATTAGATTAGGTTGTTAATGACGCAGTACTTCCTGATTTGCTTCTTTGACAGCTAAATTCCATTTGCCATCCACTTTGATAGGATTAAACATGAATCCGATGGTGTTGGGGATAGGGTCTCCTGGTTCTTTCTTCATAAATTCGATCTGGTATTTGACATCGTTGAGGCCGGATAGATTGAACGTGAAATATTCTATGGTATAGTCCAATACAGGGAAAATCTTGAAATTTTTCTTTAATTGGATCTTTTTTTCTTCACTTAACGGAGACAAAGTGCTGTCAGGGTTGAGCATTTGCATCATTGACAAGGCTTTGTCGATATCCCCTTTTTTTAAGGTTTCCATGCAGGTATTGCATAATGACAAAACTTGAGTAGTATCTTCTGCGGTCAGACTGCTTTTGAATATTTCAGTTTCAGTAGGTTCTTCTTTTACAGTTCCTTTGTCTTTACAAGAAAAAAGGCAGGCTACAATTATTGCTGCAATAAAGGCAAATAGATTAAGCTTTTTCATTAACTTGAAAATTAAAAAGTATTTGAATAAGTAGAGTGTGCCTTTTATAGGAAGGCACACTCTGTAGTGTTCTATTTTAAGATAATTGAATCATTTTATTTTAATTAGTTCTGACCCATTGTCTTTTTAACTTCGATCTTAACTTCTCTGGTAATTGTACCCCAATCGTAAGTGAATGATACCGGAACGAGAAGATTGAATTCTGCTACATTATCCATATTGTTTTCATATAGGATATATCCCATAGCATCTCTATATGCATCTGCGACACCTGTAGCACCCTGATAATTGTACATTCTATGCAAAGCACTCAAAGTTGCTGAAGAACCACCTACATAAGAAATCTTTAACTTATCAGTTACAGTTGATAATAATACATAATTACCTTCTGCCTGGTTCATATCAGTTTTAACCTTTGTTGTGTTGATTTCAACACTCTTGATGTTATAATATGCATAGTACCAAGGTTCATCTGCAAACTTGACTTCTCTCCAGTCGTTGAATTCAAACAAATCGAATACATAAGCTTTTGCACCATTGTCTGTTGCATCAACGAATACATCACCCTTACCAACGATGTCGATCGGACGAATGAAGTATGCCGGATTGATATTATTCTCAACAGCTTTAACAATGCAATTGTCATAAGCTACGACACCAATGTTAACGAGAAGCTGTGCACCGTCTTTAGTATTATCGTTAGGATCAAGTCTCTGAGATTCATAACCGTTCAGCAAGTCCTTAGCGTAATCGGTCTGTAAGAATTCGATATAAGGCTCGCCATTGTTATGGTAAATTCTCGCGATCTCCTGAGTAGTACCACCATAAGTTGCTGTAACCACATCATTAGTAAATACTCCGTCATTAGGATCTATAGGATACTCATTGATAATATTGATGTTATTATCGTTATTACCGATATTAGATGAATCCCAATTGTATGAACCTTCACATACGCTGATCATAGAACTAGATCTTACATTCAATGTATATTCACGACCGCTATCACCTGTACGTTTGTTGTCAGTGCCTTCGAACGGAGCAAAGAAGAATTTATGACCTGAACCAGATGCAGGATTATATGTATTGTACTGAGCTGCATTGTCAAGTCCGGCAATTTGGATTGCGTTACCATTCCATACCTGAGTTAATGATGCTTTAAACGGCAATGTACTACCATTATCTTCAGGAGCGTGAACATTCAGACGGGTGAATGCGTATTCTGCCGGGAAGCGGTTATTGCTGAACCAGTAGTTCTTAATCTTTTCACCCATTGTACCAACTTTCTCATTCCTTTCGTTTACAGTAACGTTGATAGGCAAGTATACATAACGATAGTCAGAAGAGATCTTGTTGTTGACACGTGCGAAACGTACGTATACAGTATGGGTACGTCCAGGCTTTTCGTAGATCTTCACGGTGTTGCAACCACTGAAATTCCAAGTGAAGGTATTGGTTGTTGTTCCGTCATTGTCTAAGTCCTCGTCGCGATCGAACAGAATAGTACCGATTTGTTCAGCTGTACCAGTGATATCTCTGAAGCTATTAGCAATTTCGCCTTGAGCCGGAGTACCAGTACCGTTCCAAACGAACTGTTTAACTTCACCGTTGACTTCTTCTATTTCGTAAGTTTCCTCGAATTCCTCCTTAGACATCTTAGAATATTCATACAGCAAGTCTGAAACTTGATACCAATAAATCTTTTCAGAAGCTCCACCGCAAGGTGCATAGTTAATATTCTTGGTCTTGAATACGTCAGTCAAGGTGTACTTAGGTACATCAACGATTTCAAATTGTACGTAACCATCCAATACAACCACATTGTTTACAGTATCTCGAACCAATACCTGTACCAAAGGATGTCTGCCAATAGATGAACGGCCTTGAGTATTAACATCTGATGATCCGTCAGCTTTTACGATACATGGTTTCAAAACACCATTGTTCAAGCTTGCATACTTGCTTTCAGAAGTACCGTTCTGGCCGATAGTGTAATCTATCAAGTTGTATTCATATTTCAGACCGTAATAAGACTCATCACCTGGAAGAATGACCGCATGTTCTGTTGCATTCTTAGTTGGGGAATTCCAGCTATAGTGCAACTGGAACATCTTGTTAAGGTCAATTGATTGATTATAAGGAATGCAGAATGATTCCTGAACAGGGTGAACCAAATTGTCACGTTCAGGATCTGTCCATTGACCGCCCTTAAATTCTACAGCCTTGTTTGGTGTATCAAACAAAACATCATTGAAACCTGCTTCATTGCAATCTTCAGCCATATACTTCGGATTGTTGAATGCCAAATGCTCCATCTTGATTGTAGTAGGATAAAGCAATGCATAGTCTGAAGTAACTACAGTATCACCTGCGCTGACTTGTGCAGCAAAAATAGTACCAAGTCCATTCTCAACTGCTTCTTCCAACTTAGCACCATTAGCCTGAACTTTTACATTCAATTTACCATCTGCTGTATTGACTGCTTTTGAAGTAATGTCACCTACATTTCCTTCTGTTGAACGAAGTCCGATAACTTCAGCATGACGTGAAATAAATGCCACATCACTTGCATCTTTTACTTCTGCGTTAGAAGGATTCATATGGTATGCAATTTCCACATACGGATAAACATCAGCTGTATTTCCTGTTACAGCATAGTCAATCGCGCGATCTTTAGTTTGGTTGCCTATGAATTTATATGAATTTCCTTCATTATCTTCTACTCCTCCTTGAGCGTCAGTGCCTGCCATTACGGCATTACGTACAAATCCGTATTCAGCAGCCTCAATACCATTGATAAACAAGTTGGGGTAGAATACCAAGCCTCTCAGACCTTTACCTAAGATAGTAACCAAGTTCTGATTAACAACAGTTACATTCTGTTCTACATTCTTAAGCGCTTCTTCTGCTTTTTGTACACGTTCTTCCAAACTAGTTACGTCTGACAATTTGGCCAAATTGTCCATTTCCGTATTAATAGTCTCAATAGACTTGTTTATTTCTGTATATTTTGTTTGTAAGTCAGAAATAGAACTTTGATTGGTTGTAATAAGAGATTCGAACTTTTGTACAGCTTCGAGCTGGATTTTCATTTGTTCGATAGCGCTTGAAACTTCATCAAGATTGATTCCGTCTAGCTGGTCTTTCAATGTGGCCAATTCATCTGTTACATCTACAGCTGCAATTTTAGCAAGTAATTCTTCAACTTTAGCATTGAGAGTCTCGTCAGTAACAAAGCCGTCAGTGCTAGGAATCATTTTCTTGACTTCTTCAACCAGTTTTTGAGCTTCAGCGATAGCATCAGCCTTAGCTTCAGCAGCAGCCTGTTTAGCAAGTTCTGCTTCAGCTTTAGCTTCAGCGGCAGCCTTTACACCTTCGTCTGCAGTGGACTGAGCTTCATTGATAGCGGCAGTAGCAGCTTCCTGTGCAGCTTTAGCTTCAGACTTAGCTGCTTCCAAGGCTTCATTCAACGCATTGTACTGTGCATTCAATGCATCTAGTCCAGTGTGCAGTTCTCCTTGTACTGATGAGATATCATCATCGTAGTCTTTACAAGAAGAAAGTACGCTTGATGATGCAATAATTACAGCACCAAACAACGCAACACTAATAAACTTTTTCTTCATAAATAAAATGTTTTTGGTTAAAAACTATAAATCACTCTCTATTTTTTCTATAATGTATATTCAAATTAACTTCGCTATTTATATACGGGCTTCATAAAATTGATTTAAGTTCTATAATGCATCGTGAACAGCTGGAAAAAATGAATATTTTCTTCATATATAACCGATTAGTTCTTTTTTTTACTTTCTTTCTTACTTACAATAATGACTTTTCTTCTTGTTTAAGAATGATGTGTTTTTCACATCTCTACACAAGAAAAATTATATATATGATTAACAGTATTTTAATATAAATATAAGATGTATATTAACGTTTATTTAACAATTATGAAGTCAATTATTATTTAAATAATATACTGCATGATACAAAAGTATATATAACTTAAAAATTGACATTATAAATTGATTTAGTGTGTGCTGTTATATTTTATTAATGATAAAAAAATTACTTTTCAGCAGACTTGTGACGAATTATAATTTACAAAAAAACGTCCGGACTTTCACAAGCCCGGACGCCGTTATCCCATTTAAATGAGATTGTTGAACAATATATTGGATTTGTGAGCTTCCAATATAACCTATTAAAACCCTATTTCATTACTTTCTTCCCATTGATGATGTAAATTCCTTTTGGAAGGTCCTTCAATGCATTTTCGTATTGAACTCCCTTTTTGATCATGATACCGTTAACGTTGTAAACGTCTATTTCTGATCCTGCATGATATGCATTGTCAATGGAGGTGATGATACCGTCTACTGAAAGCAGTATTCTTTCGTAAGTATCCGCTGCTCCTTCCAGTTTCAGACTGGCCTGGAAAGCTTTCGCCATGTGGTCAGAAGGTACGGTAAACGCATCCTGTTCCTCATACAAGGTGTAGCATTCGTTTTCGAGTTCTTCCGGTGCGAAGTATCCTTTGATGACGGCTTTTACTCCGTTGTTTTCCAGAACTGCGGATTCCGGTGCCACACCGGCAGGAATAAAGACATCATTGAGGACGGCACTTCCGGTATTGTTCTTCATCTTGACGGCATAGGTCTTTCCTGCGCTGATACCGTTGACAGGGCGTCCCAGTGTAAGGATGCAATCCTTGCCGTTTGTTTCGAAACCGGTAATCTCACGGACTTCCATCTGATCGTTAAGCGTTGCTGCGTCTACATCAAACGGCAGGCAAAGTGTACGCCAGCGTTCAGCATCATTGCTGGTCATGAGGGTGACATCAGCTAAGTTATCATGATCATTGCTAAATTCAGTATTTTCATAAAGTTTCAAATCTATGTTTCCTAAATAATAAAGCTGTACATCACCTAATCCGATCCAATTGTATTTATTCTGCTCATTCAGAAGAATACCAAATTCCATATCTCCTCCCTGATGTAGAACATTTTGTATATAGGTGTAATTCAATACATTCTGTTTTATTTCTTCCTGACGTTCATTCAAATAAAGGCTGATATTATTATTGCTATATGCTTCACCAATCCACACCCGTTGTCCAAAGGCTGCAGCTTTTATATTGTACATGCCTTTAGGAAGTCCTGTCAGTACTTGGTAAATAGCTCTACCACCATTTGCTTCATCAAGACGGTTTTGCCCGTTATAATAACGTTCACAGAATTTTCCATTATATTCACCGTTGACACTCGCATCTTGCCAAACTCTGAAATTTTCGCCATTTTCGATTGAAGCATCTGTATTCCAGCTATTTGTACCAGATTCGAAATTGCGGTTTGTGATCAGGAAACTCAGATCAAAAGCTGTACCGTTGATAGGACGAGCACCTTCACTAATCATATAATTCTGATTGATAGTCCTGAATTTTGTGGATAAATCATATAGTGACGTTCGATTATCTGCAAGTTCCATTTCATTCTCATAACGATCTATTTCATTCTCAAAAGTAGTGCGATCCCCATTTTTTGAGTTGTCTAATAGGAATACTGATTTGTTACGTGCTTCAGATGCTACCTGGTACGCTATTACTGCTTCGGTAGCATTGGTCAATAGTGTACGCATTTCATTGCATATATCAATAATGCTTTCGATATTTGTTGCTGATTCAGAAGCTTGTGCACTATTGAGCATATATTCACGTAGCTTTCTAGTGATTGTCATTGTATCTGATCTGCTCACCAATTCATCTGCCAATTCATCTTTCATGGCTTCATAAGCAGTAGTCTCATTGCCTAAGTACCATAAAGAAACATCAGCTATGCCGTTCCAATTGGCTTGGTTGTCAAACATGGCTTTCAAGCCAATTGTTGCTATGCCATCGGAACCTACATATCCTTTGACAGTATAATAATTCATCACATTACTATTGATCACCGTAAATGCATCATTAAGAGTCAAGGCTACAGAGTATTCCGAAGTCTGTCCGTTACCGCTAAGATTCTTACGGAATGCTGCGGCACGGAGTTCATAGATTCCCTCCGGTAGGTCATTGATATTTTGATATATTGGCATTTGACCTTTTGTAAAAGCTACTGATGCATCCCATTTTTCAAGGAATATACCGTTATATTCCCCTACTACTGCAGCATCTGGCTTACATTGGAAGTTGCCTTCTGTTCCTGCAGTAGCCCAACCTTCTTTAGCTGTGCATGCTGGATTCTGAATCATAAAGGTCACATCTAATGATTTTCCTTCCATTACGGATGGGCCGGCTTTAATGAATGCGGTTCTTGCTTCAATTAAGAGTTCGGTTTGTATGCTTATATCGTTGGCATCTGTGGTTATATTTACTGTGTTTTCAGCATTCTCACAGATTGAAATAAAATCAGCCTGTGATTGGCTATTTTCAGTTTTTGAGAGTAAGTCCTTACAGATGTTGTCTATTTCAATAAATTTGGCATAATTGGCATCAACTAGATCCAATTGCTTATTAATTGCATTTAATTCATTAATTGCATCAGTCATTTGGGGTATAGGTGATGTAGCCTCTAAGCCTTTTGCCGCAGCAATAACCTGTTCAATTCTTTGAGCTATTCCGTCAGGTACAGCTTCAGTCAGATTGTAACGCTGTTCTGTTTGTTGTAGTTTGGTTGTCATATCATTGAAATATGACTGGGATTTCTCTCCAAGATAAGTCAAGCGAAAATCATCGAATACGACCCAGTTATTTAAGTTACTGTTCGTAATTCCAATATAAGCATTACCTTCCGTTACATTAAAATTGATGTATGACCTATAATCATCTCTATTAGAGGCAAATGTCAAAGCTGTAGCCCCCAGACTGCTTCCATCAATTTTTAGACTTATGTTGCTCATTGTATTTGTGATTCCCCCAGCAAAGATTTGTACACTTTCAGGTCTGGTTGCTGCAGCTTGTACGGATAGAGTATATTCACCGTTAGGTAAATTCTTGATAATCTGGCTAAGTTTGAAGCCACAATGCCAGAATTCTATACTTCCGCCACCGAATTGGGGATAGTTGGCTTGTCCGGAATAATCGCTTAATATCCAACTTTCACTATTGGCTGCATCAAAAGTAGGATTACCGATCTTATATGTCATGTCAAAACCATAACCAGCAACAGGAACAGCATTATTGATATATACCTTTCGGGACTCTTCTAATGATGCATAAATGGCGTTAATCTCTTCTACGCTACTGATATGTTCTATTTTTTCTTCTGCGGAATTAATAGCAGTTTGGAAGTCTTGGGCTATGGTATTGTTATTTGCTGTTGAATGGGCTTGTATATCTTTTAGTTCATTAACCTTTGCTTTTGTTTCGGCATAAGGTTCAATGACGGCATCTGCGAGAGTAACTGCTTGAGTCAATTCGTCAAGTGCAGCGGCCCATTCTTCCTCATTATCTTCCGACACTTCTGTTTCCAATGCCTTATTTAAGCGTTCAGCTATTGACTGTGGTATTTGAGTTTGGTCTATCGAATGGCCAGCTTCAAGCATTTCATCCCATAGTGAACCCAAATCAAGTTTTCCAAGATATTCCAATGAAAAATCATTTACGACAACCCATAAATTACTTTCAGAAGTACGAATTCCTATAGTCAGCGTTCCATTCCATACGGTTGCATCTACATAAGTGACGGAAGCCTGTGAATCATAAGTCATTTCATATCCATTCTGTTCCAAATGGAATCCTCCATTACCTTCTGTATGAGTTGCATGAGTGATTTTTGCTGTTGTTTCTTTGTTGCCAGCAATGGCATAAAGATAAAAAGCATCATTGCCACTGTCAACACGTCTGCGCGCTTGTACTTTTACACGGTATTTACCATTGGGAAGTCCTTTCAGTTCCTGGCTCATATCTAATGAACTATGATAGACCTCAAAAAAGCCACCCTTGAATGCTGGATTTACACTAGAATACCAATTGTTCAAATTGTTATTAGAAAATTGGGCATTTTGAATTAAATAACTGACATCAACTGGTTGCTGTTCTGAAGCGTATTTATAAAGGGATTCTTTTGTTTGAACCAATGCATGATTCAATTCATCAAGAGCCAAACTATAATCATCAGTATTTTGTGCCGTATTTTTAGCATTTTCTGCTGAAACTATTGCCATATTGAGTTGAGATACATCCGCAAATTGCCATTGTTCAGCTGCTTTTTTTGCACTTTCTATCGCTACATTTAATGAAGATTCATTGTTTAATCTTAAAAGTTGGACTTGTGAAATGGCTACCCAGTTGTTTAGATTGTCTGAACCGGAACTAAGTCCGATATTGAGTATGCCATCATAATTCACTGATCCAATAGTCTCTACAGACTGCCATTTAGTTGATGTTACCGCAGTGACTCCTTCATTTGCAAATAGCTGAAGAGTACCTTTATTCGAATTGTCGGTTTGTGAACGACCAGTAGCAAATGCCTTTAATGTATATTGTCCTATCGGAAGATAGGGAATTTTCTGCAAAATAAGTGGGGTATTCTGCAAAGGAGAATTGCTACCTATCCAAAATTCCACACCTTTACCTGAATAAACTTCGCTGTCAAGATCCCTGTTATCAACAAGGAATCCCCCCGCAACATTCTTAAAGTGACGTACCCATCCAAGATTTTCGGTTTGACAATCGGCATTTATAATATATGAAGAGAAATCAGTTGATGAAGATTTGATTTGTTTTGCAGGCTGTGAGGTATTAATTATAGCCTTTGGCGTAATTAATGATGCGCTAACGATTGGTGAAACAGGTATAAAACCTAATAAGACAGCCAGTTTTTTTATTACTTGTAGATTTTTTTTCATCGTTATAAATTTTAGGTTAATAAAGGAAAGCAGTCCCGACATATTTTATAATTATAAATATGTGGGACCGCTTGTCATGTTGTAATCCTCCTATTTTTCTTTACGAAAAATGTCGGTTAATTACTGATGTGCACCTGCAGGGATAGTCAGGGTGATATCATAATAACCCTTTTCTATTCCCTTGATTTCACTCCAACGAGAAGAGACTTTAATACGCAATGTAGCAGTTACGGCCGTCTCGAAATTGGCATTCTTTCCATTTTCAGTAAATGTTACAGTTCCTTTTCCATTAAAGTTTGCACTAGCACTAGTAGCACCGTTCTGATTTACATAAAGGTAATTATTTGGATCGTTAGCCTTCAGTGGTTCGTTAATATCTGCATTCGGACCTGATACGAATCCAATCTTTACATCATCGTTTCCGTATATAGACGATAATATGCTATTGCATACATAACCGAATGTATTGTCACCCTGAACTGTCTCCTTCCAATATACCAGTTTTTCACCTCTGTAATCAACCCATTCCATACCCTTAAGCGGATAGTATGATTCATTCAACAAACCAAGAGTCATGCTATTAGCAATATTTCCAGTCCACTCACCACTTGTTTTCGGATTGACTGTATAAACAGCTGTATGCTCGTCGTAAACTTTAGATGTAGGCTGATTACCAAATGTAATCTTAACTTTAATCTTAAGTTCTGGAGTGTTAATATAGTTGTACTGGCTTCCTGCAGCATCAAATTCTAATTTACCAGTTGCTGTATTCAGAGATACACCGCTATATGGCGTTGTAAGTATTTCATATGAAACTTTTGCACCTACATTAGCAGCTTTAGCTCTAAGAGTGCTAATATTTGAATAGAATTCATCCAAATCAAATGACTTACCTAAACTACTTCCGTTCACGTTGAAGTTGAGAGAAAGGTTATCACCATTCCATTGACCAGGTTTCTTCACAAGCTTATCTTGAGTATCATCCAACCAACTATAATCTGTGGCAGCGACAGCAACATTAAATGTATATGATGATGTCATTGTTGTACTAGAACCGCTTGATGCTCTTTCTTCCAATATCAAAGATAGATTTTGGTCTGATGGAATAGAAGAACCAGCTTCAATTACTAAATAAAGTGATTGTGCTTCTATTGCTTCACCGTTTATGTCTGTTATTCCAGCGCCAATTTCATTACCTTTAATCAAATAAATGCCTGAACGAGAACCTGCATTTTGGTCTGTTAAATCAAAGAAGTCAGAAGTACTCAATTCAGTAGCATTTATAGCTTTTCTTGTATACTCTGCCGGTAATTTGATATATTGATCAACAAGTCCATTCCACTTGATTGTTGGATTTCCAGACCATGTTGTATTAAGATTTACATTAACCGTACGACGAACAATATCTACAGTGAAAGAATTGGCATTATTGTATGTAACACCTGCTATGTTAATAGTAACATTAATAACGGAACTTCTGCCGATTTCTGCATTTCCTGCATTCGCAGGTGTTAAAACACCTGATTCAATATTAAATACTCCAGAAGTAGCTGCCCGGTATGATAATTGAGGAGTTTCACCAAATGAAGTAAAGTCGATTGCAGTCCATACTCCAGTCGCAACACCTGCATTATTGCATGGTGTTCCTCCTATTGCGTCTTGGAATGAACTTGTTAAATCCCATGTTGAGTTTTCAGTCGGTTCATCAAGATAGCATTCAACAGATCTGTTTGCTGCAACAGAATTCTTTACTGTGATATCTTTATAATAATTTTCTTTATTTCCAATTACAAAATAATTGGAAACTAGATCAGTACCATTATTATTGATAATCTGATCATTTTCATCTTTATCAGTGTTTGCTATCAATTTTGCACAAACGGCCCAGCCTTTACTACCCGCTGAAACTGTAGGAGGATTTGTAATTTGATAAGTTACAATACCATTAGCTTCATCAATTTGAGCTTCGCCTACTTTAAGATCAGTTACAACTCCCCTTACTTCTTTGCCATCGAAAGTAAGCTTATAATTCTTTGTAAAATCCTTAACAGCTGATGCAGGTGTAATACGGAACGATATGGTGTTTTCATTTTTTACACCAACTAATTGAAAGTCATTAGTTGTCCCCGGCTTTAGAATCATTAATTTTTCTGATTCAAGCTTATATGGATCGTCGTAATTTGATGGTACAAACACGATGCTCTGAACTTGACTTGCAAGAGCTGCCAGAGTAGCGTAATTCTCTTCCAGCTTGTTCATTCTGTCAAGAATGGTAGGATCATCAGGATTAGTTCCATCCTTCAACTGTTCTTTGACCCAATTCAGATCAGCGAGAGCCTGGCTCATACTGGCAGCGCCGTTACCATCAACAAACTTATTCTCAATCAAAGCTTCAGTAATGGTGTTTTTCCAAGTTTCAATATCTTCCAAGCGTCCCAATATGCCTTTTTCAGAACCTTTGCCATTGATAGTTTCCTGAAGCTTTGCCAAATCATCATTGGTAGTAGGAAGGGCAGCAATAGCGGCCAATATTTCATTATCTTCGATAGTTGTGCCTTCACCTGCAGCATAGATCACATTGATAAGACTTTCTATCTTAGTAACCTGTGCAGTCAACTTAGCCAAAGATTCACCGTTATTCTTAACCCAAGCAGCAGCTTCAGTAACATCTTGGCTCACCTCATTCCATGCTTTAACATGATCGTCAAGCACTTTCTTCAAGCTGTCCACTTCTTCTGTAGAAGCAGCCTTTGAAATTTGGTCATTAAGAGATTTGATTTTTCCTTCCAATTCATCCTGCTTCTGAACAAGCTGCTCGTATTTCTCGTCAAGATCACCTTTCACAGAATTAACTTGCTCTTGCAGGTCTTTGATCTGTTCTGCCAATCCAGCAATTTCACCTTCGTTTCCATCTGAGCCATTGATCAGATTAGTCAGTTCTGTGACTTTTTCCTGCAATTCAATTACTGCTGCATTGTCAGCCTTACCACTGGTAATTGTAGCGACATCAGCCTTTAAGTCATTGAGTGCATTGTTCAATGCAGTCAAAGCTTCTGATGAAGACACATCTGGACCTTTCAAGGAATCAATTTGCCCTTGAAGATTAGAAATGTCGTCATCGTAATCAGAACAACCAACGAAAACTGGTGTACTGATAAGCAATGCAGAAAACATTGCTACACTAATAAACTTTTTCTTCATAATAAAAACTGATTAGTTAAAAATATGTTATTTATATTCCTTTTAGTCTTTTTTCTTAAACATACTATATTTTAGATATCAACAACAGTTTTTTCAACAGTAAATGATGTATATTTCATCACATCTCTACACAAGAAGAATTATATATATGATTAACAGTATTTTAATATAAATATAAGATGTATATTAACGTTTATTTAACAATTATGAAGTCAATTATTATTTAAATAATATACTGCATGATACAAAAGTATATATAACTTAAAAATTGACATTATAAATTGATTTAGTGTGTGCTGTTATATTTTATTAATGATAAAAAAATTACTTTTCAGCAGACTTGTGACGAATTATAATTTACAAAAAAACGTCCGGACTTTCACAAGCCCGGACGCCGTTATCCCATTTAAATGAGATTGTTGAACAATATATTGGATTTGTGAGCTTCCAATATAACCTATTAAAACCCTATTTCATTACTTTCTTCCCATTGATGATGTAAATACCTTGCTCTAAACCATTTAGTGCATCACTATATTTAACTCTAGATTTCACCTTTATACCAGAGAGCGTATAAACATCTACATAAAGATGGAGGGCTGAGATATCAATAATTGATGTAGCTATCTCATCATCCTTCAATATAACTTTCACAATATCGCCACCTTCTATTGTCAGATAGCTTCTGAATGCGGGCATTTCTGTAATATTCTCCTGTATAAATTCATTACCATTCAATACAAATGCCTGCTCTGGTATGTTTTTATTGAATACGAAACTACCAAAACCAAAATTTAATTTTATTTCATTATTCTCATCAGTTAATAACAAGGTCTGAGGCTGACTATTGCTAATATGCATATTGTCAAGTATGATTTCAGTTTCACCTTCAGTTTTGGATTTTACGAGATAAGGTATACCGGGGAATATTGTATTAGTAGAATTTAATATCATAGTCAATTCTCCATCCCCGGTCTTTTCTATTGATTTAACACAACGAACCTCATCAAAATATTCTTCTAACTGCATGGATGACATCTCAAATGGAACGCAGAATGTATTCCATTCATCTTTATTTCCAAAAGTTCTATTAAGCCTGATCTGGCTATAAATACCTGGTAATAAAGTCTCAGTTTCATCCATTTCCGTTAAACTAGCTGTTTCTGGCACAGTTTTCTTGAATAATTTCATGTCATTGAGACCGAGCCAATTGGTTGTGTTACCTGCATCCAGTTTTAAACCCAACTTGGCATATCCTGCTTGAACACGTGTAAATGACTCTAACTCAAACAGATCCATACTTGCATAATCCCTACTTGTAACTTCGTTGCCTTTTGCTTCATTTGCACAAAGATAAACATTGCTTCCGTTTGCGAATGCTTTAGCTGTCAACCGATAAATGCCTGCAGGCAGATAAACGTTTTGGTAAATTGCATAAACAGACGACATCGGCGACTGCGATACCCAAGCCTCCATAAATTGACTGTTACCTGCTTTATTGTTAATATTATTGGTTTGTCTGTTGCCTGTTAATAAATCGCTATCCCAGCCAATGGATCTCAGTGATGTAAACGCTGGGATATTATTGACGTTGGGATATTTGAGAAGGAAAGTCATGTCAAATTCAGTTTGCCCCACAGGAACTGCGTAAAGAACATATTCTTGACGTGCCTCTTCCAATTGTTCATAAGCTCTATTAATATGTTCTGCAGTAGTAGCATGTTCTGCTTCTGTCACTAATGATGAAATTGCTGCATCAAATTTTATTTTGTCGTTTTCTGATTCAGGAACAGAATTTTCAGATATTTCATTCGTAATACGTTTAAGCTCACTAAATGCTACATAAATATCAGTAGTTGAATAGGCTGTATTAATCAAATTCTGTAAAGAATCAGCACCTGCTGAATATTTTGCGTAGTCATCTCCAAAATCTGTTCCATCAATCCCTTGATTTAATTTTTCATATATAACAGATGAAATCTTTCCCTCCAATTGTGAAGCAACCTGCTTTGCCTCTTCATTTTTACTGGTAAATAATCCTTTATAATATCCCAAAAGATCATTGCCTATAAAATTTAAATGAACACCGGCAATTGCCAGCCAGTTGTTTTTATTATCGATTCCGGCTTTTAAGCCTATTTTAAGTTCACCGTTTTCATTTACCAAGCCTGCTGTCTTAAATTCTCCCCATACATTTGAAGTAACCTTGGAGGTACCCTCATTAGCAAAAAGTTGAAGTGAACCATCATTTACATTGTTATTTGATTGATTACGTCCCATTGCATAAGCTGTAATTTCATAAGCTCCGTCAGGAAGTCCTGTGAGTGTTTGCCATATAAGATCTTCGTTTTGAAGTCCTGAACTTGTCCAAAACTCCACGCCACCACCAGAGTAAACTGAAGAATTTAATTCTGCATTATTGACTACATAATTTGCTGCGACATTTTTAGAATTTCTTATCCAGCTTTGTTCACCAGCAGCTTCATTGACCGTACATGTGGGATTCATGACCATGAATGTAAAGTCTAGACTTTTACCATCAAGTGGTTCTGCATATTTGATATACGCCAAACGTTCTTCTGACAGGGTATTTTCAATTCTGTCATATGTTTCTAGTTCAGTAGCAAGATTTACGTCAGCTTCAGCTTTTAGTATGGCATTCATGTATTGTGTCTGGACATTGGCATCCGACGAAGTGGATGAAGCCAACAAATCGTCATGTTCAGTAATTACATTTTTTACTTCATTATAACGTTCAATCAAAGTTGAATATTCACTTTGGGCATTTTGTAATTGGGTTATAGCAGATGAATATTCATCAATAGTGCTTGCATTTTCTGTTTCATGTAGTATTTTAACAATCAGGCCTTTAATTCCATCGCTTTGTGTACTTTCAGACATATTTGTCAATTGGTCGCGTAAATCATCATACTCTTCAGCTAATACATCTTCCAATCCATCAGTACCGAGATATTCCAGTTTCACATCTTTAAATGCAATCCAATTGAAGTTTGCATCATTAATTTTGAATCCAATTTTTAACTTGCCATCCAAAGTGACAACACCTTCAACGGAATAAACTCCAAAAGTTCCTTTATTGATAGGTTGCCCATCGCATACACTTGCTTCCGAGCCGTTTATAAAGATAGAAGCACCTACGGGAGTACCACTACCTGCTTCATTTATAGTTCTGACAAGTGCTGATGCTTTATAAAATCCAGGAGCTAATCCGTCAAGTTGGCAGCTGATCACTGCATCATTTAAGAGGTTACCGCTACTGACCCAATTTTCCAGGAAAGGAATTTTCATATTACTACCATCAGTATTGCCCTCTGTAGACCATGTATTGACATGAAATGTGTTGCCTCCCTCAATAGTCCATCCTGCCAATTGATAATTGTTTGAGTTGGTTATCAATCCGGTTAGATCCATGGGGGTGTCTTTATTAACGTTTTCCATTTTATACAGACGTAAATTATCATAACTAACGTCTGCACGTCCGGAATTAACCATGTTTTGAACAAGAGATACTGTTATTTTTGTAGCAGTTTCTACTGTAAACACAGAACCAAGGCTATTCCAGTCGGCTGTGACCATATAATTGTCAGATCCAGGATTGGATCCCCAGTTTGCACATGAATACGCTCTTCTGACTGCTTTGTTTTCACCTAATATCTTTTCATTGATATCCGTAACTTTCATTCCTAGCGTGGTGCCATTGTTGTTGGCATTGTTGTTGTTGGAATAGTCTGCTGCCTTATAATCTATTTCAACATAATAAATACCTGGTTCCAGTTCGGATAAAGATGTGGTCTTAATTTCACCTGCATTATGTGCCCATCCTTGACGATTGAAATAATAATAGGTGCCATCGGTAGGTTTGATTATTCCAGAACCATCTGCCGGAAAACCTGTCGATGACTTACTCTCCTCACTCTCTACCTGGAAGTTGGACATCTCAACTAATTCCCAACCATAAAGTCCATTGGAAAGATTTGTCTTAACTTGTACATCAGTAATTCCATCTTTAGCTTTCAAGGTTTCAAATGATGGATTCGGCATATACAAATTGGTGACATCGGTTTGAGCATAAAGAAATCCCCACAATGAACAGATAGCGGATACTGATAGTAGTCGTTTTTTCATAATTCGATTTTTAGATATAACAAATTAAATAAATATAATAAAATTCTGTTTCAACAACGATACAGAGGTGCAGTCTAAAGAAATGATTTAAGGTTGTTATAGGCAAGGAAGAGTAAAGGTTTAAAATGCCTTCTCTCTCCTTGTTATGACTAATATTTTGTTCCATCCACGGATTGGTCAGCCTCTTTGACTGTTATATACCATTTTCCGCTTTTTTTTACAGGGTTAAACATGAAATTAATCGTATTTGGTGTAGCATCACCATCCTTCTTTTCGAAAAATTCAATAGTATATTTTACATCATTGACACCGGATGTATTGAAAGAAAAATAATCTAATTTATAGTCAATGACAGGAAAAAATTTGAAATTTTTCCTTAACTGCCGTTCCTTTTCCTGCGATAACGGTTTCAATTCGCCATCTGGCGTGATCAGATGAAACATTTTCATGGCGTCATCTATACGGCCACTTTTCAAGGTATTCATACACTCATTACAGATCTTTATCATTTCCACCGTATCCTCAGATGTTAATTCTTTAACAAATGCGGCATGTTCTTCCTGTACCATTTGTTCGGAAGATTTTGGTTTGTGATCGACGCAAGATATTTGCACGTACCCCAAAGTCAAAGCTACGATAAATATCCAACCCAACTTCTTCATTTTGCCTCTCTTTAAGTTTATATTAAAGGAAAAGAAGCGTGTGCCTCATTCATGATGACACACACGCTTTGTTTATTCATACAATGAAATCTCAGTTCTATAAAGAATTAGTTTCCTTGTGTACGAGTAACCTTACATACTACATAGGTCTTGATTGTACCCCAATCATAGGTGAATTCAACCGGTATACGAATATCGTAGTCGCTTACATTCAGCCCTTGATTCTCATACTTAATCTTACCCATTTCAGCAACAATTGCATTAAATGTTGCTGCACTTCCCGCGCTTTCTTTATTATAAGCAGACAAATCGAAAGTTAGGCTGCCAGTAACGGGGTCGCCATCATTATCAACCTGCGTCAACTTAATATTCGGATTAACGTCAGTCAACTTCTTGGTATTAATGTCGTTACCATTCATATTGGTTGTTGCATTAGCTACATCTACCTTAACTGAGCTGAAACCATAGAAGGCATACAACCAGCTATTGTCATAATTTCCGTCTTTGACGAACTGTACATCACGCCAGTCAATGAAGTTAAACAACTTAGCGACATCAACCGTTGAACCATTTTGTTTACCGTCTACAAATTCACCGACTCCATTGTCTTTGACATCAACAGGACGGAGGAAGAATGCCTTAAACGGATTATCATTAGATACAGGCATCACATAGTCACAACTATTTGAGGCACAGATTCCGAGATATACATAAAGACCAGAGGCAGAATGCTGTGCCTGATCACTATTAAGAACGGCCTTTGCAGTTGCATTATCCAAATAGGTAATCTCGCCAGTGCTCTGATTCAATTCTGCAATCTTAATACTGTTAGCATACAACTCGTTATTCATATAAGCGCCAGCTTTAGAATTCAAAGCGTATTTTTCTTCATTAGCAGAATTAACGTCAAATAGGCGGCTAGCATTAAATATATCTTGTGCCTTATTATCTTTACCTACTGTTAGTCTGTAGCTAGTTCCGTCTGAACCTACGATGCTGATATTTTCAGCATTAAAGGCAGGATGGAAATAATATTTACTAGCAGTTACCTTAGCATTACTGAAACTCATAATGTTACCTTCCCATGCTTGATCAGCATCTACTGTATAAGGCTTTGGATCTCCTCCATCTTGAGGATAAGGAACATTCAAGCGAATAGCCTGGTCTAATGCATCATTAGGTGTTCCATCTGCAGCGAACCAGAAGTTTACATTCTTCTTAGACACATTGGTTGTGAGATTCTTGATGACAGTAACCTTCAATGGCATATAGATATCGCCGTAAGTATTCTTATACTGGCTTGCATATTTAACATAGATAGTCACTGTATGACCTTCTTTTTCGTAAATAGCCTGAAGATCTGCCGGAGTTAATTCCCAGTTAAGGACATTATTGGTCGTTCCCTGAGGATCTGGCATTTCTGTTACTACACCCAGTGATTGAGTAAGCAATTTATGATTCTCATCATACTGTTTACCCTCATTAGATGATGCATCAACATCAAATTTATAACGATCCTCGAATTCTTCCTTGCTTGCTCCTGCTGTCACTTCATACAATTTATCTGAAATTTCTGCCCAAGTAAGCGTCTTGTTCAAGTCATCGCAGCCAAAATCTGCATTTGAGAGATCGAATACTGGTGTATTCATATCTTCTGGTGCATTTTCTGGTGCATCGGTGATTTCAATTTTAATGTAGCCATCAAGCACCACATTCCCATTAATATCTTTTACAAGCACCTGAACTAAAGGATGTTTACCTATTGAGGATGGTCCTTGGTTACCTGTTGTTTCTCCTTCAGAGTTTACTGTTCTTGCATATAACACGCCATCAGTCAATGCTGCATACTTACTATCTGAAGTAGTATTGCTTCCAGCTGTATAATCAATCAAATTAAATTCATAAGTCAAACCATACTGGGCTTCTTCTCCATATTTCCAAATTTTATGAGTTCCATTATTTTTGGTCTTTGAATCCCAATCATAATGCATCTCCATCAATTCTTTCAAGTCAATTCCATCTTTATTATCATAACGCACCTTAACTTGAGCAACCTTAGATATAGCCTTATTAGGAGTATCGTACAAATGATCATTCTGTCCAGTCTGTGAGCAATCTTCTGCGCTTTCTGCACTTTGTATATCCTTGGAAGCAAAAGCTATAGCTTTAGGAGTAAGAGTAGATGCATATAACATTGCATAGTCAGAAGTAATGGTCGTATCACCCTTCTCATCACTGCGCACAACAGCCTGCAAAGCAAAAATAGAGCCTTCGCCTTTGGCCTTGATTTTACTACCTGTTGCCTTCATAGAGACAGTCAGAATACCAGCATCATCAGAAACTTTATCCACTAAAGTTATTTCTGCAGCAGATGCCTCACGTGTAACAACTTCTACATCTCTTGAAATAAATGAAAGGTCTTCCTTGTTAACCTTTGCAGAAGACGGGTTTAAATGATAAGCTACATTGATGGTTGGATTGTATTCTCCAGAACCTGCTGATACAAAATTCCATTTAACAGGATCAAGAAGCTTACATGCTGTGCCTTCATTATCTGTCACATCCACAGCGGCACCCATTGCAGTTCCGGCATACGTTGTATATGTCAAATATCCGTACTCAGCCGCTTCGATACCATCTACGTAAAGGCCAGATTTGAATACTAAAGAACGGAGCTCATCTCTTAAAAGAACTGAGAGATTGCTGTTGATTTTTTCAATCTGAGCTTCTACTGCTGAAAGCGCATCTTCAACTACCTCCAAATCATCAGATGTAGCCAGGTTTGCGATCGTAGAATTAATAAGACTTATAGCATTATCTATCTCCGTATCTTTATTTTTAAGAGAAGTAATATCAGAAGCGTTTGCATCTATTAAGGCTTTATATGCCTCCACGGCAGTCATTTGATTCTTTAACTGCTCAATAGCTTGTGCGTTGGCATTAACCGTAACGTCTATTCCCTGCAATCCTTCCAATTTAGACAAACCTTCCTGAATAGCGGAAATTTTGCTATTCAGATCATTAACTTTCTGAGTAAATGCATCGTTTGTTACAAAATCACCCTCAGGCATATTCTCTATTTCCTGACGTAAGGCCTCAACTTCTGCTTTTGCAGCTTCGATGGCTTCTTCTTTAGCTTGAGCGGCAGCCTGTGTTGCAAGAGCTGCATCGGCTTTAGCTTCTGCGGCTTCCTTCAGTGCTTCGTCACCAGTTGACTGAGCGTCTTTTGCTGCCTGTACAGCTTCATTAGCAGTAGTTTGAGCAGCAACAACATCTGCTTTTGTTGATTCCAAAGCAGTATTCAATGCTGCTATTTGCTCGTCTAAAGTCTTCTTGTTGTCAGTAACTTGACTCTGTAAGCCTGAGATGTCATCATCATAGTCCTTACAAGAAGTTACTACGCTTGTTGATGCAAGCATCAATGCACCAAACAAAGCTACACTAATAAACTTTTTCTTCATAATAAAAACTGATTGGTTAAAAATATGTTATTTATATTCTTTTTTCTCTAAAACCACCTAATTTATAAGTATTAATAAAAAATTCTCTTACATCTCTACACAAGAAGAATTATTCCATTGAGAATTAGAGGTCTATAATAAAAAATATAATGTATTTAAGATTCTTTATTATTATTATTAAGGCAGTTCTATTAAAGAATAAGAATATTGAAAATATAGTATTATATAAATATTCTTCAAATATAAGATTTAAATGTTCCTTTTTTTATTTTGTTAACATAATCAAGAGCCATTATGTGTGATAGTGTATTCTAAAAAAAATGGTTATTTATATTTATTGACTAGTTCATATTATAAATTATTTACATAGTATATTTGATATAAGTATATTATAGAGTAAAAACTAATAATATTATGTAATTGATTGATCTTAATATATAATATAAAATTATTCTAAAGTATATGTTGATGAATTTGTTTTGTATTAAAAAATCTTATTTTAGAGTGGTATTTAATATTAAGGATAGATAAAATTACTGATTACACAAATATACCATTATATAAGAATAATAGACACAAATGATATTTATTTGAAATGATATTAGCTTATAGATTATCAAAATCCACTATTGAGCAAGAATAAGAAATGTATTGGGCTGATCCTTTTCTGTGTTAATTAGGTTCTTATGCTAAAATATTAAGGAATAGATATATTGATTATTAGTTTAGACTATATATAAAATAGAATATAAAAGTCGTTACGCTTAATATACTATATTATAATAGGGTGATATTTCAAAATATGGTGTCTTGATTTAAAAAAACGATTTTTTTTCTCAAAAAAAGACCGGTTTGCTTTGCTAATTTAATAATTATATCTACATTTGCACCGATGTTTAACGTCTCTTGTGTAGAGATGTAAACATTAAAAAATGTTACATATTGCCTATTCTATTGTAAATAAAGAGTGTTTTTAGTTTTATTGGCGAATAAAATGAATACTTGACCTTGACTCTCTTTATTGGATTAGAATAGGCAATTGTTTTGTATCGGGATGGTAAAAAGTAGACAGGGTATAGCGCGAATAAATATAATTTGTTAATTTTGTGTGAATTTTAATCTAACCTTTTTTATTATATGAGAAACTTATTGTGGAGAATCATTGGAGTTATTGGTTTTTGTTGGTGTGTATTAGTTGGATATGCGCAACGGATTTCTGATCGTGCTGCGGTATATGAAGGAGAATGTATGGCAGATGAAGGGGCTTGGTGTTGGTTTGCTGATCCGCGTGCTATTCATTATGAAAGTCCAACGGGAGATATAAACAGAAGTTATATTGGGTATATAGATGTGCACGGGAATATTAAAGCCGTGCAGTATGATTTCTTGTCGGGTGAACGAAAAGAAGTGTTGATTCGTTCTTACTTTCAGCCGGATGATCATAATAATCCTACTTTTTTGGTATTGCCTGACGGGCGAATTATGATTTTCTATTCGCGGCATACAGATGAACCCTGTTTTTATTATAGGATATCCCGTCTTCCTGGCGATGTTACAGTTTTGGGAGAAGAGCATAAACTGGTGACTAAGGATAATACAACATATCCTTCTCCTTTTATTCTTTCTGATGACCCCGAGCACATTTATTTGTGTTGGAGAGGGATTAACTGGCATCCGACGATTGCCAGGTTGACTATGCCGGATGAAAATGATAATGTTGAATTTGATTGGGGGCCATATCAGATGGTTCAGTCATCCGGAGCACGTCCTTATGCAAAGTATCAGTCTAATGGCAAGGATAAGATTATGTTGACCTATACAACTGGTCATCCTGATAATGAACAACCTAACTGGCTTTACTTTAATTATGTCAATATTAATACGTTGCAGCTTGAGGATGTGAAAGGGAATGTCTTGTCCGATATAGCAGCCGGGCCTTTGCGTGTGAATAAAACGGAAGAATATCTCAGTAAGAATCCTGTGACCGTTGTTGATCATACACCGGGGATGCGTGATTGGGTTTGGCAGATCGTGTCTGATAAAAACGGATATCCGGTTATAGCGATGGTGAAGATTAGTGATGATAAAGCCTCACATGATTATTATTATGTATATTGGGATGGAAGTAAATGGGAGAGTCGTTTCCTTGTTAATGGAGGAGGGCATTTTCATCAGACTTCAAATATTGAAAAGTGTTATAGCGCAGGAATGGCTTTAGACCCTGTTCAACCTAATGTGGTGTATTGTTCGGTGCCTGTCAATGGTGCTTTTGGTAAGATGTATGAAATTATAAAATATACGGTTAATATCGGATCTGGACAAATCGATACGGAAAGAATAACTCGTCATTCACGTAAGAATAATGTCCGGCCGTATATTTTGCCAGGTTCGGAAAAATCTCCATTGCGGTTGGTGTGGATGCATGGCGATTATTATGACTGGATTGTCAGTAACCAACGTCCGGGATATCCGACTGCCATTTATGGTGATATGATTTGGCCTGAGAGACCTTTGGCTTTGGATAGTGCTTTGATTTGTGGGAATGATTTGAAAACTTTTGTGGATGGAAAAGACCATCTGAAGATAAAGGTGGATAAAAAGTGGAAAAATTCTGCTTTCACATTGGCGGTTCGTCTGAGTCTGGCATCCGATTCTGTTGGTGGACTACTTTGTGATGGTGGTAAATGGGCTTATGGCTTGGATGCCGAATCGTGGAAACCTTATATTCAATCTGATGAAGAACAATATAATAGTTGCAATTTATTGGGATCAGCTGATTCATGGTTGAATTATGGTCGTGGAACAAATGGCAAATGGTATCCTGCAGAGCGGTTTAAAACATTTCATTTGGTTTTGACTTATCAGAACGGAAGACTGGTAACTTATCTTAATGGGTTGATTGATCAAGTCGTAGATATGAAGGAATGTCCGTTGGGTACTATAAAAATAGGTGGATTTGAAGGTTCGGTTTCGGATTGTCGGCTTTATCATCGTGCACTGAATCAAGAAGAAATCGAATTTTTAGTTTCTGAAAGTCACGAATAATCGTTATTTTTGCAAAAAAATATAGAGAACCTTGATTTCAGTAGAAAATTTAGAAGTAGAATTTGGAGCCACCCCCTTATTTCAGGGGGTGTCTTATGTCATAAACGATAAGGATCGCATAGCGTTAGTCGGTAAGAATGGGGCTGGTAAGTCTACAATGTTGAAAATTATTGCAGGATTGCAACAGCCTACAGAAGGAACAGTAGCTGTTCCAAAAGATACCACGATAGGGTATTTGCCTCAAGTCATGATTCTGACTGATGAGCGTACTGTTATGGAAGAGGCTACTTTGGCTTTTGAGCATATACGTGAGATGCAGGAGAATCTGGATCGTTTGAATAAAGAACTTGCAGAAAGAACGGATTATGAGAGTGAAGATTATATGGCACTCGTAGACCGTTTTACTCATGAAAATGACCGTTTCCAGATGATGGGAGGTATGAATTATCAGGCTGAAATAGAGCGTACGCTGATGGGCTTGGGATTTAACCGTGAGGATTTCAACCGTCCGACGAAAGAATTCAGTGGTGGATGGCGAATGCGTATAGAATTGGCCAAATTGCTTCTGTCCCGTCCTGATGTCTTGTTGTTGGATGAGCCTACCAACCATCTTGATATTGAAAGTATTCAGTGGCTGGAGAATTTCTTGTCAACCAGAGCCAGTGCCGTAGTGCTGGTAAGTCATGACCGTGCATTTATCAATAATGTCACAAACCGTACTTTGGAAATCTCGTGCGGACGGGTTTATGATTATAAAGTCAAGTATGACGAATATGTCAGACTGCGTGCCGAACGTCGGGAACAGCAATTACGTGCTTATGAAAATCAACAAAAGGAAATTGCTGATATTAAGGATTTTATAGAGCGATTCCGTTATAAGCCAACAAAGGCTGTGCAAGTACAAAGTCGTATCAAGCAACTTGAAAAGATGATTCCTATAGAAGTGGATGAGGTTGATAATTCTTCGCTTCATTTGAAATTTCCGCCTTCCATGCGTAGTGGTGATTATCCGGTTATATGTGAGGATGTGGAAAAGGCTTATGGTGATCATGTTGTATTTCATCATGTCAATTTGACCATCAAGCGTGGAGAAAAGGTTGCTTTTGTAGGAAAAAATGGTGAAGGAAAATCAACTCTGGTAAAATGTATTATGGGTGAAATACCCTATGATGGACATCTTAAGATCGGCCATAATGTACAAATCGGTTATTTTGCCCAAAATCAGGCTCAACTGTTGGATGGAGAATTAACCGTGTTTGATACGATTGATCGTGTGGCAAAGGGAGATATCCGTTTGAAAATAAGAGATATTCTTGGTGCCTTTATGTTTGGAGGTGAGGCTTCTGACAAGAAAGTCAAGGTCTTGTCCGGAGGAGAACGGAGCCGATTGGCCATGATCAAGCTTTTGTTGGAACCCGTCAATTTCCTCATATTGGATGAGCCAACCAATCATTTGGACATGCGCTCCAAGGATGTCCTTAAAGAGGCCATACGTGATTTTGATGGCACGGTAATCGTTGTCAGCCATGACCGGGAGTTCCTTGATGGCTTGGTGACAAAGGTTTATGAATTTGGTGGCGGACTTGTCCGTGAACATCTTGGTGGTATCTATGATTTCTTGAAAAACAAGCAGATAGATTCTTTGAATGAACTTTCTTCAAATAAGGTTCAAAAGGTACAGCCTGAAGTGGAAGAAGAAAAAAATGTCAGTCAGAGTCGTCTGACTTATGAACAACAGAAGGAGGTTCAGAAGAAAATCCGTAAAATGGAGAAAAATATCGCAGGATGTGAGGAACGGATCAATCAGCTGGAAACACAAATTGCAGCTCTGGAAGAGAAACTGACAACTCCGGAGGGTGCTGCAGATGTGTCTTTGTATGAACAACATGGACAGCTGAAAAAAACACTTGATGAGGCTGTGGAAGAATGGGAATCGTTATCGATTGAACTAGAGGAAGTCAAATCAGAATTGCAATAACGTAAAAGGTTAAAAGAACAAATAATATGAATATGAAAATGTGGTTGCCTGTTATGGCAATAATGGGCATGTCAATGCAGAGCAGTCGGGCAGAAGTGATGCCAGACAGTTTGAATTCAGGTATTAATGTTCGGAATCTGGATAAGAACGTCCGTCCGGGATCTGATTTCTATGAATTTGCCTGTGGAGGTTGGATGGCTAATAATCCTTTAAAGGCTGAATATTCCCGTTATGGTACTTTTGAAGAACTGATAGAGAATAATGCTATGCAGATCAGGGGACTGATAGAGGAATTAGCAGCAACTCCTCATCCTCAAGGCTCTCTGGAACAGAAAATAGCAGATATGTATAATTGCGTGATGGATAGCGCAGCGCTTAATAAGGCCGGCATATCTCCTATTGCAGGCCGTCTGGAACAGATAGGCCAGATTAAAGATAAAAAAGCCTTGTTTGATTATGCTATTTCTGTTTATGCTGACGGTATTCCCAATTTGTTCGGTTTTTATGTTGGGGCTGACATTAAAAACAGCAGTATGAACCTCTTGTCTGTCGTGCAGGCTGGTCTGACGTTAGGTGAGCGTGATTATTATCTTGACGAGGAGGAGGCAACGGTACGGATTCGCGAAGAGTATAAGAAATACATTGTAGATATGTTCTGCAAGTGTGGGTTTACAAAAGCTGAGGCACAAAAGAGGATGGAAGACGTGATGCGTATAGAAACGCGTATGGCTGTTCCTTCTTATGACGCGACTAAACTTCGTGATCCGGAGGCCAATTATCACAAGATGAGTTACAGCACTTTTGTTCAAGATTATGCTGACATCGACTGGAAATCCTTTTTTAAAGCAGTAGGCGTAAATGGACTTTCTGAATTAAGTGTGAGCCAGCCGGAACCTGTGCGTGAAGCAGGTAAAATATGGAAAGATGAGACACTTGACGGTTTGAAGTCTTATTGTATGTGGACTCTGATTGATGCGGCTGCACCTTATTTATCTGATGAACTCCGGGAACGTAGTTTTGCCTTTTATGGTAAGGTGATGTCTGGTCGTGAAGAAGAACAACCCAGGTGGAAACGTGCTGTGTCTGCTGTTAATGGAGGATTGGGTGAGGCCGTTGGTCGTCTTTATGTACAGAAATATTTCCCTGAGGCCGCAAAAGTGCGAATGCAGACGCTGGTTCGTAACCTTCAGAAAGCATTGGGACAACGGATTCGTGAGCAGGAATGGATGAGTGAAGAAACTCAGGCTAAGGCTATCGAAAAGTTGGATGCGTTTCATGTGAAGGTGGGATATCCTGATAAATGGAGAGATTATTCTGCATTGCAGATTGGTCATTCTTATTGGGAGAACTATATCAATTGCAACCGTTTTGAGTTGGCAAATATGATTCGCGAGAAACTGAATAAACCGGTTGATCCTGATGAGTGGTTCATGAATCCTCAGACTGTCAATGCCTATTATAATCCGACAACCAATGAAATCTGTTTTCCTGCCGGTATCCTTCAGGCACCGTTCTTTGACATGTCTGCAGATGATGCCTTCAATTACGGAGCTATTGGTGTAGTGATAGGCCATGAGATGACACACGGATTTGATGATAAAGGACGTCAGTTTGATAAAAACGGAAATCTGACAGACTGGTGGACTGCAGAAGATGGCAAGCGTTTTGAAGAGAGAGCCAAGGTATTGGAAGAATTTTTCAATCGTATAGAGGTGCTTCCGGGATTGAATGCTAATGGCCAGTTGACATTGGGTGAGAATCTGGCTGATCATGGTGGTATTATGGTGGCTTATCAGGCGTTTTTAAATGCTACGAAGGATCATCCATTGGCTGATAAGGATGGATTTACGCCGGCTCAGCGTTTCTTCCTGGCTTATGCTAACTTGTGGGCTGCCAATATCAGAGATGAAGAAATTCGCAGACGGACCAAGATAGACCCTCATTCATTGGGTAACTGGCGAGTAAACGGTACATTGCCCCATATTGATATGTGGTATGATGCATTTGGTGTGACCGATAAGGATGCTATGTTTGTACCAAAAGACAAACGAGTGTCTATATGGTAAGGAGGAGGCCGGACGGCCTCTCCTGTGCCTCCGGTTTCTATAATAAAAAAAGAGAAAGGAAATAAAATATGCCATTAAATTTACCAGATAAATTACCTGCAATAGAATTGTTAAAAAAGGAAAATATTTTTGTAATTGACAGTTCGAGAGCTTCAAAGCAGGATATACGACCGTTGCGTATTGCGATATTAAATCTTATGCCGCTGAAAATTACGACGGAGACCGATCTGATACGGCTTTTGTCGAATACGCCTTTACAGATAGAGGTTTCTTTTATGAAAGTAAAGGGACATACCTCAAAAAATACTCCGATAGAACACATGAAAGCGTTTTATCGTGACTTTGAATTGATGAAGGAGGAAAAGTTTGATGGAATGATTATTACAGGGGCTCCAGTAGAACATCTTGATTATTCAGAAGTCAATTACTGGTCGGAAATTACAGAGATTTTTGACTGGGCCCGTACGCATGTCACTTCAACGCTTTTTATTTGTTGGGCTGCGCAGGCGGGACTCTATCATTATTATGGTGTTCCGAAATACAGTCTGGATAAAAAAATGTTCGGCATATTCAAACAGTATCCTTTGGATGCTCATTTGCCTATTTTCAGAGGATTTGATGATGAATTTTATATGCCACACAGTCGTCATACGGAAGTAAGACGAGATGATATCCTGCAAGTTCCTGGTTTGGAGATTATTGCAGAATCTCCACAGTCTGGAGTCTGTATGGTGATGGCACGTGGTGGCAGAGAAATTTATGTGACAGGACATTCTGAATATTCACCTTATACATTGGATACGGAATATAAGCGGGATTTGGCAAAAGGATTACCTATTGAGATGCCTGAGAATTACTATTGCCATAATAATCCAGATGAAGGACCCTTGGTTACATGGCGTGCCCATGGCAATCTGTTGTTCTCTAACTGGTTGAATTATTATGTGTATCAGGAAACTCCTTATGATATCAGTGCAATACAATGACAGATAAGTTTCGTTATATTGAACTTCTGGCGCCTGCTAGAAATTTGGAATGTGCCATTGCAGCGGTTGATCATGGCGCAGATGCCGTTTATATTGGTGCTTCGCGTTTTGGCGCACGTTCTTCTGCGGGAAATTCGTTGGAAGATATCGCCACGCTGGTGGCTTATGCCCATCAGTTTAGGGTTAAGGTTTATGTGACGGTTAATACTATCTTAAAAGATGATGAACTGGCAGATACAGAAAAGCTTGTATGGCAGCTTTATCGTTGTGGAGTGGATGCATTGATTGTGCAGGATATGGGCTTGCTGAAGTTGAATTTGCCTCCGATACCATTGCATGCCAGTACGCAGATGGATAATAGAACGCCTCAGAAGGTCAAATTCTTACGTGACCAAGGTTTCAGTCAGGTCGTATTGGCAAGAGAGCTGACCCTTAAAGAAATCAGTCAGATTCATGAGGCTTGTGACGTACCTTTGGAGGTCTTTGTTCATGGTGCATTATGTGTCAGTTATAGTGGTCAGTGTTATGTGTCTCAGCATTGCTTTGGCCGGAGTGCGAATAGAGGAGAGTGTGCCCAATTTTGTCGGTTGAGTTTTGATCTTGAAGATGCAAACGGCAAGACAATAACAAAAGACCGTCATTTGCTTTCGCTTAAGGATCTGAATCAGAGTGAAGAACTGGAGCGTTTGTTGGATGCCGGAGCTTCATCTCTGAAGATAGAGGGCAGATTAAAGGATGTAACTTATGTGAAGAATGTGACGGCATATTATCGTCAGAAACTCGATGCTATATTTAGCCGTCGAACTGAGTATAGGAAGGCTTCAACCGGAAACGTAAAACTTAATTTTACTCCTCAGCTGGAGAAAAGTTTCAATCGGGGATTTACACATTATTTCTTGAATGGCCGGACTACTGATATATTTTCTTTCAATACTCCCAAGTCAATGGGTGAATATGTCGGCAATGTGAAAGAAGTGCGCGGACGTTATCTGGTGGTAGCCGGAGTTAAGTCATTTGCGAATGGGGATGGATTCTGCTTTCTGGACGGGAATGGACATTTGAAAGGATTTAGGGTCAACAAGGTAGAGAACAATAAATTGTATCCTATGGAGATGCCGGATATAGCGCCTCGTACTCGTCTTTATCGGAATTATGATCATGCTTTCGAGGTTTTGCTTGGCAAGTCATCAGCTGTCCGGAAAGTTGCAGTTAGCTGGATTATGGAAGATTATGCTGATGGTTTCAAACTGACTTGTCAGGATGAGGATGGAATATCTGTTTGTTGTGCTTTTCCGTATGAAAAGGTTGCTGCTCAGAAGTCACAGACAGAAAATATCCGACTTCAGTTGGGTAAATTGGGGCAGACCGTATTTGAAGTGAAGCATACGGATATATTCTTTTCGCAAGAGTGGTTTGTTCCTTCTTCTGTGTTGACAGACTGGAGACGCCAGGTGCTATTACGGCTTGAACAGGCCAGAAGAATAGGTTATCGGCAGGCACTTCGTCATTTACAGACCCCATTTACACAAGAACTGAATCGTCGGCATGGAAAACAAACAGAAATTTTTGTTCCGGATAAGCTGACATATACAGCAAATGTAATGAATCATTTGGCTGAAGAGTTTTATAGGGAAAACGGGGCACTTGAAATAGATCCTGCCTATGAGAAAAAAGAGCAGCAGGAAGTTCCGTTGATGTTCTGTAAGCATTGTCTGCGTTACAGTTTGGGATGGTGTGTACGTAATGGTGGTGAGCGTTCACCTTACAAGGAACCTTATTATCTGATTTCTTCGGATGGTAGACGGTTCCGTTTGGAGTTTGATTGCGCGCAATGTCAGATGAAGGTTTATGCAGCTCGCTAAAACGTTGAAATGGTTGTGGGCAGTCTGTTTGGCCATGCTGTTTACTGCCTGTTATTATCCCCGGCAGGATTATGCAGATGAGTGGGATATGACGGAGGGCAAACGTGATTCGTTAGATTTTGCCTCCCGTCACCATTACAACGAAAATTTCAATTTCCTGGTTGTTGCTGATACGTTGTATCTTCGTGAACAGCGTCCGTGGCATAATGAGGATAAGGCAGGTAAAAAGAATGATAGTTTACAGGTGACGGCTGGTGATCGTCTGGTTGTTGCAGATATTCTTATTATTCCAGAGGATTCAGTTGATTCGGTTTGGGTAAAAGTTGCCCGGGATCAAGTGACGATGGGATGGGTACATGAACAGTATTTACTTAAAAATGTGATACCTGACGATTCTATTTCTCAGTTTATCCATTTCTTCAGTAACAAGCATTTAATTTATTTTATTTCCTTCATGGGATTGATGCTTGTGGTCTATATTATCCGTCGTCAACATCAGGAAAGATTTAGGATGGTGCATTTCGATGATATAGAAAGCCTGTATCCTACCATGTTGTGTATTGTTTTGTCCGGTTCGGCTACGCTGTATGCCAGTATTCAGAATTTTATTCCTGACACGTGGGTAGAGTTCTATTTTCATCCAACCTTAAATCCTTTTGGTTTACCCTTTATCATAGGTTTTTTTATAGCGTCGGTATGGCTGGTTATTATTCTGGCTATTGCTTCTGTTGATGATGTCTGTAAACAGTTACCTGTGCATGAGGCTATTCTGTATCTCATCGCTTTGTTGGGTATGTGTGCCGGATGTTATCTCTTCTTTTCTTTGACGACCTTGTATTATATAGGTTATCCTTGTTATATTTTCTATGTTTACTGGTCTTTGTCCAGATATTTCAGAATAATTCGTAATGTTTATTTGTGTGGACATTGTGGCAGAAGAATACGTTCTAAGGGGTATTGTCCTTATTGTGGTGCCTGGAATGAATGATCGGAAATAAGATATTTGCTGTTTTCCTGGTCTCTGGCTATAGTTTTTATGTGTTTAGGTTGGATACACGAATCTATTCTTTTATTTTAGTGTTTTTCACCTATTAAACTATAATGATTATGGCAACAAAAGAGACAAAAAAAAGTACTAGTGAGTTTTTTTCTTATATGCAGAGCAGAATAGCTCGTCTTCACAGACGTGGTCGTTTCGGAACCTGTCAGAACTATGAGAGAGCTTATCGTAGTTTGAGACGTTTTTATGGTGACAAGCCACTTTCGTTTAGGGATCTGGATGAAGATTTAGTAGCTGATTATGAGCATCATTTGCGTCTTCGCGGAGTGAAGCGCAACAGTATTTCCTTTTATATGCGTGTGTTGCGTGCAGTCTATAAATCAGCGGTAGCCGAAGGGTATGCCAAAGAACCTCATCCATTTGGTCATGTCTTTACAGGAACGGAAAAAACCCGTAAACGTGCTGTGGATATAGCGGCAATCAAGGAACTCAAAGCTTTGGATCTCAGCATGAAACCTTCTTTGGCTTATGTGCGTGATCTCTTTCTGCTTTCGTTGTATCTGAGGGGAATGACTTTTGTTGATCTTGCGTACATACGTAAACGTGACTTGTCTAACGGTATTTTAGACTATCATCGTCATAAATCTGATGCACGATTGACGATTAAGATTGAACCGTGTATGCAAGAAATAATAGACAGGTATAAAAATACAAACAATAAAACGCCTTATCTTCTGAACATACTGAAAAGCAATGATGAAGAAAAGGCTTATCTTCAATATCAGAATGCTCTGACATATTATAATCGTCAGCTAAAAAGTCTGAATGCTTTGTTGGGTAATTCTGTTGGTTTGTCGTCTTATACAGTGCGTCATACTTGGGCTTCAGTTGCTCATGGGAGTTGTATTCCTATAGCGTTGATTAGTGAAGGAATGGGGCATTCTTCTGAAAAAGTAACTCAAATATATATAGCTTCACTTGAGGCTTCTTTGATTGACCAGGCCAACAGTGAGATTCTTAAACTGTTCTAAAATCCTGTAAAGATACATACTCAATAAAAGATGACGCACAACAGATCAAGTTTACAATGGCTTGTCTGTTGTGCGTTGTATTTTAGAAGTTACTGAAAAGCTTAGAAATGCATGCTGACATCTATGCCAAATTGTATGGGATTACCGCATTGACCGAATTTCAGTTCATCTGTAGTTGCATTAGAGGTAAAAAAGAATGTATCATACTGGCTGTTGGTCATGTTACGTCCCCAAAAATCTACTTTGACGGTTCCGAAATCCACGCCGGCATGGGCGTTGAGAACGGCATAGAATTTTTGTTTATACAGATTGTCTTCTGTCCAGTATAGGGGGCCGATTCCAGTAGTGTTCAATCCGACAAAGACGGCTTTGACTATCTTGTTTTTTAAGGGTTGTGTGTATTCAAATCCTGCAGACATGGTATGTTGAGGGACAAATGGTACGAAATTGCCATTATAGTTAATTCCAGTCTGTTCTTCCGTTGCTGTTTGTGCTTCATAACGTTTGAATGTAGCATGAGTGTATCCATAGGTCGCAAACCAATCCAGTTTCTTGTCGATAAGGCTTCCTCTCAGGCTAAGTTCTGCTCCTGCACTTTGTCCGCGTCCCGCATTAACCATGATACGTCCCAATCCGCTGCCAGCAAATTTGGAGATCTGTTGATCGTAAATATCCATGTAGAATGCGGCCATATCCAGTTGGATTTTGTTGTTGAACAAAGAAAAATGTCCGCCAATCTCATAGTTGTAGCTGTATTCAGGCTTATAACGTGTTTGTGACGGATTGCCTTCAAATGTAGTGACGGGAATCTGGTTTATGATCATTTGTTTGATAGCCTCCGGCATCATGGTGAATGGAGGTCGGTTGAACAGATTCGTCATTTCGTTTTTTATATGTCCAGTCATGGCACTCTGCAAAGCACCTTGTACCAAATCACTGAACATTTGAACATTGTATCCTCCGCTTCGTGAGCCCTTGCTGATGCTTGCATACACATTGTTACGGGAGTCTATTTCGTATTGTAAGGCTATTTTAGGAAGCCATTGCCAATAATCATGGCTGATTTTGCCGTCAAATAAGGATTCGTCAGTAAGATCACTGAAGGCAATGGGCATCATTGGAGAAGTTATGTTCATGTCGTAAGTGAGGTTTCCTCCGTAATAATAGTCCAAACTGTTTTTTTCGTATTCAATGCGCAATCCTGCAATCAGACTAAGCCCCTCTATATTGAAGAGGTCGTGGAAAGTACTTTGATGGAATAAGGCCACGTCTGCAGTTGGGGTTTGAAAGGTTCCGTCTGCACAGAATGGTTTGCCGTGTAAATCGAATGCCATATTCATTCCCATTCCGTTCATGCTGGCATTTGCTTTTCCCAGTACAGCTGTGTTCATGAAGTCTTCTGTAAGTGTGACTGGACTTTGGGTGCGTAAAGTCTGGTAAAGAAGATAGGCACCGTTTACCCATTCCCAACGGTGGTGTGTACGGTTCTTGAACGTCAGTTCTTCACTCCAAGAGTTGATTTTTTGTTTTTGGGTGAGAGTGAAAAAGTTACGGTTTGTGAAATCCTGATCCATTACCATTTCGTCATTGAGATACTGGTAGGCAGTAACGGATGACATGATATAACGATCGGCCTGATGTTCTATTAGTAGGCTTGTGTTCAGTAAATCTCTTTGGTAAGTGCAGGGATCATTGTAGAAAATCTGATGTTGGTATCCGGCATAAGGGTCTGATTCCAGACTTACGGTTCCACGGTATTCATAGGGATAACCTTTATCTTTTGTCCGTGAATAATCGGTGGAAAAGTCCATCTTTAATGATTCATTTGGATACCAGATAACTCTGCCACGTCCTCCGCCTGCCATTTTTCCACCGATATCTTCATGACGAATCTCATTGCGGAAGAATCCTTTGCTGTCAGTATAGAATGCACTGGCGGAAAAAGCCAGTTGATTGTTCAGTTTGTGGTAGTGTGAAGCCGTGACATGATAACCGTTGTCTTTGGTTGATGCCCCCAATTTGATGTCTGTGCCTTGATAAGTAAAAGGGTTGCGTGTGTATACTCTCAGTAAACCTCCCATTGCGTTACGTCCGTAAAGTATGGCTTGAGGTCCTCTGAGAACGTCAATACGCTCAATGTCAAGAAAATGAATATCATAAGCTGTTTTGTCCGCATAGGCTACATTGTCTACATAAAGACTGACAGCCGGTGTATTGATACGGGAACCGACTCCACGTATGTATGCAGCTGATGTCAAACTGCTGCCATAATCAGGCATGAAGAAATTGGGAACATAGGCCGACAACTCTTTTAATGATCCTATGTGACGGGTTTCAATGTCATTCTGATCGAAAAGTGAAACTGCAGTAGGGGTTGATCGTAACTTGTTGTTTTCTTTGGGTGATGAAACAATAATGATTTCTTCGATGTCTTTTACAGTGGCGCTATCTTCTGCGTTGTAAGATTCTGCCTGGCTTCCAACACTAATGGCCAATGCAGCAGTCAGTCCGATTATTCTTTTCATTGCGTGTCTTATTTTGCTGCAAAGGTAGTCACAATGAAGTCTGCTGGCAATCCTCATTTTTGAGGATTTTGAGGTTAATCAGATTCTGTCTGCCTCGATATATCCATTGATGACGGCATAAATGGTAAGTCCTGACACGGTATGGATATGTAGTTTCTCCATGAGATTTTTACGGTGCGAAATGACAGTTGTGACCCCGATGTTCAGTTTGTCTGCTATAGCCTTGTTAGAAAGCCCTTTAACAATTTCTATGAGTACTTCGATTTCTCTGGTTGAAAGTCCGTTCGGATCTTTATGTGTGAAAGATACGTTGTTTTGCCACTCTTTTTTAATTTCATCTGGCAGGTTTTTACCTTGTGAGTGTGCGCTTTGTTGTAGTCTTAAGAGTGATCTGACCATATTTTCCTTACTTTGATAAATATTGAGAGAATGAAAGTCAGATAATTGTGTAGTTCCCGTAATGCCATTAGTCAATACAATAGTCTTGTGCTTGCGTTCTATGAAAAAGGCATTATGTTCCAAAAGCGTTTGTGATGAGATGAAATAATGAAAATACATGTCTGGTGTATCATGTATGAATTGCTCGAAACTATTGAATGAACGAACTGTAGCAAAGGGCATCATTTCTTCAATTAGAGTTTGCAGTCCAATACAGGTTAGAGTATTCGGTTCAATAATGGCGATTTCCGGCGTAGCAGTCATGGCTGTTGTTGTTTTAGCTACAAAGATAGTGAAAACTGAGTGCACAGGCAAACGAAAACGCAGTTTTCAGGTTGTCCTTTGCCGATGCGTATCCTTGTCTTATCCAAAGATAGTGAAAGCTGAGTTGCACAGGCAAACGAAAACGCAGTTTTCAGGTTGTCCTTTGCCGATGCGCATCCTGTCTTATCCAAAGATAGCGAAAGTCGAGCGCACAGGCAAACGAATCTGTGTCTTAGGTAGGTTTATACGGAGACGTATCCTATGTTAAAGAATAATGAAACAATATAGGGCAGGGATATATGTTATATCAGTGTGAATTGCAATATTATAATGAAAGAATGGTACAAAAAGCCCTGTCTTTCAATGCTTTTTTATGAGAAAAAATGATTGGATAATATAGAGTATGTGTTTAATATTTGTTTCCAGTTTATATGACATTGTGTAATTCCGGTAAAAGTAACTTTTACTTATTAAAAAGTATATATAAATGATGTTTTGTTTTACAATATGAAGGAAAGGCTTGATCGTACGAAGATGAGGAAACAGAATTAAGTATACAAGTGGGTAGGTTCGTTATTAAATAATGAGTACTGATGAGTAGATAGTATCTGTGTGGTTTGTGATGATTTTTTATGTAGTGTTGTGAGATGGATAAAAAAATAGAGACATACCATTGTATGGCATGTCTCCGCACTATTCATTTTAACTGTTTACTAACTAAAGGTGCTTTTTATTTTAACATGCAGCACCAGCGTTCATGTTGCGGTTACCAAAGAACATAGAAGTACTTGAACCAAAGAACTTTCCATTGTTGTTTGAACCTTTTACGCAGGCCATAGCTACTATGGCTGTTGCGATGATAATTACTCCTGTCATAATCTTCTTACCTTTTTAAATTTAAACAATCTTTTACCTAAATACTCCTTTTTCGGAGTTAATACCTGAAAAACTTTTTTTCTTATGACACTGCAAAGGTAGGGGGTTTTTATGTTTAAAACAAGAAATAATATGTTTTTCAACATAAAAATGCCCTTTTATTGACCTAGGTCAAGAAAAACTGAAACTGATATAATTTCTTGTTGCAACAGCAAAACATTGGCATGAAGTTTTTGCTTATTGGGTATTGTGTGACCGTTTTTACCTTATATTAATAAGGTATAAATAGGGATGGTCCATAAAAATGGAGATTTTAATACTGTTTTTAGTGGATAGTTTGATAAATATCCGTATTTTTATACTTTAAAAAGAATGTTTTAGTCAGCATGGCAAAGGAAAAGACAGTGTATGTATGCAGTCATTGTGGGCAGGAATCCTCAAAATGGATAGGAAAGTGTCCATCGTGTGGCCAGTGGAATACCTTTAAAGAATTTGTTGTCAAGCCTGAGACAGGTGGTGCATCTGCCAATAGTGGTTTTCAAAAACTGTTTCAGGAAGAAGCCGAACGTGTAGTTCCAATACCGGTTGGTCAGATTGCTTCAATAGAAGAACCGCGTATAGACATGCATGATGCAGAGCTTAACCGTGTTCTGGGAGGTGGATTGGTACCGGGATCTCTTGTTCTTTTAGGAGGTGAACCGGGAATAGGTAAGTCTACCTTGGTTCTGCAGACTGTTTTGAAGTTAAAGCATCGTCGGATATTGTATGTCAGTGGTGAAGAGAGCGCACGGCAGTTGAAGCTTAGAGCCGATCGTTTGGTTGGTGCACGTGAGGACGATAAGGAATCAGATGAGGTCTGGAAGGATTCGCTTTGTATGGTGGTTTGTGAAACATCATTGGAGCAGATATTTGTGCATGTCAAGAATGTTAAGCCGGAATTGGTTGTTATAGATTCCATTCAGACCATAATGACCGAAACGGTCGACAGTTCGCCTGGTAGTATCAGCCAAGTGCGTGAATGTGCTGCTTCTTTACTGAAATTTGCAAAAGGAACAGGCATACCGGTTATTCTGATTGGACATATTAACAAAGAAGGAACGTTGGCTGGCCCTAAGGTATTGGAGCATATTGTAGATACCGTTTTACAGTTTGAAGGAGATCAGCATTACATGTATCGTATATTGCGAAGTATCAAGAATCGTTTTGGAAGTACAGCAGAATTAGGTATTTATGAGATGCGTCAGAATGGACTACGAGAAGTCAGTAATCCGTCAGAATTACTGTTGACGGAGAATCATGAAGGATTGAGCGGAGTTGCCATATCGTCAGCTATTGAAGGTGTACGTCCTTTTCTGATAGAGACGCAGGCACTGGTCAGCACGGCGGCTTATGGAGTTCCACAGCGTTCGGCTACCGGCTTCGATCTTCGGAGGTTAAACATGCTTCTGGCGGTATTGGAGAAGCGGGTCGGTTTCAAACTGGCTCAGAAGGACGTATTCTTGAATATTGCTGGCGGGTTGAAGGTGACGGATCCGGCAATTGACCTGTCGGTTATTGCGGCTGTATTGAGCAGTAATGTAGATACAGGCATTGAGAATGGCATCTGTATGGCTGGTGAAGTAGGGTTAAGTGGTGAAATCAGACCTGTCAACCGGATTGAGCAAAGAGTGGCGGAAGCTCAGAAACTGGGTTTCCGTCAGATGTTGATTCCCAAACATAACTTGCAGGGATTTAATGTTTCGAAACTGAATATAGAGCTTTTGCCGGTAAGAAAAGTAGAAGAGGCTCTCAGAATACTTTTTGGATAAATTTTCTGAAAAAAAGAGTAACGTATGATTAATGAATATCAGATAAGAGTGTTGCCGCAATATAGCGTCAACGAACAAAGTCTGCGTCATTATTTGGCGAAGGAAAAGGGAATGGATGAACGGACGATTAAGGCCGTGAGGGTATTGAAAAAGAGTATTGATGCTCGTCAGCGGACAGTCGTTGTTAATCTGACGGTAAGAGTATATGTCAATGAAGAGCCGCAGGATGATGAATTCCGGCATGTGGATTATCCGTTGGTAGATAGCGCACCTCGTGTTATTGTGGTCGGAGCAGGTCCGGGGGGACTGTTTGCAGCCTTACGCCTGATCGAGTTAGGTTTCTGTCCCATAGTTGTTGAGCGTGGAAAAAACGTGCGTGACCGTAAGGTAGATCTGGCCCGCATATCACGGGAGCATAAGGTCAACAGTGAGAGCAATTACAGTTTTGGCGAAGGAGGTGCAGGAGCGTATTCGGACGGTAAACTCTATACCCGAAGCAAAAAGAGGGGCAATGTAGATAAGATTCTGAATGTCTTTTGTCAACATGGTGCCAGTACATCCATTCTTTCTGATGCTCATCCCCATATAGGTACGGACAAGTTGCCGGCGGTGATAGAAGCTATGCGTAATACCATTCTACGCTGTGGAGGCGAAGTTCATTTTGAGACCAGAATGGATGCTATTATTATAGAACAGGATGAAGTAATTGGTATTCGGACCAATACCGGTAAGGAATTTAAAGGACCGGTCATTTTGGCTACCGGACATTCGGCACGTGATGTTTATCGCTGGCTTCATGATCATGGTGTGACGGTAGAAGCCAAGGGGCTGGCGGTAGGAGTTCGTTTGGAGCATCCTTCCGAGTTGATAGACTGCATTCAGTATCACAGCAAAAATGGTCGCGGAAAATATCTTCCTGCCGCGGAATATAGTTTTGTCCAGCAGGTCGGTGGTCGTGGCGTGTATAGTTTTTGTATGTGTCCGGGCGGTTTTGTAGTGCCTGCAGCCAGCGGCCCCGAACAAATAGTTGTGAATGGCATGTCTCCAAGTAATCGGGGATCGAAATGGAGTAATTCAGGTATGGTCGTGGAGTTGCATCCGGAGGATCTTGCCGAAGAATCCATGTCTGCTTTTATGAAAGCAGACGGAAGAGATGTGGATTTGAACGATCCTTTGGTGATGATGGCTTTTCAGGAAGTGCTTGAGAAACAGAATTGGCTGCAAGGTAATTGCCGACAGACGGCACCAGCGCAACGAATGGCAGATTTCGTAAACAAACGTTTGAGTTATGATCTGCCTAAAAGTTCGTATGCTCCCGGATTAATCTCTTCTCCTTTGCATTTCTGGTTGCCTTCATTTATCAGTGACCGTTTAGCGGAAGGATTCCGGCGTTTTGGTAAAAGCTCTCACGGTTTTCTTACCAATGAAGCTGTTATGATAGCTGTCGAAAGCAGGACGTCTTCACCGGTAAGGATCGTACGTGATAAAGAATCCTTGCAGCATATCCGTATTCATGGATTGTTCCCTTGTGGTGAGGGAGCAGGGTATGCCGGTGGAATTGTATCTGCCGGCATTGATGGTGAACGTTGTGCAGAAGCTGTAGCTGCTTATATGGGACGAAGTTAAAAGTCTATACCAATAGTAGTAGAGAGGCAGCCGGTTCGGATATGGCCGTCAAAGTCGTCATAATGATAATCGGTGTAATGAGTGTCCGCGATATTGAATAGTCCAATATCGTAGGACATTTCCAGATAAAAATTCTGGAAGGCCATGCCACATCCCAAACGGATGCCTGAATCAAAACGTTTGAAACGTCCGTTACCGAACGGGCTTATTTTAGTTCTGGTGTCATAGCATTTCGTTTGTCCTGCAATGCCTACAGCCATAAAACCTCCGAAAAAAGGCTGTACAGTCAGGTCATCAACGTTGGTTTCCACTTTGTATTTGATAACCAATGGGATTTCCAGGTATCTCATGTGGTGAAGTCGTTTGCCTGTTTCATCTGTAGCATTGATTTCTGTACCTTTTTCGGAGTAGAGCAGTCCTGTTTCTACAAAAAAGGGAAGTCCGTTTCCTAATTTCTGTCCGCAGACCAAGCCGATGTTAAATCTGGCTATTGACTGGGTATTTGCCAAACCGGACGTTCCTTTAAAACGTAATGTAGGTACGTTCAAACCTAGACGCAATCCAAAATACGTGCCGCGTTGATAATCGTGCCAGCGGCTCATATTATAGGAATCTCCGTCATAATATCTTTGGGCATTAACCGTAGTGGCTGATAACCATATAAAAAGTATCAAAAATGCGAATACAGACTTTTTCATGTCATGTGTCGTTTTATCGTATTTAATAATGATTTATAAGACAAAAATACAAATTAATTTTATTTTATAAGTCTGTTTATCTAAATATTTGTTATTTTTGCAAACTTATAAATAAAAAATATGAATTGGAATATTATGGTTCCTGAGTTGTCAATACAGGTGTTGTTAGCCTGCATGCGAGGGGACTTAATTAACTAAAAAGGACATGAAAGTACTGAAATTTGGAGGAACATCCGTAGGTTCCGTAGAAAGCATTTTAAATGTAAAGAAGATTGTTGAGGCTGAGAAAGACTCTGTGATAGTCGTAGTGTCAGCATTGGGCGGTATAACAGACAAGCTGATTCGTGTATCAAAGCTGGCTGTGGCTGGTGATACGACGTATCTTTCAGAATATGAAGAAATCGCATCCCGTCATCGTCAGATGATAGAACGGATTATTCCTGATGGTGGCCGTCGTCAGGCTCTTCTGGCTGTAGTGAATTCATTGCTGGAAGAACTCAGAAGTATTTATCAAGGTGTTTATCTGATTCGCGACCTGTCACGTAAGACCTCCAATACGATAGTCAGTTATGGAGAGCGTCTGTCTTCTCATATAGCAGCTGTCTTGATTGATGGCGCTGAATGGTTTGATTCGCGTACTTTCATTAAGACAGAATATAAATCAGGTCGTCAGTTGCTGGCTACAGAATTGACGACAGAGTTGGTGCAGAAAGCTTTTGTGCACCAGCCTAAAGTAGCATTGGTGCCCGGATTCATATCTACTGATGCCGAATCCGGTGAGATAACCAATTTGGGAAGAGGAGGATCAGACTATACAGCTTCTGTTCTCGCAGCTGCACTCGATGCCTCTACTTTAGAAATATGGACAGATGTGGATGGCTTTATGACTGCAGATCCCAAAGTTATTTCTACGGCATATACGATTAACGAACTGAGTTATGTAGAAGCCATGGAACTTTGTAACTTTGGAGCCAAGGTTGTGTATCCACCTACTATTTATCCGGTATGTCTGAAGAATATTCCAATTGTCATCAAGAATACATTCAATCCGGAGGGCAAGGGAACCATTATCAAGCAGAAGATAGAAGGTGACAAAAAGCCTATCAAGGGTATTTCAAGTATCAATGGAACAAGTCTGATTACGGTATCAGGATTGTCCATGGTGGGTGTGATTGGTGTGAACCGCCGTATTTTTTCTGCTTTGGCAGATCATGGTATCAGTGTGTTCCTCGTATCTCAGGCTTCTTCTGAGAACAGCACATCTATTGGTGTGAGGGATGAAGATGCGGCTGAGGCTTGTGCTGTCCTGAATGCGGAATTTGCCAAGGAAATAGAAACCGGTGCAATGTTCGAAATGAAGGCCGAAAGCGGTTTGGCAACGGTTGCCATCGTGGGTGAAAACATGAAACATACGCCGGGTATTGCCGGAAAACTGTTTGGAACATTGGGTCGTAGTGGTATCAATGTCATAGCCTGTGCACAAGGTGCATCAGAAACAAATATTTCATTTGTGGTGGACGGACGTTATCTGCGTAAAACGCTTAATGTCATTCATGATAGTTTCTTCTTGTCTGAATATCAGGTTCTTAACCTGTTTCTTTGCGGTGTAGGTACAGTTGGTGGCAGCCTTATTGACCAGCTGACACAGCAGAGTGCCAAGTTGATGAAGGAGAGAGGGCTTAAACTGAAAGTTGTTGGTATTGCCAGTGGCCACCATGCTATGTTCGACCGTCGTGGTATTGACTTGGAACATTGTCGCGAGCATTTGGCTGAAAGTGCGCCGAGCAATCTGCAAAGATTGCGTGATGAAGTGATCGGCATGAACATATTTAATTCGGTGTTTGTCGATTGTACGGCCAGTGCTGAGGTAGCAGGTCTTTATCAGGAGTTTTTGGAGCATAACATTTCTGTTGTTGCTGCTAATAAAGTTGCAGCTTCATCAGATTATCAGACATATAAGACATTGAAGTCTACGGCTCGTCAGCGTGGTGTCAAATTCCTGTTTGAGACTAATGTAGGTGCAGGATTGCCCATTATCCGTACCATGAACGATCTGTTGAACAGTGGTGACAAGATACTGAAGATTGAGGCCGTCTTGAGTGGAACCTTGAATTTTATTTTCAACAAGATTTCTGCAGACGTACCTTTCAGTAAAACAGTCCAGTTGGCCAAGCAGGAAGGTTACAGTGAACCTGATCCCCGTATTGATTTGAGTGGTAAGGATGTGATTCGTAAGTTGGTGATCCTGACGCGTGAGGCCGGATATCAGATTGAGCAGGAAGATGTGGAGAAGCATTTGTTTGTGCCCGATTCATATTTTGATGGTACGCTTGATGATTTCTGGAGAGACCTGCCCAAATTGGATGAGGATTTTGAGAAGCGCCGTCAGAAACTGGAGCAGGAAGGCAAACGCTGGCGTTTTGTGGCCAAATATGAGAATGGCAAGGCTAGTGTGGAATTGTGTGAAGTAGGTCAAAATCATCCGTTCTACTCGTTGGAAGGTTCCAACAACATCATTTTGCTGACTACAGAGCGTTATAATGAATATCCTATGTTGATTCAGGGATACGGTGCCGGTGCCAGTGTAACGGCTGCTGGTGTCTTTGCAGACATCATGAGTATAGCGAATGTGTAATATTAAAGGTAAAAAGATTCTTATGAAACATATCATAATATTGGGCGATGGCATGGCCGACTGGCATGTTCCCGCCTTGGGCGACAAGACCCTTTTGCAGTATGCAGATATACCTAATATGGATAAATTGGCCTGTATGGGGCGTAATGGCTTGTTGAAGACCGTGCCCGATGGTTTTCATCCAGGCAGTGAAGTGGCCAACTCCGCTATCCTGGGTTTTGACCAGCATAAGGTCTATGAGGGACGAGGTCCGTTGGAAGCAGCAAGTATTGGCGTGGAATTGGCCGATGATGATCTGGCTATGCGTTGCAATCTGATCTGCATAGAAGATGATAAGATTAAGAACCATTCATGTGGTCGTTTGGAAACGGAGGAAGCAGATATTTTAATCCAGTTCTTGCAATCGCAGCTCGGAAATGAAAGAATTCATTTTTATACTGGAGTGCAATATCGTCATCTGTTGGTGATCAAGGGAGGAAACAAGCATATCAGTTGTGTGCCACCTCATGATGTACCGGGTACGCCTTTCCGTGATTGTTTGATAAAAGCAGATATACCCGAGGCTCAGGAAACGGCTGATCTGCTTAATGACTTGATATTGAAGTCGCAAAAACTTTTGACTTCGCATCCGCTTAATCTTAAACGAATGGAAGAGGGAAAAGATCCGGCAAACAGTATCTGGCCGTGGGGAGGTGGTTATCGTCCTAAAATGACTCCTCTGACAGTAACCTTTCCTCAGATCAAAAGCGGAGCGGTGATTACTGCCGTGGATCTGATACGTGGTATAGGACGATATGCCGGTCTTCGGGTTATTGATGTGAAAGGAGCTACCGGTTTATATGATACTAATTATGAAGGAAAGGCCCAGGCTGCAATAGAGGCATTAAAGACAGATGACTTTGTCTATCTGCATGTGGAAGCCAGTGATGAAGCTGGTCATGACGGTGATGTGGATCTTAAGCTTAAGACGATAGAGAATCTTGATCATCGTCTTGTCGGACCGATAATGGAAGCGGTAAAAGACTGGAATGAACCTGTGGCAATCGCGGTATTGCCGGATCATCCTACTCCTTGTGCTCATCGTACACATACCGCTGAACCTATACCGTTTGTTATTTATTATCCAGGTATAGAGCCCGATGCAGTTCAGACATTTGATGAAGATGCTGCCAAAACGGGAGTTTATGGGGTGTTGCAAGGAGATGACTTTATCCGAGAATTTATGAAATATTAAAATAAGAATAACCATGAAATACTATAGTACAAACGGTAAGGCTGACCGTGCTACTCTTCATGAAGCGGTAGTGAAAGGCCTGGCGAGTGATAAGGGATTGTTTATGCCGGAAGTAATCAAGCATTTGCCCGAATCTTTTTTTGAGGAGATCCAGGATCTGTCTTTTCAAGAGATCGCTTATAAAGTAGCGGATGCGTTTTTTGGAGAGGATATACCGGCTGAGACGCTGCGTCAGATTGTTTATGATACCTTGAGTTTTGATTGTCCTGTAGTGAAGGTGACAGACACCATTTATTCACTCGAACTGTTCCATGGTCCTACATTGGCATTTAAGGATGTAGGTGCACGCTTTATGGCACGTCTTCTGGGCTATTTTATCAAACAGGAAGGCAGCAAGCAGGTGAATGTGCTGGTTGCGACATCTGGAGATACAGGTAGCGCGGTTGCTAATGGCTTCTTGGGTGTAGAAGGTATTCATGTTTATGTACTTTATCCGAAAGGCAAGGTTAGTGCCATTCAGGAATGCCAGTTTACGACGTTGGGACAGAATATCACGGCTTTGGAGGTTGATGGTGTGTTTGATGATTGTCAGGCATTGGTGAAGAATGCCTTTATGGATGAGGAACTGAATAGTCATATGAAGCTGACTTCAGCCAATTCTATCAATGTAGCCCGTTTCTTGCCTCAGGCCTTCTATTATTTTTATGCTTATGCCCAGATGAAAAAGATGGGTAAGGCTGATCAGTTGGTTGTTTGTGTGCCTAGTGGTAATTTTGGAAATATCACTGCCGGTCTGTTCGGTAAAGTCATGGGATTGCCTGTCAAGCGTTTTATTGCAGCCAATAATGCCAATGATATTTTCTATAATTATTTGCAGACAGGCGAGTATAATCCGCGTCCTTCCGTGCAGACTATTGCCAATGCCATGGATGTGGGTGATCCGAGCAATTTTGCCCGTATATATGATTTGTATAAAGGTAGTCATGCTGCAATTTCAGGAGAAATCAGCGGAGCTACATATACAGATGCTCAGATAGCTGAGACGGTAAAATCTTGTTTTGAGAAGAACGGTTATCTGTTGGATCCTCATGGTGCCTGCGGTTTCCGTGCATTGTCAGAGAATCTCCGTCCGGGTGAATATGGGGTATTCCTGGAAACAGCACATCCGGCTAAATTCAAGTCGACTGTTGAGCAGATCGTAGGTCAGGAAGTTGAGATTCCGGCTAAGTTGGCAGCCTTTATGAAAGGTGAAAAACAAAGTGTTCCGATGAGTAAGAACTTTGAGGACTTTAAGGATTATCTGATGAAACAGTAATACGGATTCTTGGATAAATCAAAATATAACCAATACGGGCAGACTACAACAATAGTCTGCCCGTATTGGTTATATTTTGGGGTTCTGTTTTTCCTTCTTAGAATTGCAAAGCTCTACGAGAATACGTCCATTAATTTTCTACGGCCCCTTGATCTGCTGTTTCTGTTCGTAGAAACCGTGTTTAGACTGTACCTTGGCCAGACTTCTCCTTAGGGCATACAAAAGAAAAAAGCGACTATCTTTTTGAGATAATCGCTTTCCTTAAGTGATTCGTTTGGGGCTCGAACCCAAGACCCCAACATTAAAAGTGTTGTGCTCTACCTGCTGAGCTAACGAATCAACCTTGAGTGCTAATCGTTTCGTGATTGCGAGTGCAAAGGTACGCACTTTTTTTGTATTTGCAAATTATTTGCCGATTTTTTTTGAAAAAAGTGCTATTTTTTTTTGTTTTCCCCTGTTTGGACCGGATTTTCCTCATTTTTTGCATCATTTTCCGGGTGAAGGATGGCTTCCTCTTTTTGTTTGGCCAGTTTCATTTTCTCCTCAAGTAGCGTTACTTTTCGTTCGTCTCGTTCGATGAATTGTCGGTAATAGGATAAAATGAGTGTTGTGAGGGGTAGAGCAATGATGAGGCCAATCATTCCCATCAGACTTCCCCATACGGAAAGTGACAATAGAATGACGGCCGGATTAAGTCCCATCAGCTTTCCCATTATTTTGGGGACGAGTATGGCATCCTGTATGCTCTGTACAACGATGAACACAATAATAGCTGTCAGAAGGATGAACCAGAAACTTTCTCCCGTATCATTGGCTTTAAGCCATGCCAGAAGAATGGTCGGTATGAAGCCTACAGCCTGAAGATAAGGAACGAGATTAAGAAAACCGATAAATAACCCTAAACCGATAGCCAAGGGAAAGTCGATGATAAGAAATCCGATACTGAACAGTATACCGACAAGAAACGCAACCAGCGCCTGGCCGCGGAAGTATGAGTTCATACCGTGCTGTACATCTTCAACCAGTTTGGCAGCCACCTTTCTGTTTCGTTTTGGAACCAGTTTGATCCAGCCATCCGACAGTTCTTCATAGTCCATCAGGATAAAGAACAAATAGAGAATGACAATGCAGAATCCGATAAGTGCGAAGACAATGTCTACGGTTTGTGAAACCAGACTCCATAACTGGTTGACCGCTACGCGCATTGCTTCCATGACGTTCTTTTCGTGAAGAAGCTGTAGAATGACATTCTGGTCAATATGCCGTTCCAGAAACTTTTCTATGGCAAAGGCCATGCTTGTTCCACCGTTGTCTTGAATGAATTCTGCCGTGATGCTTCTGAACTTCATGAATTCAGAGATGATGGGAGGAATGATCAGGTAAACGATGCCGGCAATAAAAGCCAATATGAGCAGCAGTGTGATGACTATACAAAGAATTCTGTTCTTCAGATGCAGCTTGTATTGGAAAAACTTTACGGCCGGATAGATCATATAAGCAAAAAACCAGGCAATAAAGAAAGGGAGCAATACGCTGCTCAGACGATGTAATATGTACAGTGTCAATCCGATACCGGCTATGGCAATCAACCAGCGGATGAAACGGTCGAATGTGATTTCCTTTTCCAGCATTGTTGTTCTATGATATAAAAAGTTGAACGGGGATCATGGCTTTTGCCGATTGGCTTCTTTGAGTGCTTTCTGGTAGCATGAGCGGCATAATGGTTCATAGACAGTCTGTTCGCCGAGCAGAACACGGTTCTCATTATCGACCGTCCGGTGTGAAATGTAGGCTAAGGAGCCGCAGCGAACACAGATGGCGTGTACCTTGGTTACATCATCGGCAATGGCGCATAAGGCAGGCATTGGGCCGAAGGGTATACCTTTGAAGTCAAGGTCAAGTCCGGCTACGATGACTCTGGTACCGTTGTATGCCAGCTCATTGCATACATTGACAATGTTGTCGTCAAAAAATTGTGCTTCGTCTATTCCGACAACGTCAGTGTCAGAGGCCAGTAACAGGATGCTGGCAGAAGAGTCAATGGGAGTGGATGGGATAGAATTGCCTTCATGTGAAACGACATCTTCTTCCGAATAACGGGTATCTACTGCCGGCTTGAATATTTCAACGCTTTGCCTCGCAAATTTGGCACGTTTCATGCGCCTGATCAGTTCTTCTGTCTTTCCTGAAAACATGGATCCGCAGATGACTTCAATACGGCCTTTCCGAATGTTTTCACCGTTTTTTTCTGTAATGGGACTCATTTTATTTTAATTATTCACAACTTTACTTTTATGCAAAAGTAATAATTAAACACATAGAAAGACGCTGAAAAGGAGCCAAAATAGTAAACAACTGTTAAATATTAAATAAAATAAGACTGAGGATAAGCTTTTATTTATATTTTTGCCTGTTACATTTTTGTAGGATAAATATGGGGATTTTGTATTTGGTTCCTACTCCGGTGGGGAATCTGGAGGATATCACTTATCGTGCGTTGAAAGTACTGAAAGAGGCAGATCTGATCATCGCAGAGGATACCCGTACGACGGGTATTCTGTTGAAGCACTTTGAAATCAAGAATGCCATGTGGGCTTATCATAAATTCAACGAGCATCAGGCCGTAGCCGGCGTGATAGAACGTTTAAAGGCCGGAGATACGGTGGCAGTGGTTTCAGATGCGGGTACTCCGGGTATTTCAGATCCAGGCTTTCTTGTGGCGCGTGAAGCCATCAAGGCTGGGGTGGAAGTAAGTTGCTTGCCCGGTGCGACTGCATTTGTACCGGCATTGGTTGCTTCAGGTTTGCCTTGCGACCGTTTCTGTTTTGAAGGTTTTCTTCCTCCCAAGAAAGGGCGTGCTACCCGTTTGGCCTTGCTTTCTGAGGAAACACGTACCATGATATTTTATGAATCGCCTCACCGCCTGGCCAAAACTTTGTTGCAGTTCGTTGAAGTTTTCGGGGCAGACCGGCAAGTGGCTGTTTGTCGGGAAATCTCCAAGGTGCATGAAGAAATACGCCGAGGAACACTGGAAGAGGTCGCCTCTTATTATGAAACAGTTGAACCGAGGGGGGAGATTGTAATTGTGCTTTCAGGTGCAGAAGAAGAGAAAAAGAAAAATCGAGTATAAACTAAAATCACACGTGTATGAAAAAGATGTTATTATGTGCTGTATGTCTGGCCTCATTGGCTGCATGCAACAACGGAGCCAACAAGAAGGAAGAGGCTTTTACACAGGAACGTGATTCATTGATGCAGGTTATCAGTGAAAAGGATAGTGAACTGAATGAAATTATGGGAACGGTAAATGAGATACAGGAAGGATTCCGTCGTATCAATGAGGCTGAAGGCCGTATTACCGTGAACAATGGCGATATGGAATCTGAATCTTCAAAACAGATGATCCGGGAGAACATGCAGTTCATTCAGGATGCTATGGCTCAGAATCGTGAAATGATCAGCCAATTGAAGGAAAAGCTCCGTACGTCCAGCATTAATGCGGATAAGCTGAAGAAGATGGTTGATGATCTGTCAGCTCAGTTGGAGCAGCAGAAAGCGCGTATTCAGGAACTTGAGGCACAGCTGGCTGAAAAAAATATTATCATAGAACAGCAGGGGGAATCTATCAATACGCTTAATGAAAATGTCAATACGCTGACTGAGGAAAATAAGGCTAAGAGTCAGACCGTGGCACGTCAGGACCAGGAGTTGAATTCAGCATGGTTTGTGTTTGGAACCAAGTCTGAACTTAAGGATCAGAAGATTCTTCAAAACGGAGATGTGTTGAAGAGCGGTGATTTCAACAAAGATTATTTCACTAAGATCGATATCCGTTACGATAAGGAAATCAAGTTGTATTCAAAGAGTGCCAAGCTTCTGACTAATCATCCTGCAGGATCCTACAGACTGGAAAAAGATAATAAAGGGCAGTACGTATTATTGATTACCAAGCCTGAAACCTTCTGGAGTGTTAGCAAATATCTGGTTATTCAGGTGAAATAATCATCATAAGAGAAAATATAAAAAGAGACGGTTTGCCAAATGAAAAGAAGCGTAACCGTCTCTTTTTGTAATTATAGTAATTTCAGTAGCTTAACCAGAGATTCTTCGTCTTTCCAACTCCAGAAACGGTCTTCTGTGGTTTCTTTTAATATTTTCCGTTGCGCTTTAGTATATCGTTTCATTACGGGACGTTCCTTTGCCGGAATGATTTCCCCGTCAAGAATGAAGAAGTATTCCCTTTTGAGCGGGAATAGTTTTGTCTTGTCTATATTTTCCGGATTCAGTTCTATGAATCCCATGGAACTGAACATGTCAAGTTGGAAAAAAGCCATGCCTTCACCTCGTTTGTCTTCACCTTGTATGCCGTCGTTGCTCCCCTTCATCTTATATTTGTCGATAGTACGTATGCAGATGAGCATTTTGTTTTCATCGGTAGCCACTATGCGTGCCAGCGAAGTGTCTACAGGCATGTATAAAGTGTCACCGAAGGCCACTCTGCTGACATTGCTTAATCCCGCTTCAATGGCAATGCTGTCTTTGAGAAAGTAGAATTTGCTTCCGTCCAGATAAATATTGCCCATGACTTCTTTCTTGCTTCCGAACATCATGGTGACTGTAGCCTTGCGGTATTGCGGAAATGCGTAAGGTATGGGAGTCGTCTCTTCTTCCTGAGCCTGCTGGGCGAATATGGGAAGGCACAGGAAAAAGGACATCATTGTAAATAAGGATGTTTTCTTCATGGTTCTTTTGTGCTAAACAGAACAAAAATAATGAAAATGAATGGGCTTGCAGAATGCTTTTTGTTTTTTTAATACTGTGAGGCTGTTTATATTTTGAGAAATCTCTTTTGTGTTCTGAAAATATATTAGTATTTTTGACGTACATAAGCACACACCGGACTATGGCCTCCCGGTTGGCGGTGTGGGACAAGCCAGATGTTATGGTATGTCATTTTTTTGTAAAAGGAATAACATTAAGAAATTATTAGGAAAATATGAAAGAATTTGTCCTCTCTGAGGCGCAGGCTGAGACAGCTGTCCTTGTCGGACTGATTACCCAGACGCAGGATGAGCGTAAAACAAACGAATATCTTGACGAACTGGAGTTTTTGGCGCACACGGCCGGAGCGGTGACAGTGAAGCGGTTTACCCAGAAAGTGAACGGTCCTAATTCGGTCACTTATGTAGGAAAAGGAAAACTGGATGAAATCCGTCAGTATATTGAAACAGAAGAAGAAGCCGAACGTGAGATCGGTATGGTCATTTTTGATGACGAGCTGTCAGCCAAGCAAATCCGTAATATAGAGAAAGAACTTAAAGTCAAGATCCTGGACAGAACATCTCTGATTCTGGATATTTTTGCCATGCGTGCGCAGACAGCCAATGCCAAAACTCAGGTTGAGCTGGCTCAGTACAGATATATGTTACCCCGTCTGCAGCGTTTATGGACTCACCTTGAACGTCAGGGTGGCGGTTCCGGTTCGGGTGGTGGTAAAGGTTCGGTAGGATTGCGCGGACCGGGTGAAACCCAGTTGGAAATGGACCGTCGTATCATTTTGAACCGCATGTCATTGCTAAAGCAACGTTTGGCAGAGATAGACCGGCAGAAGACCACCCAACGCAGTAATCGTGGCAGAATGATCCGCGTGGCATTGGTTGGATATACCAATGTGGGAAAGAGCACTTTGATGAATCTGTTATCCAAAAGTGATGTTTTTGCAGAAAACAAGCTTTTTGCCACGCTGGATACGACAGTAAGGAAGGTCATTATTGATAATTTGCCGTTTTTGCTTTCAGATACGGTCGGATTTATCCGTAAGTTGCCTACTGACCTGGTGGATTCGTTTAAGAGTACGCTTGACGAAGTGAGGGAAGCCGATCTGCTGTTGCATGTGGTCGATATTTCACATCCGGATTTTGAAGATCAGATTCAGGTGGTGGAAAAAACCTTGGCCGACCTGAAATGCAGTGATAAGCCCAGCATGATCGTGTTCAACAAGATCGACGCTTACCAGTGGGTGGAAAAGGAAGAAGATGACCTGACACCTTCTACGAAGGAAAACGTTTCTCTTTCAGATCTGATGAAAACATGGATGGCCCGTCTGAATGACAATTGCATCTTCATATCTGCCCGTCAGAAAATCAATATCGAGGAACTGAGGAAGGTCTTGTATGACAAAGTAAGGGAACTTCATGTGCAGAAATATCCTTATAATGATTTCCTCTTCCAGAAGTATGATGAAGAAGAATTAGGATAATTCGGATGAGTAACCCAATAAGAGATATTCCGGTAAATAAATACAGAAATATTTCAATAAGATGGAAAGGCGGGTTCGGAATGGCCCGATTGAAAAACTGTGCTTTTCATTTGTCTCTCCGCTCACCTTTCACTATCTTTGCATGGAAAAATTAATTTATTAAATCCCAACGATTATGGCAAACGTACCAGAATTCAAGTATGCACCGATGTTCCAATTGGGCAAGGATGATACTGAATACTATCTGCTGACCAAAGACTATGTGTCTGTCAGCGAGTTTGAAGGAACCCCCGTACTGAAAGTGGCTCCTGAAGGCTTGACCGCTATGGCCAATGCCGCATTCCGTGACGTGTCTTTCATGTTGCGCCGTTCACATAACGAGCAGGTGGCAAAGATCCTGCAGGATCCCGAAGCAAGCGACAATGACAAGTATGTGGCTCTGACTTTCCTCCGCAATGCCGAGATTGCCGTTAAAGGTAAGCTTCCGTTGTGTCAGGATACCGGTACCGCTATCATCCATGGTGAAAAAGGACAGCAGGTATGGACCGGCTATTGTGATGAAGAAGCATTGTCCAAAGGTGTATATAAGACTTATACGGAAGAAAACCTCCGTTACAGCCAGAATGCTCCGTTGAGCATGTATGAAGAAGTCAATACCAAATGTAATTTGCCTGCCCAGATAGACATCGAGGCTACAGAAGGTATGGAGTACCGTTTCCTTTGTGTGACCAAAGGTGGTGGTTCTGCCAATAAGACTTATCTTTATCAGGAGACAAAGGCTATCCTGAATCCGGCTACCCTTGTACCGTTCATGATCGAGAAGATGAAGAGTCTCGGAACAGCAGCCTGTCCGCCTTATCATATCGCTTTTGTCATTGGTGGTACTTCAGCAGAAAAGAATCTGTTGACCGTAAAACTGGCTTCAACACATTACTATGACAACCTGCCTACAACAGGTGATGAGACAGGACGTGCATTCCGTGATGTGGAACTTGAGAAGCAGGTGCTCGAAGAAGCGCATAAGATCGGTCTTGGCGCACAGTTCGGTGGCAAGTATATGGCTCATGATGTGCGTATTGTCCGTCTGCCCCGTCATGGTGCATCTTGTCCGGTAGGTTTGGGCGTATCATGTTCAGCAGACCGTAACATCAAGTGTAAGATCAATAAGGACGGAATCTGGATCGAGAAACTGGATTCCAATCCGGGTGAACTTATTCCGGAAGAATTGCGTCAGGCAGGCGAGGGTAATGCTGTGAAGATCGACCTGAACCGTCCGATGAACGAGATCCTTGCCGAACTCGACAAATATCCGGTGGCTACCCGTCTGTCATTGAACGGAACGATTATTGTAGGCCGTGATATCGCCCATGCCAAGTTGAAGGAACGTCTTGACAAGGGTGAGGACTTGCCTCAGTATATCAAAGATCATCCTATTTATTATGCAGGTCCGGCCAAGACTCCGGCTGGTATGGCTTGTGGTTCTATGGGTCCGACAACTGCCGGACGTATGGATCCTTATGTAGATCTCTTCCAGAGCCATGGCGGTAGCATGATCATGTTGGCAAAGGGTAACCGTAGCCAGGCTGTGACAGATGCCTGCAAGAAACATGGTGGCTTCTATCTGGGATCAATCGGTGGTCCGGCTGCCATCCTGGCCCAGAATAATATCAAGAGCATTGAATGTGTAGAATATCCGGAACTGGGTATGGAAGCTATCTGGAAGATCGAGGTGGAAGACTTCCCGGCCTTTATTCTGGTAGACAACAAGGGTAATGATTTCTTCAAGCAGATCAAGCCTTGGCCTGTATGTAAGAAGTAATTTAGACTTGATATAGTGAAATCAGCTGCGTTCTTTGATAGGGCGCAGCTGTTTTTTTATTACATTTGCTGCCATAACCTTTAAAATCTAATCATAATGAAACGACAAGACTTTGTTTTCGCCATTTTGGTTCTGGCTGTGTTCCTTCCTTTCGTTGTTGATCCTGGTTTGTATGATTGGTATAAATCCTTTAACGCAGAACATGGCATGGTAATGAGTTTCCTGAAATTTGCCATATTGTCAACCATGGGTGAGGTGTTGGGATTACGTATCAGTACGGGTGCTTATTACCGGAAGGGATTCGGTATATTGCCCCGTATGGTCGTGTGGGGGATATTTGGCATGGCTATCAATCTGGCCATGATCCTGTTTTCCAACGGGACACCTAAGGCATTGGAGTATTTGGGCATGTCCGACGCTTCTGCGTTGATGGGGGCTTCATTATGTTGGCAGAAGGTGTTGGTCGCTTTTTCCATATCGGTGGCCATGAACAGTTTCTTTGCTCCTGTGTTTATGACTTTTCATAAAATTACCGATACCCATATCCTGCAGTGTGGCGGTTCGTGGAAAAGTCTGTTGACACCGATACCGATGACTCGTATTATTACCACATTGAACTGGAACGTACAGTGGAATTTTGTGTTTAAGAAAACCATTCCGTTCTTTTGGTTCCCTGCCCACACCGTTACTTTCCTGTTGCCATCCGAAGCACGGGTGTTGTGTGCGGCATTGCTTGGTGTGGCATTAGGGGTTATTTTGGCCATTTCTGCGCGTATGACTGAAAATCCGAAATGACAGAGTGATTGTCCTGAACAGGTGGCAGATAATGGTGTCAGACTTTTGAGATATCGTGGAAAAGCGCTTATTTTGCATGTAAATTCTAAAAATAACAGCAAATGAAGCATTTCAGAAACAAAGCATGCAAATGGGGTGGATTGTTTACGGTCCTGGCATGTTTGACGCCGTTTGCCACTTCTGCAGCGGATAATCTTAAGGGAACAGTAGAGGGAGTAAAGACAGACACCATATTAGTATTCAGTTATGATCTGGTTCGGAATTCCTTATTGAAAATTGATACGGTTCCTTTGTCAGAAAAACATTTTTCGTTGGAGGTTCCATCTGATGATTTGGTCGGTGTGCGTATTATGGCGAAGCCGGAAAAACCAGATGCACCGTTAAGAATGTTTTCCGGTATGCCGTTTTTTGTGTTGCCGGGCGATTGCCTGACTTTGTCTGGCGATGTCGACCGACCGGTACCATCAGGAACAGCTTTGTATGCTGGGTTGTCTGAATTGGAAGGATTGACCGCGTTGGAAAAACGTGAGATTGAGTTGGGCAAGGCTTATTTGCAGGCCGGCAGTCAAAATGATAAGGCTCTACAGGATTCATTGTCTGAGGCTTTTGTCCGTTTGGTTAAAGATAAAACAGCAGAAAAGATGAAATATATCAAATCAGCTCCGAATACGTTGGTGGCCGGTTATCTGGCATTGAATCTTCCACCGAAAGAAGGGGCCGAGGCTTGTAAACTGCTTGGTAGTGATGTGCGAAATGGCGTTCTGAAACCTTTGATAGACAGATTGGAGACTTCTTATCTTAGCGCTTTGAAAAAAGAAGAAGCGCAAAAGTATATCCAACCGGGAATGCCGGCACCTGATTTTAAGCTGAAGAACCTGGAAGGAAATGAGATCGGATTATCAACTTTCCGGGGGAAATATGTCCTGCTGGATTTTTGGGGAACCTGGTGCGGATGGTGTATTAAAGGAATTCCGGATATGAAGGCGGCGTATGCAAAGCATAAAGACCATATAGAGTTCGTAGGTATCTGTTGTCGGGATACGGAAGAAAAATGGCGGGCTGGCGTCAAAAAGCATGACTTGCCGTGGGTTAATCTTTATAACGGATTCAATGATGAACTGACAAACAAATATGCAGTTCCGGGATATCCCACCAAGATCCTTATTGATCCGGATGGCAAGATCGTACAAGTTTTCGTGGGAGAATCTGAAGATCTTTACCTGAAACTGGATGAACTTTTTAAATAATAGGAGGTATGTTGAAACGAAGATGGTATCTTGGTGTTCTGGCCTTTTGTTGGGCTGTATGGCCCCTGTCTGCACAGAACTTTCAGAAAGGCGATTATGGTTATTTGTATTGTCACATGAGCGGACGAGGCGAATGGACAGCTTATGCACTGAGTCGTGACGGACTGCATTATGAAGATTTGCTTGGTGGAGGTCCGGTTTACGACGTAGCCGAATTATGCGGGATAGAGCAGGGGGCGCGTGATGCATATATATGTCGTACGTATGACGGAAAAGGTTATCTTATGGTGACCACTGATATGAATGTGGGAAAAAGCAAACAGTGGTTCAATTATGGAATTAACCTGTTGAAAAGTGAAGATCTGATTCACTGGACTTCCACTACGTTTGATTTCCGCAAAGGGGCGGCGATATTTTCTGATGCCGGTTCACCTGATGTATACAAGGATTTCTCGACTATTAAACGGGTCTGGGCACCTCAGATTTTTTGGGATCCCGATTATCAGTGGGACAATGGCGAGAAAGGCGGCTATATGATTTATTACTCATTGTGGAATCCTGATGAGGAAAAGTATGACCGAATGTATTATTCCTATGCCGACAAGAGTTTTACTACGTTGACCAAACCCCGTCTGATGTTCGATTGGGGCTATGCGACGATTGATGCAGATATCAACTATATTGAAGCAGACGGCAAGTATCACATGCTGATCAAGAAAGAAGGCGGCACTCCCGGCATTTTTGCAGCTACGGCTGATAAGTTGACAGGACCGTACAAGATCAAGAGTGAGACAGATTATGTCCGTTTTGAAGGCGACCGGAAATGTGAGGGCTGTTCGGCTTTCCGTCTGATTGGTGATTCTACCTGGCGTGTAGCTTATATCCAGTATTCCACACGTCCCAAGCAGTACAGAATCTGTCAGGCAGATGAACTGATGCAGAATTTTCATTCTCCTGTCACGATAGAAGGAGTGGAAGCTCCCCAACATGGTTCGTTTATGACACTGACCAAAAAGGAGTATAAACGTTTGAAACGGTGGTCAGACCGTGAAATGAAGAAGCAGGCCGGGAAGGCAGTACCTTTGAAAAAATAGTATAGTGTGGTCCGGATAAATTCCGGACACACTATAATCCATACGTTCTATTTTATGTCCTAAATTCAATCTTGGTCATTATCGCAAAAAACTCCTTCACCCCTTCACCTTCCTTTGTAAATGCGGGTTTTAGGGTGAATGATGTCCTTCACTTCTCCTTCACCTGCCCTTCACTTATGCTGTTTCCGGTTTAAAGAAAGGATTTTTTGTGAAGTTGTGACTTAAGAAGAGAATTTTAAAATATTGACATTTTTAAAAAAGTAAGCTTTACTTTTTCAAAAGTAAGGTTTACTTTTTTTAAAGTAAACCGAGTTTTTCAGAAAGTAAGCCGGAAGTTCGGGGAAAGAATATGTATAAAGTGTGGATTTTTGTCAATCTTTTTTGAAAAATCTACTTTGGGAGGTCGGACTGTTTAGAGTCGAATATAGGTCAATATAATGATTTTCAGCGCTTTTGACGAATTGTATTTTCCAAGCTTTTGATGTCGGAAAAGAATGCGATAGTGGCTGTAAGGGCATGGGAACAAGTGAGAGAGGCAATGAAACATGTGAAAGATACTGCTTCATACTATAAACAGTTGATGATCATAGTGTTATACCATGCTGTGAACAGGTGGAAGTAAAGTCGGAAAAAATCCCTTTCAGGGTAAATCCTGGGACCAAAATTTTGTAAAATTATATTATTTGCTTCATATATGGGGATGAGAAGCTTGTAATATAAAGTGCGGTAGAGGAAATCTGAAAATGATGTTTTTGCGATAGAAAAGGAACGTTTGCTCTTAATATAAAAAATCAGACCTTGGCAGGATCTGTTTTTACACTGCCAAGGTCTGAATAAATTGGTTTGCCTTTTGACTGGTTAGGCGTGATCTATTTGATTATACGATAATAATCAGCTTTTCGTGGTTTTTCCGGTGACGGATCTCCGTCCGGGTAGCCGAGTGCCAGGGCACCTATACCGATCAGGTTTTGGGCGAGCCCCATGTCCTGAAGCAACTTTTTGCCTTCTTCAGATTCGAACATTTCCTGTTCGCGGTGAATCCAGCAAGATCCCAAACCGACAGAATGGGCTGCAAGCATCATGTTTTCGAGTATACAGCTGCCGTCCTGTACAGGATAACGCGCATCGTCCGGAGCCAGTACCAGCACGATGGTCGGTGCGTCGTAATAAGGATTACTGTCTGTACCCATTATCTTGGCATTGAGGGCGATCAGATGTTTTTTGAATGTTTCGTTTTGTACGGCGATGATAAAAGGCGCCTGCATGCCTCTTGATGTCGGTGCATAAGTGCCGGCTTCGAGGACAGCCTTTAATTCTTCGTCTGTGATCTGTTCTTTTTTGTATTTGCGGATACTCCGTCGTGTACGGATATTCTGTAAAACAACGTTGTTCATATTATTTTTTGTTGAGAATGTCGCTGATGTCTTCTTTATTGAGTTTTGAGAAGTTTTCTCTCATGGCTGTATCGCCTTTGATGTTTTCCAGTTTGTAGTAGTCCATAAAGCCGATATGTCCTTCGCGCAAAGCTTGTGCCAGTGCCTTGGGTACTTCTGCTTCAGCCTGGATAACTTCTGCCCGTGCTTCCTGTGCCTTGGCTTTCATTTCCTGTTCTGCAGCAATGGCCATGGCCCGGCGTTCTTCCGCTTTGGCCTGGGCTATGTTCTTGTCGGCATTGGCCTGATCCATTTGAAGGGTGGCACCGATATTTTTGCCTACGTCGATATCGGCAATATCAATAGAAAGGATTTCAAATGCCGTACCGGCATCAAGGCCTTTTCTTAATACCAGTTTGGAAATGGAGTCCGGATTTTCCAGCACCTGTTCGTGGCTTTCAGCGGAACCGATGGATGACACGATACCTTCTCCCACACGGGCCAGGATCGTATCTTCACCAGCACCACCCACAAGCTGATGGATGTTGGCGCGTACCGTCACGCGTGCTTTGGCAATAAGCTGGATACCGTTTTTGGCCACAGCGGCAACGGGAGGCGTGTCGATGACTTTTGGGTTCACAGAGGTCTGGACGGCTTCGAATACGTCACGTCCTGCCAGGTCAATGGCAGTGGCCTTTTCAAAAGGAAGGTCGATGTTGGCCTTTGAGGCTGACACCAAAGCATGTACGACTCTCTGTACATGACCTCCGGTCATATAGTGGGCTTCCAGATTATCGCGGGTGATTGTTTTAAGTCCTGCCTTGTGGGCTTCGATGAGGCTGGGTACGATAATACCCGGCGGCACGTTACGGATACGCATAAGGAACAGTTGGATGAGAGAGATCTTCACACCGGATACTTTAGCGGAGAGCCAGAGGAAAAACGGTACGAAATGAAAGAAGATTGCCAAAAGGATGATGACACCGATTGCGGCAATCACTGCGTTAATGGTAATGAGGTCCATAATGGTATTAAGTTTAAGAGTGAATGTTATTTATTTCTTTTTGACGGTAATCTGTGCTTCATCCACCCGTGTCACGATGACAGGAGTGCCTTCGTCCAGAAATCCGTCTGCAGATTTGACTTCTACCAGTTTACCGTTGATGTCAGCGTTGCCTATCAAGGCCAGCCTGGTGACAGTGACGCCCTCATCGCCCGGACGTACTGATAACTGTTCCTGTCGGGCGGCCGTGGAGTCAATGCTTTTATGAAGTGAATATTTCTCGATGGTGCGGGAATGCATCAGCCAGTAACAGAACAAACCGCACAGGATCAGCGAGATTCCCATTACCAGCAATCCGGTAGTGATGCCAAAATGACTGAATGTAAGAATATTGGCAATGACCAGACAGCAGCAGGCACCAATACCCGCGAATCCGAATCCCGGAATGATAAAAATTTCAATACCTGCCAGCAGGAAACAGAAGGCAAAGAGAATAATAATTGTGAATAGTTCCATATTGAAAAAATCTGTTTAGTAACCTTGCCGGTATTTGTCTTCGTCCTTGTCGTTGAGCATACTCAAATAGGAGAGGTAACGGCTTTCGCTGATGAGGTGATCCTCTACGGCCTGACGTACTGCGCAACCCGGTTCGTGGGTATGCGTGCAGTTGCCATACTTGCATTCAGACGAGATCCGGAAAATTTCGCGGAAGTAGTGGTCTACTTCTTCCTTTTCCATATTGAAAGTTCCGAAACCCTTTATTCCCGGAGTGTCGATCAGATGTCCGCCTTCCGGCAGATCGTACATCTCGCTGAACGTCGTGGTGTGCATGCCGGTATCGTGTGCGGAAGAAATTTCTGCAGTCCTGACATTCAGGTCAGGAATCAGGGCATTAAGCAGGGTGGATTTGCCTACTCCGGAATTGCCTGAAAAGAGAGTGGTTTTTCCGGACAGCGCCTGTTTGAGTTCGTCTATGCCTTCATGATGCAAAGCCGATGTCTTGAAGCAGGGATAACCTAGAGAGGTATACAGATAGACCATACCTTCCATATATCGGATTTCATCTTCGGTGTAGCTGTCAGTCTTGTTGAAAACCAGGTTGACCGGTACCCGATATGCTTCGGCCGAAGCCAGAAAACGGTCAATAAAAACGGTAGAGGTTTCCGGGTGGCTGATAGTAACGACCAATACGGCCAGATCGATGTTGGCAGCGATGATATGGCTTTGCTTGGAGAGGTTGGATGCTTTGCGGATAATGTAGTTCTTCCGGTCTTCAATCTCGGTAATGAAGGCCGTACCTTCGGCATTTGGGGTGATCTGTACAAAATCCCCTACGGCTACGGGATTGGTGCTGCGGATGCCTTTCAGGCGGAAATTACCCTTTATTTTAGACTCAATAAGCTGGCCGTCGTCAGTTCGGACGACGTACCAGCTTCCTGTATTTCGAATGACCTGGCCTCTCATCAGACGGTCATTATTTCTTTGTCTTTTGCAGCGTAAAGGTCGTCAATCTGCTTGATGTACTTGTCGTGTACTTTCTGCAGTTTGGCTTCAGAATTTTTCTGCTCGTCCTCAGGCATACCGTCTTTTACTGCTTTTTTGAGAGCATCGATGGCGTCGCGGCGTGCGTTGCGGACACTGACTTTGGCTGTTTCACATTCAGACTTACACTGTTTGGCGAGCTGTTTGCGTCGTTCCTCTGTCAATGGCGGGATGCCGATACGGATGATTTCTCCGTTGTTTTCCGGCATAATGCCCAGTTCAGAATCTATGATTGCCTTTTCGATGGCACGGAACATATTCTTGTCCCATGGTTTGATAGCGATACTGCGTGGGTCAGGAGTGTTGACAGCTGCTACATTATTGATGGGAACCATGCTGCCGTATGAATCTACGCGTATGCCGTCCAGAAGGCGGACATCGGCTTTGCCGGCACGGATGTGAGCCAGAGCATCGTCAAGATACATGATAGCCATATCCATTTTTTCCTGTGCTTCGTCGAGAATTGTTTTTGAGTCTGCCATAAGTTTGTTTCTTTTTGGTTTTGCTTGATAAAAAATTTAATATTGAACAAAAATAAACTATTTTTTATTTATCTGCAATATTTATGAATGAATCTTTGTGATAAAGCCTGAAAACGGGCTTTGTCCGCATGGTCGGCAGGTGGGTTATTGACGGTTGAAACGGTAACCGATTCCCAGCATGAGATTATTGGGAGAGTGGAAATCATGAAGCTGGTAGCCCGTATGCAGAAACCAATGGCGGCTCAAGGAAAACTTAAGAGCCAGGATCTGATAGAAGCCTTTCAGATCTTTTCCATGCCAGTATATGTTATGGCCGATTCCGGCATTGATGGAGAAAAAAGGCATGACGTATTCACCTCTCACGGATAAGCCGATTCCGATCTGTTCTTTAAGTGGGGGACGGTAGAATTTCAGTTCTTCAGGAAGTGCTGACGTGGCGATGTATTGTTCGATATTGGCGCTTTCGTCGTATTGGGCATCCAGTGAAATTCCCGCCTTGAAGCGGCGGCTGATTGTATACATGGGGTTGATGTTCAGGCCGGCTACAGCAAACATGCCGGGGGCGGCGAATGCCTTGTCGTCGATGAACACTCCTTTGCGTCGCCAGGTTCCGTATATGACGGCATCGCAGCTGAGACGTTGTCTGAAGGACGGTCTGAATGATTGTGTTTGGGATATTGTCCGTGAGTCGGCCGGATTGGGAATATAGGTCAGACTGATTTTGCCGCCGGCCAGATTCAGGCCGCCGTTGGGATATTTGGTGTTGCCGTTTGAATAGTGGGTCAGGTCAATACCGGTATTTAAAAGCCAGTGGGAAGATAATTGCCATTTGAAAAAGAAACCTACATTCAGATAAGCGTTGATTCTGGAACCGATTACGCGGTTGAAGGGATTCGTTTCAGCATCATAAGGATGCCATCCGAAGGTGGCACCAAAGTTCCATTCGTAGTTGAAGGATATTTTGGGAGAAAAACGATAAATGGGAGCTCCCTGAAAGACGTATGCGGTGACGGGATTTCCCAGTTCGGTTCTGGAACCGAATGAGTTGAATGCGCAACCTATGCCCTGATAGGCATCAGGATAAACCGTTCCTGTGTATGAGTCCGGATGAAATTGGAAAGCATATCTGATATGGGCGGATATGGCCGTATTGATATGTCGGCCACGTGAATTGTTTCCTTTCAGAAAAGGATTGGTCGGAAAAATGTAGCCCGGGCGCAATTCCATACCGATCCGGTGGATGACGGGGAAATCCCTTTCGGCGACGGAATCGGCGTGCTCACGGTTCTGGCCATATATGGTGGCAGGTAAGATGGCTGTCAGTGCTAAAAAACATGAGATTTTCATACACGGTAAACGATACATGTGATGAAAAGCGTCACCCTGACAAATCTGCATTGATGGAAATGTTGGTCAGGGTGACGTTTTTTCTTCAGGAAAGAGACGATCAGTTATGAACTAAAGTGCCGATGTCTTCGCCTTCCATGACCTTTTTCAGATTGCCATAGACATCCATGTTGAAAACATAAATAGGCAGGTTGTTCTCCTTGCACATGGTTGTGGCTGTCAGGTCCATGACTTTCAGACCCTTGTTGTAAATCTCGTCGTACGTGATTTCATTGAATTTTGTGGCATTCGGGTCCTTTTCCGGGTCGGCTGTATAGATACCGTCTACGCGTGTACCTTTGAGCATCACATCGGCCTCGATCTCGATACCTCTGAGTGAGGAACCTGTATCTGTGGTGAAATAAGGATTTCCGGTGCCGGCACTCATGATGACTACTTCACCGTTTTCCATGCATTCAATGGCTTTCCATTTGCTGTAGAATTCACCGATCGGTTCCATACGGATAGCGGTCAGAACACGGCTCTTGACACCGATTGCGCCAAGTGCGCTGCTGAGACCGAGGGAGTTGATGACGGTGGCACACATGCCCATCTGGTCACCCTTGACGCGGTCGAAGCCTTTGCCTGCTCCGCTGAGTCCGCGGAAAATGTTACCGCCGCCGATGACAATACCGATTTGTACTCCCATGTCGTGTATTTCCTTGATTTGTTCGGCGTATTCGGCCAGACGTTTTTCGTCTATTCCGTATCTCTGTTCGCCCATCAGGCTTTCGCCGCTTAGTTTAAGTAAGATTCTTTTGAATTTTGCCATATTGATAAAGATTTAAAGGGTATTTAAATGATGATGTGTGTCTGGTATCAGATATCTGACTTCCTTGAATGCGTAGCGTCGTATCTCTCCGGCTGTGTCCTGGAGAAGCAGGTGACCGGTAGGTTCCACTCCGGCTATGCGGGCTTCAAACTGACCGTTGGAATCCGTGTATGGATAGAAACCGTCATTTCTGTAGAGGGCTTGCATGTAAAGTCTGGCAATCAGCTCTTCCTCCCCGTTGCGAAGCTTCTGATAATAATGTTTGAAACGTTCGACTGCACGTGCCAGAACAAAGATCCGTTCTGTTTCGTGTCCGATAATCTGAATCAGCGAAACAGGATTGGGGGCATCGCTTTTGAATTCTTCCTGATTGATGTTGAGTCCTATTCCGACGATGCTGGATTCTATGCTTTTGCCGCAAAGTGTATTTTCAATAAGCATTCCGCCTATTTTCCGGTCTTTCCAGTAAATGTCGTTCGGCCATTTGATGGAGAGTTGGTCTGTATAGTCTTCCAATGCTTCTTTGGCAGAAAGGGCTGCAATCTGTGAAATGGCAAATTGGCGGTTGGCTGTAAGAAACTGTGGATGAATCAGTATGCCGTAAATGACGTTCTTTCCGGCTTCTGCTTCCCACTTGTTGTTGGCCTGACCGCGTCCTGCGGTCTGGAAGTCGGTGCTGACAAGTGTCATTTCTTTGGGGCTTACGGGCCGGTAACTTTTGAGAAAGTTATTGGTGGAATCGATGGTTTCCATTTCGATCCATTCAAACCACGGGGAGTCGTCTAGTGTGTAAAGTGCATTCATTCTATGATAAATTAGGTGGAGCGCCAGTCAGAATACAGGGGGTAGAAAAGCGTTTTCAATATGTTCGAGATGTTCTTTTTCTCCATCCTGCAGAACGGTGATGATATCGAAACGGACGGGAAGATCAATGGCGAATTTTTTGATGTAGGCATCTGCAGAACTGACAATTCTGCGTATTTTCTTACCATTGACAGCCTCTTCCGGGTTGCCGAACAGATTGTTTTTGCGGGTTTTTACTTCGACAATGACCAGTACGCCGTCTTTTTCAGCCACAATGTCAATTTCCTTATGCCGGTAGTGCCAGTTCCTGTGCAGAACATGGTATCCTTTTCCTTGCAGGTAATCAGCTGCGGCCTGTTCACCTTGTTTACCCAACTCATAGTGCGCTGCCATAGGCTTTTGTTTGCTATGTTTCTGCAAATTTATTAAAAATATTGGGGATTCATGTCAGAAATAGTATTTTTGCGGACAGATATTTTAAGTATATTGATGGCAGACGATATTTTTTATATGAAAAAAGCCTTGGAGGAAGCGCGTAAAGCTTTTTCTGAGGATGAGATTCCGGTGGGTGCCGTAGTCGTTTGTGGTGACAGGATCATAGCGCGCACGCATAATCTGACTGAAACACTTACGGATGTGACAGCACATGCGGAAATGCAGGCGATTACGGCTGCGGCCAACGCTTTGGGTGGGAAGTATTTGACTGAATGTACGATGTATGTGACAATGGAGCCTTGCGTAATGTGTGCCGGAGCCATCGGGTGGGCACAGCTCAAAAGACTGGTTTTCGGCGCGTCAGATGATAAGCGTGGATACCAGAGTTTTGCACCGAAAGCCTTGCACCCCCGTACAGAAGTACAGTCTGGCATTTTGGCAGATGAGGCTGCAGCTCTGTTAAAGGATTTTTTTAAGCGAAAACGTTAAGAGCCGGTCAAGTCTGGCTCTTATTTTATCTCTTCGTAATCTACATATTCTCCTTCGTCATCTGCAAATATTTTCTGGTGTGAAGAAGAAGACTTTCCTGAACTGTTTGTTTGTTGAGAATAAGTCTGTTCGTTCTGCGAATAACCCTGCTGACGGGTGGATGAATTCCGTTCGGCCTTATGTTTGGGCGAAAAAGAATTCATGATCTGCTTGACTTTCCCTACAATAGTCAGAAGAAAGACGCCGATAAAGACCAGTATGGCTAAAAAAAAGCCTAACAGACAACCAAGTGGACTACCCATAATTTTTCTTTTTATGTTTTAAAGAAAGAACTACAAGAACCGTGCCAAATCAAGCGTCCTGCTTTTTCCCCGTGAAAAGCGAAAGTAGGATATACCATGCAATAATAGCTGCGAAACAACTGTATTTCAGGAAAATAAACATGGGTATGCAGGTGATGACAAAAATAAATTTAATCTTGTTTTCCTTCCATGACAGGTTCTTGAATTTTAAAGCGAAAAGGGGGATTTCTGCGACCAGGAGGAAACAGAAAAGCAACATGAAGAAGAACAGAAAGAATGCATTGAACTTTTCTGAAACCAGGAAACTGTAGTTACCTACAATAAGAGATCCCCAAAACAAAGCATTGGCCGGTGTCGGTAGTCCGATAAAGGAAGATGTCTGGCGCGTGTCGAGATTGAATTTGGCCAGACGTAATGCCGAGAAAGCAGCCATTAAAAAGGCTGTGTAAGGCATGAAAGAACGAAGAGGTTCCATAAATGCCGGGTATGTTACTTCGGTAAACAAGTAGAATATCATGGCAGACGGTGCAACGCCGAATGTGACGACATCTGCCAAAGAATCCAATTCTTTACCTATAGGCGAGGAAACTTTCAGCAATCTGGCCGACATGCCATCGAAGAAATCAAAAATCGCGCCTATAATAATTAAGGTAATCGCCCAAACATAATTGCCGTGGAATGCGGCTCCGGTAGCTATGCAACCGGAGATCAGATTACAGCATGTGATGCTGTTAGGAATCTGGCGGATAATGATATTTGCCATGCTTTCAGAGTTTATTATTGCAATTTGGCCAGGATGGTTTCGTTTCCGGTCGTTTTCTGGCCTAATTTGACACATACTTCTGTGCCGACGGGTAAGTATACATCCACACGGGAACCGAATTTGATGAATCCCATGTGCTCGTCAATATAGCAGTCTTCGCCTTCCTTGGCGTAAGTGACAATCCGTCGGGCTACAGCACCGGCAATCTGTCGTGCCATGATTTCTATACCGTCAGGCGTTTCAATGACGACAGTAGAGCGTTCGTTTTCTATGCTGGCTTTGGGAAGCCATGCCTTGTGATAATTACCGTTATGGTGGCGGACCAGCTTGACAGTGCCGTCAACCGGAATCCAGTTGGCATGTACATTGACGATGTTCATGAAGATGGAGATCATCAGACGGCGGTCATGGAAGTATTCATTTTCGTCTACTTCCTCTATTACCACGATCTTGCCGTCGGCAGGAGCGATGACTATTCCTTCCGTATCGCCTTCGAACCGGCGTATGGGACATCTGAAGAAGTTGACCACAATAAAATATAGTATACAGCCAACAACAGTGAACAGATAGAATGGCAGTTTGCTGTCAAAGCCATAATACAAAAGTGCATCAACAGCCAGTAAAGCAATGATGCCCCCCAGTAAAGTGTGAGTTCCTTCGCGGTGTATTCTGATCTTTTTAAGTTTTCTTAGTTTGCGTCCCATAAATTGTTCAATGTAGTTTAACATGCAAAAGTAGGTATATTCTATTTAATATGCAAAATATTCAACTTTCTTTTGGCTACAGTTGTCTATTAACAATCTTTTTTCTTTAAAATTAAAGCTTTTCATATTGTGATTTTGCTAAAACTGACTTAACTTTACACGCATTTTCGTGCTTATTTTTGTTCTAATCATTGTGTTTTATGCAGGATTTTGTTCATCTACACGTACATACGCAGTATTCCATCTTGGACGGACAGGCCAGTGTGCCTCGTCTTGTGGATAAGGCCATGAAAAACGGGATGCGTGGTATGGCTATTACCGATCATGGTAACATGATGGGTATAAAGGAATTCTTTAATTATACCCAAAAGAAAAATGGTCCGGTCAATGCGGATATCAAGTCATGGAAGAAACGTATCGAACTGTTGCAAAAAGGTGAGAATGCAGCACAGATAGAATGGAGAGACGGTCAGAAAAAGAAGAAGAAGGAAGCCGAGGAAGCTCGTAAACGTGCGGAAATCAATGGGGAACCTGTTCCTGAAGAGGCCAATTTCGTGGAAGAACCGGAACCGGAATTTCCCGCATTGGACGTACAGCTGAAAACGGCGCTTGAAGAATTGGAAGCCGCTAAAAAAAGGTTGTTTAAACCTATTTTCGGGTGCGAGATGTATGTAGCTCCACGCAGGCTTTATCAGATGGACAAGGATAAAGGTGATAACAGGCGTTATCATCTGGTCGTGTTGGCCAAGAACCAGACCGGATACCATAATCTGATCAAACTGGTGTCCAAATCATGGACGGATGGTTTTTATACCCGTCCGAGAACAGACCGCGTAGAGTTGGAAGCGCATCATGAGGGGTTGATTGTTTGTTCTGCCTGTATTGCCGGTGAGATTCCTCATAAGATACTGGTTGGCGATATGGAGGGAGCTGAAGAGGCCGTCCAGTGGTATAAAAGAGTTTTTGGAGATGATTTCTATCTGGAGTTGCAGCGGCATGAAGTGAAAGATCCCAATCAGAGAGCCAATCGTGAAACGTTCCCTCTGCAGCAGAAGGCCAATGCCAAATTGATGGAACTGGCTGATAAGTACGGAATAAAGCTGGTGTGTACAAACGACTGTCATTTTGTGGATCAGGAGAATGCGGAGGCACACGACCGTTTGATCTGTCTGAGTACGAACCGTGATTTGGATGATCCTAAGCGTATGCTTTATTCCAAGCAGGAATGGTTCAAGACAAGGGAGGAGATGAATGAAGTCTTTTCGGATGTACCGGAGGCTTTGGCCAATACCTGCCAGATCTGCGACAAGGTGGAATTTTATAGTATAGACCATGCACCGATCATGCCGAACTTTGAGATTCCTGAATCTTTCGGTACGGAAGAATCATATAGGCAGAAGTATACGGATCAAGATCTTTTTGATGAATTTACGCGTGATGAGAATGGGAATGTCGTATTGAGCGAGGATGCAGCCCGTGACAAAGTGAAGAAGTTGGGAGGCTGTGACAAACTTTACCGTTTGAAGCTGGAGGCCGATTATTTGGCTAAACTGGCTTATGACGGGGCTGCCAAGCTATACGGTGATCCGTTGCCGGAATCGGTACATGAACGTATAAACTTTGAGTTGCACATCATGAAGACCATGGGTTTCCCAGGCTACTTCCTGATCGTGCAGGACTATATTAATGCGGCTCGTCATGAATTGGGCGTTTCGGTAGGACCGGGACGTGGTTCGGCCGCAGGATCGGCAGTTGCATATTGTTTGGGAATTACGAAAATCGACCCGATCAAATATGATTTGCTGTTTGAGCGTTTCCTGAATCCCGACCGTATTTCCTTGCCTGATATTGACGTGGACTTTGATGATGACGGGCGAGGCAAGGTCTTGAGTTGGGTAACCCAGAAGTATGGAGAAGAAAAGGTGGCTCATATCATTACTTATGGTACCATGGCAACCAAGCTGGCTATCAAGGATGTGGCCCGTGTTCAGAAGTTGCCGCTTGACATTTCCAACGGACTTTGCAAGCTGATACCAGATAAGTTGCCCGATGATGAAAATGGCAAATCGCGCAAGATGAACCTGCCTAATGCCATTTCTTGTATTCCTGAATTGCAGCAGGCTGAGGCTTCGCCGAATCCGCTTCTGAGAGATACCATCCGATATGCCAAGATGTTGGAAGGCAATGTGCGCAATACGGGCGTTCATGCCTGTGGCGTGATCATCTGCCGTGACGACGTGTCCGACTGGGTGCCTATCAGTACGGCCGAAGATAAGGAAACAGGTGAAAAACTGCGTTGTACGCAGTATGAAGGTTCGGTTATTGAGGATACCGGACTGATCAAGATGGACTTCCTGGGTTTGAAAACCCTTTCTATCATAAAGGAGTGTCAGGCTAATATACGTGACAGTCTGGGCCTGGACATTGATGTGGACAAACTGGATATCGAGGATCCCGCTACATATAAGTTGTATTGTGATGGTCGTACGATTGGTACCTTCCAGTTCGAATCTGCCGGCATGCAGAAGTATCTGCGCGAGCTCCAACCTTCCACATTTGAGGACCTGATAGCCATGAATGCGCTTTACCGTCCGGGACCTATGGATTATATTCCTGATTTTATCGACCGTAAGCAGGGACGTAAACCGGTGACTTATGATATTCCGTGTATGGAAACCTATCTGAAGGATACGTATGGTATTACGGTTTATCAGGAGCAGGTGATGCTTTTGTCCCGCCAGCTGGCCAACTTTACCCGTGGTGAGAGTGATACTCTGCGAAAAGCCATGGGAAAGAAGTTGATTGACAAGCTGAATCACATGTATCCGAAGTTTGTGGAGGGAGGTAAGAAAAACGGCCATGATCCTAAAATCCTTGAAAAGATCTGGGCAGACTGGAAGAAATTTGCATCCTATGCCTTCAATAAGAGTCATGCCACTTGTTATTCATGGGTCGCTTATCAGACAGCTTATTTGAAAGCGAATTATCCGGCCCAGTATATGGCCGCTGTCATGAGCCGAAGTTTGGCTAATATCACTGATATTACCAAACTGATGAGTGAATGCAAAAGTATGGGGATCAGTACGCTCGGTCCTGATGTCAATGCCAGTTTGCGCAAGTTCAGTGTAGATGCAGACGGTAACGTGCGATTTGGTTTGGGTGCCGTAAAGGGGCTTGGAGACGCTGCTGTTGAAGCCATTATTAAAGAACGTATGGAAAACGGTCCGTTCAGCAGTGTCTTCGACTTTGTTCAACGTGTTCCGACCAGTGCCTGCAAACGTAATAATCTTGAAAGTCTGGTTCTTTCAGGTAGTTTCGACTGTTTTACTGACATTATGCGTGAGCAGTATTTTGCATTGAACAGTCGTGGTGAAGTATTTTTGGATTCTTTGGCCCGTTATGGTGCGCGTTATCAGATGGATAAGAATGCCGCCCAGAATTCATTGTTCGGTGATATGGAAATGGTGGAGATTTCAACTCCTGAAATACCACAGGCCGCACCATGGAGTGCTTTGGAACGTTTGAACAAAGAACGTGAACTGGTTGGAATTTACTTGTCTGCTCATCCGTTGGATGATTTCGCCATTATTCTTCAGGATGTTTGCAATACGCGTATGGCTGATCTTCAGGATATGGAAAAACTGGTCAATAAGGACTTGACTCTAGGCGGAATGGTGACAGCGGTCCGTCGTGGCGTATCAAAGGCAGGAAAGCCCTACGGAATCGTGACTATCGAAGATTACAGCGGTTCATTCGAGATTGCACTTTTTGGTCAGGACTGGCCTACATGGGGCAGTTATATGGATGTAGGCAATACCTTGTTTATTACGGCTAAGTGTCAACCCCGTCAGTGGGATCCTTCCAAACTGGAATTCAGGATTGGAAAGATTGATTTTCTGGCTGATGTTAAAGATACGCTTATTGAAAGTATCACCATCACCATGGGGCTGGATGCGTTGGATGACGATACGGTCATGAGTCTGTCTTCCATTGTAAAAGACAGTCCGGGAACAGTTAATCTTTATTTCCAGATATTGGATCCGGAGGGACAGATGAACCTGACCTTTCAGTCAAAGACAGAGAAGATATCCGTTAAAAAGGATTTAATTTCATATATAGAAAGCAAACCTGCCTTGTCATATAAAATAAATTAGTAATTTTGTACCATTAACATTAAAAAAAAATACAATGGCATTAGCAATTACAGAGTCAAATTTTGATGAACTGTTGGCTTCAGGCAAGCCGGTGATGGTAGACTTTTGGGCAACTTGGTGTGGTCCGTGTAAGAAAATTGGTCCGGAAATAGAAGCGTTGGCTGAAGAATATGAAGGCCGCGCCATTATCGGCAAGTGTGATATTGAGGAGAACGATGAACTGGCTTTGCGGTTCAAGATCCGTAATGTACCTACAATTCTGTTCTTCAAGAACGGAGAGTTGGTAGACAAGCAGGTCGGTGCAGCTCCCAAAAGTACTTTTGAGGATAAACTGAAAGCTATTCTTTAAATACTGATATTATGGATAACTTTGAAAAAGAGCTTCTCAAGGATGCAGAAGAAGATGCCCGTACGGTAGAGTTTATTAAAAATTATTTGCCTCAGGATGTAAAGGATAAGTTTACGGATGAGGAGTTGTATTATTTCCTTGATGTCATCGTAGACTATTATGCTACCAGCGGTGTGTTGGATGCCGAACCGGATAAGGACGGATATATAACCATCGATGAAGAAAAGGTGGTAGATTATGTGGTGAAGCAGGCCAAGAAAGACAAAATGGGCGATTTTGATCCTGATGATGTCCTTTGGGTCGTTCAGGGAGAAATGGAGTTCGGAGAATCGTTGGATGAAGATGAGGCTTAAGTCAAAGTGTATATAGGGATATTCAGTAGATGTCCTTAAAAAAGATGGCATATGAAGAGATGATGGTTTATTATCTTCATATGCCATTTTTATTGTAATTTTTCAATATTTTCTTATATCATTTAATTCTGAAAGACAAGACTTTCTGGAATAATCTTGATTTTATATTATAGCATTCCAATGACTCACAGATAAAGGAATGGCGATGTAACCAAAATAAAGAAAAATCCAGGTTATGAAGTTTGGAATCGATTGTCAATGTCAATCCTGACGGTTGGGGAATACGTTAGGATCAGAAAATACGATTCACATGAGGCGAACTTCTATACGAAACAAACCTTATTCAATGAAAACACGAAGCCTGTTGTTTTTTTGACTAATAATTTTAAGTTTCAGTTAGAAACCATATATTGATATATAGTTATCCGGGCATAACTTTGTATATTTATATCATGTAACATGTTATTTGGAATTTGTAACATGTTAATTTGAATCTATTGTGAAAAACAAAGAGAATGACTACATTTGTTTTGTCTGAAAAAATTAAAAATAGGAGGAAGGCAAAAAACAACTATACTGTTTTTCACATCTATGGCGTGTATCCTGCATTAATTGAAGCTTTCGTGGCATGTACAGGAGAAAATGTAGAATGTCATGTAATAGAAAACAGTCGTCCGAGACGTGACTTTGTGACTGTCAGTTTTGGCTTTAATGTTGAATATGCAGACGTTTCCAGCATAGGGACTGGCGTAAACATAGGAATAGATCTCGATTTAGATTTTGAACATGCATTTGTTTAATTATTCATGAAATACATTAGGAAGCATATTATTCAGTTTATTTTTTTCTGCTGCGTTGCTATTCTGCAGGCGCAGCAGAAAAATACAGAATTACCGCGCCTGTTGGAGAAAGCCGCGCTTGTACAGCAGTTCAGCCGCATTCATCCGCAGGAGAAAGTCTATCTGCACTTTGACAACACGGGTTATTTCATCGGAGAAACAATCTGGTTCAAGGCTTATGTGACCAGATCCGACTCTGATCACCCGACCAATCTGAGTGGAGTACTCTACGTGGAGCTTCTTAATCCGTCAGGAGAAGTGGTGGAAAGACGAAAACTGAAACTGGAAAACGGACAGGCATACGGGGATATCCGTCTCGACAAAATCCTCACTTCCGGATTCTATGAAGTAAGAGCCTACACACGCTACATGACCAATTGGGGGACAGGCGCATGCTTTTCAAGGGTATTCCCCGTATTTGAAGAACCAAAGGAAGAAGGCAATTATGAAAGAGCATCCATCAACAACTCTGCATGGAGAAGACTGATGCCTGATATGAGGGAAGACGCAGACACTAAAACGAAACGAACGAAAAAGAAACAAAAGGAAGAAACCGCTAAAGAAAAGATTGCCACACGTCCTAAAGGTACTTACACTACTGAAAGCCGGGGAATCACCCTGCACATCTATCCGGAGGGAGGCAATCACATATACGGTTTGGAAGGTCGCATCGCATTCCAACTGATCGACCGTGAAGGCATGCCGGTAACGGGAACTGTACAGATCGTACGTCCGGACGGAACAGCTGACGTACAGGGTATCGGTGTCGACTGTCTCGGAAGGGGACTGTTCTCATACACTCCGGACCATGAACCGGCCGAATTGGTCCTGACACAGCCGAACGGAAAAACGAGCCGTTTCAAGTTTCCCGATGCCGAGCAGGAAGGATGTGCCCTGAGGGTAAATACCTTGAATGAAGACAGAATATATGTGGAAACAGCCGTCTCCAGCGGACTGTATGGCAGACTTTGGGGCATGACCCTGCAAAACGGAGGAACCGTAGTGGCCAGTCATTCTTTCCGGACAGGAGAGAAACCGTATACCTTCTTCCTCAGCCGCAAGGACATGCCACTCGGAGTAAGCCAGATCACCATCTTCGACGGGGAAGGGAGAATATGGGCAGAGCGGATGGTCTTTATCCCGCCACAGCCGGAAGATGCAGACAGCATACGGCTGGAACTGGAAAACGGGCAACTGCACCCTTGCGGGAAAATCAGAATTATCGCAAAAACCGAGCCGAAAACCACGTTCTCCTTTTCAGCCAGGGATATAGCCACTTCTACAGGAGGATACAACGGAAATGTACGCACATGGATGCTGCTTGCATCGGAACTGAAAGGCTATGTCCACCGGCCGGAATATTATTTCGAAGCCGATGATCTGGAACACCGGAAAGCTGCGGACCTGCTCATGCTCATCCAAGGATGGAGGAAATACGACTGGCGCGTGATGGCCGGAACTGAACCCGCCCTACTGAAAGAACCCATCGAGGACAAACTGTACATAGACGGAACGGTTTTCCCCGACAGGAAAAAACAGGAAACAGACGGACTCCGACTGACAGCATACCTCTATAATCGAAACGGAGAATCCATGAAGGGGAAAACACGGACTGATTCGGCCGGTCATTACGCCTTCAGTATACCTGACTGTACGGGACGGTGGTCGCTTTTCCTGAAAGCGGAAGGACGGACAAAAAAGCAGGAAGACTTCCGCATCTGCATACGACGGGATTTCTCACCCGTACCGCCACGGACATTCAACTGGTTCGAAACACAACCTGTTCCGGAAAGCCGGAAAGGCAGGCTTAAATTTGCCGGATTCGAAGATACCGGTACACTCGCGCCTCCACAGGAAAAACGACACATCCTCATTCCTACCGTACATGTGGACGAAAGATGGGTTTATGAAAATCCACGTGTAGCATGGGAGAACGAGAATGTGGGCAAGAAAAAGGCATTCCTGTATTACGACTGCGATGCCGCCACAAACCGCATTTCCGACAAGGGAGAAGAATTGCCTGCATTTCAGGACTGGCTGAAAGAACAGAATGAATATTTCGTCGGGGAAACTTATGTGATCCATGACAAAACACCGCAAGAAGACTTTAGGGAAGAAGTCAAACTGATGAACCCGGAATATGCCAATAATAATGACAGGTTCAAGCTCTTGATGAACCAGATGAAGATTGGATCTTCTGTCATAGATAAAAAATACAACATCTATAAGGACGGACTGACCTATCATAACCGTCCTATCGTGTGGGTTATCGACAACTCCTACCACTCCCTCACGGGGATCAATTATAATCATCCGCCCAACCCGGGTGATACGGAGGACAGTGATATGGAAGAAGAAGACCTTGGCAGTGTGGGATCAACCAGCAAAGGTCGTATGATGAGCAAGCCTGAATTAAAGGTATCTTACTGTAGAACTACATCGCACCGGAATGCGGAGATGCCCTTATTCCTGGACGAGGTAAAAAGTGTCTATATTGCAGACGACCAGTCCACATGGCGGGATTTTATCCGTTTCAAGAACGAAAACGTACAGATGCCCGTCACCGTCTTCGTCTATACCCATCACTCGTTCCTGAAAGATGTCAACGGGTTGCGACGCACCTATTTCGAGGGATATAACGTTCCTTCAACCTTCGAGATGAACGATTACAGTCTGCTTCCATCCATGAAAGATTTCAGACGTACTCTCTACTGGGATCCTGATGTGACCACAGACAAGAACGGAAAGGCAGTCATTGAGTTCTACAACAATTCCTCATGCAAGGAAATACAGGTATCTGCCGAAGGTATTACGAACGACGGCAAGTGTATCTTCAATAAATAATATAAAAGATGAAACAGAAGATTATTTAATATGAGTTTAAAGCAAAATCAGAAAATGTAAGCTACTTCTATTAATCGCTTGCTGAATAGAAAATGTATGGATCCCGTTAAAATTAATTTTTGGCGGGATTATTTTTGGGGAACAAAAGTGACAGGTAAAATCTCGACTTTTGAGAAACTTATTTTCGGAGAAATGTTTGAAAATAAACCAGCCAATTAATTCATATACAAAATGTAACCATTCTATTTTCCGCCACGACAATTTTATCGGCTGGTT
>ERZ791680.91-NODE-91-length-103194-cov-14.722966_pt1 | contig 103194 bp, 93 predicted proteins | sample MGYA00510051_ERZ791680 | MGnify/ENA primary metagenome ERZ791680 (study PRJEB30046, sample SAMN00715238) | human gut metagenome | study: EMG produced TPA metagenomics assembly of the A metagenome-wide association study of gut microbiota in type 2...
GGATTCAAGAAAAAGTGTCAACCAACGCTGCTTACTTTTTGAAAGCGGGTGCAAAGATAAGAACTTTATTTCATATCTTCCAAATGTTTTCGGAAGTTTTTTTTCATTCTGCTTTTTCAAAAGGGAGATTTCAGAAAGAAACAAGCCCCAAGCAGAAGAAATAGGTAAGAGTTCCTACGCCGTTCCTGTCAGAATGTCAAAACATCGCTGCTCCCGTTCTCGAAAGCGGGTGCAAAAGTAGGACTTTATAACATACAAGCCAAATATATAAGGGGATTTTTTCGCGTTTTCCTTAAACATTTTTTATAAAACGCTGATTGACAAATGTGTTGAAGAACATTTTTTTTTAAGGAGGATGAAAAGCCAGACAAAAGGGACACATTATAATATATGCGCATGCGCGCGAAAGAAAACAGCGGAAGGCTGAAAGAAAATACGGAGATACGGAAGGGCATTGTATGACACCCGGGTCTTGACATGTTCAACACCCGGGTCTCGGCATGTTCGACATCCGGGTCTCGGCACGTTCGACACCCGGGTCTCGGACACAAGAAAAAGACTAACGGAACTAATGGCACAGGAAGGAGACGATACGGAAACATGCAACGAAAAGAAAGACAGAAAGAAAAAGTGAATACTATGTTTAAAGAGTATTTCTATTCATTGTTTTTGTGCAGCAGACCAATCATCCATTTTTTTGAACAGTACATTCCACTTGTTCACACTTATAATCTACTTGTTACCAACATTATATCCATCAACAGCATTACACTTTCAATTTCCTTGGATTCTTTTTGCACAATGGAGCTGAGCCAGTCACTAACAAAACTTTATCTGTCACTATATACCTTGCTTTATAACCGGAAGCCCAAATCCGCCCTGACTTAAAGACAAGGCTTTCGGCTGCCTTTTCTGTGCATTCCTATAAACGGCACGAGAAACATGCAATGTTTTTACCGTACCATTATCAAAAGCTACTTCGAGATAATATTCATAGCGCATACCATCGGATACATAACGATGCTTTCCTACCTTGCGTCGTTTTTCATGTTGCTCCATACGTTTATCGAGTACGGTTACAGTTACCTCATACTCGTCAGCGTCCGCCAACAAATTGTTGCCTGAAAGAAACAATACATAACAGAAAGAACCCACGCATACCAAATGACACAGTACATTCACAATCCTGTTCTCTACGGTCGTCAGCCATATCCACTTCCGATAGAGAGGAAGAGTCAACATACCCGCCGCCAATGCTACGCCAACAGGTATCCACCAGGTTGCCAATGTTTTCTCAGAAACCACATATCCGATAGTGCCCGAGAACAATACGGCCAAGACCACAAAAATGCGTAATATTTTAATAAACAGAATCCCCATCGCTTTAATTTGTATTTTCCTGCAAATATAAAAATAAAAGTGACATTGCAAATTCTCACACACAGCATTCCGCATGAACTAACTTACCTAACAGAGCGTTATAACTGTACAAACTTAAAGAAACGACCATTATGGAAAAGAACTTGATTCATAGTAATGAATTGCATTTCATTGATAAGAAACGCATTCATCGGGCGGTAGAGCAGTTGGTTGAGTCATTGGAACTGGCAGCAGGTTCCACAACGGGATTTAATCTGTATGCAGTAGTAGAGAGTTATTTCACTGACTTGAACAAACGAAGGGAAATAAACCGTTTGCTTAATCTTGAGCAAAATATCTGTGAAGAAGTAGAAGAAGAACTCGGAGTGTACGAAATGTAAAACAATGTATGTATAATCAGTGAGGCTATATCCAAACTAAAATTCGCCTACTATTTGTTTCTTTCCGAGCACGGGATTACACGGAAAACACAGATTTTTCTTTATTCTTTTTCCGTGAAATCCGTGTAGTTCCGTGCCTAAAAGAAATCATCAGATGTATTTTGACCTCAATATTCTTTCAACATTCGACTTTCCTATCAATCCTTTGCCTGATGCACTGTCAGTTGCGGGAACGGGAAACCGATTCCTTCCTCGTTGAATACAGTATAAATAGTCTTGTTCATATCAAAATAAACTCCCCAATAATCGTTGCTCTTTACCCAAACACGGATAACAATATTTACACTGCTGGCATCCAAAGCATGAAGGGCGACAAAAGGCGCCGGAGCATTCAGAATACGACTGTCGGCAGCAAGTATACGGCGTACGGTACTTTCCACCTTATCGTAATTCTCGCCATATTCCACTCCAATAACCCAGTCTACGCGACGGGTATCCTCACGACTGTAATTAGTCACAGTACCGCTACTCAAAGCACCGTTAGGAATATAAATTACCTTATTATCAGCCGTAGTAAGAATAGTATGGAATATCTGAATCTCGCGCACCGTACCGGACACACCCTGGCTTTCAATCCAATCACCTACCTTAAACGGGCGAAACAGCAAGACGATAAGTCCGCCGGCAAAATTCTGCAAATTTCCGGATAGCGCCATACCCACCGCTACACCGGCAGATGCCAACAAAGCTGCAAATGAAGTTGTTTCAACTCCCAACTTGCCGATAACGGCAATAATTAACAGAATTGTCAGTAGAATATTCACCAGACTTTTGACGAAACTTTGGATACCCGCATCAAAGTGCCGCTTCATCAGTAGTTTAGACACAAGTTTTTTAATGAAAGAAATAAGGAAACGCCCAACCACAAAGATTATAACTGCCCCTATAATACGACCGCCGGCTCCTACCCCCCAATCAATCAGTTGCTGCATAAAAATCTGAAGCTTGCTGAATCCCTCTTCAGAAGCCTGGGCGACAAATGCCGCCATTAATAAAGATGATAACATAATGATTATAGTTTAATGGATTAATGAATACAAAATTAACAAATAAATCCATTTTTCGTTCACATTATTTGTACCTTTCGACCAAAAGAAATACTTTTGCCTCTGATTTCAATTAAGGGGTGCCCTAATATTACGGGCTGAGATCATACCCATTGACCTGATTCGGGTAGTGCCGACGTAGGGAAAAGAAGAAAAGTTCCCCTTTTCTGTAGTAATCTTTAATAGTTCAAATTGCAAATGAAAAAGTATGCAATGACAGCATGCCTGTTTATGGCAGCGCTGAATGTCTGCGCACAGACAAAGGAAAAAGACAGTTTGCGGGTAATAGACTTACAAGAAGTAGAGATTATCTCTACACGCGCCACAGGAACCACTCCGGTGGCATTTACCAACATCAACAAAGAACAGCTTAAAAAACAGAACTTCGGACAAGACTTGCCGTATCTGTTGAGTATGACTCCCTCTGCCATCACCACCAGTGATGCCGGAGCGGGTATCGGGTATACCACATTGAGAGTACGCGGTACGGACGGAACACGCATCAACGTCACCGCCAACGGTATTCCTATCAATGATGCCGAAAGCCACAATGTATTTTGGGTAAACCTGCCGGATTTCGCATCGTCCGTCAAAGACATGCAAATCCAACGTGGCGCAGGAACTTCCACCAACGGTGCAGGAGCTTTCGGAGCCAGTATCAACATGCAGACCGGAGACTTCTCACTGAAACCGTATGCCGAGCTGAACGGTTCGTACGGGTCGTTCAATACACACAAAGAAACGGTAAAAGCAGGAACAGGACTTATCAACGACCATTGGTCTTTCGACGCCCGCCTATCCAATATCAGTTCGGACGGATACATCGACCGCGCATCGGTCGGACTGAATTCTTACTACCTGCAGGGCGGATATTACAGCGACAACACTTCTATCAAGTTAATAACATTTGGCGGCAAAGAGCGTACCTACCATGCCTGGAATTATGCCAGTAAAGAAGAAATGGAGAAATACGGCCGCCGTTACAACTCTTGCGGGTATATGTACACCGACGACAACGGCACTGACCATTTCTATGAAGACCAAACGGACAACTACGTACAAAAGAACTACCAATTGCTTTTCAACCACAACTTCACTTCCGCCTGGAATGTAAACGTAGGTTTGCACTACACCAAAGGAGATGGCTACTATCAAGAATACAAAGGCGGACGCAAACTGGTGGAATATGGCCTGTTGCCATACGAACATGACGGTGAAACCGTAAGCAAAAGTGACCTTATCCGTAAAAAAGCGATGGACAACTGGTTCGGCGGCGGCATCTTCTCCGTAAATTATAAGGGCAACCGCCTTCATACATCCCTCGGCGGCGGACTGAACCGCTATGACGGTGACCACTTCGGCAAAGTGTTGTGGGTGAAAAACTACATCGGCAACCTCGACCCAAACAAAGACTACTACCGCAACAATGCCACAAAGAACGACGGCAACCTCTATCTGAAAGCCAACTATGAGTTATGCAGCGGAGTCAATGCCTATGCAGATTTGCAATACCGCCACATCTCTTATAAAATGTACGGACAGAACGACAAGTGGAACAGCGTTACCAATGACGGTCTGCAACAACTTGCCATTCATGAGAAGTTCGACTTCTTCAACCCCAAAGCCGGGCTATCATGGCAAATTAACCGCAACAACCGGATATACGGTTCGTTCAGCGTAGCCCACAAAGAACCGACACGCAACAACTATACGGACGGCAAGTTTACCGAACACCCCAAAGCAGAGCGTCTGTTCGACTACGAGCTGGGATACACCTTTGCCAATTCCTGGCTGACTTTCGGCGCCAATCTATACTACATGGACTACAAAGATCAGCTGGTGCTGACCGGCGAACTGAACGAAATCGGTGAAGCCGTAGCCGCCAACGTACCCGACAGCTACCGTATGGGTATCGAACTAACGGCAGGTTTAAAGCTGACTTGCGGTTTCCAATGGGACATCAACGCCACGTTAAGCCGCAACCGTGTAGAAAACTTTACCGAAACACTTTATGAAAACGAAGACCCGACCGGCGACACATGGAGCACTTATCTGGGCGATACCCACATTGCTTTCTCTCCCGACTTTCTGCTGAACAACCGTTTCGGATATATCTACAAGGGCTTTGAAGCATCTTTACAATCGCAATACGTCAGCAAACAGTACATGAGCAACCTGAATTGCAAAGACCATATTCTGGATGCCTATTTCGTCAGCAACCTGAACCTATCGTACACATTCACGTTGCCCAAAACAAAATCGATAACTGTAGGCTGCACCATCTACAATCTCTTCAACGAAGAGTATGAGAACAATGGCTACGCAGGCAGCGGCTTCTATTATGAGAACGGACAGAAAGTGCGCTACAATTATGCCGGATATGCCGCACAGGCCGACACTAATGTATTAGGACATATCTCCTTGAGTTTCTAAGTTTGATTATGGAGCAGACACTCGAAATTATCGGAACACTTGTCGGTCTTCTCTACCTCTGGCTGGAGTATCGGGCAAGTATATATCTTTGGATAGCAGGCATCATAATGCCTGCTATCTATATCTTCGTGTACTACAATGTGGGGCTGTATGCAGACTTCGGTATCAACATCTACTACCTCGGAGCTGCCATATATGGGTGGATGATGTGGAAATACGGAGCATTCTTACGCCGGACAATCCTGAAAAGGAAAATCCCGGATATGGAAAACCAACAACAGGAGCTTCCCATAACCTGCATGCCGTCAAGGTATCTGTTGCCGCTTATTGCGGTATTTGCCGTTACGCTTGCCGGCATTGCCTGGGTGCTTATCAACTTTACAGACAGCAATGTCCCCTGGCTGGACTCCTTCACTACCGCGCTCAGCATTGTCGGCATGTGGATGCTGGCACGTAAATATGTGGAACAATGGTGGGCCTGGATTGGCGTAGATGCTGTGAGTACAGGATTGTACATCTATAAAGGACTCGATTTTACCGCTGCATTGTACGGCCTTTACACAATAATCGCTATCTTTGGCTATTTCAAATGGAAGAAGCTGATGAAAAAAGAGGCTGATTTATGATTTATAAATTCCGATTTAGCAAGTATCAACTATGAAAGTGGAAGCTGTGGTTTTAGCAAACGGGGAATATCCTACCGCTCCCCTGCCTTTGCAGATATTGGCAGATGCGCCTTACGTAGTCTGTTGCGATGGCGGCGCAGACGAATACATCCGGAACGGACATACCCCCAATCTTATTATAGGTGACGGCGACTCCATCAGTGAGGAGAACCGTAAGAAGTACGGGCATCTGCTTCACCGCATTGCCGAACAAGAAACGAACGACCAGACCAAAGCCGTCAACTACCTGTTATCGCAAGGCAAACGCCGGATAGCTATCGTAGGCGCCACCGGCAAACGCGAAGACCATACTTTGGGAAACATCAGCCTGCTTATGGACTATATGCGTGCAGGAGCCGATGTGCGGACTTATACAGATCACGGTATCTTCATCCCTTGCCTGAACACATGTACTTTCACCTGCCAACCGGGACAGCAAGTATCCATCATCAACTTCAATGCCCGCAAATTGCATGGACTCGGCTTGGTATACCCTCTCAGCGACTTCACCAACTGGTGGCAGGGCACTCTCAACGAATGCATCGGAACAGAGTTTACGATTGAGGCGGAAGGGGAGTATCTGGTTTTTTTGAATTTCCCTCAGCCACTTCCACAAAGTACACGCTGATACAAATCATAGCAATGGCAACGGCCTGTGTCCAACTGAACCGGTCCTGCCCCAAAGAAAGCGAGACAACCGTGGTCACTACCAACATCAGATAGCTGTAAATAGCGACAACAGTAGTCTTCAGATACTTCAACCCGACAGGAACCAGGAAGTAACTGAGATAAGTAGGGAAAATAAGGATAAATGCAAGTACAGCCCACGCCGTCCAATGCCACTCGCCCTTCCAGGCTTCTGCAAACATCGGTGCATCCCACCCTGCAACGGACGAAACGATTATGCCGGAAACAGCAGCTCCGCCAAATATATATTTCATCATCGTCACTACTCCTACCTTCTCCAGCAGTTTCTTGCTTACAATCAGATAAACGGCAAATACAAACGAACTGATCATACAAAGCAAATTGCCGGTAAAGGCATCGTGTGCCAAATCATCGCTGCCCTGCGTCAAGATACACAACATCGCACCGCCAAACCCCAAAGCTATACCGATAGTCTTCATTACCGTAGCTTTCTCGTGCAGAAAGAAAACGGAAATGAGAAATACCCATATAGGCTGCATCGAATTGAATATGGCACTCGAAACCGGAGTGGTCTTGCTAATGCCCAGCAGATAGCAGAACATAAATCCGTAAAGCCCGAACGCCCCGAGGCAAAACAGCATGATGCGTTGCTTCCTGGTAACCGCTGCTTCTTTTATAAAACAACCCGTCAACCAAAAAGCCACTGCCGCAAACACGCACCGTATGGTAACACCCGTTAAAGCTCCCAACCACAAAGGCAATAAATACTTCAATCCGTTCATGTTCAGACCCGCCATGATACGGGATGCAACCATACTGAGATTGGCTTCCAGCTTTTTATCTTTCATGAGACTATCTACATTGAGTTCGAGGTAGTGAGAACGCATAGCACCGGGAAATGTTCGGAAACATACGGAGCGTTATCCTAAACAATTCGCAACTTTGCAATGTTTTAAGGGAAACAGGAGACTGAAAAATGAAAGAAACAGAACCCAAACAGGCATCAAACCCCACCAAACAAGTACTCGTATTCTCCACCCGCCTACGCCAGGATATCCAAACTGCTTGCCGGCAACTGGAAAACGGAGAAGGGCAAGAAGATGTTACAATCAATAAGGAAGTAAAGTCATGGTTAAACAAATAAATTGGTCGCCACTTGCCAAAGGGGAATTTAGGAGCCTGCTGTTATCCTCAGTGCAGAGGTTTGGAAACAAAGAACAGGGAAAGATTATATATTCACTCTTCCAAAATGCGCTTCATCGCATTACTCTAAATCCTTTCATCGGACAAGCCACGGAAGTGGATAACATACGATATATCACTCCTTGTCCCGACTATACGCTATTCTACCGCCACAGCCTTCTGAAAATAGAAATACTCGTACTTTGGGATAATAGCCACAAAGCCGGAAAGATAAAAAGCATTCCCACAGGAAAACAAGAAAAGGTGTCAAAACTCCTTTGATATTTTGTTAGTTTTGACACCTCATTCTATCAGAAATAACTGGTAATCAGATGTTCATCAAATAACGCTTGAAGTCTGCAAAATCTTTCGACATAGGCAGACTCTTCTTTTCGCCACGCATAAAGGCTTGTAACTTCTCCGGTATCTGTACCGCCTCACCGATAATATTCTCTACCGTATCTTTGAACTTGGCAGGATGAGCCGTTTCCAGGAAGACGCCCGTTTCACCCGGCTGCAAGCCCTCTTGCAATGCACGGAAACCGCATGCGCCATGAGGGTCGAGCAAGTAATGCTCATCTGCCCAAACATTCTTCACGGTTTCGGCTATCTGTTCGTCCGTATAAGCAGCACCGCTTATCTCGGCAGAGATAGCTGCATGGCTACCGCCATAGAGGTCGAGCACACGGGCAAAGTTACTCGGATCGCCCACATCCATGGCATTGGCTATCGTAGCGACACTGGGCCGCGGCGCATAAACACCCGTCTGCAAATATTGATAGAATATGTCGTTACGGTTGTTGGATGCTATGAAACGCTTTATCGGCAGTCCCATGCGTTTACCGAACAAACCGGCCGTTATATTACCGAAATTGCCGCTTGGCACACAGATTACGGCATTGGCAGCCTTACCCGCCCGCTTCAACTGCGCATAAGCATAAAAATAGTAGAAAGCCTGCGGCAGGAAACGCGCCACATTAATGGAGTTGGCGCTGGTAAGCTGCAAACGGCTGTTAAGTTCCTTGTCCATGAAAGCCGCTTTCACCAATGCCTGACAATCGTCGAACGTGCCGTCTACTTCAAGAGCCGTGATATTCTGTCCCAACGTAGTGAATTGCTTTTCCTGAATTTCACTGACCTTGCCCTTCGGGTAGAGCACATAAACATGAATACCTTCTACGCCGAGGAAACCATTGGCAACGGCACTGCCCGTATCACCCGAGGTAGCGACCAATACATTTACCTGCTTCTTACCCTCTTTTCTGATAAAATAGCCCAACAGGCGCGCCATAAAACGACCGCCCACATCCTTAAAGGCAAGTGTAGGGCCATGGAACAATTCGAGGGAATAGATATTTTCCGTTACTTTCACCAAAGGGACATCGAAACTCAATGTATCGTACACAATCTGCTTCAATGTATCTGCGGGAACATCTTCCCCAAAGAAAGCATCCGCCACCCGATAAGCTATCTCCTGAAAGCCAAGCGTATCAATGCTGTCGTAGAATTCCTGCGGCAACGGTTTAATGGTAAAGGGCATGAAAAGTCCTTTGTCTGCGGCAAGCCCTTTCACTACCGCCTCTTCGAGGGTAACATCGGGAGCTTGTTTGTTGGTACTATAATATTGCATATTAAATTAAATATTAAAGAATTAATAATTAAAGACTATAACGCTGCACCAAATGATAATCAGCACATTTGGGCATGTCATCCAATTATCCCTTCATAAATTCGTTTATAAACTCATCTTCTTTCATCAGACCGTAGCTGCCGCTGCAAGCCGCCACTTCATCAAAAGTCTGCACCTCGTCCGGCTCAATACCCGGATACCAAATAAAGAAAGGTACCGGTTCGTTGGTATGTGTACGCAGCTCGCAGGGAGTGGGATGATCGGGCAAAACGGCAATGGCGACAGGTTCTTCCCAATCTTTCACCGCTTCATAAATAGGACCTACGACGCGGCTATCCAGATTTTCAATGGTCAGCATCTTCAAAGGAATGTCTCCTTCATGTCCCGCCTCATCGCTGGCCTCGATATGCAGGTAAACGAAATCATCCGTTTTCAGTGCGTCAAGAGCGGCAGCCACTTTATTCTCGTAATTGGTATCGTACAGTCCGGTTGCTCCTTCCACCGTCAGACGGCGCAGTCCGGCATAATAGCCGATACCGTTAATCAAATCTACGGCAGAGATTACAGCGCCTTTCCTCACTTGAGGAAACTTATCCGAAAGTGTTTCCATCTGTGGACGATAACCCGGGCTCCACGGCCAAATACTGTTAGCCGGGTCTTTGCCTTCGGTTGCACGCTTCCTATTGACGGGATGTTCTTTCAGCAATTCTTGCGAACGCATGATTAAATCGTTAATCAAGTCGGCGGTTTGTTGCGGGGTCAAATCGGCTTGTCCTTCGGGAACGGTGATACTTTCTGTACCTGCCATAGGCTTTACCAGCAACGGCCGATAGGGTTTCAGAGGGACATCATGCGGGGGAGTACAGTCTATACGCTTGTCTCCGCCTTTTATTACCAACAAATGCCGGTATTGCACACCCGTATGGAAACGCACGCGCTCATTACCCAAATGTTCCTGCAAATATTTCACCAGCACATCGGCTTCTTCGGTCGTAATATGTCCCGCCGAATGGTTCTTGATAGCATCTCCTTCAATGCAGATAATATTACAGCGCATCGCCATTTCACCCGGCTTCAGGTCTACACCGATACTTGCCGCTTCCAACGGGCCGCGTCCCTCATATACTTTCGGCAGGTCATAGCCCAAAACGGACATATTGGCAACCTCACTGCCGGGATGAAATCCGTCGGCAACAGTTTTCAACCTGCCTACACGCCCCATCCGAGCAAGCTTATCCATATAGGGCGTTTTAGCTGCTTGCAACAAAGTCCTGCTTTCCAAAGACTTTACAGGCCAGTCGGCCATACCGTCACCTAATATAATAATGTGTTTCATACCCATGAATCTTGAAATCCAAGTACGAAGTTCGTACTTAATTAAACGTTCGCAATACTCATTATATCCGCAAATACTCCCGCAGCCGTTACACCGGCACCGGCACCGTAGCCTTGTATCATCATCGGATATTCCTTATAACGCTCTGTTGTCAGCAAGATAATATTGTTGCTGCCTTCCAGCCCATAAAACGGGTGATTGACACCCACTTCCTGCAGTCCTACGGAGGCCTTGCCGTTCTCCAGTCTGGCAACGAAACGCCAATGCTTGTTTTCTGCTTCCAACACCTTGCGGCGTGCTTCAAAGCCGGCGTCGAGGCTCGGCACTTTCTTCCAGAAGTCATCCAAAGAACCTTCGAAGAAATCATCGGGTACAAAGAGATTCTTTTCCACATCACTTTGCTCGATGCGATAACCGGCTTCACGTGCAAGGATTACCAGTTTGCGGATTACATCCTTGCCGCTGAGGTCGATACGCGGATCGGGTTCGGAATAACGTTCCTCCTGAGCCATTTTGATGGTTCTGCTGAAAGGAATATCCGCGCTTATCTTGTTGAATATATAATTCAGCGTACCGCTCAGCACGGCTTCAATCTTCAGTATCTTGTCACCGCTATGAATAAGGTCGTTAATGGTATTGATAATAGGCAACCCCGCACCTACGTTCGTCTCAAACAGATATTTCACGCCGCGCTGGCGGGCTATCTGCTTCAGTTCCCGGTAGTTTTCATACTCCGAAGAAGCTGCAATCTTATTGGCGGCTACAACCGAAACGTTGTGCATCAGAAGGTCTTTATACAAGGAAGCCACTCCTGCGCTTGCCGTACAGTCCACGAATACGGAGTTAAAGATATTCATGCCGATAATCTCGTTACGAAGCGTATCCAGAGAGCTTTCCTTACCTTTCTCCGCCAATTCTTCGCGAAAGCGTCCCAAGTCAAATCCCTCGCGGCTGAAGATTGCTTTGGAAGCATCGGCAATACCTACCACATTCAGTTGTAAGCCGTTCTCCTGCATCAATTTCTGACGCTGGCTGTGAATCTGTTCTATCAAACTGCCGCCTACCGTACCAACTCCGCAGATAAAGAGATTCAATACCTGATATTCCGACAGGAAGAAAGAGTCATGGATCACGTTCAAAGACTTGCGCAGCGACTTGCTGTCTACCACAAACGAAATATTCGTTTCCGAAGCGCCCTGTGCACAAGCTATCACATTGATACCGTTACGTCCCAGCGTACCGAACAGCTTACCGGCAATACCCGGCGTATGCTTCATATTCTCACCTACAATGGCTACCGTAGCCAAATCCTTCTCAGCCTGTATGGGTGAAATCTCTCCCATTTCAATCTCTTTGACAAACTCTTCGTTCAGAACTTCACAAGCCAGGTCGGCATCCGCATTACGCACACCGATGGAAGTAGAATTCTCCGAAGATGCCTGCGATACGAGGAACACGCTGATACCGTTCTTTGCCAAAGCCTTAAAGATACGGTAGTTCACACCAATCACACCTACCATACCGAGTCCCTGCACCGTTATCAGACTTGTATCGTTGATAGACGAAATACCTTTAATGGCTTTACTTTGCGGATTGGAAACATCCTGCTTGATGACCGTTCCCGCTCCGTCGGGATTGAACGTGTTCTTTATTATAATAGGTATGTTCTTGTGGCAAACCGGATAGATGGTAGGCGGATACACTACCTTAGCGCCGAAGTTGCAAAGTTCGGTAGCTTCTACATAGCTCAGTTCATTAATGGTATAAGCCGTGGAAATCACACGCGGATCGGCGGTCATGAAACCGTCCACATCCGTCCAGATTTCCAGTGCATCGGCATCCAGCGCCGCAGCTATGATGGCAGCTGTATAGTCGGAACCTCCGCGACCGAGGTTGGTCATCTCGCCCGTAATCTTATCCGTAGAGATAAATCCCGGAACCAGCACCCGTCGGGGCATATCTTTGAATGTCTCGCGCACCAGGGAAGTAGTAAGCTCCGTATCCAAAACATGCTTGGAATGTTTCTTCTCCGTTTTGATGAACCGGCGCGAATCAAACCATTCCGCACCCGTCAGTTGCGCTGCAATAATAGATGAAAGGCGTTCGCCGTAGCTCACAATCGTATCGGATGTTTTCTGCGAGAGATCCTTTATCAGGTAAATCCCCTGGAAGATATCTTTCAGCTCATTAAGCAACTCCCCCACCCGGCGTTGCAGTGATACTTGCGCCTCACCTGCCGGAATTACTTCCTTTATCATTTCCACATGACGATAGACAATCTCACGAAACTCGTTTTCATAAGAGGAATCACCGGCAGCCGCCATTTTCGAAGTATTGATCAGCTTGTCCGTAATGCCGCCCAAGGCGGACACTACCACTATTAAAGGTTCGTTTATAGCCTCTACAATTCTCTTAACGCTTAAAATACTGTTCGCAGAACCTACGGATGTTCCGCCGAATTTTATTACTTTCATATCTTTTTATCGGATTGAAACGGTTGATACAATTGTCAAAACAAGCTGCTATGGCCCGTATAGACTTTAACTAAATAAGAAAAACTGCTGAAAAATGGTGTAACACGTAGAAACACAAAATACTATCCCTAACCCCTAAGGGTCATGGTACACATGGATGTGACTGTATGTTGATAGTACTTGTTCATTCTCTCTTACTGCTATCGCTTATGATAAGTGTTGCAAAAGTAACAATAAAAACATTCAAACTATTACATTTTATGACTTTTTTGCGATAAAAATACAGATTCATTCTATAAAGGGAAGAAATATGTACATATTACGGCTAACATATTCACGCTTTTCCAAACAAAGAGATATAAATACTGACATAGTTTTATAACACTTTGCTATTATTTTAGAGATATATTACTATCTTTGCATGGTAATTATGTAAGAATTGAGCGTATGTCCCCAAATAATACTTCCGTTTTGTTAATTTACACCGGTGGCACTATCGGCATGATAGAAAATGCGGAAACCGGAGCTTTGGAGAGCTTCAACTTCGAACATTTACAGAAGCATGTACCCGAGCTTCAGAATTTTACGTTCCGCATTGATACCTATCAGTTCGATCCGCCTATGGATTCTTCGGATATGGATCCGGATGCCTGGCGCAAACTCGTACGCATTATCAGCGACAACTACAATCAATATACGGGCTTTGTCATCCTTCACGGCACGGATACCATGGCCTACACGGCATCCGCTCTCAGCTTTATGCTCGAGGGCCTCAACAAGCCCGTCATTCTCACGGGTTCGCAGCTTCCTATCGGCGTGCTCCGTACCGACGGTAAAGAAAATCTGCTGACAAGTATCGAAATTGCCACTGCCCGGCATCCCAACGGCCGGCCTATCGTGCCGGAAGTATGTATCTTCTTTGAGAATCACTTGACACGCGGCAACCGTACCACCAAAATAAATGCGGAGAACTTCAATGCTTTCCGCTCGTACAATTACCCTGTACTTGCTTCTGCCGGCATACATATTAAATATAATAATGTGCAGATTCATACGGAGAACGTACAAAGAGAGTTGCAGCCACACTACCTGCTCGATACCAATATAGCCATATTGAAGCTCTTCCCCGGCATTCAGGAAAACGTGGTGGATGCCATTCTCGCCATAAAGGGACTGAAAGCTGTGGTGCTGGAAACTTACGGTTCGGGCAATGCTCCGCTGAAAGAGTGGTTTCTCCATCATCTGCACAATGCCTGCGAACAAGGCATTATCATTGTAAACGTTACCCAATGCAGCGCCGGTACGGTAGAAATGGAGCGTTATGAAACGGGATACCGCCTGATGCAGGCAGGCGTGGTGTGCGGATACGACAGCACAACAGAGTCCGCTGTAACCAAACTGATGTTCCTGTTAGGTCACAACTATCCCCCCGCAAAAGTACGCGACCTGATGAGCCGCCCTCTTGCAGGTGAGATAACGATATAGGAAGAGAGGTGTTTACGCCACTACGGGAATCAAGGCCCCGGTAATCGAATCGATGATAAACCCGGAAACATGGACATCCTCCGGTATCAGCGGATGGTCAAGAATGGCTTTCACCGTTTCTCTTACGGACTTCTCCGTATCTCCGAAACCATAAAGCCACGAATCGAAATCCACTCCGCAGAAACGTATCATATCTATCGTTTCCTGTTTGATGCCGCGCGCCTTCATGTGCTCTATCATCTGGGCGCTGCTCATGTGGCACGCACCGCAATCGGAATGTGCAATGACCATGACCTCTTTCACCCCCAACTCGTAGATAGCCACCATAAGGCTGCGTATAACGCTGCCGAAAGGATGCGAAATGATTCCGCCCGCATTCTTTATCATCTTTACATCACCGTTCTTTATGCCCAGAGCTGCCGGCAGCAATTCGGTCAGACGGGTGTCCATACAGGAAAGGATGGCGATTTTCTTATCGGGATATTTATTGGTGATATACTTCTCATATCCCTTATTCTCTACAAACTGCTTATTGTATTCAAGAATATCTTCTATCATAGTATAATCCCCGTTTTATATTTTTGAGAACAAATATAGAAAAAACTCCGCGACACACCGCCAGCCCTGAAACGAAAAATCGTACCTTTGGGCAATTATTCTAAAGGAAGTTCTTTTATGGCAAAAGAGAAAACGGTATATGTATGCAGCAATTGCGGGCAGGAATCGCCTAAATGGGTAGGCAAATGTCCGTCGTGCGGAGCGTGGAACACCTATGTAGAAGAGATTGTACGCAAGGAAACCGTAAACAAACGTCCGGTATCGGGCCTGGAAACCGCCAAAGCAAAGCCCGTGACACTGGATGAAATCGCTGCCGATGACGAACCCCGTATCGACCTGCACGATGCGGAGCTGAACCGGGTATTGGGCGGCGGTCTGGTACAAGGCTCGCTGGTGCTGATAGGCGGCGAACCGGGTATCGGAAAATCCACCCTGGTGCTGCAAACCATCCTCCGCATACCGGAGAAACGTATCCTCTACATATCCGGCGAAGAAAGCGCCCGGCAGCTGAAGCTGCGTGCCGACCGTCTGTCAGGCACATCCGCCGACTGCCTGATTGTCTGCGAAACCTCGTTGGAACAGATTTACGTCCACATAAAGAATACACGCCCCGATTTAGTCATAATAGACTCCATACAGACCATCTCCACAGAGAAGCTCGAATCCTCTCCCGGCAGCATAGCCCAGGTGAGGGAATGCTCCGCCTCTATCCTGCGCTTCGCCAAAGAAACGCATACGGCGGTCATCCTCATCGGTCATATCAACAAGGAAGGAAGCATTGCCGGGCCTAAGGTACTGGAGCACATTGTGGACACTGTTCTCCAATTTGAAGGCGACCAACATTATATGTACCGCATCCTGCGCAGCATCAAAAACCGTTTCGGCAGTACTGCCGAGTTGGGCATCTATGAGATGAGACAGGACGGACTGCGGCAGGTAAGCAATCCTTCGGAACTGCTCCTCAGCCAAGACCATGAAGGGATGAGCGGCATAGCCATCGCTTCGGCCATAGAAGGCATACGACCGTTCCTGATAGAAACGCAGGCATTGGTAAGCAGTGCCGTTTACGGCAACCCGCAACGTTCCGCCACCGGCTTCGACATACGGAGAATGAACATGCTGCTGGCAGTACTGGAAAAACGGGTCGGCTTCAAGCTTGCCCAAAAGGACGTCTTTCTCAACATTGCCGGCGGACTGAAAGTGAACGACCCCGCCATCGACCTGGCAGTTATCAGCGCCATTCTGTCCAGCAACATGGATACCGCCATAGAACCCGAAATCTGCATGGCAGGAGAAATAGGCCTGTCCGGCGAGATCCGCCCCGTAAACCGGATTGAGCAACGCATCGGCGAAGCGGAGAAGCTCGGTTTCAAACGGTTTATATTACCCAAATATAATCTGCAGGGACTGAACGCGTCCAAATTGAAGATTGAGCTGATACCGGTAAGAAAGGTGGAAGAAGCCTTCCGGGCATTGTTCGGCTAAGTCCTCCATAGGATGAGTCCGCCGCAGGAGATACGGATTGATACACATTATATATAGATATAGAAAGAAACCCAATGATACAAGAATACCAATTGCGCGTGTTGCCTGAGGTTGCAGCCAACGAACAACGCATAAAAGAATACCTCATACAAGAGAAAGGAGTGAGCGCACGCGACATTACGGCTACGCGCATTCTGAAACGCAGCATTGATGCACGCCAGCGAACCATCTTCGTAAACCTGACCGTGCGTGCTTATCTCAACGAGTTGCCGAAAGAGAAGGAGTATCAGGAAACCGTCTATAACGATGTGTCGGACAAGCCGCAAGTTATCGTTGTGGGAGCCGGTCCCGGCGGACTGTTTGCCGCCTTGCGTCTGATAGAGCTGGGCTTGCGCCCCGTCATCGTGGAGCGCGGAAAGAATGTACGCGACCGCAAGAAAGACCTTGCCCTGATAGGAAGGGAACAGACCGTCAACCCGGAATCCAATTACAGTTTCGGAGAAGGCGGTGCAGGCGCCTATTCGGACGGCAAGCTCTATACCCGCAGTAAAAAACGGGGGAACGTAGACAAAATCCTGAACGTATTCTGCCAGCACGGCGCTTCATCTTCCATACTCGTAGACGCCCATCCCCATATCGGCACGGACAAACTGCCGCGGGTCATAGAAAACATGCGGAACACCATTATCGGTTGCGGCGGTGAAGTGCACTTTGAGACACGGATGGATGCTCTTATTATTGAAAACGATGAAGTGAAAGGCATCGAAACCGATACCGGCCGGACATTCCTCGGTCCTGTAATACTTGCTACCGGACACTCCGCACGCGATGTATACCGCTGGCTGGCAGCCAACGGAGTGGAAATAGAAGCCAAAGGCATCGCCGTAGGAGTACGTCTGGAACATCCCGCTTCCCTGATAGACCGGATACAATATCACAACCGCAACGGACGCGGCAAATACCTGCCCGCCGCCGAGTACAGCTTCGTTACCCAAGTGGACGGAAGAGGCGTGTACAGCTTCTGCATGTGTCCCGGCGGCTTTGTAGTTCCGGCAGCCAGCGGTCCCCAGCAAATCGTAGTCAACGGAATGAGCCCCAGCAACCGGGGTTCCCGGTGGAGCAATTCGGGAATGGTAGTGGAGCTGCGTCCGGAAGATTTGGAGAATAAGGAGTTAAGAATGATGAATGAAGAGCCGGCTTTCAACTCCCAACTCAACATGATGTATTTTCAGGAAGCTCTGGAACGCCTCTGCTGGCAACAGGGCAACATGAAGCAAACAGCCCCCGCGCAACGCATGGCGGACTTTACCAGGAAAAAGCTCAGCTACGACCTGCCGGAAAGTTCATACGCCCCCGGACTGGTATCGTCGCCTCTGCACTTCTGGATGCCGCCGTTCATTGCCGACCGGCTGAGCAAAGGTTTCCAGCAATTCGGGAAATACAGCCACGGTTTCCTCACCAACGAAGCTGCCATGATTGGCGTTGAAACCCGTACATCGGCTCCGGTGCGCATTGTCAGAGACAAAGACACCTTGCAGCATGTCCGTTTGAAAGGACTGTTTCCCTGCGGAGAGGGAGCCGGATATGCAGGCGGCATCGTGTCGGCAGGTATCGACGGAGAACGGTGTGCGGAAGCCGCAGGCCGGCTCTTGCTGCAATGAGAGCAGCAGAGTTCCGCATTCAGGTGAAATTCATTTCCCCGCATTGCAAGGATGATATAAAAATAATCCGTACTTTTGCGGGCAAACCTATACCGTTATGACAGCTCCCGAAATAGCAATCGTCGCTCCCAACACACTGACCTCTTTGGGATTGCAGAACCTTCTGGAAGAGATTATCCCGATGGCTACCATCCGTGTGTTCCGCTCCTTCGCCGAACTCATGGATGATACGCCCGACATGTATGCCCATTATTTCATCTCTTCCCAAATATATTTCGAGCATACCTCGTTCTTCCTGCCCCGAAAGCCCAAGACCATCGTACTGGCAGGCGGCGACAACCAGCCTCAGCTATCGGGCGTGCCGACCCTGAACATCTATCAGGACGAGAAAGGCCTCGTAAAAGACATTCTGCAACTCCATCGGTACGGACACCAGCACGGACACCCCGACAAGCAACCGGACGGTCTCCGCTCCGCCATGCCGCCTCATGCCGCCGGCAACGCCGATGCCCACGAACTTTCCGCCCGCGAGATAGAAGTGCTGGTGCTCATCACCAAAGGACTTATCAACAAGGAGATTGCCGACAAACTGAACATCAGCCTCACCACCGTCATCACCCACCGCAAGAACATTGTGGAGAAACTGGGCATCAAGTCCGTATCGGGACTGACAATCTATGCCGTGATGCACGGCTACATCGATGCCGACAGGATATAAACCGGATGGCAATCCCCCTGCCGCCCCGCATCTCCCGGCATCATAATCCTCATAAATTAGGATTGCACGGGCTGGAGATTTCGCGTTACTTTGCAAGCGAAACAAAACCAGTTATGAAACAATATAAGATTATTCCCCTGATTCTGACGTTCCTCACTGCCGGTAATGTGTCGGCAGCAGATCTGGACACCTTGAAAGTAGTAGACGTGGAAGAAGTCCTCGTCATCGCAGCCCCCAAAGAAAACCGCAAGCTGCGCGAACAGCCCACAGCCGTCACCCTGCTTTCGCAGCAGGACATGCAGGCGGCACAGGTGAACTCCATCAAGAACCTGACCGGACTCGTTCCCAACATGTACATCCCCGACTACGGTTCGCGCCTTACTTCCGCCGTCTATATCCGCGGTATCGGTTCGCGCATCAACACGCCGTCCGTAGGGCTGTATGTGGACAATATCCCCTACATCGACAAGTCCGCTTTCGACTTCGACTACTCCGACATCGAACGCATCGACGTACTGCGCGGCCCGCAAGGAACGCTGTACGGACGCAATGCGATGGGCGGACTGATTAAGATTCACACCAAATCGCCTTTCTCCTATCAGGGCACGGACTTGCGCATCGGCGCAGGCACGCACAATGCCTACAACACTTCGCTGACGCATTACCACCGGGTGTCCGAGCGTTTCGCTTTCTCCACCGGCGGCTTCTATGACTACGAAGGCGGCTTCTTCCGCAACGCAGCGCTGGAGAATAAGAAGACAGACAAGAGCCAATCGGCCGGCGGACGCTTCCGCGGCATCTACCTGCCTTCCGAGAACTGGAAAGCAGACCTGAACGTGAGCTACGAATACAGCGACCAGGGCGGCTATCCGTACTATTATACCGGCAGCGTCAACCCCGCCGCCCAAAGCGAAGAGATGAAATCATACATCGGCACAATCTCCAACAACCGCGAAAGCAGCTACTACCGTAACCTGCTGAATACAGGGCTGAACCTCGAATATCAGGCGCAGCGCTTCACCCTGAGCGCCGTAACGGGCTATCAGTTCCTGAAAGACCGCATGTTCATCGACCAGGATTTTACGGCGAAAGACATCTATACGCTGGAACAGAAGCAACGCATCCATACCCTGAGCGAAGAGATTGTGATGAAAAGCAAAGGCAGCAGCCGCTGGCAATGGGCTACGGGCGTCTTCGGCTTCTACCAGTGGCTGAAAACCGATGCTCCGGTGACCTTCAGGGAAGACGGCATGGGAATGCTGGGGCAGATGCTGGGCAGTGTAATCCCATCCAAAATAGAAGTTCCCCTGCCCATGCCCGGTATGGGAATCAATATTCTGCCGTCCTTGCGGCCCGGCAACAGCAATCTGCTCATCAACGGTAATTTCGACACACCGCTTCTCAACGGAGCGTTGTTTCACCAGTCTACTTTCCGGGACCTGTTCGGTCTTACGGGATTATCCTTCACCGCCGGCCTGCGCCTGGATTATGAGAAGATGAAGATGACCTACGACTCCGGCACTGCAATGGACTATACGGTAGGTATCAAAGGAGAAATGGTACGGGGCGGACAGGTTATCAAAGAAATACCGATGATGCCTGAAACGGCGCTCACCGTACAGTCGCGCTACCACGGTTCCATCGACAAGGATTACCTGCAACTGCTGCCGAAGTTTGCCCTTCAATACGACTTCAAGAACAATCGGGGCAACGTCTATACAACCGTGAGCAAGGGCTACCGTTCGGGCGGATACAACATCCAGATGTTCTCCGACCTGTTGCAGTCCAGCCTGAAAAACGACATGATGCGGCAGACAAAAGAGGAGATTCTGAAAGCCGTAGAGGGTTCTCCCAGCGCATCCTACAAAGACCTTATCAGCGAAATGTTCCCCGATGCAGGCGAGAATCCTGACGCCCGCTCCGCCACCGAATACAAACCGGAGCAAACCTGGAACTACGAAATCGGAACTCACCTGAATCTTTTCAATAACCGTCTGCGTACCGATGCCGCACTCTTCTGGCTGGAGACGCGCGACCAGCAAATCTCACGTTTTGCAGGAGCAAGCGGCTTGGGACGCGAAACGGTGAATGCAGGCAAAAGCCGCAGCCTCGGCGCCGAACTGTCCCTGGCTGCCGCCATTACTGCCGACTTCACGCTGAACACCAGCTACGGCTATACGTATGCCACCTTTAAGGACTACGTAACCAATGCCCGCGTCAACGGACAGCTTCAGGAAATCAGCTACAACGGCAACTACGTGCCTTTCGTTCCCAAACACACGCTGACCGTAGGCGGACAGTACATTTTCCGCATCAACCCGGGATATTGGCTGGAGCGCATTCAGTTGAATGCCGGATACACCGGTGCGGGACGTGTGTACTGGACGGAAGAGAACACCGTCAGCCAATCATTCTACGGCACACTGAACGGACGCATCAGTTTCCAGAAAGGCCGCGGACAGATAGACCTCTGGGTGCGCAATGCACTGGACAAGGATTACGCCGCCTTCTATTTCGAAAGCATGGGCAACGGATTTATGCAGAAAGGACGCCCCATCCAGGCCGGAATAGAACTGCGTTGCAGATTTTAGCAAACAGAGTTTGCCGACTTTTACAAACAGGTAAATCAGAATTGTAAGTCTCTTAATATAAACTGGTTGCGTGTACCAAAGTAATACCCCGCTTTGGTACACGAAATACCAACCGTTGGTACGGGAGCTACCAAGCATTGGTACGTGAAGTACCACACTATGGTACGCGGACTACCAAGCGTTGGTACACGGAATACCAACTGCCGGTAGCCGGGATACCTCCCTTTGGAACGCGAAGTACCGCCAGCCGGTATCGGCAAATAACCTATTCGTTGATTGCCCCGCAATGCGGGCAAACCCCTTTCGCCCCTATTTTCTGTCCGCAATTGCCGCAGCGATAGCGGGATGCCGCCAGTGACGAACGCAGTTTCCTGAAGAACACCCACACAAATACGGCTATAAACAGATAACCGATGTATATATGGGTAGTCAGTATAAAGAAGAAATAACAGAAAATGCAACAGGAAGCCAGCCCCAACAGATAGAACACAGCCGCTTCCGGACTCAGTTGGCGGAACAAATCGTCGAGCACCGCCAGCAGTACGATGACAAACAGCCAAAGGCTCATCAGGAAAACGGATAGCACGAACGGCACTTTAAACGGCGAGAGTGTGGGGTTGAAATAAAAATGCTGCCACGTCTCCGGCACAAACACCTGCATCGACTCGTATACCGTGGCACTGAACGCCAGCAACAGACACAGCAACAACGGATATACACTGTCTATATCATTGAAGTAGACCATTTGCAACTGCTTCCGCCTGAACGCGCGAAACAGCCATGCCGCCACAAACAGCGCAAAAATAACGATGAAATAGGAAGCATGCGTATCGCTGAACAGGTAAATGGCCTGCGAGATACTGTCCGTAGGCACAAACGCCCGGATCATGTCCTTTTCCCGAAGCCAGCCTTGCACTTCCTGAGAATGGGCGAGCTTGACCCATACGCTGTCCACACTGTCCGTAGGGTGGATGGCAAACTCCGCCACTACCACCCTGTCTCCCTTGTACAGTGTATTATAGCAGTCCTTTACAGGCAGGCAGGCTATCGTCACCGAATCTTCCTGCACTTCCAGATTCGTGTTCCACGTATAATGACGCTCGTACAGATAAGCCAGCGAATCGCGGGTCTTTGCCCCCAGTTTCCCGTCTTCCAGGTCCGGACGGGGATAATGGCAAGAAGAACCGAGAATAAGGTATAAAATATAAAATATGAAATTTAAGTATAAGGTATGAGGCATAAGGTATAAAGAGCGGGACGCACGTTGTACGGTGGCGCTGTGTTTACGGCTGTTTATGTTTGTTTCTTCTTTCTTCATATTATATACTTTGGGCATTCATTCTCAATCATCTTCACTATCCGTTATGCGTATTCACCCATACCTTATACTTCATTCTTTATACCGTATGCTTTATACGTAAGCTTCATCCTTGGCTTTTAACTGCTGACTTTCATTTGGCAGTTCTTGCAGTCGAAAGTGAGGCGGAAACGTTTTCCGTCTGTTCCTACCAGGTAGTAGGGTTCCCGGTACGGGGAATGTCCCTTTTGATACGTAGGACACCAGCCCATGCTATAACGCAGGCAATGTTTGCAGAACATGAGTACGGCTTCGGGTACGGCCTGCTTCTCGTATGCCGGTTCCACAGAAGCTACTCCGTGAGCCTGATAAAAGCTGCGGGCGGCGGTATTCATCACATTGCCCAGATAGGTCAGGGATGTTGCCGGGAAACGGTGGCGGGTGGGTTTCCACACGTGCAACTCACGACGGTAAGTAATGCGGCGGGCAGCAGTCAGCTTGTCTATCGCCTGGCGACGCCAGTCGGCTATCACCGAGGCGGGTATGAACCAATTCTGCGACAGGTTGATTGCAATGGCGGGAGCTGTTGTTGCCGAGGGGCTGTCCGTGCCGCCGAGGGGCATGACCTCGAAAGGAGTATTCCCCAATTTGCCGAGTTGGGTGCGCAGGTTCTCCGATTGCGGAGTACGCGCAAGTTCTTTTGGATAGGGGAAAGACAAGGTTATGCGGTTGCCGTCTTCGTCCGCCGCTGTCAGGGCAAAGCCCGAAGGGGTATCTGCCAGCTCCCATCCAACGCCGATTTTACGTTCGGCGGACTTGCGGGCAAGGATGCGCTCAAATTCCTGGTCGAAATTGCGGAAAAGACGGGTGCGCGGTTTGATACGGGGCACATCGCCTGCCGGATACAGCTTGTTGCCATCTACCCGATTGATGCGGAAACCTTGCAAACGGCCCTGTTCATCGAGAAAGCAGACACCGTCTCCGTTATGGAAAGGTTTCACTCCGGCAACGGTAAGGTAGTTGCCGCGCTGCTCTTTCATCGTACCCATCTCCTCGCCCAGGGACTTCGGTGTATCGAAAGAAGAGATTTCCCGGTCGCGGCCCTGCAGGAAGTAATGGGTGAAGCCGCGGCTGAAACTCTTGTCCAACCGGGGCGTGAAGTCGAAACGGCAAGTACCCGAAGAAGCACGTACGTACTCCTTGCGACGGGCGAAGATGGCATCCAGCTTGCTGCGGTAGGTAGCCGTAACGTTCTTCACATAGGAAACGTCCTTCAACCGCCCTTCTATCTTGAGGGAAGAGGCGCCGGCATCCAGCAGGTCTTCCAGCACTTCGCTTTGGTTCAGGTCTTTCAAGGAGAGCAGGTGCTTGTCGCGGACGATTGTTTTCCCGTCGGCATCTACCAGGCTGAACGGCAGGCGGCAGAACTGGGCACACTCTCCCCGGTTAGCGCTCCTGCCGAAACATGCCTGACTGACGTAGCACTGTCCGCTGTAGCTTACGCAAAGCGCACCGTGCACAAACACTTCCAAAGGCGTTTCCGGACAAGCCTCGTGAATTCGGCGTATCTCCTGCAATGACAGTTCGCGCGCCAGCACTACCTGACGAAAGCCTGCATCCACCAGGAAACGTACTTTCTCCGGTGTACGGTTGTCCATCTGCGTACTGCCGTGCAGGGGGATGGGCGGCAGGTTCAGACGGGTAATTCCCATATCCTGCACTATCAGGGCGTCTACACCGATGCGGTACAGTTCCCAAATCATCTTTTCCGTTTCGGCAAGCTCCTCTTCTTTCAGAATGGTATTGACTGTAACGTAAATGCGTACGTTGTACAAATGGGCATACGCCACCAAAGCGGCTATATCTTCCAAAGAATTGACCGCAGCCGCACGTGCGCCGAACTTCGGTGCGCCTATATATACTGCATCCGCACCATGATTGACTGCTTCAATACCGCACTCCAGATTCTTGGCGGGGGCCAATAGTTCTATTTTTCGTTGCTTCATCATATTTCTTTCACCACAGAAAGGGGCACAAGACCCCACTGAGTTTTCGGAGTTCTTATTTAATTTCTTCAATATTGAACGGGGTTTCCTGATATACAAAGTAGTTCAGCCAGTTGGAGAACAGCAGGTTGGCATGCGCCCGCCACCGTACCGATACGCCTTTGTCCGGGTTGTCGTCCACATAGTAATTGCGGGGCATCTCAATAGGCAATCCCTTAGCCAGGTCGCGGCGGTATTCCGTATCGAGCGTCAGGGGGGAGTATTCGGAATGACCGGTTACGAAAAACTCGCGCCCGTTACGTGCCATTACCATATATACCCCTGCCTCTTCCGATTCCGAAAGCAGGGCCAGCTCAGGAACTTTCAGAATATCTTCCTTGCGGACTTCCGTGTGGCGGCTGTGGGGAACATAAAACACATCGTCAAACCCACGGAAAATGGGATACAGAGGCTGCAAGGTGCGATGTGCGAATATGCCGAACATTTTCGCGTCCAGCGGATACTTGGGCACACCGTAATGGTGGTAGAGTCCGGCTTGCGCCGCCCAGCAGATATAAAGCGTGGACGTAACGTGCGTACGCGCCCAATCGAATATTTCGGTTATCTCGTCCCAATAGGTCACTTCCTCAAAGTCCATCTGCTCCACAGGGGCTCCGGTAATAATCATACCGTCGTACTTCTCGTCACGCATCTTGTCGAAATCCGTATAGAAAGCTTTCATATGCTCTATCGGAGTATTCTTTGAGGTGTGGCTCTTGATTTTCATGAACGAAATCTCCACCTGCAACGGAGTATTGGAGAGCAGACGCACCAAATCGGTCTCCGTCGTAATCTTCAACGGCATCAGATTCAATATGACAATCCGCAGCGGACGGATGTCCTGCCGGGTTGCCCGTGAATTGTCTATGACGAATATGTTTTCCTCTTTCAGCAGCTCTATCGCGGGAAGTTTATCGGGTAAATTTAAAGGCATAAGCTCTGTTCTACGGTTTAACTAATTACTGTTTACGATTTTAGCGTGTAAAGTTAGATAAAAAATCAGAGCGGTATAAATAAATTGCGGAAGTTTTTGTTGAATTAAAGCAGGCAATACAAAATGATTCGATATTATTTCAGTAAAATCCCACTATTTATTTCTTTCGGAACTTTCAATTGTCGGATAACCGTATACTTGAGTACAATCAATCTATCAGGTTATAAAACGCCTTCATTAGATGCTGTATTTCCATATTCTATATTTTGCAAATAGTTCATTGAAAAGAAGATAATCTTGTGAATTGTACTACCTTTGTGGCTGAAACTCAAAGCATCAATTACATAATGGCGAAAATCATCGTTCAAAACACGCAGATTAATGTTCTCAATTTTAAGGAACAAGATTATATATCCCTTACCGACATGGCTTCCGCCAAAGAAGGGGACAGCAGAGCGGCAGACGTAATTAAAAATTGGATAAGAAGCCGTTATACAATTGAATTTCTTGGCACATGGGAAATCATCCATAATCCTAATTTTAAAGTGGTCGAATTCGACCACTTTAGAAAGAGTGCCGGATTGCCATCTTTTGTATTAAGTGCTTCCGAATGGATAGAGCAGACTAATGCAATCGGTATCATCGTTAAAAAAGGACGCTACGGTGGGACGTACGCCCATAAGGATATTGCATTTGAATTCGGTTCTGCAATCAGCGTACCTTTCAAACTCTACCTTATTGAAGAGTTTCAACGATTAAAGACTGAAGAGCAACAGCAACTCGGTTGGTCAGCAAAGCGTGAATTGTCGAAAATTAACTATCGCATACACACTGATGCCATAAAACAAAACCTTATTCCGCAGGAAGTCACATCGGCACAAGCAAGTATTATTTACGCCAATGAAGCCGATGTGCTGAATGTAGCCATGTTCGGCATGACAGCAAAACAATGGCGGGAAGCCAATCCCGAACTGAAAGGTAATATTCGTGATTATGCCACTATTAATGAACTTATCTGTTTGTCGAATATGGAAAACCTCAATGCAGTATTTATCGAACAGAGTATGACACAAAGAGAACGTCTCGTTAAACTAAACCAAATAGCCATTCATCAAATGAATATATTGGGAAACGGTGATAAAGATAACCGTAAGTTATTGAAATAAATCACTACGCATTGCTCTGCGCTGTAACTCATCACACATTTATTTTAATTTGAGCGATTATTTGTGTGATTATTCCAAAGATTTAGTATACTTTTACATCCTTGTTTTTATTTAGATATATGTAAAGAGAAGAAAAAGCACCAAGCTATCAAGCGTGATAACTGACTAATAGAAATCTGAAAGCGTAAACTACTTTCTCATAACATTTGCGGTTCTGCCTAATCTGATATATCGACACGTAAGTTTTTAAATACGAACCAAAGGCGAAGATGTTTTCGTCTTATAAAACTACTATAACATGAATATCATGAGAAACGCTTTCAAAAGGACAAATTATGTGTTATGCCTGCTCCTTGCCTTATCGGATACATCTTGTATCAACAGGCTAAATGATGAAATCAAAGAGGGCAGTATCCTCATCTCCTTTTCCTTTGAAGCAAGTAAAGCCGCTACCAAAGTAACTAAAAACACTTTCGACATAGGAGACAGAAGCGGTATCTTTGCCATGCTGACAGGCAATTCCCTGGACCAGCAACGATACATCGACAACCTGCTTCTGGAATGCAGCGACAACAGCAAACTGATATCCAAGAAAGAAGTGTATTATCCGGAAGGAGATGCCACGCTGGACTTCATCAGCTACTATCCGTATCAGGAGGAAAACGTGTCCAAAGGAAGCTCACTGCTGGACGTCACAGTACAAGCAGACCAGAACAAGACCGCCAATTACAGCTTATCCAACTTCATGACCGCCCGCATTGGAAACGTACCCAACAGCGAGAAATCCGTAAAGCTGGAATACAAGCACCGGTTTGCCAAAATAAAGTTAGTTCTTATACCCCAAGAAGGTGAAGATACGGACGAGATGCTCAAGGCCAACCCCAGAATCATAGCTACCGGTTTCAGGACACAAGCCGTATATGACCTGCAATCGGACAAGCTTTCCTCGGTTGACGATGCGAGCGAAACGGATATCATTCCTTTCGGCACATGGAAGAAAGAGGGTAATACGCTGTCTGGTAAAGAACTTATTGTAATTCCGCAAACACACTCCGACGGCGGACAGGCTTTTACCCTGGAATGGAACGGAAAAATCTATACCTGCCCTCTCCCGTCGACCACCATTGAGGAGGACACGGAACTGGAGATTTGCATCAACGCACTTCAAAGCACAAGTGCAACCCTCACCGGAGTTATCGCCAACATCAAGGAATGGGAGCTCAGCGAACAAGGAGAGAGCGAAAACCGGTACGAAATCACTGCCGTACACACAGCCTCGCTGTCATTCAGCACGTCTGATATCTACAGGATATACCATCAAGGAAAGCCCGTGGCAGAAGTATGCCGGGAGTATCTTTACACTGCCCCCGCCGATGCTGTCGCTACTAAAGCGATTGTAGCCTATTCCGTACAGGACAATGAACAGACGGACTTGACAAATGGAATCGTTTTACAACTACCGGACAAAACCGCCACGACACATGGCGGTAAAGTAAGTTGGAATGAAGCGGACAACTCGCTGACCTACGTTAGCGGCCACTCCCGGCCTATCGAAAAATTCTACATAGACGAAAACAGAAAGATAGTAACGGAAAAGCCTGCCGCACCAGCACTAGCTATCAACGTCAGCAGCTACGTAATCAGAGATATACGGAACGGTATATTGCACACCTACCCCATCGTGAAAATAGGCGCACAATATTGGATGAAAGAGGATTTACAGACGGCCCATTATAATGACAGCAAGAGTATGCCCCTCAGAAAAGCTTTGGGAGATGGCGAGGGCTACCTCAAATGGGCGGGCACCGACTCCCATTTTTACAACGGCGAGGCCGTCCTTACCGGGAAATTGGCTCCGTTGGATTGGAGATTGCCAACAGAAAACGATTGGAACAGACTGAAAGGATACATAGGAGAAAATGCTTCCGCACTGAAAAAGACAGATACCTGGAGCTCGGATGTTTATTCCGCAACCAATGAAACCGGATTCTGCATTCAACCCGCAGGGCTGCTGTTGGAAAGGGAAAACAAGACGGCCTTGGTAAACGCAAACTCATCGACCGCCTATTGGCTATATGACGGCACACAAAAGCAATTGGACAAAGTCGTAATGTTTGCGAACAGCAATAACGACATCGCCTTAAAGAACGCCGTCAAACCGGAAGGCAAAGATTATTATAATGCGTTTTCCATCCGTTGCATAAAAGAATAGCCTGCCAAAAAAGCATTTCTCATTTCTTTTTCGTATTTTTGTTCCCAATGTGCAGGATTTTGCCAATTAGACAAAGACAACGGAAAAGAAATGAGAGTAATCGATCTGATAAACAGTAACGAAAAAACAGCTTTTTCTTTTGAAATATTGCCCCCTCTGAAAGGTACAGGCATCGAAAAGTTGTACGAAACAATAGATACATTACGGGAGTTCGACCCTAAATACATCAATATCACCACACACCGCAGCGAGTACGTGTACAAGGACCTCGGCAACGGGCTGTTCCAGCGCAACCGTCTCCGTCGCCGTCCGGGAACCGTATCCGTAGCCGCAGCCATCCAGAATAAATACAATATAACGGTGGTGCCGCATATTCTTTGCAGCGGTTTCAGCCGTGAGGATACCGAATATGTATTGCTTGACCTGCAATTCCTGAACATCACAGACCTTTTGGTGTTACGCGGAGACAAGGCAAAACACGAGTCGGTATTCACTCCCGAAAAGAACGGTTATCATCATGCCGTTGAATTGCAGGAACAGATTAACCAATTTAATAAGGGCATCTTTGTAGACGGCTCCGAGATGAAAGTCACCAATACTCCTTTCTCATACGGAGTGGCCTGTTATCCGGAGAAACACGAAGAAGCGCCCAACATCGATACGGACATTTATTGGCTGAAAAAGAAAATGGAAACCGGAGCGGAATATGCCGTTACCCAATTGTTCTATGACAACCGGAAATACTTCGATTTCGTAGAACGCGCCCGCAAAGCCGGAGTTACCATCCCCATTATACCGGGCATCAAGCCGTTCAAGAAGCTTTCGCAACTCAGCATGATACCCAAAACGTTTAAGGTAGACCTGCCCGAAGAGCTGACAAACGAAATCTTGAAATGCAAGAATGATGCCGAAGCGCAACAGGTAGGTATCGAATGGTGCGTGCAGCAATGCAAGGAATTGATGAAACACCATATTCCCAGCATCCATTTCTATTCCATAGGTGCAGTGGACAGCATCAAGGAAGTAGCCAAACAGATTTATTAACCAAATACCGACACCGTGTTTTTTAAAGATGTAATAGGCCAGGATACAGCCAAACAACGATTGATACAAGAGGTGCGGGAAGGACGTATTCCTCACGCGCAACTGTTCTGCGGACCGGCAGGAGTAGGCAAACTTCCGCTGGCTATGGCTTATGCCCGTTACATCTGCTGCCCGAACCGCACGGAGACCGATGCCTGCGGCACGTGTCCTTCGTGTGTGAAGTGGAATAAACTGGTGCATCCGGACGTACACTTCGTATTCCCCATCGTGAAAAGCGCCAAAGGGAAGAAAGAAGTTTGCGATGACTACATAGCCGACTGGCGGCATCTTGTACTAAGCAACCCCTATTTCTCACTGAATCATTGGCTGGACGAAATGGGAGCGGAAAACGGACAAGCGATTATCTACGCAAAGGAAAGCGATGAAATCACCCGTAAGCTCAGTTTGAAATCCAGCGAAGGCGGATACAAAGTAACCATTGTATGGCTTCCTGAAAAGCTGCACGAGGTCTGCGCCAATAAATTACTGAAACTACTGGAAGAGCCGCCTGAGAAGACCATCTTCCTGCTGGTTTCCGAAGCACCCGAAATGATATTGTCTACCATACTCAGCCGTACACAACGTTTCAACATCCGCAAAATAGATGAAGCGAGCATGGCAAACGCACTGCAACAAAAGTACGGTGTACAACCGGCGGACAGCCAGACCATAGCCCATCTGGCAAACGGAAACTTCATCAAGGCATTGGAAACAATCCACCTGAATGAAGAGAATGAGTTGTTTTTCAATCTGTTCGTCAGCCTGATGCGCCTCTCCTATCAACGGAAAATACGGGAAATGAAGCAATGGAGCGAACAACTGGCGGCTATGGGGCGCGAACGCCAAAAGAATTTTCTGGAATACTGCCAGCGCATGATACGGGAAAATTTCATCTATAACCTGCATCGGAAAGAAATGAACTACATGACCCTGCCCGAACAGAACTTCGCTACCCGGTTTGCCCCGTTTGTCAACGAACGGAATGTTATGGGTATTATGGATGAACTCAGCGAAGCGCAAGTGCACATCGAGCAGAATGTAAATGCCCGTATGGTATTCTTTGATTTTTCACTGAAAATGATTGTTCTGTTAAAGCAATAGAAGAATCCTTTTCAACTAACATATAACATAGTAAATCATCAAAATAACAGATAGAATGATGGAATTTAAACTACATAACGGAAGCGGCGGTCTCTGCTGCAAAAGCTGCGGCAGGCAAGACAAGCAACTGAACACTTACGACTGGCTTGCCGACATCCCCGGCAATGCAGAGGAATCGGACATGGTGGAAGTTCAGTTCAAAAATACCCGCAAGGGTTATTTCCGCAACAGCAACAAAATTCCTTTGGAAAAAGGCGATATAGTAGCCGTGGAAGCTACTCCCGGACATGATATAGGCGTAGTAACCCTTACCGGGCGACTTGTACCGCTACAGATGCGTAAGGCAAATATCAAATCGGAAGCGGATATCAAGCGTATCTACCGCAAAGCCAAACCGGTGGATATGGACAAGTATAACGAGGCGAAAGCGCGTGAACACAGCACGATGATACGTGCCCGCCAGATCGCTCTTGACCTCAACCTCAATATGAAAATCGGGGATGTGGAATATCAGGGAGACGGCAACAAAGCAATCTTCTACTACATTGCCGATGAACGCGTAGACTTCCGCCAACTGATTAAGGTGCTTGCCGACGCTTTCCATGTACGCATCGAAATGAAGCAGATCGGTGCACGTCAGGAAGCCGGCCGTATCGGTGGTATCGGACCTTGCGGCCGTGAGTTGTGTTGCGCTACCTGGATGACATCGTTTGTTTCCGTTTCGACCAGCGCCGCCCGCTACCAGGATATTTCACTGAACCCGCAAAAGCTTGCCGGACAATGCGCCAAACTGAAATGCTGCCTCAACTACGAAGTGGACTGTTACGTAGAAGCGCAAAAACGCCTGCCTTCCAAAGAAATCGAATTGGAAACCAAAGACGGCGTATTCTATTTCTTTAAAGCCGACATTCTCAGCAACCAGATAACTTACTCCACCGACAAGAGTATCCCTGCCAATCTGGTTACTATCAGCGGAAGACGCGCCTTTGAAGTTATCGGCCTGAATAAAAGGGGCATCAAACCGGAGAGCCTGTTGGAAGAGACACATCGCACCGAACCCAAGAAACCGGTAGACCTGCTGGAGCAGGAAAGTCTGACCCGCTTCGACCGTAACCGCAAGAACAAGAACGGCGGAGACGGCAACAATGGAAACGGTAATGGAAATAACGGCGGCAACCGGAATAAAAAGAAGAAAAAGACTCCCAATAACCGACCGCAAAGCGGAGAACAGGCTGCCGCTCCGCAACAACAAGAGCAACCCAGACAGCAGGGAGACGAAAAACGGCCGCAAGGAAATGAAAGACGTTCACAACGAAATAGCAACAACCGTAAACGTCCTCACAACAACAAGCCCAAACCTCAGGGAGATAAACCTGCTCAAAATGACAAGCCTGCTCAAGAATAAGACAAAGACTCTGAGATATATCATACTGCTGTTTATTGTAAGCGCATTAGGCGCTTGCGATAAACAGACTGTATATCATGCATTCCAATCCATTCCGCAAGAGGGTTGGAAACGACAGGATACACTCCTTTTCAATGTCGCTGTGCCCGATTCCCAAACTTATTACAACCTGACCGTAGAAATTAGAAACCGCAGCACCTACCCTTACCAAAACATCAACTTATCCATCTGCTATGACAGTCCGGAATTGAAAAAGCTACAGACAGATACACTGGCAGCCGTCTTAGCCGATAAAGAAGGCATATGGAAAGGAGATGGCTGGGGCGGTTTATATCAGTCTGCATTTCCCGCAGGAAGCATCAAGATAGGGAAACCCGGTGACTACCTTTTCAAAGTAGCTTATACATTACCCGACAGCATCCTGCCCGGTATCAATGATGTGGGAATCAAATTACAACGATAATATTATACCAACCTTCTATTTCTCCCCGCATCAATACGCAGGAATATAAACAGCAGTATCGTAAAGCCCCATAACGAAGACCCCCCATAGCTGAAGAAAGGTAACGGAATACCGATTACAGGCGTCAATCCGAGCACCATCCCGATGTTTATGAAAAGATGAAACAGGAAAATACTCAGCACCGAATACCCGTATACCCTGCCAAATGCGGACTGTTGCCGCTCTGCCAACGCTATCAGACGAAGTATCAAAGTCAGGAACAAGAGTAATACAGCCGTCGAACCGATAAAGCCTTCTTCTTCGCCTACGGTACAGAATATGAAATCCGTGTCCTGTTCGGGAACATATTTAAGTTTGGTCTGTGTACCGTTCAAAAAGCCTTTCCCGGTCAGGCCGCCCGAACCGATAGCAATCTTCGATTGATTTACGTTATATCCCGCTCCTGCCAAGTCCTCTTCCATGCCCAACAGAACCTTGATGCGAATCTGCTGGTGAGGTTCCAATACTTTATTGAAAAAATAGTCGCTGGAGTAGAGGAAACCTATCGAACCTATGGCAAACAAACCAATAAGAAAATAACTCCAATGGCGTTCACTCAAAGCAAGGAAGAATAAATAACACGTTACAACCACACACAATCCCCATTGCACCCATACCAGATTAAAAGGGGTTATATATTCCGAAACCAGATAAGCGACCAGCAATACGATAAAAGAACCAACGATGATATTCCGAACCGGCTCCCATTTCTTCTTATATACCCATACCATTCCACCGGCAAAGAGCAAAATCATCGACAGTACCACAAACTCTCCGATAGGTGTTGGAGTATCTGCAATAAAGACTTGATCAAAACGGATACCCACCACAAAATATACCACAGCGCAAATACCGGAAAAAAGCACTACCCCGGGCATACCTTCACGATAAAGCATCAGGAAGAAAGCCATATAAACCAATGCAGACCCCGTTTCCCGCTGAAGAATAATCAGCGTCATCGGCAGAAGAATAAGGAAAGCCAGCATCAACGCGCTCTTCCAGCTTTTTATAGTGAACGAATAGGCGCTCATATACTTGGCCAACGCCAATGCCGTGGCAAACTTGGCAAATTCAGCCGGTTGCAGACTGACAGGCCCCAAAATCAGCCAGGACCGTGAGCCTTTGGTATCAGGAGCAATAAAAATGGTGACAACCAACAAGAGAATGAGTCCTATATATATAATGTAAGAGAACATATCATAAAGCGTGTCTTCCAGCATCAGCAGAATAAATCCCAACCCGAATGAGCAGACAATCCACATGAACTGCTTGCCGGCACGGGTAGAGAAATCAAGAAAATCACGGTCACCATAGTCGTAACTTGCCCCGCAAATACTGAACCAGCCGAATACAATCAACATCAGGTAGATTATAATCGTCACCCAATCCAATGATTTCCATATACTGTCTCTTCTTACCATTTATACTGCTACTGTTTGACTGTTTATTACCTTTCTTCGTCTCCGTACAGAATTACGCGGTTGCTGAATTCCTCCGCACGTATCTCATTCTCCGGCGATAACTTGCCATGCAAGTACTGATCCATCATCATCGCACCGATAGGGACGCCGTAGGTTGCACCAAAACCGCCATTTTCCACATACACCGCAATAGCAATCTTAGGATCATTCATCGGAGCGAATCCCATGAACACCGAATGGTCTTTACCGCGATTTTGTGCCGTACCGGTTTTACCGCATGCCTCTACACCCGGCAGGATTGTGCCGACCATACGGCAGGTTGCACTACCCGTACTACCAGTAACAGCGGCACGCATCCCCTCCACAACTTCATCGTAATATTCCCGGTCGATTGACGTGACACGGGGGGTGCGGTAGATACTGTCCAGCTCATTATCCTGTATCTCCTTTACAACATGCGGAGTAATGAAATGCCCCCGGTTGGCAATGGTTGCACCCAAATTGGCTATCTGCAACGGGGTCGCAAGAATTTCTCCCTGTCCGATAGCGATACTGATTACCGTAAGTCCGTTCCAAGAGCCCCGATATGCTTTATCATAAAACTTAGCGTTAGGAATCAAGCCGCGCTGCTCTCCGGGAAGGTCGGTACCAAGGCGATAGCCGAATCCCTGCGACACCATATGGTCTTTCCATACGGTAATGGCATTTTGCGGAGAACCGTACTTCTTGTCGCTGAACATACGGAACAGCCCCCAACAAAAATAAGAGTTGCACGAAGTGGCTATTGCCGGAACCAAAGGCAAAGGAGAACCGTGCCCGTGACAGCCTACATGCAAACTTCCATAGTTGAAACCGTGTGCACAAGGGAAAGTAGGATAATCTTCATGGATTATTCCTTCCTGCAAAAATGTCAATGCCTGCGCAGTCTTGAAAGTAGAGCCCGGCGGATACGCTCCCATGATTGCACGGTTCAGGAGAGGTTTCCGCTTGTCTCTTTGCAACATCCGGTGATTCTTTCCACGCTGGCGTCCAATCATTAAGTGAGGATCGAAAGTAGGAGAAGAAACCATACAGAGTATCTCTCCCGTAGCCGGTTCAATGGCTACGATAGCTCCGATTTTATGCTGCAACAAACGCTCACCTAACCTCTGCAACTCAATATCGATACCTAAAGTCAGGTTCTTACCGGGCACAGAGGGACGGTCGAGCTTCCCATCCATATAATGCCCCTGAATACGTCCATGGGCATCACGAAGCAGAATCTCCACCCCTTTTTCGCCACGAAGATACTTTTCATAAGATTTCTCGATACCTTGTTTGCCTATATAATCTCCGCGGATATAATAATTATCCGCCTCAATATCTTTCTTTGACACTTCACCTATATCCCCCAACGCATGTCCGGCAGCATCGTAAGTATATTGCCGGATAGTACGCCGCTGGATGTAGAAACCGGGAAACTTGAATAGTTTCTCCTGAAACACACCGCACTCTTCTGCCGAGAGTTGCGTCATAAACACCTGATGCGTATATTTGGAATAACCGGGATTCATCCAACGGTTCTTTACATCCTTCATCCGCTTCTGGAACTGCTCGAACGTGATGTTCAATGCACGGCATAAATCCAACGTATCGAGCTGCGTCACTTCACGAGGCACAAACGTGATATCGTATGCCGGCTGGTTAAAAACCAGCAGTTTACCGTTACGGTCATAGATAGCTCCACGCGAAGGATATTGAATCTTATTCAAAAAGGCATTGCTGTCCGCATTCTTCTTGTAATCATCCGTCATAATTTGCAAGTCGAACAGGCGAATCACGTAGATAAGGACAATGACGACAGCCGCCATGCCTATCACATATTTTCGTTTCTCCAGCGTATAATCCTTCATTCAATCACAACATATGAGTTATAAATACAAGTAACATAACTTGCAACCTCTTTTTACTTCTTCCGTATGCCCTCTACTGCCATTATACAAGCTACAGTCAGCAAAGTGCTTGTTACAATTCTCAGCAATAACGCACCTATGTGGGCAAAAGAAAAGAATTCAAGAGTAAGCAGCATCCCGTGATGTACCAAGACACTGGCAACCAAGTATTTCAAAAAAGGAGAGATTCCCATTGTACGGACTGCCGGAACCAATGTATCCAGTGTATCGCGAGGCACAAACAAGCGTAAGAATGTAGGGCGCAAAAAGGCTAAAAGCACCGTAGCCGCCGCATTCATTCCCGGAGTATCGGAAAGGATATCAACCGCCAGTCCAAGAAAAAAAGCCCATAGCATCAATGCATTACGGGGTACATCCGACTCAAACTTCAATATCAGATATATATATAAAAACGGAGTGGCATATCCTGCAATATGCACATTGTTCAGTATCAGCACCTGCAATAATACCAGACCGACAAACCACCCTATCTTATGCAAATAATTGATTATCATTTCTCTCCTTCTTTTTCCAGCATATTCTGTTCTTCCTGTCCGCTGCGCGAAATGACACGCACATTGCTCACCTTACCGAAATCCGTAGCTAACTTTATCTTCAACAGATATGAAAGTCCGTCATGGGAATCGGACATATCATCGACCGTTCCTACCATAACTCCTTCAGGAAATACTGTGGAATAGCCGCTAGTCACCACTGTATCACCCAGATTAAATTCCGCATGACGGGGCAAGTCCTTCAGATAAGCAAAACGCGAATCTCCACCTTCCCACTTCAAATAGCCGAAGTACTCACTGCCCACAATCTTGCAGCTGATACTCGACTTGCTGTTCAGCAACGGAATAACCAGCGAATAGCGGGGAGAAGTCTTATATACGATACCTACCACTCCATTTGCATCCACTACCCCCATTTCCGGACGAATACCATCTGACGAGCCACGGTCCAATGTTATATAATTATCTGCCTTATTCAGACTGTTCTTTATAACATTCGCCTTGAATATGCGGTAATCATCCGGAGCAAGGCGCGCCATACTATATAGTTTTACGGAATCCAGGCCCTGCTCCTGCAGGCCTTTTTCCAGAAAAGCTACCCGTTGTTCCAGCCACATATTCCGGTCGAGCAAGTCCTCATTGACCGATTTCAAATGGAAGTAAGAACTGATGCCGCCCGAAATCTCATAAACTTTCCCGGCTACTCCGTTTGCCGAAGTAAAATACACGCTCTGCTGATAATGGTTGAAACGGAACAATAAAACAAAACTGGTAACCTCTAACAGAAGAAAGAGGAACCAGTAATTGTATTTAATAAGAAAGTTCAGTAGATTCCGCATACCTATCTCATCAGGAATGAGAAGCGGTCGACATTCTTCAGTGCAACGCCTGTACCTTTGGCAACGGCATGCAAAGGATCTTCCGCAATGTGGAACGGTATGTTGATTTTATCGGTCAGACGCTTATCCAGTCCGCGAAGCAAAGCACCGCCACCTGCCAGATAGATACCGTTGTGCACGATGTCGGCATACAATTCGGGCGGCGTATTCTCCAATGCACTTAGAATAGCAGTCTCAATCTTAGAAATGGACTTCTCCAGACAGTGTGCCACTTCCTGATAGCATACGGGAACCTCCATAGGAAGCGCCGTAATGCGGTTCGGACCATGAACGATATAATCTTCGGGAGCATCCTCGCCCAGTTCGGTCAGGGCCGCACCTACGTTAATCTTGATACGTTCTGCCATACGCTCGCTGACCTTCACATTGTGCTGGCGGCTCATATACTCCTGAATATCGGCAGTGAGGTCATCACCGGCAATACGGATGGAGTTGTTGGAAACGATACCACCCAGCGAAATAACGGCAATTTCCGTAGAACCGCCGCCTATATCAACAATCATATTACCCTCCGGCGCTTCCACATCGATACCGATACCGATAGCGGCAGCCATCGGCTCGAATATCAGGTAAACGTCACGTCCGCCGGCATGCTCGGCAGAGTCGCGCACGGCACGCAACTCTACTTCCGTACTGCCCGAAGGAACGCCTATTACCATACGGAGCGAAGGGGAAAACAGACGGTTTCGATTGTTCACCATCTTGATAAGTCCGCGTATCATCTGCTCGCAGGCATAGAAGTCGGCAATCACACCATCGCGAAGAGGGCGGATAGTACGTATGTTCTCATGGGTCTTTTCGTGCATCAGCTTTGCTTTTTCACCCACGGCAATCATCTTGTCTGTACGACGGTCCAACGCCACTACCGAAGGCTCGTCCACTACTATCTTGCCATTTGTGGTAATGATAGTATTGGCAGTGCCAAGGTCCATCGCTATTTCTTGTGTAAAAGAGAATAATCCCATGTAAATTAAAAATTGAGAATTAAAAATTAAAAAATATCACTCATATCAGGAACTGAGAACTAAAAAGTAGGAGAAAGCATCATTCCTCAATTTTCAATTCTCAATTCTCAATTTAATCAGTGTTTAAAGTGACGGAACCCCGTTATCACCATTGCGATGCCATGTTCATTGCAATAATTGAAAGAGAGCTCGTCCTTAATGCTTCCGCCCGGTTGGATAACGGCCGTAACACCTTCATTACCTGCAATCTCTACGCAGTCGGGGAAAGGGAAGAAAGCATCACTTGCCATTACGGCACCGTTCAGGTCAAAACCAAAGTTCTTGGCTTTCTCAATAGCCTGCTTCAAAGCGTCTACACGGCTGGTCTGTCCCACACCGCTTGCCAGCAGTTGCTTGCCTTTAGCCAGTACGATAGCATTGGACTTGCTGTTCTTCACAATCTTGTTTGCGAAAAGCATATCTTCAACTTCCTCCGCAGTCGGAGCCTTAGTCGTTACGGTTTTCAAATCTTCGGGAGTTTCCACCTTCAGGTCACGGTCTTGCACCAGCACACCGTTCAGCAAAGAGCGGAACTGCTTCTTGGGCAGAGCAGCCTGCTTGCGCACCAGAATGATGCGGTTCTTCTTCTGACCGAGAATTTCCAGTGCATCCACATCATAATCGGGAGCTATGATAACTTCAAAGAATATTTTGTTGATTTCCTCGGCAGCAGCCTTGTCTATCACGGCATTTGTGATGAGCACACCGCCGAATGCGGATACCGGATCGCCGGCAAGCGCGTCTGTCCAAGCTTCCAATACTGTGGGACGTGAAGCCAGACCACAGGCATTGTTATGCTTCAGTATAGCGAAGGTAGTATCTGTGAATTCATCAATCAAATCAACGGCAGCGTTGATATCGAGCAGGTTGTTATAAGAGATTTCCTTACCGTGTATCTGGTCGAACATAGCATCTATGTTACCATAGAAATAACCTTTCTGATGCGGGTTCTCACCATACCGCAAAGTTTTTTGGTTGTTGGCGGACTGACGGAAAGCAGACCCTTCTTCGCCATCGAAATAGTTGAAGATAGCCGAATCGTAATGAGAAGATACGGCAAACGCCTCTTTGGCAAACCAACGGCGTTCTTCGAGTGAAGTGGTAGCTCCGTGCTCCATCAGCATATCGCGAAGAGGCTGGTATTGAGCCTGTGAAGCAACGATAACCACATCATTGTAATTCTTGGCAGCGGCACGTATCAAAGAAATGCCGCCTATATCAATTTTCTCAATAATAGCCGATTCTTCGGCACCGCTGGCAACAGTGGCTTCAAACGGATACAGGTCAACGATAACGAGGTCTATTTCGGGAATCTCGTATTTCTCTATCTGTTGCATGTCTTGTTCCAATCCGCGGCGGCAAAGAATACCTCCGAATATCTTCGGATGCAAAGTCTTAACGCGTCCACCCAGAATGGAAGGATATGTGGTAAGGTCTTCCACTGCCTTGCAGGGATAACCCAAAGATTCTATAAATTGACGAGTTCCGCCGGTTGAAAGGAATTCTACACCTTCTTCATGCAGTTTGGTTATGATTTCGTCCAAACCTTCTTTGTGGTAAACGGATACCAGAGCTGTTTTGATTCTTTTAGTTTCAGACATGGATTTGCGTATTAAAGTAATGCGTACATTTTACTATTCGGAATGCAAAGTTACTAATTTTGTTTATTCACACATACATTCATACACAATAAATTAGGTATAATTAAAAAAGGAACTCATTATTAATTCCGATACCTTTGTACAATGATGCAGAAAAAGTCCCGTTGAAAAGGTATCCACACCTTTCCAACGGGACTGAAATCTTTTATAACAACCGCTCTGTTACCAGATAGAAACCCGTTTGTCCACTGGCACAAACATCGGGTCGTTCTCTGTTATATTGAAAGCCTCATACCAAGCGCCGATTTGCGGCAAAGCACCGTTGACACGCCACTTACCCAATGAGTGAACATCGCTCTTGGTACGGTTCAGCACTTCTTCCGGACGGATATTGTTTCCCCATACGCCTGCATAAGCAAGGAAGAAACGCTGTTCGGGAGTAAGACCATTCATTACAGGCAGCGGATTGGCAGCCGTAGCTTTCTTAAATGCCTGATAAGCAACCTGCAGACCGCCATGGTCAGCAATATTCTCACCCAAAGTCATACGGCCGTTACCATATACGCCCGGAGCAACCTCGATACTGTCGAACACATTCACCATCACCTGTGCACGCTCATCAAAACGTTTGGCATCTTCCTCAGTCCACCAGTCTTTCAAATTACCGTCCTTATCGTATTGGCGTCCCTGGTCGTCAAAGCCGTGCGTCATTTCATGACCGATTACCACTCCGATAGCGCCATAGTTGAAGGCATCGTCCGCATTCATGTCAAAGAACGGATATTGCAAAATACCGGCTGGGAAGCAGATTTCATTCGTTGTAGGATTATAATAAGCGTTTACGGTTTGCGGAGTCATCAGCCATTCGTCTTTATCTACCGGCTTGCCGGCTTTAGCCACCATCTCTGCATGGCTCCATTCGTTGGCACGCTCCATATTCGCCCAATACGAATCATCCTTGATTTCCAATGTAGAATAATCTTTCCATGTATCAGGATAACCTATTTTCACATGGAAAGTAGCCAATTTCTCCAAAGCTTTCACTTTGGTAGAATCGCCCATCCAAGCAAGGTTTTTGATGCGTTCACCCAAGCTTTCCTGCAGGTTCTTCACCAAAGTCACCATACGTTCTTTGGCAGCGGCCGGGAAATATTTCTCTACATACATCTGGCCTACCGCTTCACCCAAAGCAGAACTTACAGTGCTGACCGCTCTCTTCCAGCGAGGTTGCATGTCCTGCGTACCGCTCATGGTACGTTGATAGAAATCGAAGTTCTGTTCGGCCATAGCATCATTCAGAGTACCTGCGGCAGCATCAATCAGTTTCCATTGCAAATAGAGACCTTGTTGCTCAAGAGGAAGAGTATCCAGAATTTCTGCAGCAGCCTTCAGAGAAGCGGGCTGACCTACGATAACTTCTTGCACATCTTTTAAATCCAAAGCTGACAGATAAACATCCCAATCAAAAGTAGGATAATTCTTCTTCAGTTCTTCCAAAGTCATCTTGTTGTAATTGGCATGCGGATTGCGCAACTCCGTACGCGAACGGAAAGCTTTGGCAAGACGTGTTTCCACATCCATCACCACTTCTACGCCTTTCTTGGCAGCAGCCTCATCAAACCCTGCCAATTGATACATCTTCTGTACATGCGCACGAAAAGCATTGCGTATCTTGGCGGTAGCCTCATCATTCTCCAAATAATATTCGCGCTCGCCCATGCTCAAGCCGGCCTGATAAGACTGTACGGCATTCATGCTGCTGTTCATTTCATCAGCGCCTACATACAAGACATTGTAAGCTACAATTCCTTTCTTCTGCATCTCGCCCAGCAATGCATAAACCTCTTTCCGGTCCTTCAATGCACCGAGACGGTCAAGTTCTGCTTTAATGGGAGCCACACCGTCTTTGTTCAGCTTCACGCTGTCCATTACGATTTTATACAAATCACCAACTTTCTGAGCTACGCTACCGGCTTCGTGCTGCGTGGCAGCCAGCTCCTCGATGAGTCCCTGAATCTGCTTACGGTTATTTTCCGCAAGGATGGTAAAAGAGCCATACTGTGAATACTCGGCGGGAATAGGATTGTTCTTCATCCAACCGCCACAAGCGTATTGGTAGAAATCTGTTCCGGGCAAGGCCGTTGTGTCGAGGTTGGCAAACTGAATGCCGGCTGTGAGCTCAGCCTGCTTCTTGCCGGTGCTGCAAGCGCCTGTCATCAGACAGAATGCTGCAATGGGTAAAAAATGAAATACTCTCATACTTATATAAAATAAATGTTATTATTTTCTTGCCTCTTCCAGCTCGCAGGAAACTGCATCCCACTCTTCCATCACACTGTCCAGTTGGGTTTTCAATTTCTGATGCTGTTCGTAGAGCGTCATATCCGAAGCGCCCTCCGGTGTAGCCATTTTAGCCTCGAGAATGGAAATGGCCGCTTCCGTCTGCTCTATCTCCGCCTCGCAATCCGCTACACGGCGTTCCAGTTTCTTAAGCCGCTTATTGAGTTCTTTCTGTTCCTCATAAGAAAGTTTCGCAGCGGAAGGCTGTGCAACCGTTGCCCCGGCATTGCCTCCGGCAACCGTTTTTTCCGCAGACGGTGAGGAAGACAAAGAAGGCGATTTCTGCAAATCATTCAGGCTCTCTATCTGCTTCTTCTGCAGAAAATCGTAGATACCTCCGAGGTGTTCCTTCACTAATCCTCCACCGAATTCATATACCTTAGTCGCAAGACCGTCCAAAAAGTCACGGTCGTGACTGACAATTATCACCGTACCGTCAAAATCACGGATAGCTTCCTTCAACACATCCTTCGAGCGCATGTCGAGATGATTCGTAGGTTCATCGAGAATCAGGAAATTCACCGGTTCCAGCAACAGCTTAATCATGGCAAGACGGGTACGCTCTCCGCCGGAGAGCACTTTCACTTTCTTGTCCGAAGCCTCGCCACCAAACATGAATGCTCCCAATATATCACGTATCTTCAGCCGGATATCCCCTACCGCCACACGGTCGATGGTATCGAACACCGTAAGATTTCCATCCAGCAACTGCGCCTGATTCTGAGCAAAATAGCCAATCTGCACGTTGTGTCCCAAAGTAAGTTTTCCGGTATAATCCGTAATCTCATCCATGATACACTTTACGAGTGTAGACTTACCCTCACCGTTCTTACCTACAAAAGCCACCTTCTCACCACGGTTTATGGTGAGATTTACATCGTGGAATATGACATGGCTGCCATACGCCTTGGCTACATCTTCGCAAATAACAGGATAGTTACCGCTACGGCTGCTGCAAACGAACTTCAACCGCAGCGCAGAGTTGTCTTCCTCGTCCACTTCGATACGCTCTATCTTCTCCAGTTGCTTGATACGGCTCTGCACCTGCACGGCTTTGGTAGCTTTGTAGCGGAAGCGCTCGATGAACTCTTCCGTATCCTGTATCTGTTTTTGCTGGTTTTCATAAGCGCGGAGCTGCTGTTCACGGCGTTCCTTGCGAAGCGTCACAAACTCATCGTATTTCACTTTATAATCATAAATACGCCCGCAGGTTATTTCAATAGTACGGGTAGTGACATTATTCAGGAAAGCACGGTCGTGGCTGACAAGTACCACTGCATTGGCACGGGTGGAGAGAAAGTTCTCCAACCACTGGATGCTCTCTATGTCGAGGTGGTTCGTAGGTTCATCGAGCAACAATACGTCGGGACGGCGCAACAACAACTTGGCAAGTTCGATACGCATACGCCAGCCGCCGGAGAACTCACTCGTAGGGCGGTCGAAGTCTTCCCGACAAAAGCCCAATCCCTGAAGAGTACGCTCTACCTCGGCACGATAATTAGTGCCGCCCATCATCAGAAAGCGTTCGTTCTCGTGGGTAAAGCGGTCTATCAGCTTCTGATAATCCTCGCTGTCATAATCGGTACGTTCGGCAAGTTGCTGGTTCATACGTTCGATGTCGGCCTGCATCTCAAAGATATGCTCAAAGGCAAGTTCAGCCTCCTGCATCACAGTACGTTCATCGCTGAGAACCATTACCTGCGGCAAGTAACCGATAGTACATTCGCGGGGGACGGCAACAACACCGGAAGTGGGTTGCTGAATACCTGCCAGTATTTTGAGCATGGTGGACTTGCCCGCCCCATTCTTGCCGACAAGGGCTATACGGTCTTTCTTATTAATAACGTAAGAAACGTCTTCAAACAGAGGAGTAGCATTAAATTCCACCTTCAGTCCTTCTACAGATATCATAGTGTCAATGAATTAATCGTTCAAGACTGCAAAGGTAACGATATTATTTTTTATTCTCACACAATCATGCATTCAAAGCATACAACTGCATTCATTTAAATTTCAATAAATCCCCTCTTTCCCTTTCTGTCCAACCGATTTGGAAAACAGAAAGAAAAAGAGGGGATATTTTTATAAAGGGAATCGCCTGGGCGCTCCTTTAGAATAGATTGGCGTTCTTTTAGAACAGCTTAGCCGGATATTCTCCCGCATCCACCAATGCCTTAATCTTATCGACCACGCTCTGACGGTCTTCCGGATAAGTCACCCCGAACCATTTACTGTTCGTATCAAGCACTTCAACCGTAGCAGTACCGTCATTAATCAGTTTATCCACCATCAAAGGAATAAAGAATTCACTCTTCAGGTTCTCCATATTCTTCGAATCGTTGAGGAACGTCTTGAAGAATTCCTGACTGTAAGCGAAGTAATCGGGAGTAAAGCCCCAGAAATTCATACTGACCGGAGTTGTATCGGGAGTAGCAGTCCACTCACCATTATCATCAATATATTTCACTTCACCGTCCATACGCTGAATTTTGGTACGTTCAACGACAGAAGTCAGCAGATTATTTGCATCAGTGCTGCAAAGGCCGCGAGACACCGTACCGCTTTCACTCAATGTATTGCCGATGCGGAATCCTACCATCGAATATACATTCTTGGAGCCTTCGGGAAGCTCAGACAGGAACTTGCCCATTACCTGGAAAGAATCACGACCGTAGAAGTCATCGCAATTGATAACGGCAAACGGTTCCTTTATCACATCGGCACCCATCATTACGGCATGGTTGGTTCCCCAAGGTTTGGTACGGTCGGCCGGACACGTAAATCCTTCGGGAAGTGCATCCAGTTCCTGGAACACCAATTCGCACGGGATATGACCTTCGTATTTGGATATGATTTTATCGCGGAAGTCTTGTTCAAAATCTTTACGGATAACAAAAACGAGCTTACCGAATCCGGCCTTGATAGCATCGTAAATAGAATAATCCATAATAGTTTCGCCATTAGGCCCCAGTCCGTCCAATTGCTTCAGGCCACCATAGCGGCTGCCCATGCCGGCTGCCAATAAGAATAAAGTTGGTTTCATATTAGTTATTATTTAAAAAGGTTAGTGTATCATGGTTGATAACAGGCACAAAAGTAGTAAAATTTATATCAGAAAAAGGAAGATTTCAGTCCATTCTTTTCCATAATCGTACAAAACTCCGCCTCAATGGCAGATACTTCTACTTTTAGTTTGCTTATTAGCCACAATTCTTCACTATTGTCAGCCCCAAACCCACAGTTTGCCTTAGAACGGATAACCGATAGCGAAATGCAAGGCAAGACTGTCCTTGAACTTGGGAATATTATAGTATCCCGACTTACCGGTATCATACGGATCGTGCAATCCCACTCCACAATCCAGACGGAAAACCAGAAAGTCCATATCATAACGCAAACCGGCTCCCGTACCCAAAGCTATCTGTCTGGCAAAGTTCTTTAAAGTGAACTCGCCGCCTGGACGGGACTCATCCTTACGCATCAGCCACACATTACCGGCATCCAAGAATACAGCTCCATGCAAATCTCCGATAATGCGGAAGCGGTATTCAACATTAGCTTCCATACGTATATCACCCACATGATTGATGAAAGAATACTTATTTTCCTTATCCGGAGCATAACTGCCCGGACCTATGCTACGTGCAGAAAAAGCACGCACACTGTTGGCGCCACCGATATAGAACTGTTCGGTATAAGGAGCCGCCAGCGCATTTCCGTACGACCATATCACGCCACCGGCAATGCGCGAGGCAATCATCTGGTTTTTGTCTATCTTATAATGATAGCGGAATTCGCTGTTTACCTTCAGGAACTGTGCAAAAGGAACACCCAGCAGCTTTTTGTCCTTCTCCTTGAACGACTTTCCGAAAATACGATAAATGCACGAAGTAAGGTTACCAGCCGAGCTCACTGTCGTCTGCCACCAGATAGGATTGCGCACACCCGGCAAAGATGCGTTGTCGTAGGTGTACATATACTCAAAGACCGGAATAAACTGGTCGCGCAGGCTGACGTAGAGTGCAGGATTCTCCGCCTGCAACTCCTTGAAGGCTTCCGTAGGGTCGCGAAGTACGTTGAACGTGAGTTTGAACGGTGTAAAACTATGCTTGCTCGTACGCTTCGGCTGGAAATCGTATGTAGCGTTTCCGCCAAACGCCAGCAGTTTATAATACTTGGCACGGTTCAACTGGTCGATGTACAGTTTGAAAGTCGTAGTGGCCGGAAAGTCATACTCCTTGTCGCCCAAGCGAGGGAAGACCACGCGCGGAAACATAAGCGAGGTAGACAACCCCACTTCATAACTGTTCATCAGCGAAGAACGGTCTTTACCCGTCTGCCACTCATACGAACCGTCCAACTTTACATTCCATGCCTCACCGCCGCCAAACACATTGTTCTTCGTTACGGTGAACGAAGCTCCCGGTCCGGTTTGGTTATTGCTTTTCATCTTTACGTTGAAGTCCAGTTCGGCATCATAAGGCTTGTCGAGTGCCGCATGAATATTCACATCCAGCGTATCGCACACGAATGTCGTATCACGCGGGGTGTACTGCATCTCAAGATAACGGAAGATGCCTACATTGTTCAAACGTTCCTGCACGCGGGTCTGGCGATAAAGGCTGTAAAGGCGTTGCATGGAGCGTCTGCGGGAAATACCCGTACTGTCCTGCACCTGACGTTTCTGACGATACGCCTGATAGTTCAGCCATCTGTAAATCATATTGGGACGTACCCGCAGCTTGTCGTGATAATAGATGCGCAGGCCTTTGTAGTCGATACTGTCATTAGGGGTCTGTCCCTGCTTGCCATACAGATAAAAAGCTTTCTTGCCTACATAAAACGGTTTCTCGGCAACGGAAGGCATGCCGGGAGCAGGAACCATGCGCATGGCAACATGTCCGCCGGGCACTAAGGTCGTATCCGCCTGATAAGTCAGATAATCGGGACGGAAATAATAGCACCCTACATTGCGCAGCAAAGTACTGATACGGGTACGTTCTCCGTCGAGGTCGGTCACGTTGAACTGTTCTCCCGGACTGATAAGCGAACGGCGCCGGCTCATATTCATAATGCGCAAGGTACGCTCACTGAAACCGTGATAATAGACTGTATCGATAAAATAAGGGTTGCGCATATCCACCGTGTATTGCAGCTTTGCTTTCAAAGAATCCTTCGGATCGATGAACGTTTTATAACTGACCGTTCCGTTAAAGTAGCCGTAATCGCGCAATAAATTGGCGGCCGCCTTCTGCCGGATATCGGGATTGACAGTGGACATCAGTACGGGCTTTGCCGCAAAGCGGTTGAATATCCACCTGCCAAAGCCTTTCTCATATTTCACAAAGCCATTGTAAATCCATAACCCCATAGGAAAAGGTATGCGAATAGTGGAACTACCCAGCAAAGAATTGTTCGGAGCAGTGGCAAGCGCCGCTTCAACCTCTTCCATGGCAGTCTCGCCTACCGGAGTGGTACTGCGGTTCTCGACAATCATCTTTTTTTGTCCCGTATACAGAATTTCACCTTCCGGCAAATGCTTGGTTGTGGAACATCCTGCCAGCAACAGTATGCCCGCCATATATACTATCAGTCGTTTCATATCATTCTACAGTTTGCTTCTTCTTTTTCCTGAAGATAAAAAGTTCGCCCAGGCGGTCCATTTTGCGACGAAGCACAAGGCCGACTCCGGTTTCCGTTATTTCCCCGTCGAGCACACTCTCGTAGTTCTTGTCATAGAACACACGGACATAGCGCGTACCGGACGTATCAAGGCGGTACTCAAGCGAAATATTGTCGATAAACGATTCCGCATCATTCGTGGCATTGGCGCCGGTTGTCACCTTACCACCGATGACAATCTGCACACGGTCGTTGAAAAGACGCTGCGAATAGCGGAAGCTATAATCCGTCTGCTTGTCACCCGTTTCGGCTGACGTACGGTCTTCCATACCCATAGTGAAACTTGCGTTGATGCTTTGGAAAGCCGAGCCTGCCAATGAGTTGATCTGGCTTTGGATAACACTGTTCAAAGCACTGCCCATAGACAATCCGCCGCCTTTGACACCGCTGTTCATATAAACACCGGTCGCCAGCATGGCAATGGCCTGTTTGCTGCGCTCCTCGGCTCCCATAGCCTGCAACTCATTCTCAATGGTGGCATCATCCGGCGCCGTTATATCGAAAATAAGTTCGGGGGCGTCAAGGCGATTCTTTATAGCTATGGACACATCGAAATTCACCACGCGCGAACCACCGTCATCACCGTCGGCTACCGAAGCGCGCATACGCTCCGTCGCTTTCAGGTTCAGCGTCGGGTTCATCGGATCGCCTCGCCAGTCCACATAACTGCCGTTGTTAATCTGGAATTCCTTCAACGGAATGATAGGAAGCGAATACTTCATAATTCCGCCCGAAAGTGTATAACGTCCGGTAAGGCTTATATCGCCTTGCGGAGTATACTGCATGTTCAAATCTCCGCCGCCTTCCAATTCAATGAATTTACTGCGGTCGGGACTTAAATCGGCGCGCAGGCGCACGGCATTGTCGATATGTACGGACATAATCATATCCATACCGCCCAAAGACATGGCGGGAGCCTCATCAGTGCCCACCGAAGCCGTATCGGCAAAAGAAGTAAAGGTTACCAAACCCTCAAGGCGGTCTTCCACCGTCAACGGTGAGTCCGTCAGTACATAGGTAACATCCGTATTGCCCAGCAGGTTCATGTTACCGCGCATGGTCAGGGCATCCAAAGGCCCTCGTACCGTAGCGTTCAAATCGACAAATATCTTGCCGTAGATAAGACTTTCGCGGGTGCGCGGCGCATCCAGCAGCGTATAGTTCTCCGCCAGCAACTTCAAGTCCGCCGTAGGACGTTCCAAATTGCGGAAGTCCACCTTGCCGTTAATGGTAAACGGATTCTTGCTGGTGGTATAAATGGCAAACTTATCAAATATCAGTTGATTATCCTTAATCTGCACGGGACGGTCGTCAAACCAGTAGCGGGCCCCTGCCTGACGGGCATATACCGATACGCTGTCCAGCGTGATATCTCCGTGCATCCTGGGTTTCTCCAACGGTCCGTAGATGTACATCCCGCCATCGAGGTCGCCGGTAAAGGAGATCATTTGGTCGGGCACAAAAGCATTGGCAATCTTCATCGGGAAGTGTTCAAAAGAAGTAGTCACTTCCAGCGTGTCCTTTCCGTTCTTCTGTGTCAGTATGCCGTCGGCAGTCATCACTTCCCGGTTGTCATAACTGAAATATGTATTCAGATAATGCGTAGCGCCCTTATCGCCCGGCAGCCATGTGGCTCCCATACCGATGTCTCCCACATACTGCTGCTCATAGGTCAGTTCATCGATATTGGCTTCGGCTGAAACCTGCAAGGAAGTAGGGGTCTGTATATACTGCGCCTCGGCAGAGAACAAGCCGGTGAGACGGGGCATATAAGGAAGCACCTCGCTCAGTTCGCCCAGTTGGAAACGGCTCAACTCCACGTTCATATTCTGCAATGAAATGCTGTCGTTCTTGTCCGACTGCATACGGAAGCCCAAACCGTTGTCACTATCCATATCGATATTGGCATAGACGCGCATGTTGTTATGCAGATATATCCAATTGCTGTTGTCTACGAAATGGAACTTACGGTATGCAATAACCGGTTCGGCAGGCGTCAAATTAAGCAATACTCCGTTACCTTTGCCATGTCCCTCCGTCAGCGGGCGGGCATTGACGCCGAACAGCACTCCCGTCTGTCCTTTTCCGTCCACATAATTCACGGTCAGTTCGGCATCTTCACTGCGAATCTCACCGGTCAGCGTACTGCGGAATACGAACTGCGGATTCTTCGGTCCGTTAATCACCCCGCTTTGCAGCATCATCCGGGAAGTATCCTGCTTCACGGCAAAGAAAACCGTATCGAGCTGCAACGAGTCCACACGCAATCCGTGAACGGCGGTCCGTCCGTTGATGCCCCGTGCCGGCGTACTCCCAAAGCGAAGGGTGAAGTCATTGAAACTTATGTTTTTTGTTTTCAGGAAATCGCTGACCGGATTGGCCTGCCCCGCCGTCAACTGCATGCCCGCCGAGGGCAATACCTGCCGCAAGGCGGCATGGTTGAGGCGTCTTTCCTCTATCTGTTTCGTCAGAATGGCTACGAACTTGTCCGACTGCCCCAGCAACTCCTCCAACGTGCTGCGGGCACGGAACTGCAAATCCATATCGCCGGCATCCATCCGCAACTTAATGGAATCGCGACGCGCTTCCGCTCCCAGATTGAACGCAACGGGATGTTCCAAAGGTTCGGATGCGATTCCCAGATTATACAAGTCCAGTTCCTCTACTTTCATGTTCAGTCTGCCGTCCATATATTTACGGTCGAGACGAAGGTCGGCTTCGGACTGCATCTTCAACAGTTCATTATCGCTCGTCAACTGTACAGAAGCTACCGCAGATTTCAACTCCGCATTCAGGTTCACACCCGACAGATTCCAGCGGGCATATTGCAGTTCGTCCAGTTTGGCTTCCACAAGAGCCGTCGTCTGACGGGAAGTCATATCCACTCCCCTGCCTTTGGCGGCAACATGCGCAGTAAGTGCATAAACAGAATCTTTGGGCAGGAAATGATGAAGCTGCAAGGCATCTATGGCGAGGTCTGCATGATAGACCTCGGTAGACAGGTTGTAAGCGGCATCCAGATTCAGACTGCCTTTGCCCTCCTGCACTTTGAGCAGGGCATTGCATTGAGGCCCGTCGAGCCCGAGACGCGCTACGAGGTTCATACTGTCGGGCACAACGATAGAGCCGTCGGGAGTTACCCCGGTAAGCCCGGTGAGGAAATTAAGGTCTTGCGTCTGCATCTCAAAGTCAAGCCCTCCGCTACGCTTCAAGCTATCCGTAAGGTTCCACAACTCACCACCACCGCTCAATGAGAAAGCGCCGGGAAGTTCGGCCGTGAAACGGGAAATCTGCATTTGTTTCAGATTGCCTTCCGTACCGGCATGGATTACCAACGGGCGGAAAGGATAAGCCTCTTTAAAGGTTTCGGGCAGTCCGCCGGCAAAGAGCAATACATCCTGCTTGCCGATATTGGCGTTAAAGCGGGCGGACAACTGTCCGGTAGTGGGTATATCGACAAGTTTCCAATAGGTCTGCGCCGTCAGGTTCATCTCGCTGTGCGGGGTCTTGAGCTGCAAATAGGGAACACGGATAACGGCTGAGTCGGCAAAGAGGCGTCCGGTCAGGGAAGTCACCGTCAGTCCGGAACGGTCGTACATGGAGAACTCTCGGATAACGGCATTCATGTCACGGCCGCAGGTCATCACCGAATCTATGCCGATACGGATATCGCGCAATGCGATGTGCGAAGCGTCAAATCCCTCGGCAGGAACGGCTGTGCCCGTATCGTAATTCACGGAAGTCCCCGTAAGGGCAAACTTACGCCAACCATAGAACTGCCGCTTGAGGTCGGCTTTGGCATCCTCTATGCTTGCATCTCCGATAGTGGCTGCCAGGGACATGGAGTCGAGCGGCATCTGCAAATCCACCGACACATTCTTCAGTTTCAGGTTATGCAAGGCTACGCGCCAGTTCAAGGCGGTTTCGGTGGTATCCTCCGGAGTTTCGGTAGTGTCGGCAAGCATCACCTGCACGTGGGTATCGCTCAGTTCCACCCGGTTCAGTACGGCATCCTCTTTATTCAGGTCTATGCCGTGACTGGCAAGAAAGAACCGTCCGAGCGTACCTTTTATGCGCATGCCTTCCAGCAGGCCGGAAGAGTTTACGGCCACCCGTTGCAAAGTGATGTCATCCACCTCTACCCTTCCTTTCAATAAGGGCCATGCCTGTACGCGGACGTTCAGGCTTCCGAGGTTCAGCAAGGTATCGGGGTGTTGGATATCAGCAGTATCGCTTCCCGGCTGCACTACCTGAACACCGCGCACAAGCAGGTTCAACGGAAAACGAAGGTCTATCCGCTCTACGGAGATATTCATGCCCGTAGCATCCGATGCTATTGCCGTGGCCTGCTTCCGTATAAAATTCTGTACGGGCGGCACGTAAAGCAATATCATCAATATTACAAATAGGATAATAGGAGTAAGAAGCACCCAAAGCGCCCCTTTTAACCATTTTCTTCTCATTGGAACGTAAAGCTGTCATCGATTAATTCGTACAAAGTAAACAATTAATTTTGAGATAAAGTTCCTAAAAAGGAAAAATACTATGCCGCGCCGGTGTTTACGACCACTTATACCGTAATTGCTTATCCTAATCCGTCCGTACCTGCAAGCGGATAATGTCCTCGATAAGAGCAAGCGAACGCAGTGCCCGCTGCCTCTGCCCGGTGGTAAAAGGAGTACCGCGCAAGCCTTCCAGTATTTTAAGCTCCGCCACCAGTTCCGTAGCGCCAATCAGCGTAAAGAGAGGAATCATCTTGTGCGAAACGGCCGCCACCTCGTCCATATCCGCCGCATCCGCCGCCTTTTGCAAACGTTCGGCATTGAGGCGGGTTTCGGTAACGAAGCTCTCCATAATGGACTTTGCCGCCTCCGGGTCATCACCGGAGAAAGCGGTGAGTGCCGAGAAGTCATAAGGAGCATCCGGCGATGAAGCCTCAACCGTCTCCGCTGCTACTTCGCTCCGCACGGCAGATGTTTGTCCGATACCTTCCGCATTCAGTTCCCGGAACAGTTCCGCCACCGTAAACGGTTTGTGCAGGCAGCCGGCAAAGCCATATTCCTTGAACTCTTCCGGCTTCATATCGCTACGGGCGGTAACGGCTATCACGGGAATGGCCTGCGCTTGGGGAAGGTTCGACGCACGCAACAGTTTCAACAGGTCGAAACCGTTGATGGCAGGCATCTGTACATCGGTAAGCAACACATCAAAGGTATCGGAACGCAGGGCATCCAGCAATTCGTCCAATTGCATGCACGATACCGAAGCGATGCCGCTATGCTGGAGCATGGCTGCGGTAAGCGTAAGCTGAATGCGGTCGTCGTCAATCAGCAGCACACGGAGCGAAGGTTGTGAAGAAGCGGGCATGCTCTCTGAAAGAGCGGAAGAAATTCCGGTTTCCGTCTCCTGATATTTCTCGCCGGTATCCTCCGATACCTGTACGGGGAACAAGGGAACACGCAGCGTAAATGTACTTCCCTTGCCTGGCACACTGTCCACATCAATCGTTCCTTCCAGCAACTGCACAAGCATGCGCACAATAGACAAACCGAGTCCGAAGCCCTCTTTGCCCTGCGCACCGGGAAGGCGGGTAAACTCCTGGAAAATCCGCTCCCTGTCCGCCGGTTCCATACCTTTGCCCGTATCGGCAATGGCCACCACCAGCCGGCGTTCCTCGTAACGCGCCGTCATCGTTATGCTCCCCTCGTCCGTAAACTTCACTGCATTGGACAGCAGGTTGTTGATAATCTGGCGGAGACGGAGCGGGTCGCAGATGTAAGTACTCTCCAGTTCGGGAGCAATATCGCAATGCAACTCCAGGCTTTTGGCAGAAGTCAGCGGTTCAAAACTGACATGAATCTCTTCCAGCAAGCGGGCGGGATGGAAGGTGACCCGGTTTATCTCCGCCTTATGAAGGTCGAGCCTGTGGAAATCGAGCAAATCGACCACCAGCTTCAGCAGATGTTCCGATGAGGTTTTCATATTATCCAGGTAGAAGCGTTGCCGTTCGTCCACCGTCAGACGGGAGAGCAGGTCGGCATAGCCCATGATGGAGCCGAGCGGCGCCTTAAAGTCGTGGGTAATGGCAAGCATCATCTTCTCGCGCGTGGCCAGCAGGTCCTCGGCACGGCGGCGGGCTTCTTCCAGTTCGCGGCGATAGCGGTTGCTGCGCGTAATGTCGCGCCCTATGATTATCAGGAAAAAGACGGAAAGCAGCACCGCGCCGACGGCAATGCCGCTGATAGTCTTAATGGAGTGATGGCGTACGGACTGCTGGTACTCCGCCTCTTCGCGGGCACGCTGCAGGGTTTCCTGTTCGTAGCCTTTCAGCAGACTGTCGATACGGGCGGTCAGCATCCGGTCCATGCGTTGCAAGGTACGCCTGCGGCGCTGTACAATCGCAATGTGTTCTTTCTGCTGTTGTGCCACGGCACGCAGCTTTTCCTGCAGGGAATCCACCGGATTATACACGTTAATCACCGTATCCGTGGCATATTCGAGGGAAGTCTTTACCTGAATGGCGGTATCTTTCTTAGGCGGCACGAACACCTCTCCCAAACGGCGGAAGAATCCTTTCTTCCTGGGCTTGGTAACCACCGTGTCGCGATGTGTAATGATGCGCTGCTGTACGCGCTGGTTTGTCACAAACGAATCCTGCCGGGTAGCGATAATATTTTCTATCTCCCGGGTAGAGACCATGCTGTCGTTCGTCTCGCTCAACACGCGCAGCATGTAAATGGTGTTCGCATCCTTCTTCCGAAGAAGCGTAATGAGACTGTCCGTCCACTGCACGTCCCGGTTATCGGAAAGCATAAGATGCTCCATCTCCCGGTGCACAAAGAACAGGGAAAAGAACAACACTCCCAGCAGCAGAGTGTATCCGACAGCTATCTTTACTTTCGATACGCTATTCATAAACAGGTAATAAAAGAGTTATGGAGCGACAGGGTGACAAAGCATCGCCCCGTGCATCATCTCGTCCTCGTTTTATAGCGGAAGCGCAGCCACAGCATCACCCCGGCACTGGTCAGACCGAACGGGAAAGCCATCCACACGCCGACCAGTCCCCAGCCCAGCACAAAACCGCAAAAATATCCTACGGGCAAAGATATAATAAAATAAGAAATAAATGCAATAACCATCATCGGCTTTACATCCGATATGCCCCGCAGCGCATTGGCAAAGTTGATTTGCAGTCCGTCGCCAAACTGATAAATCAAGAAAGGGAAGAACAAAGAGGCTACCAGCGCCGAAGCCTCTGCGCTATCCGTAAACCAGCCGCCCACCTGTCCGCGCATCACAAAAACGATGCTCATAAGCACTACTTCCATAGCCATTATCAAGTGGAAACCCGCAAATGTGGAGCGGCGTACATTCTCCATATCGTCTTGCCCCTTGAAATTGCTGACACGCACCGCCACCGCTGCACCCATACCGTAGTACATCATAAACGTGAATTGCGAGATGGTCAGCATTATCTGATGGGATGCCAAAGCGATAGTGCCCAGCCAGCCCACCATGATGGCGCTAAGGCTGAAAGAGGCCGTCTCCATTCCCATCTGCAAACCGACAGGCCAGCCCAGCGCATTGAGCTTCTTAAACACCGGAAACGACCATCCCATGCGGGAGAACCCGATCCGGTAACGGATAAAGCGGCGGCCGCGCAGCACAATCAACGCAAACACCACCACCATCATAATACGCGAGAACAACGTACTGATGCCTGCTCCCAGCAACCCCAGCTCCGGGAAGCCCAGTTTGCCGTTGATAAGGATATAGTTGCCTATGATGTTCAGCGTATTTCCGCCCAGCAATATCCACATGGCGGTCTTCGTATCTGTGATTCCGTCCGTAAACTGCTTGAAGCCGTTGAACAGCATCACGAAAACCAGCGAAGCAAGCAATACCAGGTAATAAGGTTTTATCAAAGGCATCAGTTCCTCGGGTTGCCCCAGGCGCTCCACGTTGAAGTAGACCACCGTCATGATAAACGTAAGGAGCAATGCCACCAGGACATTCGCCACCAAACTGCAACGCAACGCCTGCCCCGCTTCCGCAAAACGGCGGTTGCCGTAAAGACTGCCCACGATAGGCGTCAGCCCGTAACTGAAACCGGTACTGAAAATGATGCAAAGCGTAAATACATTGTTTACGAAAGAAGCTGCACCCAACTCCTCGGTACTGTGATGCCCGATCATCAGAGTATCGGCAAAACCGAGAATAATTACTCCCACCTGTCCAATAACAATGGGAAGTCCCAAAAATATCAACGCTTTATAATGCTGCTTATAGCCGGCTATCCAATTCATCATCTTATTGTCTAAAATTTGTTTCAAAGGGAGAAACCATTGTTCCCCTGACGGGAAACCAGAATTTCCTTAGTAAGAAACCAAAGTTTCCCTAATGGGAAACGGGAGTTCCCTCAATGGGAAACTGAAGCTTCCTCAACAGGAAACCGAAGTTTCCTTAACAGGGAACTTTCGTTTCGTCAAACGGCGCCCTTCCCCTCCTGCAAAGAGACGGAAAAACGCTCCCTTTGACTGTCATTTATCACTCTTATAATATAATACTACGGCATTGCTTTCGCAGAAAGTACGCTGCGCCACAGTATGCAACTGCTCCGTCGTAACGGAGCGATAACGCTCTACTTCAAGGTCAATATCTTCCGCCTTTCCCGTCAACTCGAACCAGGCAAGGTTTGTGGCTACGTTCAGATAGTTGATATTGCCGAATATCTGGGTAGATTCAAACTTGTTCTTAACCTTCTCCAGTTCCTGCCCGTCTACCGGAGACCGCTGCAACTCTTCCAGTTCTTTACGGACGGCAGCTTCCGCCTGCTCCAACGACACACCTGCCGCAGGCTTACCGCTGATTTGCAGCAGACCCGCATCACGCGTACCGCTGATGTACGCGTCGATACCGGAAAAGATATTCTGTTCCTGTACCAAGCGGCGGTTCAAACGGCTGGAACGTCCGTTGCTGAGAATATCGGACAGAATATCGAATGCGTAATAATCCGCACCCTCGCGACTGCACATGTGATAGCCCATGAACAAGGCGTCCAGCGGCACGTTTCTTTCTACCGTCAGCCGGCGTTCCTGCGTTTGCTCCGGCTCCTGCGGCAATTGCCTCACCGGAACGTCCCGCCGGGGTATGGGAGCAAACCACTTCTCGGTAAGCTTAACGGTTTCATCCCATGAAATGTTTCCCGTCACTGCCAGCACGGCATTGTTCGGAGCATAGAAACAGTAGAAGAAACTCTTCACCTCGTCCAGCGTGGCTTGCTCTATGTGCGAGAGTTCCTTGCCGATAGTAGGCCAGCGGTACGGATGCACCCGGAACGCCAGCGGCCGGAACAGATGCCCCACATCGCCATACGGCTGGTTAAGGCAGCGTTGCTTGAACTCTTCCATCACTACACCGCGTTGCACTTCGAGGCTTTGCTCGCTGAAAGCCAGCTCCAGCATACGGTCGGACTCCAGCCAAAAGGCCGTCTCTACGTTCGGCTTCGGAACGGTGAGGTAGTAATTGGTTATGTCATTATTGGTCCAGGCATTGTTTTCTCCCCCCGCCAACTGCAAAGGCGTATCGTAATCGGGAATATGCGCCGAACCGCCGAACATCAGATGCTCGAACAAATGGGCAAAGCCGGTATGCTCGGGATGCTCGTCGCGCGCACCGACATCGTAAACGATGTTCAGTGCCACCATCTGCGTGCTGGTATCCTCGTAGTGTACCAGCCGCAGGCCGTTGGGGAAACAATGCTTATTTATCTTCATACTTGTGTGACAGGGCGAGGCTCTCTTCCCAAAGGTTTGACGCAATTCTGTTTATCAGTCAATCACAGTCACCTTCTCAATCTTCACATCCTCTTCCGGACGGTCGCTGCGATCTGTCTTTACCTGTTGTATCTTATCTACCACATCCATGCCTTCAACGACTTCGCCGAACACGGTATATTCGCCGTCCAGATGCGGTGTGCCGCCTACAGTGGTATATGCCTTTACCTGTTCCGGCGTGAAACGGAACTCCGGTTCGCCGGCCACCTGAGCCTCAGCCTGCGCGATAAGCGTGTCCTGCAGATTCATCAGCCCTTCCTGGTCACCGTCCTTACGCATCTTGTAGATTTCCTTCATGTGCTTCTGCGCCAAAGCATTGAAAGCATTGTTCAGGCGTGCCTGGTTCATCTGATGTTCCATGCCGAGAAGCGTAGAATCGTTATACACCTTTCCGGTCACGATATAGAACTGACAACCGGACGATTCCTTCTTCGGGTTTACGTTATCTCCCTGACGGGCGGCAGACAGCGCACCTTTCTTATGGAAGTATTTCGGGTAGACAAACTCCGCAGGAACAGTGTATCCCACATCGCCCGCTCCCAGCATCTTGCCTTTCGGGGCATTCTTCGATTCGGGGTCGCCCGCCTGTATCATGAAGTCCTTGATGACACGGTGAAACAGCGTACCTTCATAAGTACCTTCCTCGGCCAGCTTGATAAAGTTATCGCGATGCTTCGGCGTTTCGTTATACAGTTTCACGATGATGTCACCCGCACTTGTCTCAATCTTCAACTTCGTTTCTTTTTCCATATTTCCGTCTTTCTTTTGTCCCGGTTTGCAGGCCGTCAGGCCGCACACCAGTATGGTTAATAATACAATGAGATTTCTTTTCATCTGTCTTTTTGTTTAATTTAAGCCTGCAAATATACTAAAATCGGACAAAACGATTTACCTTTGTGCCATAAAAGAGATAAAAAGCAGAAGGGATGAAATCCATATTAATCGTAGAAGATGATATCACTTACGGCATGATATTGAAAACATGGCTTGGCAAAAAAGGATTCCAAGTCAGTTCGGCAAGCAGTATAGCCCGTGCCCAGAAGCATATCGAAGCCGAGACGGTGGACCTGATACTGTCCGACTTGCGCCTGCCCGACCGCGACGGCATAGATTTGCTGAGGTGGCTGGGAGAACATTCCCTGCACATCCCTCTTATCATCATGACGGGCTATGCCGACATACAGTCTGCCGTGCAAGCCATGAAACTGGGCGCATGCGACTACATTGCAAAACCCGTAAACCCCGACGAGTTATTGAAGAAAATGGATGAAGCCCTGAAGTCCTCATCCGTTGCTTCGGAACAGACCATGCGTTCGACCCAAACAGACCATGCGTTCGACCCAAACAAACCGTCTGTTTCGTCCAAACAGACCATGCGTTCCGAAAGCAATGGAAATCCCTGCCGGAAAGGTGCAGAGAACGCTTCATCCGACTATCTGGAAGGCGAAAGCGATGCCGCCAGGCAACTTTATAATTATGTGAACCTGGTTTCTCCCACCAACATGTCCGTCCTCATCAACGGGGCCAGCGGAACAGGCAAGGAGTACGTGGCGCAACGCATCCATAAGTTGAGCCGCCGCGCCAAACAGCCGTTCATAGCCATTGACTGCGGAGCTATCCCCAAAGAGCTGGCGGCTTCCGAATTCTTCGGCCATGTAAAAGGTTCCTTTACCGGCGCGCTGACCGACAAGACGGGCGCGTTCGTTGCTGCCAACGGCGGCACTATCTTTTTGGATGAAATAGGCAACCTCAGCTACGAGGTACAGATACAATTGCTCCGCGCCCTGCAGGAACGTAAAATACGTCCTGTCGGCTCCAACAAGGAGATACAGGTAGATGTGCGCTTAGTGTCCGCCACCAATGAGAATCTGGAGCAGGCCATCGAGAAAGGGACTTTCCGCGAGGATCTCTATCACCGCATCAATGAGTTTACCCTGCGTATGCCGCAACTGAAAGACCGCCGCGAAGATATCCTGCTCTTTGCAAACTTCTTCTTGGACCAGGCAAACCGCGAACTGGACAAGCACCTCATCGGCTTTGACGAAAAAGCATCCCAAGCTTTATTGGAATATCAATGGCCGGGCAACCTGCGCCAGATGAAGAACATCGTCCGGCGTGCCACCCTTTTGGCGCAAGACAAGCTCATCACCCTGAACGAGCTTAGCGAACTGAAGAGTCCGGTAGCTCCATCCGCAGCAGGTATGCCTCTCCGTAACGAAGAGACCGAAAAGCAGCAGATAATCGAAGCCCTGAAGCAGACAGGATATAACAAAAGCCGCGCCGCCCAACTGCTGGGGATAGACAGAAAGACACTTTACAACAAACTTAAATTATATGGAATAGAGTTATAACTGTGGAAAAACTCCACACTCTATTCCACACTTTCCACACCGTTTCCACACATCTTCACACCCCTGCGCACCTTCACAGTAAAAATAGCGTGCTAATCTGCAACGACTTACCGTTTCCACCCTCACTTTGGCACGTCATTTGATATATATACTGTGTGAAGTTTAACTCCACAACATCAAAGTAGAATCTACCTAAACCAAAACCGAATAAATATATTAACCTAATTAAAAACAAGTAAAAAACAAAAAACTAGTATTAGTAGCAGCCCTGTTTATGTTTGTTTGTGACGGATCGTTCTTGGCCTGAGCACAGATGCAAACGGCCAAGAGCATCCATTTCACAACTTCATGTGCCGAATAACAGTAAGCACACTGACAACAAAAAAGCCGTTTCCTCCTTGTCTATTCCGGGAAACGGCTTTTTGTCGTAATAAAGCGGTGAGGAACTTTTTCCTCTTATCTTAATATCTTACCAATGTCTTTCCGGGTAAAGGTCGTTCCACCATGCCGGACTATCTTGCAGCCAACGTGCAAACCATGCCATGATAGAGTTGTGCCACAACTCGCGCTTGGGATAATCACTGATGAAATGATTCTCGCCGTCCACCGTTATGAACTCAACCGGCTTACCCAATATCTTCAAGGCATTGTACAGCTGAATACTTTCGCCGATAGGCACATTCGTATCCACCGTACCATGCAACAGCAACAACGGGGTCTTGATTTTATCCGCATTGAACAATGCTCCGTGTTTGGTAAACAAGTCGGGATTATTCCACGGATAGCTTCCGGCAGCGGCAACGGAGTTATAGGAATAGCCCCAATAGCCCTCGCCCCAGTAACTGGTCACGTTACTGATGCCCGCATGCGAAACGGCAGCGGCAAACAAATCCGTCTTGGTCTGCAAGTACATCGTCATAAAACCGCCATAGGATGCTCCGATACAGCCGATACGCTTGTCGTTGACAAACGGATGCGCGGCGCAGAACTTCTTCGTGCCCTCGATGATTTCGTCGGCAGTGCGTTCTCCCCACGCATTGACATGACGGGCGGAAAACTCCTGACCGTAACCGATAGCCCCGCTGGGCTGGATAACATAAACCACATAATCGCGTGATGCAAACAATTGCGCACAATAAGGCGAAGTGATGCCGCGTGTGGTAGGTGTAGTCCCGCCGTAGTAATAAACGATAAGCGGATATTTCCTGTTCGGGTCGAAAGCCGGCGGCAGGCATATCATACCCTTAATCTCCGTACCGTCTTCCGCCGTGAAGTTCCACTCCTTCATTGTGCCCATATCTATCTTGTCCAAAACGGACTTCATCGGATTGGCAAGCAAAACGGATGTTTTCTTCTTCACATCATACGTATAGGCAACTCCCACACTGGCATTGCCACCACCGACATAGGCGGCAACCGCAGGATTGTACTCCGCCAGGTCGAAGGAAGAAATCACATCTTCCTGAAGCGGCAGCATTTCAAAACTCTCCGTCTTCGGCACATAGCGATAGATATGTCTGCAATCTTCGTCCGTTGTATTGAAGTAGATACAGCCGTCTACACAGTTCCACTGCAGGAAGTCGACGGCAGGATTGAAATCGCGCGTGATGGGATTAACCTTTTTCGTGGCCTTGTCCACAATGAATGCCTGAGTATCGAAATCATTGGCGATGGGATGCTCGCCGCAGTTTTTCCCTATTCCGTCAAAAGCCATCGGACTGCCGATTACCAAAAGCTGTCCGCCATCGGGAGAGTAAGCCGCCCTGTTTACATAAGGGTTCCACGCCACCAGCGTATCCGCCTGCAACGTAGCCAAATCCAGCTCGAAGATGGAAGTAAGCGAGAAAGGACATTGAGTGATATTCGATTTAGAGGTGGAACACAAGAGTTTCTTGCCGTCAGAGGATATATCATTCAGATAAACGGCATGGCTGCCGTAAGTGAGACGTTCGGAAAGTCCGGTGACAGGGTCGTACCTAACGAGATAGTTGCGGGAACGCGCATCGGGAATCCGGTCGTCGGGATGCAGCAGCCGCTTCAAAGGACCGCCTACCGCTTCTCCCTTATCATCCGGAGAGTAGATAAGATAGTCTTCTGCAGGCGACCATGCAAAATATCCCTCGGGAACATCTTTCAGCAACACTTCCTCGCGCATGGTAGCAGGGTCGAACACAACCAAATCATTCCGTTGCCTGCCTGTTACGGTATAATAAAGCTTATTGCTGCGGGGCATCCAACGCATTTTCTCATCGGCAGCGGGCAGTATCACCCTGCCTGTCTTCAGTTCGGTCAGTTCACAACGTGTCCTTGAGCGCTTCAACGAGTAGTTATCCGCATAGCAGGCAAGCAGATATTTGCCGTTCGGAGAGAGGCTGACCGAGCGCACGCGACTTCCGAAAGCCGTATTGTGCAATGCGAAACGTCTTTTCAAATCGGGTGCGAGCCGGTAACCTACATCGGCAAACTCCTTATCTTTCTCAAACTCGCACTTCAATACGGGAACAGCCTTATCGGCAGCCGTCGACAACAATTTAACGACTATCTCATAATCCGTTTCCGGCTCCAGACGCAGACTGAGTACCGAAGGAGCAACCTGCGACAAGCTATCTTCCGCAGTTGTTTTAGACTGTTTGGAAACACCATTCACAAACACCTCGAAACGCGCGGGAGAGTAAATATTCAACTTTCCTTTCATAAAGCGTTCCGCACGCAGATGGGTGGCAAACAGATAGAACAGATTATCCTTATCGGCTTTCTCCACCCGTACATATCCTGCGGTATCCGCCGTGATACGTTCGTAAGGACGCCCGTCGAAGTCAAGACTGATATCGGTTTTCAACAAAGCGTCGGCCGTGAACTTCTCCCCAGTAAAATTGATACTGTCACCCTGGAACGGAGTACGCACCGCAACGGCAGGACGTACATTGTATTCGGTCACTTTATCCTGTGCCCGAACTGCAAGCGCAACAAGCAGGGACAGTCCCGAAAGAATCAGAATCTTTTTCATTGAATTTGTTATTAACAGATTATCAAACCATTTCAAAGCCATTCCATAGATTACCGGCAGGTACAGGGGCTTCCACCTCTATCAGCTTCTTGGATACCGGATGTACAAAGCGCACAAAGCGCGCATGCAGGCAAATGCTTCCGTCGGGATTGGAACGGAGAGAACCGTACTTCAAATCTCCCTTAATGGGACATCCCATTTTTGCCAACTGACAGCGTATCTGATGATGCCGCCCCGTTTTCAGGTCTATTTCCAGCAGATAATAGTTCTGCGACCGGGCTATGAGCCGATAATGCAAAATCGCTTTCTTGCTGTTCGGCACTTCCTTATCATAGGCATAGCTCTTGTTTTGCTTCTCATTACGTACCAAATAGTTCACCAACTCACCCTCTGACTCCCGAGGGCGGTTCTTCACCACTGCCCAATAGGTTTTCTTCACCTCACTGTTCCTGAACATCTCGTTCAGACGGGCAAGTGCCTTACTCGTTTTGGCAAAAACAACAAGACCGCTTACGGGGCGGTCCAAACGGTGTGTAACACCTATAAAGACATTGCCGGGCTTTTGGTATTTCTCCTTAAGATACAGCTTTACGGTTTCCGAAAGCGGCGTATCACCCGTCTTGTCTCCCTGAACTATCTCGGAAGCGGTCTTGTTGACTATAATGATATGATTGTCTTCGTATACGACAGTCATTTATTTAGCGATTAGTGATTAGCGATTAGTGATTAAAAAACTGAGGTTAGCGGCTGGCAATTCTCACTAACCGCTAACCGTCAATCACTATTTTACATGTTCATACCACCGTCTACCTGAATTACCTGTCCTGATACATAAGAAGACATATCAGAAGCCAGGAAGGTAGCAATATTGGCAACGTCTTCGGGAGTACCGCCACGACGCAAAGGTATCTTCTTGCACCATTCGGCTTTTACTTCTTCGGACAGCGCATCCGTCATAGCCGTCATAATGAAGCCCGGAGCAATAGCGTTGGCACGGATGCCGCGAGAACCCAACTCTTGTGCGATAGACTTTGCCAATGCAATCATACCGGCCTTAGAAGCAGAGTAGTTTGCCTGGCCTGCATTTCCGTGAACACCTACTACAGAAGCCATATTGATAATGCTGCCGGCTTTCTGGCGCATCATAATCGGAGTACAAGCGTGAATGAAGTTGAAAGCCGATTTCAAGTTCACGTTGATAACCATATCCCATTGCTGTTCGGTCATGCGCATCATCAGACCGTCACGGGTGATACCGGCGTTGTTTACCAGAATATCAATGCGACCGAAGTCTGCATGGATAGCCTCCACCACTTTGGCAGTATCTTCAAAGCTGGCAGCATTGGAAGCATACGCTTTGGCCTTTACGCCCAACGTTTCGATTTCTTTAGCTGTAGCTTCAGCATTTTCGTCAATCACCAGGTCGGTGAATGCTATATTAGCTCCTTCTTGAGCGAACTTTAAAGCGATAGCCTTACCAATGCCGCGAGCGGCGCCGGTTACAATGGCTGTTTTTCCGTCTAATAATCCCATACTGTTTTTAATTATTGATTAAATGTTTTTATGTTCTATGCAATGCGCCAAACACGAGGTTGACAACGTATTTGTCGCGGGTTTCATCATCCAACTTTGCACCGATATGGCCGCGGATATAGGGCACTTCAATCCCTTTTACGCAATAATGCACCAACTCGGCAGTCATGTCAATATCGTCTATTCTGAACACGCCTTTCTCCACTCCTTCGCGCAATACATCTTTAAACAGCAGTATCTCCTTGGCATCAAAACGCTTACGTACCTTCTCTACCCGCCAAATGTCGCGAAAGAAATTAGCCCGGAGCGTCCCATTACGGAATACCACCTCTTTCACTGCATCCAGACGCGTGTATATCATTTCAATCATCTTCTCGTCCGGCGATATATTCTTCTCCGCCACACGCTTCATCATGTCCGAAAGCATATCCAGTTCCGATTCGACAACAGCCATATAAATATCTTCCTTGCTCTTAAAATAGGTATAAAGCGTTCTCCTACCTTTTTTAGAAGCGAGGGCAATATCATTCATCGTGGTATTCTCAACACCCATTTTAGCAAACAACTGACGGGCTACATCCACTAATTTAGCTTTTGTCTTCGATACGGCCATAGACTAATTGCACATTGCTTAATAATTTGTGCAAAAGTAAGACATTTCCGCATATATCACAAACAAAAGCACATTTTATTAACAATCAAGCCAATTAGCAAATAAAAATATTTGTATTTTATCAGCCTATTTATCAACCGATTATGTATATTAGTGCATTTCTTATGAAAAATAAGCCGGCTTTTATTTGCAAATTCAAATAAAAGCCGTACCTTTGCACTCACAAAACATCGCGGAGTGGAGCAGTTGGTAGCTCGTTGGGCTCATAACCCAAAGGTCGTCTGTTCGAGTCAGGCCTCCGCAACTAAAATGAGGATAAAAGATTGAATTTCAATCATTTATCCTCATTTCCTTTTAAAAGGTCGGACAAAATTCGGACAAAAAAAACAGCAATAATATTAATCATACGTTTTCGCATTCGAAAAACGTATAAAAAAATGTCTTCACCCAAAACTCGCAAAGGCTCATCTATAAATAATATAGTAGATTATACTCTCCCAAAGTTACATACGGGGAAAAACTGGTATATTGATTTTACCTGCTTCGACCCAGCAGACGGAAAAATGCGGCGAAAAAAATACATGTTAGACTCTATTGAAAAAATTTCAGACCGCAAAAAAAGAGCTGCAGAAATCATCGCTAATACAACAACCCGTCTTCGGAATGGATGGAACCCATGGGCAGAAGCATCAACGGAACGCCAATATTCCAAATTCTCAGAGGTGACCTCATTATATATAAGGTATATTGAGAAACTCACAAGCAACAATACCCTAAAAAAGAAAACAGCCTATGATTATCAATCGAGAATGAATATGTTGCTTGAGTACAATACAACCAAAGCCATTCCTATTATATATATATACCAATTTGACCAATCATACATTAGTGACTTCTTAGATTACATATTGTTGGATAGGGACTCAACGGCCAGAACCAGGAATAACTACCGCACTTGGCTATCCGCGTTTTGCACCTGGCTACAAGAGAAAAAGTATATAGACAACAATCCAACCGAACGAATCAAGCCCTTAGTAGAGGGGGAAAAACATCGTTCCGCATTGACACCATCTGATTTAATAAGATTAAAAGAATACCTAACAGAAACGAACAAGAGCTTTCTACTGGCCTGCATGATGGAATATTACACATTTATCCGTCCGGACGAATTAAGCAACATACGTTTGAGTGACATAAATATCAAAGAACAGAAAGTATTTATATCTTCCACCATCAGTAAAAACAGACGCGATGGTATGGTAGGTCTGAATGATACAGTAATTAAAATGATGATAGAACTGGAGATATTCGATAATCCAACACACTATTATCTATTCGGAAAACAGTTCAAGCCCAATGCCTGTAAAGCAGACTCACGCATCTTCAGAGAATATTTCAACAAGGTAAGGGCATTTTTAAAATGGCCGAGCAACTATCAGTTTTACAGCTTGAAGGATACCGGTATCCGAGATTTGGCAAATGCTGAAGGAATAGTAGTAGCCCGTGATCAGGCTCGACATGCCGATATATCCACAACCAACAAATACCTTCAGGGTTCTTCCTTAACCGTACATGAAGAAACAAAGCATTTCATTGGTGGATTGTAATGTAAAAAGCCCCAACTTTCCAGTCGGGGCAACACTTATCTGAAACGATAAGCACAACATCTACGTCACAAAGATAGACTTTTTTTTCTCACCTTATATATAAGATAAACCAAAAGCAATACAACCAATAGGATTGCATACACATCAACCTTATGCAGTTGCCACCAAGAAACTTCCTCCACCTTTTCTTTTTTCAAAGTGGCAGCATTAAACTGCTGCCTCAATTCGTCAATTTCAGTAATGAGATGTTTCAAAGTTGCCTCTGTTCTCATATCAGTAGTCTTATGCTCTTTCTCCTCCTTGTTAACAGTAGTCTGACTAACACTTGTCGGATATTGCCTGCCTATACTGTCAGGAACCGAAAGATAGACGGTTTTATTCTCCAGCTTCAAATTGGATAGCTTCTCGTTTGTCTCCTTCTGCATCAACTGCATATTGTACAGCAATGAATCCATGCGGTTCTGCATCTGATGTAAACCATTGAAATAGTCTATCTGTACATTCCTGTCAACATTTTCAGGAGTGGCACATCCGGATAAGATTGCCAGCAATACAACTAATAGCCACGGCAATGCTTTCATGGCTCAAACCTTAAATCATTAATCCGGTTCATCCACCCCCGTTTAAATTTGTTGTTTGCCGGCCGCTTGCAACAAATATCCTCAATGAAGTCAAACCGGGCTATCTTAATCATGTCGAACAGTTCACGCGGGTTCCTGGCATTTACTGCAGCAATGGTCTTAGGACCTACAATACCATCTACAGAAACACCAAGCAACCGCTGCGGTATCTTTATCCCATGCGCACCAGACGCCCATACCCAATCAACAAGAATATTCGCCACAGACTGATTCTTTATTAAATCAGCTTTCCATCTGTCCCAATAATGCGGCTTAAGTACCCGGCTAACAACATCTTCACGGGTAAGCAGGTGCAAATCGTCCACATCTATATCACCGTCACCGTCTTTGTCGTAACCACACGACTTCCATGTTCCGATAGTTACCCCAATATTAGTCGCTCCGCCAAGGTCTACGGGGTCATCCACGAAACCGCCCTCCCACTTCAGGATAAACGGTGCAAATTCATTCACATTTGCCATTCTTATTTTCCTCCTTTACTTTTGGTCTTAATAAAAATCATTCTACATTTGCAGAAGCCTTTGTTTAAACTTTAAGTTTATGCTAAAAAGGGAAGGGAGCTGTTGCGAAACACCTTCCTTCCCGTGAATTAATAATCGCTCGGTGGCTTCCGCCCGCTACATCCCCGGACATCGCACCGCTTTGCTTCCAGCTTTATCTTCTCTATCTCCAGTGTAGTGTTCTTTTCAATCAACTCGCGGATACGCTGGCGGTCTTCATTCTTCTCGGCATAAAGCTGGTCTATCTTGGAATCAAGTTCCACTACCCTGTGTTCCTTTTTCTCGTACAGTTCCTTCCATTCAGCAGCATACAAGGTGATATTGTCAGCTTCCGCCTTTCTCGCTTCCGCAGCCGCCTTGCGCTTCTTTGAATCATAGAACATGAACACACCGAAAAGAGGAAGCAGGATAGTAGTAACTATCCCGCCGGTGATGTTGAACAGTTCATTCAGTTCCTCCATCATACCTTCATCCCCGTTACATGTTTATCACTCCACCCCTTGGCATTCCAACCGAGAAGAATGCCGGCAATAAACGCACCGGTACTCACAATGCTTGCCCAAAACGGTACATACTGGTAATAAGCCAGCAGACCTACAATCACGGCCATCATAATAGCCAAAACAATCAGTTTCTTTTTCATCTACGAACTTTTTTAATTAAACAAAAAAGCCCACGAACGCATCCTGTTAAAGACACATTCATGGGCGTTAACCAATAAAACATGACAAATATACTCATTTACAATCACTTTTCAGCGAAAGTAAACAAGAAATTTATGAGTAGGGAATATCTTACCAGGAAAGGGCTGCCAAACTATGGCAGTAGAATATCAGTAGAACCTATAAAATCTACCCACATTCTACCACACGGCTAAAATCAGATGTTTTTTTCTTCCTTTTTACAGCCTTCAAATCACGTATTATTGTATTAGAAAGAACCTCTGAATACACCTCCGTAGTTCTGACTGAAGCATGACCAAGCAGCTTTTGGACGGTGGTAATCGGAACGCCCTGATGCACAAGCAGGGTCGCACAAGTATGACGGGCCGTGTGATAGGTTATGTGCTTCCTTATCCTGGCAAAGGCAGCTAATTGGGCAAGATACTTATTGGCCTCTGAATTGGGTCCGATTTTAGCAAAATCAGTTACTATATCGTAACGTTCCAATACAGCCAATGCCTTACCCTCAAACAGAAGATGTAGCGGAAGTCTTATCTCCACATCTGTTTTGACAGACTTGAAATAAAGCCACCGCTTACCATTCACACGAATAATGTTCTCAGGTGTAAGCTGGCAGAAATCGGAATAGCGCAGGCCGGTGTAGCAGCAGAACAGGAAGGCATCGAGTACATGGCGGAGCTTCTTGTCCACATCAAGGTTCTCCAGCCTCTTCAACTCATCCGGGGTTAGGAACTCTTTCCGCCCTTTCTCTTGCTTTATCTTGTACTTCCGGAAGGGGTAGGCATCGGAAGGAATATAACCCTGATTAATGGCTTCATTCACTAATGTACGTAACTGCCGGAGATGCTTGGCTATCGTATTGACGCTATTTCCCTTCTCTTTCAAATGCACTTCAAACTCCTTTAGAAAGGTATAAGTAATGTCTTTGAAATCTAATCCGGGACGGAACTCCTGAAGTACGGTTATCGTTGTCATCAGGTTCTCTTTGGTACTTCTTTTACGGTCGGATTCCTGCACATAGATTTTGGCAAATACGGGGAAAGTGACATTGACCGGCTTGTCTTTCTTTATCGCATCTTTAAGTAGTGATAGCGTTACAGGAATGCCGCGCTTCCATAAGGATAACTCAATCGCTTGCAGGTGTAGGACAAACTCAAACAGCATCGAATTGAGGTCATGAGCCTGTGGGTGATTATCAACCTGAGCATTGCGACTATTCCAATGTTCCGGCTTGAGATACAAATTTGTACGGAAATAAACTTTCCTCTGATTGAGCAAGGCTTCTACTTGCACTAAGGCCGTTCCCTGTTTGTTTAGCTGTTTCTTTCGATTATACACTAAGCGGTATTTTATTTTATCCATTTTTAAGCCAAATGTACTTTTTTGGACGAGAAGCTGCAAACCGATGTGGGAGAACAGCTCGATGGTGGAGCTATCAAACAGAAGCGGTCTGACCTCAAAGATGCCGACCAATATACAACACCAGGAACATACTTCGTAAACCTATGGGGCGGAGTGTGGCAAAATATGCCGACTAACGATTGTTTTGGTCTATTTGAAGTACGTTCCTATGACGGTTATATAACGCAGCGGCTTTCGGCCGGCAACGGAAAGGTGTTTGTCCGTATAAAAGAAGGTGAAAAACCATTCAAGCCGTGGCCAACTGCCGCACAATAACCCTCATTATAGCGTCTCCGTTATCTCCGTGAAGCTATCGTCAATGATGTCCGGAGTTCCGACCAATTGGACACCGTGAGGCGATAAAATATACGCATGGTTAGGCTGGGTTCCATCATAAGTAAATGAAACAAATATATCACGACCTTTCTTATAGTATTTTACTCGCTCCGGTTTAATGAAAAATCTTTTTAGTGATTGGAGTATTCCATCTGTAGGACTGTAAAGGAAAGTTAGAAAATCCAGACTTGTCGATGCTGAATCATTATATAAGACCATTATCGGAGCACGATACCAGTCAGTCATATTGTCTGCAATCTTATATACGGCTTCGTAAGCATTTACAAAATGAGGATATACCTTGAATAAATTCGGAGATAACAACCCCGCTTTTTCAATGGTGGTTTCACCTATCAGTTCTCCCACATCCGTAAATCGACGTGGGAGAACTGTTCACTTCTTTAGGATTTTTCCCGTTTATGCAGCGTGATATAATTCAAGGAGAAATGTCCCCCGATGACATACGTACAAGTGGAATGTATGACGTGGGGAATTCTACCACTATGCCATTCAATTACGGTGGATTACTTGTATTTAATACTAAGACTTTAACCATTCAAACAGGTGTTGATTTACAGGGAAAAACAATTTGTATACGGGTAAGTTGGAATAATGGGCCTTGGTCCTCATGGAACAATTTTACATTCAATCAGCAAAGCATTTAATCAATTATTTTGGCCGGGAATATAACTCCCCGGCCATTATACCCTAATCATACTTCGACGGCATCTATTGCATCTTGTGGAAATTCTTTAATTACTTCATTCTTAAATTCCAGTCTCGAAAAGTCTGATGTAGATAGGATTGAAATCACCGGGTCATTGCTTTCAATATAGATATTCAAGCGGTTATCTTCTGTTTTCTTATACTTTAATTTAAGGAGAATCAACTGATGACTTTTAGGAATTAAGTGGTGATAGCGAACCGAAATATATGTATCATCTACGCCATACATAACCTGTACAACAGCAAGTGTATTCTGGGCTACATAAGTGTGCCGGGTTGAGACTAAGAAGTTGACAACACACTCTTGACTTACAGTCATTAATAAGCATTTTGCATTCATCCAAACCGGAACCATTTTCTTATCCCAAAGTCCATTCTTTTGAAAGGTAGCCACAGGTATCAGTTCTCCCACGTCCCCAAAACCGACGTGGGAGAACTGTTATGGAAAAAATTACGTGTTACAAACTCTTTTGCAATCCATTATACCCATCAAGTCCAATGGAACGGAGTAAGTCTCAATATCATTGGCAGCCATAATTTCTACAACGTAGGGGTTCGATTGGCAACCTACGCAAACAAAGTACCTTCCGATGGAATAGTCGGAGAGTTTTATTCCATACCATCCGGGTTTACCGATATAAAAGTGGTTTATAAGGACTGGGATGTTTACGTAGTATTCACTGTAGTACAAGGGCAATCTGTTTACTTTAAATACGATTGCAGTACCCAATGCGATATAATTAAAGATATTGGTTTCATAGACGAATCATACAAGGAGATAAAACCTATTGCACAATAGTGCAATCTGCCAGTCCGGTAATTTCATCATCTTGTGTAGCCATATCATACATTGAATCTCTAACTATCAGTTCTCTGACAATAGTTCTATCGCCTAATGACTTGTCCGAAGTCAAGTATATGGATATTCTATGGTCAGTTTCGTATTTCATTTTCAGGTATGTATCGCTATTGGGTTGTCCATATAGGTATTTGACATATACTTTTGTAGAATCTTGTAATTCCATAGTATTACCAGCAATGTAAACGTAAAAATCACTTAATGGTTCACCTGTGGATATACATGATACTCTGATAGCAAAAGGAGCCCATTGGGAAGATGATGAACGGTATAGTAATACGCTACGTTTGCCTTCTGATTTTATCTTTGTTGTTGCAAACTTGGAATTACTTAATCCGTCTTTCTCAGGAGTTACAACTGGTATCAGTTCTCCCACAACTTGCGCCAAGTCCTCTTTACTGATTAAAATCGGATTGCCGTCCTTATCCAAAGCACGTACATAATTTATCTCTTTTTTCTGAGGAAGTGCGCCTTCAACTTCCTTCATTGTTTTTATAGCTCCCATGATTGTTTTGAATTTAAATTGAACATTGTTTTAATCTTTTCTGAACACCACATCCTGAATCTTCCAGTTCCAGGTCTTATCATCCTTCTTTCCGCTGTTATGGAAATTCAAGGCTGACTTAATGATATTCTCTTTTAAATCATTTTTCTTAAACTCGACTTCCGCCTTCTGCGGAAATTCCTTTACCTGCGCGGTATCTACTGAGATAATCAGTGCAACCAATAATGTGTCTAACATAATCCTTTTTATTACATTAATAATCGAATACCAATCTCCTTAATACGCTGCCGACCGCTATGCCGGCAGCATCCGCAAGTATGTCCAGCCAGTCCCAGCCCGAACCGACCTTGCAATTCTTCTTATACATCCAGTCAGCGGCTTCTTTAGTTACACCTGCCGTAACGGCACAGAGTTCACCCGCTGTCAGGGTGATGGCAAGGCATGCAAGAAAATGCAGCAGCTTGTCGTTAATTCTTAAAAACATATCCAACATAACCATTATCCACAGTAAAAATAAATCCAATGACTACCGTCAAAAACGAAAAAGCAGGATATTTGATTGATGGAAGTAGCAGTGGTTGTGCCTCTGTTATTGGGATTCATCAGGGGTCCTTTCACTGAGACATTCCGGTTCAACTGGTTCTTCAAATATACAATCCGGCCTGGAGTAGTTGACCTTGGAAGAAACAAGGTAGGGTCAAAACTTAGATCCGGTCCTCCATATATGATAATATCATCGGTATCACTGACCGTATAGCTCGGTGGGGCAGACATCATACTACTGCCTAAATTGCGGACACCCGCAGCAAATCCGGAAGCCCGTAATCTGCTTATTCTTACCGATTCACCGCTTCTGGCATTCAAATCTACATTACCCAATGCTTCTATCGCGCAAGTATCATATCCGGCCTGGGCCATCACTCTTACACCGGTTGAATGGTCACCGTAGGCATCCAAACTGAGTGCCGTAATCCCATCTCCACGAATACGGCACATTGCCCCGGACGAGACATTCACTTCAAAAAATTTCCCGCCATCCTTGCCTATCCTCAATGTCGCGGTCGGATTTTCCTTTTCGTTTTCAAGTCCTCTGTTGGTTATCTTGAATGCACCGATATAACCTTCGGTTGCGGTAACACTGCCTGTAAACTCCCCGTCCGCACCATCCAGATGCTTCACCTTCAGGTTATCCACGTCGATAAGGTCTGCGTCTATCTTCCTGGCGAGTAAAAGCTGTGTACCCAGTAGCGGGTATTCCTGGATGGATTTCCAGGAAGTAGTGTCCGGGTTCTGGGCTACATCGTCGAACGGGTGCATCTCGCTGTTTCCGGCCACCGGATTCATCCACATGAATACAAACCCCTTATCCTTATCCAGGAAATACTCCCCGTTCTTGTATTTGAACGGCAGGGGTTTCCAGTCACCATCGACCGGGAAGGGGGACGGGTTCTGACGCACAATGCTGGCCCTCTTCTGAGCAAGAAGGGTCTCGCGGGCACTATCACGGTACGCTTCCACAATCACGGAATCCGCATTGCCCCACTTGTCAGACGGAAGGTAGTATTCCCATTCGGACGATGCACCGGGGGAATCCGCCGTACCGAGGTCCTTGCCGGCCGACTGGACATGCAGCCGCCAGAATACATCCAGCAGGGCCACATCAGCCCCGCTGCGGTGCAGGGCTTTCAGCTTCAGCGGTGTAAGCTGCACATTGTTACAATCCACAGAGATGGCAGCCGGCTGGCACTCGATGTCAACGTATTCCACCGGGTCAGGCTCACGTACCGCCACGACACTCAAAAACGCTGTCACCATCATAGCTCAATAGGATTAGTGTTCGTTGCGATTACTCTGAACGTCTTGGCCCTCGCCGCATCCGTATAGGTCAGTGCGATGTCCTTTCCTTGGAACTTGTTACTGTCCTTTCCCGACAGCGTGAACGGATTGTTTTCACCGTCGAATGTGGCAAAGTCCCAGCTTGCCACCGCCACTTCCTCTCCGGACTGGCGTTTATAGGCATACGGAATAAGAGTTCCCGTTTCTTCCGGATATATCTGCCCGTTAGAAGCAAGCCCCTTGACCTTGAATGCCGCCAGTATAGGGTCGCTAAGGTCGAACACGGTAATGAAGCCCTTTGCAATGACTTTCGCATTCTGCACAGCCTCACAACTTACCACCAGCGAACCGTCAATATCATTCGCGGCAATGTTCTGGGTTCCCTGAGTTCCGAGGTTGGCCTCTCCCGATGGCAGTTGCTTCTTCCATTGGAGCGTAATGTTCCCCAAATCGTTGATAAGGTCTCCGCCGCTGTACAGCGATGCCTTCAACGTCAGCACTTCGGACGGATTGATTATCTGCGTACCCTTGTCTGAAGTGATGAATAACTCATACTGTTTACCCGATGATTCCTGGATAACAACATCAGTCGCAAGTTCGTTGAACGAGACCGTATGCCCGCCAATTTCAACTTCACCCGAAATGGTTATGCGGTCATTGTCATATCCGGAGATGGGTACGAGGTTCTTCATCACCCGAAGTCCGGTCATGGGATAGGACTGCGAGTCCACACTTACATTGTATCCGGTTACGCGTTTGAACATGCCGACAAACTGTTCCGTATTGCACAACCCATCCTCCCCGAATGCAAGTTCGGTACCGTTGTACTTGAAAACAAGCCTGGAAGGAATGAGGATACGCCCGCTGCTCACGTCACGTAACACGACAATGACAATAGGGCGTTTGTCCTCCGCCAACGCTTCAAAGTCCGGCGTATACTTGTCACTTCCCTTTGTCCATGCCTGGATAAGCGGACCATTGTCCACGCGTACATACCCGTTAACAGTCGTTCCGTTACTCACCGCCACGATAGCCAGTGAAGCGGTCACTTGATTCTGGTTCATCGCTGGCCTCCTTCCCTTTTTCCGTCAGTTTTTGCCCCGGCCGGCTGTTCCGGACCGGTCACGCTGAAACCGGGGTCTATTTCCTCTTCCTCTTCGGGTGTCACGCTGAAACCGGGGTCGATGTCCTCTGAACCCTGCATCGCTTCCTGCTGTTTCTCTATCAGTTCCTTTAACTCACGTGCAGAACCAATGATGTCGATGTCAAGAAGAGTACCCACATTTCGCATCTCACTGATAGGAATGTACACCCTGCCATCCGGAAGGGTATTCATTATCCCAAAGAATTTGCCTTCGAGCTTTGCCTTTTCTACAATTACGTACATATTGATTAAAGTTTAAAGTTGTTACTCAATTATTCATATACCGGACCCGTGGCAATGAATACCGTCTGTCCGTCAATCTGTGAGGAGATAACGGCACCTTCCTCGTCTCCCATCAGGGACTCACCTGTGAGAAGCCCCACTTCCGCCCGCACATGGAAGATATATTTTGCCGGGAAACCCTTGTCCGCCGGAATGAACTCCAACGTCCGCCCGCCGGTTGCCAGCACCTTCTCCGGCTCGCCCGGCTTGGCACTCTGGCCTTTCCAAATGATGCGGAAAAGGTCATCGTACTCTGTACCGTACTCGCGGCGGTTGTCGAAGATGCGTATTTCATAGGCGCTTGGCTGCTTCATATCATCGGAAAGGGTGAAACCTTTCGTCTGGATAATTTCGCAATTGAGGGAAGCTGCCATCTCCGTCTTTACCTCAATTACCACTTCCAGCCGCCCGTCAGTAGGGGCCTGCGGTCTGTTGCCCGCATATTCACAGGCGCGGCAACGGAAACTTGCACCAGTTACATACTTCGCCTGATACATCAGCTTGCGGGTGTACACTCCGTTCACATCATGGCAGACGATGCCGGGGTCATCCGGCGTAACCGGGCGGTATGCTCCGTCTTCAAGAATGTCCCAGAAGTATGCGGCGTGTTCATCATCCACCGGTTCAGTGCCCGTATAGAGCTGCGGTTCTATCTCCCTGTCCCAATAACCGGAACGGTCGGCCAGGCGAAGCGGGTCGGTCACCATCACGGAATCCCCCTTCAGGCGCAACGAATACGCCTTGTTGTCATAAAGGTGCGCATAGGACTTCACGCTCCGTTCACAGCGGACCTCGCGGTTCGTGCGCGGGTCAGTGAATATCGCGATACCGAAATACTCCACCGGCTTCTCCGGCGGAATGTTCTTCCGGATGGTAAGCGCATATTTGGGCACACCGCCGCTGCCGTCGGAAATGCTGTAATACTCACCCTCGACGATGCGGTTGGCCGACTTGTCACGGGGTGCGCCCTCGAACCACTCCACCCCCGTGAGTTCCATTTCACCGAATACCGTCTTCTCATCGAACGCCGATACCTTCGGTACGATGACCAGCGGTGTCAGGGTCCGGTCGGGGCTGTATTCCCGCAGTTCCTTGTCGTAGGTCTGCACGGGACTGCCCGACAATACTATTATCTCTCCCTGAAGGGAAAGGGGGGCAACGTAAATACGGCCCCACTGCTTGTTACTCTTTAATCCCATATACCTATAAATTCTTATACGATGTCAAATCCTAAATTCTTATCCACTTTCTCTAATCTGTCGTTTACCGGAAAGAACACCCGGCAGGTGAATATCACGGACTTGCTGACAAAACCGAAATCCGAACCGACCCCGTGCTGGTTCCCGTTGTCAATATGGATGGCAAGCCTGTTGCCATCCACGTACTCAGGCGTCCAGAGGTTATCTGCCGGAACATTGCCACTGTTGCGGAACCACTCCACTTCGGTAGCATCGTCCGCCATCACATCATCCGTTATGTCAATTGTACCATAGAAAACGCGCCCGGAAATTACCTCATCCACACCGCCTATGACGAATGCCTCCCCGCCTGATAGTGAGAGCTGGAGCGAATACCTGCTGTCGCCCTCAAGGAGTCCCCATGACGGGGAATTCCATTTCGGTTCATCGGTTGTCTTATCTGACAGACAGCCCCACTTGCAGCCAAGGTGGTAGACCGTATGCTGTTCCAGCAGGGTATATTCGCTGCCGGAAGGCTTTGCCAGTTCGTGTTGTACAAAGCGATAAGGAGCGCCGCTCTGGGCCGTTTCCAGAGACCAGACACCCCGGTCTACCTTGTTGGGAATGACATCGCCGTTGTGGTCGAGTTGGTAGAATTTCTCGGCAATGACCGTCTGTGCCATGACGCCTGTCTCATTCTCGGAAATCGGCAGCTTTTCAAGTGCCTTGGTACGGGGAAATCTGCCGATACTGATTGAGTAGTTGTAGTCCTCCAATATCGGCTTATAGACATTGGACAAGAACATAATCCGACCCTCTCGTGAAGAAATCATCCACGACTGTGCCCGCCCGTTAAAGCCGCCTGCCTCAGGAAGCGTACTGTTACCCCTGCGGGTTACGTTGTAGCCGGCCAACGGCGGATAGTTCGTGCCGCCCGGCACTTCGCTGTCCGGATAGAGCACGACCGTTATGCTATTCTCCTGCGCATTGGTGGTAAGAATACGCATCCAGCTTGTATAATAGTCGGAACCGCCCGTAAGCAGTGTGTTGATGATGGAGAAGCAGACATCATTCTCCTGGAACTTCATGAAGTCGAAGTCCGTGCGTTTCTCTATTTTCAAACGATAGGTGCTCTCTCCCAAATCCTCCACGGATTTTATCTTACCAATCTCGGTGAAGGAGTAATCTGACTCCATTCCTTGAATCTGGTTTATTATCAAGTCAAGCACTGACAGTGAACCGCGCACTTCCAACCGTTCAAATTGTCCTCTACCATCAGGAAATATTCCTGCACCCTTACCGGCAATCAGGCCATCAACAAACTCGCCGAACCAAGCACCACCAAACAGCTTCAAAAGATATTCCGTTGCATCCGGCCGGTCCTTACGCAAAAAGTTCTTCAGTTCTTCGACAATCGCATTAATCCAGTCCTCCAGTTCCGCATCTTTATCTGCAAGTTCAAAGAAATTAGCGGCCACTCTGGAGAAATTCCGCTCCAATTTCAGGCGAACATCCCGCCCGGTATCATTGGCGCCATTCCATGGAACTATATTTTCATATTTATTATCCATACTTATTTCAATTCCAGTTCATGACCGTTAAATTCAAGAAGAAGAGGTTGCCAACATATACCGTACTCCAATGTATCCATATCAATGAAGTTTAGCATATAATCAGCAAAACGATTATGTTCTTTCCGGCTTTGCTTGCGAAGTTGGGCATGTTCCACCCTCACAACACCATTACTCTTCCTGCGCTCATAGCTGTAACTCATGAACGAAAAAGAAAAGCACTCGCCACGTTTAGTACATGCCCTCATCTCATTTATAGCCTCGTAAACATTCATGCTGCAAATGTATCAAGTTAGCATCCGTAGAAAAAGGACATCATTACCGGCGCACATTGCTCTCTAACATTTCCACTCTCTTGATACCATCCCGCACTTTTCGTGGATCTACCACCAATTCCTTATCCAAAATAGCCTTCAGCAGTTCATTATTCTTCTGTAACAGCACAACTATTTGCAAACGTTGCTCAGGCGTCAATTCTGAAACAGGACCGGAAAATGACTGCGAAAGCACTCCTGTTTCTTCAGCACTATAACCACCGCTGTACTTCCCACTTCTGGTACGAACCTGTTCCAATATCTGTGTAGTATTCAACATACGGATTGTACCATTCTTCTGTGCCATATCAAATACATCCAGGAACTGACGGACATGCGGATTAGCAACTCCTTCATGATTTGTCACAAACTCATTCTTGTGTACAGGTATCACACCTGCCACATCATCCGGATTCCCGCTACGGGTATAACCTTCCACGTATTCATCGGAATAACCGCCCGATTTCAAACCTTTCGCTTCATCACGCTGCTGCTTTGCCACCGCAATCTGCGCAGCACCACTGGCTACCGCTGCCGCAGCAGCCCCCAATGCAGGACCGACGAAAGGTATTCCTGCCATGGCCTTATATGCTTCCATGGCCGTAACGGCAGTAGTGGCCGTAACCTGTAATACCGCAGCCGCAAATTGCTTATCCGCATATTTCTTTTTCACCTGGTTGATTGCTTCTTCCTTTTCTTCTTCCAATTTGGTAGTATCCTTGCCGGCTTTCTTGGCAGCCTTGATTTGCTTGTCATATTTACGGCTAACTTTACTAATCTCTGCATCCTGAAGGGCATTAATAACTTGGCTGGCAGCAGAGGTAGCCTGACCAACTACATCTAATGCAGCTTTAGCCTTATCTATTCGCTGCTGTTCGCGTTCCTCTGCAATCCGGGCTTTTTCATCCTGATACTCTTCAAACGTTATCAAGTCCGCATCATACATCGCTTTCAAAAGCCTATTCTTTTCCTTAAAAGAAGAAGTATTATCTATATCCTGAAAACCGTTCTTACGCTGTTTTTCTTTATCAGCCTGTTTATCCTCATAATCCATATCCTGCAATTGGGTATCAATACCTGAAGTATCCTCCCCATATGCAGCCAGCATGTCTCTCCGGTCATTCAGATATTGACGTTCCAACTCTTTCAGCTTCTCCAGATAATCCGCTTCCCGTTTAATATCCCCCGATATATAGGCTTGTTTCAATGCTGCCCGTTGCGCCTGGAACTCTTCATCAATAATGGCCAAATTATCACTCTGCGAATTTTTTCCGGCATCCTTAGCAGCTTGCGTCAACCTATCAGCCTCGGCAATCATCTTATCATAAATCTGCCCTTGAATATCCGAAGCATCTTTACCGTATGATTCCAACAATGCCTTGCGTTTCAGTAAATAGGAAACTTCAATTTTATACAGTTCCTGCTGGTGCTTTTCTTTCGTTATTTTCTCATCCAGCAGTTTCTGTTTTAACAGGTTCCGCTCTTCCTGCATAGCCTCTTTCAGTTTTTCCATACGGGCTTTCAACTCTTTTTTCTGGGTTTCTTCATCCGCTTCTCTCCCATGCCCATTCCCTGTACCGCCCGGAGTAATAACGACTTCCTCCAAAACATTTGCCTTATTCTTGGCAGAGGGCTTGTTTATGAACGGATTCATTTCCGCCTTCACCGCAGTGATACGCTTAGCCGCCTTTTCAACGACTTCAACATAATCCTGAATCTCACCCTGTATCTTTGGGATATCGCTTCTATCCGAATAATATTTCTCAAGGTTCTTGGTAATGGCTTTCGCTGTATTTTTAGCAGTGTTACCGGCAGCAATACTCTTATCCGTAGCTACGACCATTTTTTGAAGGAAATCATCTACCTGTGACTGAGGCAATGTACCAATGAGGGCATTACGGACATCGTTCATCTCATCAATCTTATCCGTCATACTCTCATTCTGAATTTCGTCACTCTTCTCCTGAAGGACTTTCCTCGCCAAATTGCGGTCCATCTCTGTATTAATATCCCGATAGGCCTGCTCTATATCCTTCAGGGACGAATATTCATTAAGCAAATAAGGAAGATACTGCCCATATTTGGTATTTATTTCCTCTATCAACTCTTTCCTGCGCTTTGTACCCTCCCCGGCTGCTTTAGTCGCATCAGTCAATTTACGTAATTGACTACGTTCCTTTTCGCTTTGCGCCAAAAAAGAATTAACGGCTTTTTCCGCATCTGAAGTGCGGGTCGCAAATTTGTAAATAGCTACCCCCGCTCCTAATGCCAGGGAAGCCAATATACCCAAAAGGTTGGCTTTACTGGCCGCATTGAAAGCTTTCATCGCAACTGTCGCCCTCTTAATGTTACCGCTCAAAGCATATTTGGCAGCACTCAGCAAAAGGGTTCCGCTCCGGGATGCCCGTGTTGTGATAATATTTTTCTTTTCCTGCAACCACTCCAATGTCTTTGCGGCCGTCAAACGTTTCGTCCACAGTTCTTGCGCTTTAACCGCTGCGATGTATGCAGTTATTACAGCAATCGACGACAATATGATTCCCTTATACTCCGATAGGATAGAAACAAGCGCACCTAACCCTTTCACTGTCATGCTTCCGGTCGTAATCATATACTTCATTACAGGAAGCAGCTTCTCACCTAATTCTACCCGTACATTCTTAAATTTCTCTTTCGCCTTATCCAATCCTGCCTGAACGGTATTATTCTGCACATTATACTCATTGGTAATACTCGTTCCCTCACGGAAGGCATCATTCGCAGTTTTCTGCTCCTTACGTACCTTTTCAACGTTTCCGGCCAAAGCACTAATCACTCCGGCAGCTTCCGCACCGGAAAGCTTCATTTCCTTCAGTATAGGAGCCATCTTATCCATACCACCGAGTTTACCCAAACTTTCCAGGAAACGAAGAAGCGCTTCATTGACATCTGTGTCAATAAGCGTGGTAAACTCTTCCACGTCCATTTTAGCAAGCTTGGCATACTTCGCCGGTTCCTGATAGATTTTCAGAATCAACCCTTGTAATGCAGTACTTGCCATTTCACTACGTAGCATGTTCTGGTCAAGCGCAGAAGCAAACCCCAACACATCAGTAATCGTCAATTTTGCCTGCTTAGCCACACCGCCCATGCGAGCAGCGAACTCTATCAGATAGGGTTCTGCCGCCGAAGAATTTTGGGCAACGGTATTCACAGCACTACCGGTAGCCAGCATATTCTCACGAAGTGTCCGGTTTGCATCCCCAAACATCTGTGACAATTTGCCGATATTCTTTACTGCATCTTCTCCCAGGTCCTCTCCTAAAGCGACATTAATCTGATTGGCAGCATCCACAAAATCCAATACACCCTTTTTACCGGTGATGCCCAACCGCCCGGCATCTCCTGCCAAAGCGTTAAGCTTTTCCCGTGGTGTACGGGTATCCATGTGCTTGAACTCCTCATTCAGTTCCGCCACTTCTTCCTTTGTCATCCCGGTATACTTGATAACCTGGCTCTCCGCCTCCTGCATCTCCGCATACTCATCAACACATTTACGAGCTGTCAACACGACTCCGGTCAACGAAGCTACGGCACTGGTTCCAATAGCAGCATACCTGTTAAAACCGTCCGCCATTTTTGAAAGGGAAAAACGGGTATCACGCGCCTGCACCTCCAGCTCTCTCATACGCTTTTTGGTCAACAGGTAATCCTGACGCAAAGCCTTCCATGCTTCAGTTCCGGGAATAGCCCTATCCATTTCCCGTTTGAGTTGTGAAGCCCCTTTACGCAGTTCAGCGTAAGACAACGATGTCCGTACTCCTTCTTTACGATATTCAGCCAGGCTTTTATTCAATTCATCCTGCCTTTGCTTGAGTGCTTTATACTCATCAGAGTTTTTCTTGCCCTCCGCAGAAAGCTTATCCATTTCCGCCCTTACAGCCGCTATCTGTTCTTTTGTTTCCGCAAACTTTGTTTTGGCTTCCGAATTATCAATCCGGATTGCCATTCTAAAATCATTTATGCTTATCGCCATACCTATACTACTTTACCAAGACAAAGGTATCCTGGCGATTAGCTTTGAAAAAGGACATAAAAAAAGAGGCCTCCCACAATGGAAGACCTCTACCTCATCGCAAAGCAATGGTGTCAAACAATAACAATGAAATGAAGCTTATAGTACTGATACATCCGCCAATTCGTTAGCAAAGCTGTGCAATGCCTTCTCTATACGCTGTTTTTGCTGAATACGGGGTTTTGAACGTCCGTGCATATATGACCACAGTTGTTTTTGATGTATGCCTGTAAGTCTCTCCAATCCTGAGAGAGATAACAAACCGCCATAATAAAGCAAAAGGCTCTGTATATCATAATGCCACACCAGCGTATAGTCTCCTTTTATTTGCTCAGGCCAACGTTCTTCGGGCAAGTTCTTTTTTATCAAGGCAATGGCAACCTCAACATCTTTCTTGCACTCTTCCACAGTCCCCCCTGCTGCATAAATACCTTCGCAGTTTTCTGAATAAGCCCCGAAGCTGTCGGAACTTGCACAAATATTCATTATTATTTTCTCCATGATACAACGATACTATTTGAGATTATTATATAAAAGGGGGTGGGGATTAAATCCCCATAGCCCTTGCAATTTTTCTTCTTAGCGGTTCTGGAAACTCTTTTGCTCCATGATAAGGAACCGGTTCCGAAAGCTTTCCGTTCTTCGTATAGAAGTAGTGGCTGCCTTCTGCGTGGCTGAACTTCCAACCAGCCGCAAGAATTTTCCGATGAAATTCTGAATACTTCATTATGTTTATCTCATTTATTGTTTGACACTGCAAAGATAGAAATATTTCTATTAACAGCAAAGAAATAACAGAAATATTTCTATCAATAATAAAAAAAATCCCGGCTATCCTCACAGACTACCGGGTACTTCTTACTCAGACAAAAAACTATTCATCCAGCCAACGGCCATTGTCCAACCAGACACCACCGTCACGCCATTTGCCATCCGTCAATATCCACCGTGACAACGCTTCCGTATCACTTATGGAAATCGGATAGAACACACCTTCCCAGGCTCCTTTCCGTCCGGACGCATCAATCATATATGTACATTCTTTGCAAACAAACCGTTTATTGTGTATAACAAAAACACTCCGTATGTCATAAATATTCGGGTCGTAACAATGGAATGTAAACTTCTTCGCTCTCTTTATATCATAATCCTCTTTATACAGATGCTCTGAAATCACCTTCAGCTCCATTGACTCCCCCGCCAGGTTCATCTTCGCATCGTCCATACCTGAATACGAAGTGTGGAATATCAGTCCCTTATTGAGTATGTTGTCCGTATATACGGTCGGATACGGGTCTGAGTCCGGTCTACGCAAATAGCCGGTCTGTTTCTTAATGCCCGTATAAAAGCCCAAATAAACCGTACTCTTTGACGTATCATCCTCATAATTATTATTCTTGATATAATCTTCAATACCCTGAGAAGAGGTGCTCTCCTCTACATTCTCATCCGAAGCTGTCAAGTCACCGGCACTATCCAAAACCGGAACAATACGCAATACATTTGCATAGGTCACACGCCCATCCAGTTGTACCGTAGTCTGTTTAATCGGTACTGCCCCATGCCGTACCGGTATCATCTCCAATGTAACGAAATCCCGGCTGGCATCATAGACCAAATCCGCATATTCATTGACTGGACATCCCCGATATAAGGTATGCGGCTTTCCGCCTATATCCTCCTTCTCAAAGGAAGTCCTGATGTATTCTATCCCTGTGCTGGTATTCGTAACCAGCTCCATACCATTTGACTTATTAGCAAAGAAATCATGTACCGCAGCTATTCCGACCACATTTTTTCTTTCCGCCATCTCCATCAATGTGTCCGGCAATCTCCTTTTTTTGTAATACTCACTATCCGGCAAATCATATTTCACATTCCTGATGCCGATATTCACTTCTTCCTCCTCGTCTTCCGTTTCCTCGACGTACTCGTCCTTCACAGAAGACAAATAGGCTACCGGCGGAGCTACGTAATAATTTGCGGAAAGCATTATCCTGACGCTCTTTTTCCGGCTATCTATAATAAAGAGGATACCATACAGTTTTTCAACTTCTTCCAAAAACTCCTTCACAGTCCAGCCGGGAAACATCTTGGCGTATTCCGTTATCTGTTGGGCATGGATAATCAACTGGTATTTCCAGGGTGTATCGGTAAACTGGTTCTCTACAATCTGATAGCCAAGTGCCTGTATCATCTTCTCCATGACAGTCGCCATATAGGGCATCGGAATATATATACCGTCTGCAACCTCTTTAAAAGAGAGTTCCGTGTACACCCCTGCCTTTTCCCCGGATTTTTGTTCTGTAAGATAATATTCGAGTTCGAACGGATTAATCATGGTTTCTCCGGCCAACACGGGCGGAAGATTATATTCCACTTCCGGATACATCTTATCCAGTAACCTATTCTTACGTCCGGCAGACGGCATGGGAGCACTACCCATATCCAAAGAAGAAACCAGCTTGTCAGAACCGATAAAATAGTTGAGTTCCGAGTTCCCCGATGCTATCTGTATGGAAACGCTCTTCTCCGTCCATCCCGTAATCACTTCAGTACCGTCACAGAACACACGGTTGTCCGCTATCAGTACAGCCCTCCGTTTGGTCTTTACTTCCTTTATGGAGTTAAGCCTATGTAAATGATTATACAACCGGGCATTAACGGCATTGGTTAAAGCCAGTTCTATATCATAGGTATATTCCCCATTCTTGGTAAAGAACGGATTTTCACGCTTCACCTGTATCTCAACAGCCGCGGGCAACACTACCGATACCCCATCTATAAACAACTCAGTCATATCAATCTACCAGTTTCAGGCCAATACTCAGCCCATTAAACCCACCAAAAACATCATACTCCCATTCGGTCAGCATTCCATCTGCCGGACTCAACTCGCCACATACGAAGTCCATTGCCAGCAATTCTTTCTTTACCAGTTCCATAATACGTTGCAACAGCGCATAATGCTGCAACTCTTCCTCATCCATTTCTTCCCCTGCAGGAACTTTCTCCAGCAGAAACAATAGTATCTGGTTGGATTCCTGATGGCAATCCATCCCGCCTTTCAACTCCGCATCCGGGAAATTACCACATAGCCAGATACCCTCCGCATCCTTCAGCTTCTTCTGCAAATGCCCTTCCCGAACTGCCAGTTTAATCCCCTCAATCGGTTTTTCCGACCTGACATTGACACGCTGCCTGATTTCCAGCAGCATCTCCCTGTATCTTACAATATCAATCATAGCCTATCAAATTATTCTGCTCCGGATCAGCCAGCCGGAAGCTGAACTCCACTGTTTTCAAAACACTCTTGCGAAATTCCCGTTCAAACTTCTGTTTGGTTATCACAATCGGCAACCACTCATTATTAACAAGAATGCCAGCTTCCTGACAATTAAGCAGGTTATGCCACAGCTTATAATCGCTTTGGAAGAATATACGCCCGCTGTTAACCGTATATTCATCCGTAACCTTAACACCGAACTTTCGGTCTACCCCATACATGGTAGCCATATCACTTTCATTATTTCCTGCCATTTTCAGGCCACCGGTAGCAGTCAGTGTCTCCGGCATATCATATACGTTTTTAAAGCGGAAGCACCATGCTTCAGCATAGCGTGTCCGGTCTATGACAAACAGCAGGGAACCGCCTGATACCTCCACTTTGTATTGAAGAATGTCCGGCTTCTCAAACAGAGAGGAAACGACATCCGGACTCGTATCGAACGTATAAACCCCATCATCGTAACTGCCGGCAGCTACGAAACGGTTTTCCTCTGTTCCGTCATCCCAATAGGCTGTCACATTCATCCCTTTCTTTCCGGACGCATCGACCGGGAAACCGCTTACATATTCCTTTGCTCCAGGATACGTCACTTTCCGGTTTACCTCACTCAAACAGCCCGGAGCTTCCGCATCTTTCCGGGTGACCAAACGGCTGAACATGACAAAACAAGTCATATCCTCCACTCCATTGATAAGAAACGTGAAGTCTCCTGCCGCATCTGTCTGGGCCGTATTCTCCCCGGCACACCATACTCCCCACAAAGCGAGTTCACAGAACTTGCCCAATCCACGGGTACGCACCTTAAAATCGGCATCCGGGGAATATTCCTCTTCCAAAACAGTCTTCCCGCCATACCTCACGGAAAAGGTTATAGTACTGTCCGTATCAATAATGTACTCACGCATGGTCGCGCAGAACTCCCTTGGCTTAGGTCTCTGTATCACATTCATAACCGGCAGTATTTATTCCGTTCATCATTTTTAGGAAGCAGGTCATATACCGGAATTATCCCGTCACGTACCCGCTTCATTTCATCCAACCAAACAGCTGCATCGTCCTCCATCCATTCCGCTACCCGTACAATATCATCCGTATCGGCTATCCGGCTGTCCGCCATTCCGTTTTTGGCCATATAGCCGCGTATCACCCCACTGGGAAATATACGGAGTGGAAGACGACGCAAAGCTGCCGCCATGGCAAACAGTGCAACAGCCATACATGCCGCATAATGTACATCACTCTCCGGAACCGCTTTCTCTGCCAGCAGTTCATCCCATCCGTCACCATAGGCACGTTCCACTTTCAACCGCTGAGCTTCACGAATGAACGGTACAAGCACGAGAAACGTGCGCTCGCTCTTCTCTATCGGGAAATACATGTCAAAGGAGTTTCCATTACGAATGATAAGCCGTTGAGTGAGCTTATAGGTATCCGTCTGCATCCATTCCTGAAGCCCGGTTTTGTTCAGATACCGGATGAGCGCATCCACGGAACGATAATATTCCTCCAGATGTAACGCGTCGTCACGGTCAAGCTGCCATTCCCAGGGAAGCTTTTCACTGTTATCCGTTGCCATCTTGAACTTACGGCCATCATCTTCATGACTGAGGTCGTTCTTCTGGTACATCCGGAGTGTTGCCATTATGGCAATCGGCCGCTGAACCTTCCTTACCAGTTCATTATCCTCTCCGTTCTGATAATATTTTTCAGCCAACTGCATAACCGGTTCACCAATCAATACGGTGAGTTCTTCAGTCGCAACTTCTATGTCTCCGGAAATCTTGGAAAAGGAGTTATTGGCATAATAGCTGCCTGTGAGTTCCCGCAGTTCCTTAGCACCATTTTTGTTCTTATTGAATATCATATAACTATTGTTTAAGATTCCTTATCATTTCATCCGCCCGCTGTTTATCGTCCAGCAGCTTCATCATAACCCGTAGCAGTAATGTATCGTCAGTCGCATCCGCATTGCCGAAGATTCCGCTTTCGGCAACTGAATAAAGTACACTGTTCATACCCAGACTTTGAGCGGTTCCCGGCTGTACATCCGAACTTTTCCTGCTCCGTTCAAATACCGGAGCGAAGCAGAGTTCCAACCCGTCGATGATAAAAACTCCGGAAAACAAATATTCACAAAAATAAGCGAACCAGGCGTAAACGCCCCATTGCACCCATTCAGGCATATCACGCACCAGCCCCATATAACGGGACATATACTGCATACGGAACGGTTCGCGTAGGATACACCCCTTATCCTTGACCGGTTTCCGGTAGAGAATGGCGCACAATGCACGAAGGTCGGTAGCATCCCGGCCTGCATTGTACTTGTTCATCACGGCCACCGCCTGACGAAATTCCCCAAAAGTCAGGTCAGATCCATGGCTGGCCGGACCACGAAGATACCGCCACACCGGAAGAAGATTCTCCGTACTGTCATAAGTCAGTTCAACGGCGTCTTCTCCAACCTTCCACATCCAGCCCAACGTAGCCGCCAATTTATCAACCAACAGCATATCCTCCACTTTCGATTTAAAACGATACCCTCTATTCTTCAGAACATAGGCACACCACTCACGTTTCACATCAAGTAAAGCCACTCCCGGCTGTTTCATCAGCCTGCTGCGTATCTTGAGCAAGTGAAGCCACTCCAACGGCTTCACTTCTTCCCAACAATCCGGAAAATCAATATCCTTCTGTTTCATAATTCCTATACCTGATTAGTCGGTCTGTCCGGGGCCGACACGTTATCTTCCTTATTTATCACTTTCCGATAGATACCGAGGAAAATTCCTTTCTTATGCGGGAAGTTTATCCGTATGGCATCATTGATAGCCTCCAGTGCAATTTCTTCCGGTATCTGTGTATCCGCACCGTAGAATATCTTGAGGGCATACAACATCTGGCTTCCGCTGTCACTCTTGCCGTCAATAATGATATTAGCCAATGCAGGGGAAAGCCCAAAACCGCTGGTCGTAGAACTATCTGCAATCCGGGAAATCTTCGCCTGTGCCTCGATGTATTTGTCGATATTCATTTCAATCGGTTCTATCTTCCAACTCTGCGTATGTCCTAAATCATCCATGAAATCCACGCAGCTAAAGAACTTACCGGCATTCTTCTTGCCCGCCATGACATCCGCAATAATCTCAGTCAGTTCGTCCTTCAATCTTTCCATTTCCTTCTGAATCTTCGCTTCATCCCAATCCTCGTGCATGGTCATAATCAGTTCACGCTTCTGATTCCAGTACTCTTGAGGACTGTGTACCACATAGGCAGCGGCAATCATATTCTCATTCAAATGACGAATGATTTCCGGCAGATTATTCGCATTCTCAAGCCAGGGAACTGAACCATAAAAACAGGAAATAGCATACATGCTCCTACCGAAACTACGCATGCAGTGATATTTGACAGCCGTCTCATATTTGGTCGGGTTCCATTTGTCAAACTTCGGATATTTACGGAAAGTCCGGCTCCGGAAAGATTCAAAATCGCCTGTGAGAAACTCTTTCACGTTTTCCAGCCGCCGGCTGTCATCATCCGGCCAAACCAAACGGGCCTCCCCGCTGTGCAGGGATTCCAGCCGCTGCACCCATGGCCGGCCGATACGCACTCCCTTGCCCATATAGTACTTGGTAAAATGCCCGTTCATGTGCGTATATTCCACCAGATTATTACGAATATATTCCTTATAATCCCAGCTATCCAACCACTGTTGAATTTCATCATCCTCCAGCCATTCCTGGATACGTTCATTATTCTCAATCCTCACCCGGTAGAGCATCGGCCCCTGACCGTACAGCAGTCCTGTCTTACGGTCCAGAATGCCAGGTCCCAGGTTATTTTTCTCCAGCAAATCACGGATCGCATTCGGCATGTTATTATCCGGGCCCCAGGGAACTACCCGAACCCCGGCTACCGTCACAGGCTCACCGTCCCAATCCTGCGTCCCTGCATCAAAGAACTGGCTCATGCTCTGACTCCAGTTCATATTAATGGCATATTGCCCGGCAGCAGTATCCACAAAGCTGAAATTACCTATCTTCTTTTTTATATCACTCATAACTATGTATTAATATATATTCTCGTTGTATTCACAAGCAGGGTCCCGCAGTACTTCTTCACAATCTCCACCAGTTCCGGAATATGCTGTTCAATAACAGGATTAAACCAGGGCTTCGGTTCTCTCTTCCACTCATTATCCGTCGTTTTGGTGAGAATGCGCGTACCATTCTCCATATTGTATCCCCTACCGACACCTAAATGTACATACACGCCTTCAGCTTTAAAACCAAACCCGATACTGGTTATCTCCTGCCCGTCCATAGGTGTCTTACCATAGTGACGATAATTCTGCTTCAATGACTTGGAAAGCTTCTTATCCGTATCAATCCAGCGTGCTACGGATAACCGCAGCGCATCGTCGACCTTTTTCCCCCATGCTTTCACATTCGCATTAAATTCAGCAACCGCCTCTTTATTCTGCTGACGCTCGAACTGCTGCGTATAACCGGCATCTCCCTCGATAACGACATCAAGCGGATAACGGTTACCGAAGAAGTTGCTTTTGCTCCGCCAGCTTCCACGGTTCTGCCCCTGCATCATTCTTTCTGCGTGTGCCCCCATTGCTATACAATTAATCCGATACAAAGGTATCCTGAAGCATTCTTAAGAAAAAGGACATAAAAAAAGCCGGCTATCTTCACAGACCGCCGACTTTCCAAAAAAAAAATGTAAAAAAAATGTTTCTTCAAATTCTAATAAATATCTGTCACGGAAAACTTGGCCAAACCGCCGTTTGCACCAGTCAGAATATTACCGTTATCATCCGTACAGGAAGCTATGTGGCGCATAATATAATCAGCTTCGCTCATACCTCCGGCCAGTACCGACAAGGCATCCTTCCGCGAATAATCTATCGTAGCCTTAACCGTATAATGAATATATTTATTCTGACATGGTATCTCCACATCAATGCAGTTTTCTGAAGGCTCTATTCCAAACTCCGACCGCAATTCCTCTATCTGTTGGAACAATGCACTCAATCCATCCGATACCGGAGCCTGGAGCTGATACTCTATTGTGTATATATTCTTGCTATTCTGTACTGCCTCGTTCATCTTACGCCTCCTTCCTTATTGATTGTACAAATAAAGCCATATCTTTTGACAGGGAACGTAATACATTAATATGATGTAACGCTTCTTTTTCAGTAATAATCGAGTATTGTTCTTGTGCTTCAAGAATCATATCAATCAAAGACTCTGCTTCTTCCGCATATATCATCGCCATTTCATCTTCACCCTGAAGTCTATTTATCAACTGCAAAGTTTTATCGGAAATACTCACGCTATTGGTTTTCATTTTTCACCCCTTTCCGGCATTTCTTTGCCTTATAAACGCACAAAGCAGTAACTACAAACAAAGGTGGAAATATAAACCCTGTACAAGCTGAAAGGATGGCGCCGAAATACCAGCGGTCAGAAGAACCATGTAGTTCGCAGTCTGGAGCCAGGCTACGATAATAGCGGCTTTGCAGGTTATTGACTTGCTCATTCAGAGCTTTCAAGTTCTCGGATACATGAACCCCTGCGGGTTCTGGTGCGATGAGTGCACCGGACGTTTGATTTTTCATATCATTGTTCTGTTTCGCGTAAAGGCAGAAAAACGGCTGCCATATCCCGTGTCGCGAAACAGAACAATGATGATTGCCGAGGCAAAAACAATGTGTGGGAAAGGCAGCCGCCAATATCTTAAAATCGGGCATAAAAAAAGCCCGCAAACTTGTGAGCATTATACGATGCACATCGACAACCAATCAGGGCTGCTCTGTTTCGCACTGCAAATATAGGAGTTGTTTTTGAAATAATAAAATAAAAGCGGAGTTTTTTGCTCCGCTTTTATTTGCCAATCATTTACTAATTGCCATACCTGATATTGTCACTCTATGAATAAATTGTTTTATCTCTTTTTGAAATTCAACAGTCTGTGTTATCTTCAAATTAATGATACCATTTGCCCCCAATTCATGTAATTCGGCAGCCAATTTATTGAACATATTATCCAAATCTGGAGCTTGATAAACTTGTTTACCATTATATGGATTTGGAGAATTATAATAATAATCCTCTTTTATATTTGCTGCCCGCTTCTTATTATCTTTACGTACCCAGCCACCTAACTCATCAATAGAGATACTTCCAATAGGTTCATAAGCAAAATTCACCGAGTTCGATTCTGTTACAAAAATACCTTGATTGGTCAATACTGCATAATCTATTACTACCATATTAGATTTTGGAGTAGGCAAAGACTGACAAGCAGCCAGAATCAACAACATCACACTAAATAACAAATAAACTTTCTTCATACATTTAGATATTTAATTAATAATTTTCTATTCAAGCATTTATATGCTATTTTTGCAAAAAACATCCGCTATGAACGAAATAGAACTTCGCAAATATTGCTTGGATAAATCCATAGAAATACTCAGTTGGTATAAAAACTTCTTTCCCAAGAAGGAATTGCACCCCCTTATTATCTCGGAGATTCTTTATCGCTACCTCACAACTGGGCAAGCAGAGTATTTTGAACTACCCCACACACGTGGGCAATGACACCGCTATTTTGAATTGAATAGTGCTAACAGTCGCATTGTCTGTCGTATTACTCAGCCCAGCTTTCAACACATTAATATGAATACCACCGCCTGCATCAGTCTTTTCTGATGCAGACACTTGAAGATTAAACTCTATATCTTGTATTATCATCCCATCAACTGTATATCGGGTATTCTCCAAATGGTTATCCACTTTAGGATTAACCAGCAATCCCGTATCACCTATTTCTTCATTTAGCTCAGTAATTGCCTCAGAGATATCCTTAATAGTCCCTTTTATAAAATCTTTCAGTTCCATAGTATTAAAACATCATCTCCTCATATCGTGCGCCAACCGGAACCACCCGGAACCCGATTGCCTACGGGTTACACGATATGAGGAGATGATATATTCGGTTTATATTTGGCAGTACAAATATCTACAAAAAATTTAACAAATCCAACATTTACACAAAAAAGGCTTCCAACCCGTGGAAGCCTTAAAGAACGTTGCATAATACGTCTGTCAAACAATAACTACACAACTTCCATAAATTCCTTTCCTATACGATGAAGCCCGTCAACAATACGCTTTCTTTGTTCGATACGTGGCACACGCAACCCGCTGGCGTAATGAGAAAGTTGTTGTTGATTAATACCTGATACACGAGCTATGGCTGCCAAGGATGTAAATTGCTCACATTTACGAAGCAATGCAGCAACTCCCAACTCTACATCAAACTCATAATCCCCATTAACCAGCCATTCCGGTACAGTTTCACCATCCTGCAACAGTCCCTCTACATGCTCACAAACAGCATCAGAAAGTTCCTGCATAAGTCCATCATAGCTTTTAGAAGTAGCGATAACTACACCGCACAAAACATCATCTTCAGTAACCGCACCGAAATTTTTATCGCACCAATCAACTTTCACTTTAATCTTTTCCATATCTTCTCCTTATTTTTTAGCAGGGTGTCATTTCCACCCTGCCTGTTTCCAAATGCTGTTCAATAAAAATTGGCTTAAAACCTCACTTTCGTGACCTCTTACCGTCACCCTTCCTTTTTTAGTGGGATGCTTGAATTGTCGGTGGTCGCCTCCGGAACCCTTCAGTTTAACCCAACCGTCAGCTTCAAGCAATTTAATCACTTCCCTTACTTTGTACTTTTTCATATTGGATTGTTATTGCTATTGTTTGACACTGCAAAGATATAAATATTTATATCATTAGCAAAGAAAAAAGCCAAAAATGATATATTTTTTTATACCATTTAATATTTGGCTTTGCCCCTCCGTGGTTGAAGGAACGGAAAAATAAAAAAAATACCTCTTTACGCCCGTTTCCGTTTGTGAGTGTGCGAGCAAACGGAAACGGGCGCCGCCCCGCACCCGTTCCCCCCCTATAAGCGTCCCTCATCGGCAAAGCTGTAATAAGTATCTCCTGCTATGATTATATGGTCTATCATACGAATGTCAAACAGAGTACCCGCCTTTTTCAAACGTTCCGTTACGTTTTCATCTTCCCTGCTGGGGTGTTTGCTTCCACTCGGATGGTTATGTACGACAGCGAACTGCGTTGCAGATGCTTCCACCAAAATGCGCATTATCAACCGCACGTCTACTGCTGTCCGACTTATGCCACCAACCGAAACCCGTACTTTCTTTATCACCTTTGCAGCAGTATTCAAGGCTATCACCCAAAGTTCCTCATTCGGCAAATCCCACAAAAACGGGTGTATAAGCGCATCTATATCCTGACTGCAACGGATGGCGTCCTGCCCGTTATGCCTGCTTTGCAACCGTTTGTACAGTTCAATGGCAGCCGTAGCCACTTTTTTACGACCGGGCGTCAACGAGGAGAACAACCCGTTCAAATCATATTCCCCGCCTTGCCGTTCCGCTTCGGTAACAAGTTTCTTACTGTTCGTTATCTCGTATATCAGTTCGCTGTCGCTCATGTAGCGGCAAGCACTATCAAACAAAGTTTCCATATATCCGTATTTTATTAAAGGCAGCCCGCCCGAAAGCGGGCTATCCTGTACTTATTATTCACTGATTAAAAGCTGTTCCAACTCTTCGATTTTCTGCTGAATTTTCTTTTGCATAAACTTAATGAACTCCGCCAATAGAAAACGGTTGGAGATTGTAAAAATATCGCTGTTGCTGCCATAGCCCGAAGCTTCCGCAAACCGCAATTTATAAACCGCCGTTTCAAACGTATCTTCCTGCTTCAATTTATCCGCTGCTTCATCGAGTTTATCCATAGCGTTGATAAATGCGGTACGGTTGCGGGAAATCTCTTTTTTCCGTTCAAGGTCGGCCAGACATTTCTCCAGCTCTTTTGTCTTACGGTTTATCTCCTCTTGCAGCTTGGCCGCTTCATCCTTTTTAGAATTTTTCCCTTTACCCTTGGTGGGTGTATCGGCCGGCTTCTCCTCTTTCACGGGTTGTTTTGCGGTTTCTTTCCCTGCCTTACCGGCTTCTTTCATTGTCTCTACTGCTTTTGTCAATTCTTCACCGATTGTTTTTACTTCTTTTTCCATGTTTGTAAATTTTAAAAAGTTAATAATTAATGATTTATATAATAGTGATTAATCTATTTCTCCAACTTATGAACCTGACTTTCCGCAAAGAGGTAGCACAACGGAAAAAAGTCCTCTTTCGCATCCTCTTCCCGACCTTGTTTTTTCAGTTCCTCGATGCGTTCCCGCTCTGCTTTCGATGCAACGGGCATTCCCCATATAAGCAGTGCCTTTTCACCTTTACGAACGGTAAACCCTTTCTTTTTCCCCTCCTTGAAAGTCTTTAGGTTGGTGTATCCTTTGCAAGCGTAGTAAAACCGCAATAGACCGTTTACCGTATCATCCTCGTTGCCCATGTATTCGCCCATCTCCCTGCGGGCAACCAAAGACTGCGACAATGTTTTTAACTGCTGCCTTTTCAGAAGCCGTGTTTCACGTTCTTTCTTCTCGTCTCTTTCCTTTTTCATAATTCCATTTATTAAGATGTTATGTATTAAAATATTACGCCTCTATGATTACAAAATCCTCTACCGTCTGAAAATAGGGGTCGGCCGTTGAAAGCAGTTCCCACTTTTTCCCGTTCTCATCCCGAAAAAGAATGCTTAGTTCCCTGATACCGTCAAACTTCCTCAATATCTTGTATCCTTTAAAATACTTGTTCAAAACCTCGATAGCCTGTTTGTAAGTGAATGTTTTCATAATGCTGCAAATTTTATGTTGAACCTTGAGCTTCCGGGTGTGAGCCTTTTCATTTGGCTGTTTCCCTGATTGGAGCTTTTTTTTTCTGCGTCGCCTGTCGCTACGCGGTATGTTTCGCCTTTTTTACGCTGCATCAAAAGGTGTTGTAAGGAACAGGAGCAAGTTTTTCAGAAAACCGGAACGGCTTGAATACTACCCAAAGGGTGGAGATTTTTTATGAAACGCCAGCCTGAACTTGAGCCAGTGACGTCAACATTTACCTTTGCAGCACAAAAAAGCGAAACTGCGTAGTGATAGGAGACAGAAAATAAAGGGCGACAATCAGAAAAGGAAACAGCCTGCAATACATAGTTGAAAACTATACCGCTCTGCCCGGTACATCCTTTGAATAGACAATACCGGGCGTACCTGCATAGGTGCAAAAAACAGACAGAAAGCACTGCTTTCTACCGCTAAAACGCGAAAATTCCGTGTGGTTAAGTTTGGTTATGCCTGTACCCTATACAGTATCTATAACCAAGCGTACCACACGGAATTTTCGCGCGCCCCCACTCCTACGGGCGACTTCCCACCATATTCGGGCGTTTTTCAACCGAGAAACGCCCTTTAGAAAACTACATTCCATTGAAAGACAAAGAACAAACCCCATTCCTGTGATAAAATCGCAGGAATGAAACAGCTTGCTGCCCGAGCCGCGCCGTCGTCCGTTTGCAATCGCAGCCGCCCGCCCGCATTGGGAAATATGACAAAATATTTACAGTCCCGTAGTTTCGTGCCCGTAGTGCGCCCTATCCCACCCATACCGGCACACCATACAAAAAAGCCCTGCTATCCTCACGGACAACAAGGCCAGGCTAAACGAAATCAACAAAAAAAAGTGTTATACAGAGGCAGCACCCGATACACTCCTGCCTATCCTCCACACACGAATATATTCCTTTCTCAATATGAAATATTTCAGTGCATCCGTCAAGTTGGTAGACTCCTTAGGCAGTCTGTGCGTAGGCAATTTATCCCCAGTCTTCTGCTTGACTATCAGACTGGCACTATTAGGACCGCTCGCTATTTTGGTTTCCGTCACTTCCATTTCCGACTTAAGGTTCGGACAATTATATTGGTCTATCAACAACAAAAACAGATTGCGCTCCAGGTTTCCGCTCAGCAAGTCCATAAAGAAACGATATTCCAGGTTACTGCCGATATTCCCCTGTCCCAAAGACATTAGCTGCACTTGCCATCCGGTACGATTACCGTCAGCATCCGTTTCTATGTTCTTCTTTATCTGCGTAGCCATATCCGCACCTACCCCTTTGTAGTTGTTCATGGCACGGTCATAATACAGCTTCAGTATTTTACGTCTGTGCGGTTTGAAGTAGTACAGAAACCTATCCGCCAACACACGCACACTGTTCGGTGGAAGCGTGTACAGTTCTTTCATCACGCGCATGATATGCCCGCTCCTCTGCCCAAAAACCATGGAAAGCATATTGCCCGCATCCATGCCTGCTTCCAGCGGCTTGTTCACATCCAGGTAACGAAGAACTGTGCAGTCCTGTTCCCACCCGAACGGATGCCGTTCTATCACTTCATTCAGATAGCCGTCCGAATAAAAATGCTTCATCGCCAGATTACAATAAAACATCTGGCCAGCCTCCAATTTCGGAATGATGGAAAGCACATTGCATTCCAAACCCTCAAGCCCTTCCGCAAACTCATCCGTGAACCAGTCCTCACCCAATACATCCGCATTCACATAGGAAGAAGATATGAAAAAAAACGATACACCACGACGCGTCTTTATCCAGCGGGCTTCCCAGCGTTTCATGTTCTTTCCGGCAAGTTCCAGGGAACGCCCGGCGGCCATCAGCTTTGCCTCCAAAGACCTGTCGGTCCGGAAACTATTCTTCAGCTCATTATAATGCTGCAGGCAGGCCAGGTATTCTCTTTTCGTCTCATTGTAGACAAAACCGGTACGCAGCATCAGCAGTATCTTTTTCTTATCATTCTGCTTCGCCAGCTTCAAAATCCAGTCATATTCGCCCAAATGGTTCGGGTTCGGCATATCGGTCGTAAGGGTACGACTGCGATACCAGACACTGTCCCCATACTTCACCCGAAAGCCACGCACCGCCTTCAGCAAGTTCGTGAACTTTTCTTCCGGGAAATACTTCACCTCGTCCCCGAATACGCCTACATAAGAGCGTCCCGCACCGATTGCCGGGCGGTCCAATGAGATAAAAGTGAAGTTAAAGCCGGTGTAGAACACCATTGTATTTCTCCAATCGGAGCACACGTTGTACATCCGTCCCCTCCACTCCTGAGGCGGTTCTTTGTTTATCACATAATGTCTGTCAAGTTCCCACCCCAGCATAGACAACCCGTCAATAAGAGAGGGGATGATATTCTTGTGCAAATCCGAATAGGTATCCGACACCCATGCAAACGGCGCACCCGGACAATCGTGCGCAACTTCCTGCACCCGTTCCGCAAGCACCTGCACTGTTTTGGCAGAAGCACGCCCGGCAACCCAATAGAGCGACCATGGCATCATAACCGATATGAGCTGAGCCATCCAATTGGAATAGCGCAGCTCCACATCATCCAATATCTTTAGTTTTTTCTTCCTGGTCATCGAGCATTTCTTCAAAATCAATATCAACCACATTGGCATCACGTTTCAGCCGTACCTTCTCCCTGGATGGTATATCCGGCATCGAGTCAATCTGAGCAGCCAACAGATTCCGGTTGGCAGAAGGAAGCCCCACCTTTTCCGGGTCAAGGTCATACACCTTGAAAGGCTTCTCATCCAGTTCTTTCGGCTTCACCGGGTCCGGTCTGTCAAGCTGCTTAATCCTGGCAGCCTGTACGGTCAGATTGCCGTACACTTCCATGTCTTTGGAGTTAACTGCGTTCTGAAGAACCACATGGGCAGCTTTCATCAGATTGTCAAACACCATGTTCCGGTGCGCATTGTTCTCTATGGTATCATTCAGGTAGAACAGATTAATGGCTTCACTGTACATCTGCCTGGCACGCATCCGTTCCACATTAAACGGCTCGTGCATCAGGAAAGCGATTGCATTGTCCTTACCATATTTACGATTTATCCCCACCAGGGCATACAGCGCATTATAGTAATCCAATTCATCACCGGTCAGTTCTATCGTACATCCTGAAGCAATGTAGTCCTGCAAGGTCTCAAAATAAGATTTTTCAAACATCAGCCTATATCGTCATAAAATATCTTACTAATCGAATTACGATACCCGGTCGCCTGACGGAACTTATCAAACCGCTGCGCCTGAGTCACGTTATCCCCCGTCTCCGCACTGGCAGCCATAGCCAAACCCTCTTTGGCCCGTTGCAGCAACTGCCCACGTTCATAATGGTATTTCAACGGAGACCCTACAAGGTTGAAATACCAGATAAAATCCGTTTCCGGAACATTGTAATACATTGCAATCTGTTTCGGCTCATAACCGATACCGGCCAGCCGTCCCAGTTCATCCATGTCTATCCGGTCAAACCATGGCGGATCTTCACGCCATTTTACCACTTCGTCCGCTACGAAACTCATACACTTCCTTGTTTTTTAAGAATACATACTGCTCTTCCATTGCATTTTCCCCATAATTTCCCGACCCCTCAACAACAAAATAACCTGCCGTTGTGTCAAGACAGGTTATCTTCTTATGACTCCAGGAGAAAGACAACTCAATCGTTCCTTCCCGGTAGAGCTGCATCAGCCGTTCAAATACCTTCGGCATCCGGAACTTAATCGTTTCCGAAATATGGAGATGAATGACGCCGATAAATCCTTTTTCCTTCCAACGGAGCAGCGCATTGATGATACGCTCATTCGTCGAATAGGTCGCTACATACAAATGATTCACCTGCCCTGCATGCTTTATCAGATACACAATAAAGGTAAATGCCGTAAAACTCTTCTTTGTCTCGATAAAAAACGCCTCGTTTTCCTTAGGCAAACGTCCGCATAATTCTTTCAAACTATTCAGCTTGAACGTCAACATTGTTTCAAAACGTCTGGTGAAAATACGGGAATCGGACATTTCTTTCCGGAGTTCCTCCAAATTAAAATAATAACTCATTCCAACAGACGATTTATATCTGCCAGCTCCTTCTCATAGCCGGCCAACCTTTCACGGCGAATCGCATCCAAATGCGGTTTATCCCCTTTCGCCAGTTCCGACTTAACCCGCCAAATATTATTCTCCACCTGTCTCAGCCTACGTACCAGTTCCTTGACCGGAAGTTTCAGAAGCTCACTCCTGCGGCGGAACTCGGCAAAAGCCGGATGTTTTCCCAATAGCGAGTGGTTTTCCTTGTAATAGTTCAATTCTTCCCATATCATCCGATTACCGATATAGCTATCAATCAGTTCACGACTGACAGTAGCGCATTCTTCCAAAGAGGTGCAATCGCGCAATTTCCGGTGTAACCGCACATAAGCATGATACTTGCTGAACTTACGCGAAACAAGCGCTTCCAGCTCCATGGGGCAGCCCGGTTCATTCAGGAACGGAAATTCTTCACGGAAAGAGAGCGGCTCTCTCCGTGAAGCACTTCCCGTAAGCTCCCTTCAATTCTCAAAATCGGAAGAAACCGGGAAACATTTATCAAGGAATTTTTCCAACCAAGAAGAATACCCCGAAACGGTATTGTTCATAAACACCTTACGGGATAAGATATCAACCACCTTATTCTCATCCGGACTCTGCGATACTACAGGCAGCAACACCTGGTCGGTTTTCCAATCAAGATACACCGGCTGTGTCGGATATGGATGGGAATTATAATAAACAGAAGTAAACAGGTAACCTCCATTTTCCAGTTCCGGGAACCGTTCAAACATCGCTGTCAACTTCTCTTTATCAAACAATACCGGAGTATGGGTCTCATAATTCAGGCATGGCAAACCGTTCTTTTCCAACAACATTGCGGTCTGTTTCATATTCTCCGCATAAAGTCCCTTGAATCTCATCGGAACAAGCTTGCCCGATACTTTAGGAAGTGCGATGTGTGGCAATGCAACCGGATTCATAACATAGATATCATCATTACTCCAGATGAAATATCCGGTCACTTCAGGAGAAGCTACAGCAATTCTCAATTTAGCGAGTGTATCAACCTGCGCATTATCGGATACACGCTGATGCTCGATAAAGGTAATTTCTTCGCTGAACCAAGCCTCACGGTCACCGATGACCACCACATTGATTCCGAAACGTACATTCTCCTGCCAGGAGCGTAAAGCATACAGCAGCTCTCTGCCCTGAGCAAATTCCCTGCAATAAGGAATAACAACCGTTATATGGTCCTGAGCCGTAGCATTCACTTTCTCCATTTCAGACAAAGCCTCCTGTTCCGGCGCTGCCATACCATCATTCACATCTGCATGGGTGGTATCCACCTTTGTTAACTCATCTTTTTCAGTTTTCTTTTTCGTTGCCATAATTTATTTTTTTAATTCGATACAAAAATATCCCCTATCAATATCCTATAAAAGGACAGAGAGGCGCATGCCAAGCAAACGCCTCTCCTATAACCAACCTTTAAACAAAACTATATTCCGTCTCCGTCAGACGACAATTCCGAAGCAGGCGGCAATCCTAAAACAGCGTTGATTTCCTCGCTGTCCGTTGCCGGAATAAGGCTCTTGGCTATATGGCCGATAGTGCCACCGCGTAAAGAACTGGCCAAATTTATGGTATTCTTATCCCCTTCCTTGTTATCCTGAGAATCCGCCTTGGTCATCTTGAGCGGAGTACACGGTGTTCCGGCAATCTTCGCATCATCCCCCGAACACCCGAAAACAATCGCTCCCAGGTTCTCGTTGATGTTGTTGTTAACAAACTCATCATGTTCCAGCTCCGTACCCGGATGCTCATAATCCACGTGGTGAATGAATCCGCGCGCATCATCTTCCCCCTCACTGGTATGATAGATGTTTATTGTAGAATCCGTAGCATACACCACTATCGGTTTTTTGCCTTCCGCCATTTCAAAAGCGGTCACCTTCACGCCCTTTTCATCACGGGTGCAGGTCTTAACGTCCTCCCAACGGAAAAGCATGACATAGGACTTCTTCCCTTTCGGACGTCCGGCGTTCGATGTCTTTTTCGGTACTGATACCATTGTATAGTTTTCACTCATATGTAGATACTAATTGAAAAGTGCGCTGTATTCTAATTGAAAAGAGCTCCATCCAT